>QWCK01004528.1_pt1 | contig 13583 bp, 16 predicted proteins | sample 1972571 | NCBI WGS metagenome assembly QWCK01 (sample SAMN09866710, study PRJNA288562) | Human gut metagenome isolate term2_stool, whole genome shotgun sequencing... | isolation source: gut | host: Homo sapiens | place: USA: California
CTACTGCTCATACATCTTTTTTAAAGACAAGAGAAGATAACAAAGTGAGTGGTTCTGTACTTGCAAGACACCTTATTCAATCTTTTCTACCCGGTGAAGCAACGCCAGAAATGGCACATCAAATCGGTCTTGAACTGTGTAAAAAGATATTAAAGGACGAATACGAATTTGTCTTATCTACTCACATAGATAAAGGGCATATCCACAATCACATCATATTCAATAATGTCAATATGGTTAGTGGCAAGTGCTATCAGTCCAACAAGAAAAGCTACCATCAAATCAGGTATCAAAGTGATAAACTATGCAAAGAAAACAACCTATCTGTTGTTGATGAGTTCTATGAAACTTATAGAAAGAAATATAAAACAAATGGTAAGTCTTGGTATGAAAATGACCAATTTAAGAAAGGTACTTCTTGGAAAAGTAAGCTTCAATTTGATATAGATAGAGCTATTAAACAATCCAACGATTGGGATGATTTTATAAAGAGAATGGCTGCCCTTGATTATGAAATTAAGTACGGAAAACACATTGCATTTAGGCGCAAGGACAAAGAACGATTTACAAGAGCTAAGACTATTGGAGAAGATTATACTGAGGATAGATTAAAAGAGCGTATCTTAGATAATACTAATCAAAGAACGTATACTGTCAAAAAACGTGTAGGAAATATTATAGATATTGCAAATAATGAAAAGATAAAATCAAGTAAAGGTTATGAGTATTGGGCTACAAAACATAATTTAAAAACTGCAGCCAATACTGTGGTTTTGATGCGTGAAAAAGGATTTAAGTCTATCTCCCAGCTTGATGAATACATTAAAAAGAGTGCATTAAAAAGACAAGATTTACAGGATCAAATCAAAGTTATTGATAAGAAAATTTCAGCTATATCAAATACTATGGAACAAGTTCATACCGTAAAATCGTATCGCCAAATCTATCTGGAATACAAGAAAGATCCATCAGATAAGGCTTTTTTTGAAGAACACAAATCAGAAATAACACTATATGAAAATGCCCTTTCAGACCTAAAAAAATCTTACTCAAAACTTCCAAACTCCAAGTATATTTTGAAAGAGCTTGATTCATTGCATGAAAAAAAGAATACCCTAATGCAAGAGTATTCTTCTGCAAAAACTGATATGAAAGAACTGTATCAGATCAGAAAAAATTATGAGAAATATATGGGTAAGGAGATGGAGAGGTAGTCTATCTCTGCTGTATTGACAATATTTTACGAGAATTATCGCTAATTGTTTTTAATACTTGTAATCTTTCAATTTTTTTGATTTTAGCAATCTCAATTACAATCTCATTTAATATTTGTTTAGGATATTCATTCTTAGTTTTAGCTGTAAATGGTGCATCTGTTTCTAACACCATTCTTGATAATGGAACTGCTTCTATCAACTTTCTACTATTAGATGAATTCACCATATCAGAATTAATGGAAGCATAAATATTATCATCACTAGACATAGCATTTAAAAGTCTTTTTATATTTCCAGTGTACCAATGCATTATATATATACAGCTGCTCCTTTTTAGAAAATCAAAAATAATATCATCCGTTTTTCTAGAATGAATAGAAATTATTTTATTTCCAACTCTCGCACATTCATACACTATTGATTCGAAGATTTTTTTTTGCAGTTCAATATTATTTGTTTTTTTTGACGAAATATCTAAACCTACTTCTCCTATAAAACTCGCTTCTTTCACATACTTCAAAAATATATTTAATTCATTTGGATATTCTTCAATCAATTGTGGATGATAACCTAATGAAATGTTAATTGTTTTTTCATTAGAAAACTTTTCGCAATACCTCCTATATAATTGTGGTAAATTGGTCATAGCAACTATTTTAAAGTTGTTTTCCCTTGATTTCTCTATTACCTTAAAATTGTCATTATATAAATCTGGATGACAATGAAAGTCAATCATCTCAAGCACTATCTAATAACCTCCTTAAAAAACTTCTCTATTTCTACCATACCACGACAATACATTTCAGAAATTTCATCTAAATTCTCTTCTATAGTTCCAGATTTTTGTATTTCAAGAATCGCACTATTTTCATTAAATCGTCTTAACTTTTGTAAAAATGCACTTTTATTTAATTTAGCGGTTTCTGTCTTATTTAACTTATTATCTCTAAATTTTGTTTCATCTACACCCAATCCCTTAAATATAGCTGCTCTTCTTATTATGCACGGTATACATGATCCACAATGCATTGGCTCGATTTCTTTTTCATATCTACCAACATCTGGATGGGAACATGACATAGTATTTATATAATTCGCTTTTAGCAATGATAAATTTTTACATTCCGATACCATTTCACCCTTTGTCTTAAGCTGATATGGATTTAATATTGATATTTCTAGCTTCATATTTTTAATTAATCTTCTCAACATTTTCATATAATATGGATGTGTTGTTCTCGTACTGCTACTACCAAAACGTGCTCCTGTTAATGGTATATTTAAAGAAATAAACCCATTTTCTGGTATATACATTTCTGTATCAGTATTAAAAGTAGATGCTAAAGCTATTGCATGTGAAAAAAACATAAACGAGCGTGTTCTAGTGGTATCTTCCATACCATTTTTGCATGTTGCATAAAACTGTATGTAGTCTCTATCTTCTAAAAGGTATTCTTTTTTCAAACTTTCAAAAACCATATCTTGATATTCTTTTGTACCTTTTCCACCTCCATAATGACTAACAAAGAGAATTTTATTCTTCCTTTTTTCAAGTAAATCTATTGCACCAATATATGAATCCAATCCACCTGATAACATGCATACTGTATCATAAGATTTCGCCTCTGCTTTTTTATATTTACTGCTTTTATAATAATCATTTTCGTCTAATATTTCTTTTTTTCTAAACGTGAACTGCCAACTATCTCCACTCAAAAAACTAACCATATCATGTAATAAATCTTTTTGACTATTCCAAAATTCAACATCCCAAACAGGAATATTCAATTCAAATGTTCTTGACCAATTGTCATTTTGTTTATTCCTTAAAACTTTTCTATCCATCACAAAAACAAATATTGAAATATAAAGCAAATCTATAGCTAAGCTCGAAAACTCACCATCAAATTTAAAATCTTTATCCCAAAAATTAAATCCAATGTCTGACCTACACTTTATATCAATATGCTCATCATATCCTTCTGGAAGATTACTTTTTCTATCGTTACTACAAAATATTCTCATCTTTATTCCTCCATTATTTCTAAGCAAGTTTTCATTATATCGTCATACATATCTTGCGAAAAAAATGTACCTTTGTTTCGCCTAAAAGCTTCTTCTACATTTGCCTTAATATACTCCTTCATTTCCTCTTCAACTTTTATTAACATGTTTAAATCATTTCCATATTTTTCAAAGGAGTATCCAAAATCTATAAGCATTTGTTGCCATAATAAATCAGCCATGAAATATTGCATAAGTACCGTTGCCGTAGACTGATCCACTCTGTCATCATCCACTTTTAATTCAATCAATTTCTCAAAAGTATTAGCCGTAGCTGTCCTTATTGCAACATCATTCTTTGATACAGCAGAATCCTGAACATAATTAACCAATCTAGACATAGCTTCAGGCAAAGAACGATTTTGTAACGACAGACCAATATCATCAAGAGTTTTTCCAATTCCTTGTGTTGTAAATCTTATTAGTATATTGCCAATCTTGGATGCAGCAGTTCTGCTATTACTTGAATTAGATATTAATCTACTACTGCCACCAGATGCCTTTATATAATTTCTTACTATACTTTTAGGTGAACCAACCTTACCTGAAGATGAAATATACTTACTCATTGATGTCTTTGCAGTTGTCCAATTTATACTATTTTCTGTAGTATTCTTATCATCATCTTTATAATCATCATTACCAATATTTCCATCCAGAATATCATCATCCGAATTAAAATCATTTGGTAATAATGCGTTACCAACTTTTCCTTTAAATGAGCTTGATGTACCCATTTCTACCTCCCTATCTCTTTTTCAGTTTCGAATTATCATTTTCCCATGTAGTTATTAATGTATTTATTTCATTTTTATCTATCTCTTCCAGCCCCTTAACATGAACGATCATTGCTATATTAATGCTACTTGCCGGCATTAATTTCAATTTGCTTAGCACGGCTCCAAAGCACTCTCTTTTATTTAATGCTATCTCTACAAGCCCCTTAATTACGTTAATATTTTTCTTTGCACTGTCAGTTATAAATGCATTGTATAACTCTTCAACCATTAGATTACATTCAACAACGGAAATACTATTAATTTCATCTCTTGCTTGAGCTATCAAAATATCATTTTCTCCCATATATGCATCGATAATCTTTCTGGCTGGTTCAGATAATTTTATATTTGACGAATAGTTAAATACATTATTAGCGCCTCTAGATAGATAAAAATATGGTTCTAAATTTTCTTCTTTTATGCTAGGTTCTTCTTTCATCCATCGTTCAAACCACTCATCGTTCCATTTCTTCTCATCTCTACTTTTATTTTTTGAATTCTCTTCTTTATTAGAGGCTTGATCTTCATCAACGGCTTCGTACAAACCCAAACACATATTCAAGTTACCCTTGCCATACAAGTCAATAAAGTCAGTAAATATATTTGGCTTTACATATTGAAGCATCATCATTTTCACAAGCACTTTTTCATCAATATCAATTTTCTTTAACTTTGCAACTTTTTTTCTCATTTCAAACTCATTTAAAAATCTCTTAAATTGCCTTGGGTTTCCATTTAAGCCGCTATTTAATAAATTCGATATTTTTCTTGATAGACTATAAAAAATCGAAATATCATCAGAATTATCAAACTCAAGCACATTGTCTGGTAATTGAAATTTTGATGTATCTTTTCTAAATTGTTTAATACAATTACCCTTCAAATTTTCAAATTGCTCGTCATTTAGTATTTTTGAACAAAATAACAATGTTAGATACATCTCCGTCTCTGATACTGTCATTGTAGGAATCCTTATTGGATATTGGATGATTTTTTCCAGATACTCTTTACCAATATTAATTTTATGTTCTGTCTCAAAAATACTATCAGAATATTTTTGGCGAATCGCATAGGCGATTTGTCTTTCATCAGCACCAAATACAAAAGCAACTTTACCATTAAACAAAAACAATCTCATAGCTTCAAATATCTCTAAAATTGTATCTGGTAAACATCTATCCATTTCATCTACATAAATCACTACTCTAGAAATACCGCTCTCTTCTATTAGTTTTCCAAAATCATTTCTAAAGTTAGATACATCATTCCTTAAGGATTCATGAGACACAATTGCTTCATATCTATTTTTTATTTTCTCAATATTATCAGCAATATCTGTACTCGTATTTTTAGCTATTCCAACAATATTTAACGGATTGATTATAGAAGAAATTATTGTAGAAGAATTTTTTATTAGTGCAGTGGATAATTCAAAAACACTAATACTTTTTCTTAGGTGTTCAAATTTATCTTTCAACGTTTCTTCGTCTTTTATTTTTTCTTCAATTTTATCTAATATGCAATTAATTACTGTATTCTTAGCATCTCCATAATCTTCAAATAACCATGAATTAAAATTTATTATCAAAGCATTACTATCTTTTTTTAAAAGTGCTTTTTGGCTAATAGACATAATACTTGATTTTCCACTTCCCCAATCGCCATAAACACCGATACTAGCAGGAAGCAGACTATCATCCGTTACTATTTCATTAACTAAATCTGCAATATATTCAAAATCTATATAATCTATATTTGATTCACTATCTTTCCACATAAAACTCCTCCCTAATCTATACATTCCATAATTTCTGATATATCACAATTAAGTTCCTCACATATTTTTAACAGCACATCTGTAGTTACATTTTCGTCTTTCTTTAATTTATAAAACGTACTTCTACTAATTCCTGTTTTATCAATTAAATCTTTGTGTTTTATATCTTTGTCTATCAATAATTTCCACAATTTTTTATAACTAAATTTCATTTCTATGACCTCTATTCAATTTATTCTCTCATCCTATAGTTCATTATATCATACTTTAGTATATTTTTATAGACTATTCTATTGACACAGACTAAATAATCATATAAAATAAAAATGCGCAGTGCGCTATCAAAAGGAGGTTCTTATGATTGATGTAAAAAACAAAAATCTTACAGGTTTAAAGTTTATAGATTTATTTGCTGGACTAGGAGGATTTAGACTTGCACTAGAGTCTTTTGGTGCAAAGTGTGTTTACTCCAATGAATGGGATAAATATGCACAGGAAGTATATCAAATGAATTTTGGAGATAAACCCGAAGGTGATATTACACTCGTTGACGAAAATAGTGTGCCAGATCATGATATTCTGTGTGCAGGTTTCCCTTGCCAAGCTTTTTCAATTAGTGGAAAACAGAAAGGTTTTGAAGATAGCCGAGGAACTTTATTTTTTGATGTGGCTAGAATTGTAAAAGCTAAAAATCCAAAAGTTGTTTTCATGGAAAATGTTAAAAATTTTGCATCTCATGACAATGGGAATACATTAAAAGTTGTTAGAAATACGATGGTAGATTTAGGCTATGACTTCTACTCTGATGTTTTAAATTCTCTTGACTTCGGAATACCTCAAAAGAGAGAACGTATATACATGGTTTGCTTTAGAAAGGATTTGAACATTAAGAACTTCACTTTCCCAAAACCTTTTAAGCTTTCTACATTTGTAGAAGATTTATTATTACCTGATGAAGATGTATCCAATCTTATAATAAATAGATCTGATATGGTATTAAAAGATACAGAAATCAAAGAAAATTTAAATAAGACAATAAGAATTGGAACAGTTGGAAAAGGTGGACAAGGTGAAAGAATTTACAGTCCTAAAGGAATTGCAATTACTCTATCTGCATATGGTGGTGGTGTATTCTCTAAAACAGGTGGTTATTTAATAAACGGTAAAACAAGGAAGTTGCATCCTCGTGAATGTGCTCGTATTATGGGGTATCCTGATTCATATTTAATTCATCCATCATCAAGTCAAGCATATAAGCAATTTGGCAATTCAGTTGTGGTTAATGTTTTACAATATATTACTAAAAACATGGGAGAAGCATTGAGTCATGAATACAGCTATATTTAAAACTTGGTTGATTCAAAATGGTAGTTCACCTAAAGTCGCTACAGACACTATTTCCAGGCTTAAAAAATTGGACAGAGCTTTAATTGAATCTCCCATATCTTCATCAATAGACTCAGAATTTAATAAAGATATTTGTGAGCAGCTTTTAAAATGTTTTTCTAAGAGTGGAAAAAATCAAATTATGGACTCGTTTCAATTATATTCACTTCCTATTGGCAAGAGATATATACACACGTACAAACTATCATTGACTAAATATATAACATTTAAAAAGGAGTACCCTGACGGGTAACTCCTTATTTGCTAATTGCATTTTCAAATTGAATAAGATCCTTTTTTTGTTGTTCAATATCATAGTCCATTAATTCTATTGAAAATATTACATTTGCATTTCTAGTGTTAGATAATTTTCTAACTTTATAATTACTTCCGTTTTCTCTAAGAAGATAGTCATACTTATTCCCATTAACCTTTATTCCATCTAAATGGCTATCAGAAATAATATCTAATCCACTAAAACTAAAATCTATCCCTGCAATGCTCATTGCATATTCAAAATCAGATTTATTGGAATTATTTAAGCTAGATGAACCACTCTTCTTTTCCCTATACTTCGCTGTTACATCAAAATAATTTGGAAATTGATCTATTGGAAATACCAAAAACTCCCCTCTATCTTTTGTTATAAAAAATTCTGCACCTTTTTCTTTGTAATAGTTAATTATCCAATTATAGAATACTGATTTTGGCATATTAATATCCGAACCCGCTGTCCCAGAATTACAAAATTCATCAAAATTGCTATCCATAAAATTAACTATCATTCTAGTGTATTCATTTTCACTTGTCTTATTTTTAGTAGAATACTTGAATACACCATTTTTTAAATCTGGCAATAGTACAAATTGACCGCATTGAGCATTTGGCATTTTTGCTTCTATATAGAAAGCTTTATCTTTCCCATGATAAAGTATATCGCTCACAGTTGAATCAGATTCTCCTTGTTGTTCAAATTTAATTCCATATTTTTCATTTAAATATGCTGTACACTCTTCTTCAAAATTTCTCCAACTCATTTTTATACCTCCTCCAATCTATCTAAAATAGCTTTTCCAATGCTTTGAACCACATTGGCTGTCATTGCATTTCCTGCTTGTTGAAGCAAATGACGATTACTTACCTTGCCAGACACTTTTTTAATAAAGCAATCATCAAACCCTTGAAATCTCAATGCTTCCTCACCTTTTAGATAGTATATTTTTTTATCTCTAACATAATAAATACCGTCTCTATGTGCTCTTAAGGTTGGCATTCTATTATGATATAAACGCAAATCAGACATTCTAGTGTCTACTACAACATTATTCATCTCAAGTATTTCTTGTAATTTAAATTTGCCGATATTTTTTTCGTTATTCAGATATCTTAATGAAAACCATTCATAATCCTCTTCCGACATATAATTGTCAGTTGGATTAAAGTATGAATCAATTTGAACTCGCTCTTTTTCATCCGGCCAAATAAAGTTCGTTATTCCCAAAGAATTTTCAAATCCTATTATATAAATTCTTTGTCTCATATGTGGAACTCCATAATCAATACTATTCAACACTTTATGGTAAATTGAATATCCTGATTTAGATAAAGTAGCAATAATATCATTAAATGTTTTACCTTTATCGTGTGTCACCAATCCTTTTACATTCTCAAAAATAAACACCTTTGGTTTCTTCTTTTCCAAAATACCAATGAGATGATAAATTATCTGACCTCTTGGATCCTTTGTACCTTCTTGCCTACCGATAACAGAGAATGTTTGACATGGAAATCCAGCAATCATAACATCAAAATCTGGAATGGCGTTACAATCTATTCTTTTTAAATTTCCATAATTAACATCCGTTTTATCATCAAATAATAAATCATATGTTCTATTTGCAAGTCTACTTGTATCAGAAGATCCCACACAAGTTAGTCCACATCTTTCTAGCCCTAATCTTCCTCCACCAATTCCAGAGCAAAAATCAAAAAAAGTATTTACCTCCATGTTAACCACCTATTTCAAAAACTATTACCTTTTATTATACCAGCCATGAAAAATCTATTCCAGAGCTAATTTTCATAAAAAAAATCGGTGCAGCCCGAAGACCACACCGACATATCCTATCTTTCAGTGTCCTTTGAAGCTTCTTTCTTCTCCATAGGCTTTGCCTTATCTTCAGACTGATATTTCTTTATTGCTCCAAGTACAGATTCTTTCTTTTCTCCTTGGTTCTTCATCTGTTCCTTTGCTTTTAAAAGCTTAGACGATAGGATTCTAACATTAGTATGCTCTTTTCCATTATCGTCAATGGATGTTCTTACCTGACCAAAAAGCTTTACAAAGTCACCTTGCTTAAAATCCTTTGGAATGTCTCCCTTATCTCCATAAGCCGAACAATTTGTATAAGTCTTATTTCCCTCATCGTCTTTTGACACAACTGAGAAATTAACTACTTTAAAGGCTTCTCCATTCTTATTTTCTCTTTCAATTGTTTCAATCTCACCTACGACATTCCCAACAATATTCACTAGATCATTGTCTTCTTTTTCGATTGCTGCACTTTCTTTAATCTGTCCATTTTCTCTAAGTTCATCAATCAAATAATCAAACTCATCATTAAGTAAACTCATACTGTCATTATCCATATACTCCTGGTACAACCTATCCAAGGCATCTTTATCATTGATTCCTTTTTTCTGTTTTATCCCTTCCAAGATACTCATTCATGTTATTTTTCAGATGTTCCAATTCATCATATTCAACTGATAATGAATTATGTTTCTTCATAATCTCCTATTGTTTAGCTTGTAAATTCTTGTAATGTTCGTTTAACTTCCTGAAAAGAGTTTTACTTGATTTTGTCTTCAATCCTTCTAATACAATTTCTTTCAAATACGGAAATTGCTTAAGGAAAATATTTGTTTTTTCATTGGATTTCTGATATGCTTCCACATCTTTTCTGTTCATCATCATATAAATTTTATCATTCGGATTTTTATGATACCCCTCGTAACGTTCTCTTTTGCTGATATAGATTTGAATACGTTTAACGACTTCCTTTATCCTCTTTTGTTCCCACGAAAGTTTATCAAATTCTTGTTTCAATTCATTTGTTCGAAATGATTTTTTTGAATTCCTTTTTCCAATGCTTCCATAGAGTTAAAGCCTTTATCGCTTATTTTTAATAGAATTTGAGATGCTACTTGCATGTTGTTATGAACTACCCAATCCTGATTTCCATATTTGGTTTTATCAACCAAGTCTCCTATTTCTTTGTCTTTATTTTGGATTTTTTCTTCTATGTAATTAGTCCCTATGATTTTTGCTCTAGTAAATCTCTGCTGATTTTTCTGTTTGAAAGCAATATGCTTTCAAAACTTGATTTCATATCCATATTCTCCCATTATTTTAAGAAAATGTTCTCAGTTTATTGCTTTTTGGATTACTCTATTACTTTTTTCTGTCTTTGGAGATGTAATATAATTTTTCCTTTCAACCTTTGAAATGATTTACTAATAGTTAGAGTTTTCTTTTCAAGAGCAAAATAACCTTTTGTAAGTGCAAGCAATTCACCTTCTCTAATACCGCACCAATAAAGTATCTCAAAAGCATAGTATTAAGCAGGTTTACTTTTAACACTTTCAGTGAATTTTTCATATTCCTCTTTAGTCCAAAACAACATTTCCTGTGCCTTTTATTTCCCCATCTTAGTAGTTTTATGTGCAGGATTACTTATTAAGCCATAATACTTATTGGCATGATTCAGAATTACATTTAGTTAATTCTGAATTGTTCTTAAGTAAGTTTGAGAATATTGTTTCCCCTCACCATCTGACTTTCTAAGCAATTCATTTTGCCACTGTAAAATATCCGGAGCTGTTATTTCAGCTATAGATTTCTTGGCAAAGTAAGGTGTTATTTTCGTTTCTATAATATCTACCTTTGTTAAGTAGGTATTATATTTAATTCTCGGTCTTAAATCATTCAAATAGATTTCAACAAATGACTCAAAAAGCATATTCAAATCTCTCGCCTTGCTTGCCAAAAACTCCCGTTCATACTCCAAAGCCTCTCTCTTTGTAGCGAATCCACGCTTTGTGTGGATCTGTTTCATCCCCTGCCAATCAACATACCTTAAATGGATTTTCCATGTGCCACTTTCTTTATCTTTTCTGTCTGACACATCCTCACCTCCTACACTTCTTTCTCTTGTCCATAACAGTTTTCTTCATAAAATTTTCGATTAACCTTGCCTGCAATCACTATCAGGTATGGATTGTCCTTTAACATTCTTTCGTTTAATTCTTTTATCATTTTGTATGCTTTAGGTTTTGAAACTCCCCAATCTTTGCTGACTTCATCAGCATCAACATACATTTTTCTCATATTTTTCCTCCTTTCTTGTTTATTTGAACTCACGGTATATATTAGTATGCTAATATATACCGTGAGAGTGAATAGTTGTTTCTAATTTTTATCAGAAATTCTCTTTATTTTTAGTACACGATTTTATATAATAAGTTATAATATATATAGGAAATTATAATATGAATGACAAAACTGTGTCAGAACGATTGAAATATCTTCGTTCTATAAATAAAAAAACACAAAAGGAGTTTGCAGAATTTTTAGGAATCCCTCAACCTTCCATGTCTGCTTACGAAAATGGTAAAAATAATCCTACAATAGATGTGCTGATAGATATTGCCGATAAATGCAAAGTATCTTTAGACTGGCTTGCCGGAAGAAGTGAATATACTTTCAGTCTTTCAAATATGAGAGATTTTGTATTACTTATGTATGAACTGGCAATGAAAAAAGAAATCGGATTTGAAATAATTGTGGAAGATAAATTTCCCAATAATTACATTGAAACCGATGAAAATAAATGGATTGTTAAGCTCGTGTTCTATGGTAATGATAAATATCATTCGTATAATTCCGATGTATGTAATATCTTAAAGGAACTATCGGATAATCTGTTTGACTTGGAATCTTACTCCATTACAAAAGAACAGTTTGATTCCATGAAAAATAAATCTGTAGAGTATTATTCTTTACCACTAACACAGAAAGAATTTGAAGACTGTCAAGAGATGAGATTCTTAAAAAGAGAATTGAATACTTGAAAAAAATAATCTACTATAATTTAAATTTTTAACTAAAAAATTACACTACAGATAAAAGTGAGGTATATATATATATGAGATTTAGTGATTTATTTATAAGCTACAAAATTGGTTTAAAAGATATCAAAAGTACTATTCCATTTACTAAACTTCCGCTCTACAGAAAAATATTTATAATTATTTTTCTTGCTGGAATCACCATCAGTGGCATTTTGTTTATATTTATACAGAATATATTTTCATTTATCCCAACAGGATTCAGCTTAATTGCACTTATCATTTTCTCTATAATTGACTCGAAAAAAGATAATCTTAAAGACATGCTTGAAAACCACTACATTCCTTATTCTAAAAAGCGAATGGACATGACAATTGAGGTTTTAAAAAAGTATAATATTAACATCGAAAATTTAGATTCCATAGATATGTTAATTACGGAAGCAAAACATGCACAGACCTCATGTGATTTCTTGTCACAATTTAAAAAGCCTTTTAAAACATTAGGTGCAATCATTATTCCTATTGTAGCATTTGTTGCAAAGAAAATTAGTGAAGCAACTACACCAACCAAGATGCTTAATATGGCTACATTAGCAATAATTTTAATTTTACTAATTTTTTCACTCATCTTTTCTTTTATACCTATCATAAAGGATTTATTTTATCGTGATTACAATAAATATAACGAACTAATATATGACTTAAGACAAATAAAACTTTTCTACGCAAAAAAATCTAACTAACAATTTACCATCTAATTGAAAATTATTAAAAGAAATGCTATGGGGTATACCTATAGCATTTTAAAATATAATAACAGCCCCACGTAAAACGTGTGGTTTTTCTCAAGCGGGCATAGCCCTTCTTCCTCGCAACGTGTACAACACGTAAAACAGGTCTGCCATTTGCGTTTTACTTCTACTTTTTTTCTTTTTTTCTAGGTATCCAACTTAGGCAAACTTTAGTTGATCTCCAAGTTTATCCTCATCAAGTTGATGTTTTATATATTCCGCAATTCGGAGTTCATTTTTCCCTACTGTATCAGCATAATATCCTCTGCACCAGAAAGACCTGTTTTTATATTTATATTTCAATTCTCCGAATTGCTCATAAATCATCGTGCTACTCTTTCCTTTGAGATATCCCATGAAAGATGATACTGCGATTTTAGGTGGTATCTCAACCAAAATATGTATATGATCAGGACAAGCCTCTGCTTGCAATAAG
>QWCK01004535.1_pt1 | contig 13564 bp, 11 predicted proteins | sample 1972571 | NCBI WGS metagenome assembly QWCK01 (sample SAMN09866710, study PRJNA288562) | Human gut metagenome isolate term2_stool, whole genome shotgun sequencing... | isolation source: gut | host: Homo sapiens | place: USA: California
GACCCGGGGCTATAAGCAGTCCGACGGCTCCCTCCTGTCCCCCTATCAGCAGGCCCGGCGGTATGGGGCCTATCTGCCCCAGTCGGAGCAGCCCCGGTGGATCGTGGTGTGCAACTTCCAGACCTTTGAGGTCCACGACATGAACTTCCCCAACGGGGAGCCGGAGGTGCTGACCCTGGCCGACCTGGCCGCAGACTGCTCCAAGCTGGATTTCCTGGTGAACACCGGCAGCGATGCCATCAAGCATGAAGAAAAGGTCTCTCTCCAGGCCGGCGAGCTGGTGGGCGTGCTGTACGATGCCCTCTTGCAGCAGTATAAAGACCCCACCGACCCAAAGACGCTGAAAAGCCTGAACGCCCTGTGCGTCCGTCTGGTGTTCTGCCTGTACGCCGAGGATGCGGGCATTTTCAACCACCGCCGGGATATGTTCCACGACTATCTGAGGGACATCCCCGCCCACGGCATCCGAAAGGCCCTGGTGGAGCTGTTCCGCACCCTGGACCAAAAGCCCCAGGACCGGGACAAATACCTCTTTGACGACAACCCCACCCTGGCCGCCTTCCCCTATGTCAACGGCGGCCTGTTCGCCGACGAGGACATCGAGATCCCGCCCTTTACCGAGGAGCTGAAAAGCCTGCTGCTCTCCAAGGCCAGCCAGGACTTTGACTGGTCCGCCATCAGCCCCACCATCTTCGGAGCCGTGTTCGAGAGCACCCTGAACCCGGACACCCGCCGCTCCGGCGGGATGCACTACACCAGCATCGAGAACATCCACAAGGTCATCGACCCCCTGTTTTTAAACGGCCTGAAAGCCGAGCTGGAGGAGATCAAACGCATTCCGGTGGAGCGGACCCGGGAGACACGGCTGGCCGCCTATCAGGACAAGCTGGCAGGCCTGACCTTCTTAGACCCCGCCTGCGGCTCCGGCAACTTCCTCACCGAGAGCTACATCTCCCTGCGGCGGCTGGAAAACCAGGTCATTGAAGAGCGGATCATTCTGGACAAAGGCCGGCACGGATACCAGGTCGCCGGTCAGGTGGCCTGGGGCGAAGGGGCCCTGAACCCGGTCCAGGTCTCCATCCACCAGTTCTACGGCATCGAGATCAACGACTTCGCCGCCACCGTGGCCAAAACCGCCCTGTGGATCGCCGAGAGCCAGATGCTGAAAGAGACCGAGGACATCGTCGCCCACCAGATCGACTTCCTCCCCCTGAAATCCTACGCCAACATCACCGAGGCCAACGCCCTACGGCTGGATTGGCAGACCGTTATCCCCAAAGGGAAACTAAACTATATCATGGGAAACCCGCCGTTTGTGGGCTATTCTTTGCAGAGCAAAGAACAAAAAGAGGATATTCTGTCCATTTATGTGGATGAAAAAGGAAAGCCCTATAAGACCGCCGGAAAAATTGACTACGTCTCCGGCTGGTATTTCAAAGCGTCCCAATATATGCAGGATACCCCCATCAGGACCGCCTTTGTGTCCACCAACTCCATCACCCAGGGGGAGCAGGTGGCCGGTGTCTGGAAACCCCTCTATGACCGCTTCGGCATTCACATCGACTTCGCCCACCGCACCTTCCGCTGGGACAGCGAAGCCAGCCTGAAAGCCCATGTGCATTGTGTGATCGTGGGATTCAGCGTGGCACCCTTCACCGAAAAAAAGTGGCTTTTTACCAGTGAGCGAGTTCAGGAAGCAGAAAATATCAACGCTTATTTGATGGATGCACCAAATGTATTCATCGGTAGTCGAAATAAACCGCTTTGCAATGTTCCACTAATGACAACTGGAAATCGTCCGGCCGATGGTGGGCACTTAATCATTGAAGATGCCGACTATGCTGACTTTATTAAAGAAGAACCCTCTGCAAAGCCGTATATCAAACAACTGATTGGTGCTGCTGAATTTATTAACAATAAAAAACGCTGGTGCTTGTGGCTAGTCGGCGTTAGCCCCGCTGAATTACGGAAAATGCCATTGGTCATGAAGCGAGTAGCAGCATGTAAAGCAGACCGCGAAAATGCACCAGATGCAGGCCGCCGCAAACTGGCTGATTGTCCGACACAATTCAGAGAAATCAATAATCCAGACACTTTTATCGTTGTTCCCGCAGTCTCTTCTGAACGTCGAAAGTATGTTCCCATTGGATTTTTGGACAAAGAAACTATTGCCACAAACCTTGTCATTACAATTCCAGATGCAACGCTGTACCACTTCGGCATTCTGACCTCTAATGTCCACATGGCATGGATGCGGGCCGTGTGTGGTCGCTTAGAAATGCGATATTGCTATTCTAAAGATGTGGTTTACAACAACTTCCCCTGGCCCACGCCTACGGATGAGCAGAAGGCCAGGATCGAGCAGACCGCCCAGGCGATTTTGGATGCCCGGGAGCTTTACCCGGATTGCAGTCTTGCCGACCTGTATGACGAGGCCACCATGCCCCCGGAGCTGCGCAAGGCCCACCAGCAGAACGACAAGGCCGTGATGCAGGCATATGGTTTTTGGGGAAAGCTGAACAGCGAAAGCGCCTGTGTGGCGGAGTTGATGAGGATGTATCAGGGGTTGACGGAGAAAAAATAAAGTATATGGCCTTTAGAAAGGGGGGCTCTCTTTTGTACACGCCATTTTTCTATAAAAACGGGAATCCTATTTATATGGAAAATCTTCGTTATCAGCACCTTGTACAACTGGCGGACATTGAAGAGGGTTATAAGATAGAATACAAGGAAAAATTCGATACTTCCGTCAAGAAGAAAATCCCGAGCATCATTTCATCGTTTGCAAATTCAGACGGCGGCTGGCTCTTTATCGGTATTAAAGATGACGATCACACTATCTGTCCCATACAAAAGCAACGGTCCGATTATAGCCAAACAATCTCTCAAATTTTAAAAGAACATGTATCTCCTATCCCACAGTTTGAATGTAAGTTTCTTAGAAATCCGCAAAATCACACGGAAGGCGTTCTTACTATCTATATCTATCCTGGTTTATTTACACCCTATGTTAGTAACGGGACAATATTTATTAGGAATGGTAGCAGTAGTGAACCTATTAAATCAGAACGTGCAACCATCGAATATTTATTTAAGAAGGCAGATACTTTTCAAGACAATATTTCGCAATTCTGTCACCGAGACATCTATTTCCCGTATGATAAGATAATACATGGCGAAAAGTTTTATGACTATGTCATTTGTAATATATATTTCAAAAATTTGTTTAGCTCTTCAGAAAATAGACTTTTTACCCAAACTGATATAGATAAGTTATGGGGCTATGCAACACAGAATAATCTATTTCAACAGATACAGCGTAGCCAAGAATCTATCGTTCTTTGGCACAAACAGTTAAATCCAACAGGTGAAAATAGTGTAACTGCCGTTTTAGAAATTTTCCCAGATTTATCTGTCAAAATTCATATTCCTATTTGGCCAATACAAAACTTTGACAATACACTATTTACTGATATTAAATACTCTGGTTACATTTTTGACGGGTTAACGGCAACTAATTGTGTATATGGCACCATATTTACTGCCTGTAAAATGTTAGAAGCATTCAAGCGGCGGTTAGACCAATTTGTATTCTGTATGGAATTAGAAAATTGTGAAAACGCAATTCTATACTTTGATGGAGAAACTTATCAGCATGAACTTAAGCAAAATGGACTCTGTTTTTCATGTAAACCTATCGTAAAGAGTAAATTTATCAATTTTATAAATACGGACCTTAATTGGGACATGATTCCATCTTGGGCTGTGCAGAATTATTTTTTGCCCAGCTTTGGCCGACAAGCTGTTCCGTTTCATGCACTAGTTGATGATTCTATGAAAATCAGATTCCCGGACCTCTACAAATAAGACTTTTTCATACTTGAGAAACCTCCCATCCCATGGTAAAATGTATCGTTGCACAGTGCGGTCCTGTTTGACTGTTTGTTGTGTCTATATTTGAAAAACACAGGAATTTTCCGTAAATTTTGAATCGGAACAGACTGAAGGGCCTTGTCATTGCGAGGAGGCCCTATGGGCCGACGTGGCAATCCGTTATTTTCGTCCACAAGACGCAGAGAACGGATTCCCACGTCGCTGCGCTCCTCGGAATGACAGTATCCGACTGATTTCATAATATTTCCGAAGATTCTTTTGTTTTTCGGTAAAAATAAAGGAGAAATGTGTCACATGAAGCTGGGTATTGTGGGTCTTCCTAATGTGGGCAAATCGACCCTGTTCAACGCCATCACCAACGCCGGCGCGGAGAGCGCCAACTATCCCTTCTGCACCATCGACCCCAACGTGGGCATGGTGGCCGTGCCCGACCACCGGCTGGACAAGCTGGCGGAGATGTATCACCCCAAAAAGACCACCCCCGCCGTCATCGAGTTTGTGGACATCGCCGGACTGGTGAAGGGCGCCTCCCGGGGGGAGGGCCTGGGCAACAAGTTTTTGGGCAACATCCGCATGACCGACGCCATCGTCCATGTGGTCCGCTGCTTTGACGACGAGAACGTCATCCACGTGGAGGGCTCCACCGACCCCATCCGGGACATGGACACCATCGACCTGGAGCTGGTCATGGCCGACCTGGAGATGGTGGAGCGGCGGATCGACAAGGCCAAAAAGGCCGCCAAGGGGGACAAAAAGTTCCTGCAGGAGGCCGCTGACTTCGAGGGTCTGCGGGACTGGCTGAACGACGGCAAGTCCGCCCGGACCTATGAGAAAGTGAACATCGCCGAGGAGTATCCCGACTGCGAGCTGCTGTCCCTCAAGCCCGTCATCTATGCCGCCAACCTGGACGAGGACGGCTTTGCCGACCCCCACGGCGTGGAATACTACCGCCAGGTGGAGGAGCGGGCCCAGGCCCAGGGGGCCCAGGTCATCCCCGTGTGCGCCAAGCTGGAGGCGGAGATTGCCGAGCTGGATGCCGAGGAGAAGAAGATGTTCCTGGACGACCTGGGCATCGCCGAGTCCGGCCTGGACCGGCTGGTAAAGGCCAGCTACTCCCTGCTGGGCCTCATCTCCTACCTCACCTCCGGCGAGGACGAGTGCCGCGCCTGGACCATCAAGCGGGGCACCAAGGCCCCCCAGGCCGCGGGCAAGATCCACTCCGACTTTGAGCGGGGCTTCATCCGGGCGGAGGTGGTCTCCTATGACGACCTGATGGCCTGCGGGACCATGGCCGCCGCCCGGGAGAAGGGCCTCATCCGCTCCGAGGGCAAGGAGTATGTGGTCCAGGACGGGGACATCATCCTGTTCCGCTTCAACGTGTAAGCGGGAGAACGCCATGAAACTGCTGTGGGACCTGTATTTTACCTTCGCCAAGATCGGCGCGTGCACCTTTGGCGGCGGCTATGCCATGCTGCCCATTCTACAGCGGGAGGTCGTGGAGAAAAAGCACTGGGCCACCGACGCGGACCTGACCGATTACTACGCCATCGGCCAGTGTACCCCCGGTGTCATCGCCGTGAACACCGCCACCTTCATCGGCTATCGGTATAAGGGGCTGGCCGGGGGCATTCTGGCCACCCTGGGGGTCATCTCCCCCTCCATCCTCATCATCTCGGTCATCGCCGTATGCCTGTCCAACTTTGCGGACATCCCCGTGGTGCAGCACGCCCTGCGGGGGGTGAACGCCTGCGTGGTGGCCCTCATCGCCTCCAGCGTCATCAAGCTGGGCAAGTCCACCATCATCGACGCCCTCACCGTGGGCATCTTCCTGGTGGTGCTGGCCCTGGCCTTCTTCGTGGGACTGTCCCCCGCCATCCTCATCGTGTGCGCCGGGGTGCTGGGCTATGCCTGGCGGCGCATCCGGGGCTTTGAGCACAACGGGAAGGGGGGCGAGGGCAAATGATCCTGCTGCGCCTGTTTTTTGAGTTTGCCAAGACCGGCCTGTTCGCCGTGGGCGGGGGCCTTGCCACCATCCCCTTCCTTCAGGACCTGGGGGCCCGCACCGGCTGGTTCTCCGCCGCCGACCTGAGCACCATGATCGCCGTGTCCGAATCTACCCCCGGCGCCATGGGGGTGAACATGGCCACCTATGTGGGCTTTACCATCGCCCGGCTCCACGGCATCCCCGGCGTCATCGGGGCCATCGTGGCCACCCTGGGCCTCACCTTCCCCTCCATCGTGGTCATCATCATCATCGCCGGCTTCCTGGAAAAATTCCGCCAGTCCAAAACGGTGGACGCCGTGTTCTATGGCCTGCGCCCCGCCTCCACCGCCCTCATCGCCTCCGCCGGACTGACGGTGGCCATGACCGTGCTGGTCACGTTGGGCGAGACCATCTCCGTCCACTGGCCCGCCCTGATCCTGTCCCTGGTGGTCTTTATCGCCATGCGCTACACCCCCCTGAAAAAGCTCCACCCCATTTTGTTCATCGCCTTCTCCGCTGTCGTGGGTGTGGTGCTGCAATTCTGAAAAATCCCCGCCGACCGGTTCAAGCAACACGGTCGGCGGGGATTTTTTGTTCTTGGTTCAGGTCAGGTCCAGCAGCTTCTGGGCATTGCCGCCCAGGATGGCGTCCAGTTGGTCCTGGGGCAGGGGCAGGGCGCGGATCAGGTCCAGACTCTCCTTCTGGCCGCCCCAGGGGGAGTCGGTGCCGAAGTAGATGCGCTCATAGCCGAACAGGCGGATCATCCGGGTGAACTGCTCCGCCCCCATCATGTGCAGCTCCTCTGGGCTGTAGAAGCCGTCGTTGGCCGGGGCCATGTCCCCCAGGGTGAAGGCGGTGTCCAGGCGGACGGGGGTGTCAGAGAGCAGCTGCTCCACCTGGTCCCAGTTCCGCCAGCCCCCCATGTGGGCCAGGATGAGCTTCACCGGGCCCACCTGCTTCACCGCCCGCAGGCTCATCTCCGGGGAGGCGTTCACCTTGCCGGGGATGCCGATGTCCAGCCCTGCGTGGACCAGCACCACCAGCCCCAGCTCGCCGCACCGGTCCAGAATGCGCAGAAACCGGGGGTCGTCCAGGTCCACGCTCTGATAGATGGGGTGGAGCTTGATGCCCTTCAGCCCCAGGCGCTCCACCCGGGAGAGCTCCTCCTTCCAGTTGGGGGCATCGGGGTGCATACAGCCGAAGGAGAAGATGCCCGTCTGGGCATAGCTCTCGTTTACTTTTGCGGCGGCATCGTTGATGTGGCTGACCTTGGCCGGGTTGGTGGCCACGGGCAGGACGATGGACCGGTCCACCCCCGCCCTGGCCATGGAGGCGGCCAGATCGGCGTTGGAGCCGTGGGTGAAGGGGCTTAAATGGCTCATGCCCGCCAGCTTTTCAATGGTGGCGGCGGCGATGGCCTGGGGAAAGGTGTGGGTGTGGATATCGACGATCATGGAAGAGATTCCTTTCTGTCAAGGGCGGCAAGAGGGCCGCACCGATTATTGATCTGTGAAAAACGCGCAAGACCTGCGGGCGCTTCTTGAAGCATACCACAGGTCTCGGCGTTTGAAAAGAGAGAAGGGAGAAGATTTTTACAGCCGGTCACCCAGGGCCTGGGTCTGGCGCACCAGCACCTTTTCGTCATAGCAGGAAAAGGCGTCGTCCACCAGCTTCTTGTCCGGGGCGGGGGTGAACAGCGAGACCACGGGGACCAGGATCAGCCCGGTGATCATGCAGAAGGCACCGGCGTTGATGGGAGAGCGGAGCAGGGCGGGGAAGGAGGCCCGGAGGAAGATGTTGGCGATCATCACGATGGTGGAGAAAAAGAAGCTGACCCAGCAGGCGGCCTTAGAGGCCCGCTTCCAGTACAACCCGAACAGGAAGGGGGCCAGGAAGGCACCCGCCAGCGCCCCCCAGCTGACGCCCATGAGCTGGGCGATGAAGGTGACGTTGGAGTGATACTGCACCAGGGCGATGACCACAGAGATGGCGATGAACACCACGATGAGACAGCGCATGATGAACACCTGGCGCTTTTCGCTCATGTCCTTGATGATGTTGTCCTTCAAAAAGTCCAGGGTGAGGGTGGAGCTGGAGGCCAGCACCAGGGAGGACAGGGTGGACATGGATGCGGACAGCACCAGAATGACCACCACAGCGATGAGCAGGTCGGGCAGGCCGGAGAGCATGGTGGGGATGATGGAGTCATATCCCCCGGCGGCCAGGTCCACCTTGTCGGAGAACAGCCGGCCGAAGCCGCCCAGGAAGTAGCACCCGCCGGCCACCAGCGCGGCGAACACAGTGGAGATGACCATGCCGGTGTCGATGGCCTTCTCGTCCTTGATGGCATAGAACTTCTGCACCATCTGGGGCAGGCCCCAGGTGCCCAAAGAGGTCAGCAGCACCACGCCCAGCAGGTTCATCGGGTCGGGGCCAAAGAACGAGGCGAACACACCGGGGGCCTGGGAGACCTCCGGGTCCTGGACCTGCGCCAGGCCCTCCAAAGCGGCCATGAATCCGCCCTGGCTGTGAAGTACGGCGGCGATGACGGCGCAGATCCCGAAGATCATGATGATGCCCTGGATAAAGTCGTTGATGGCGGTGGCCATATACCCCCCGGCAATGACATACACGCCGGTGAGCACCGCCATAACAATGACACACAGGGAGTAGTCGATGTGAAAGGCCATGCCGAACAGGCGGCTCAGGCCGTTGTACAGGCTGGCGGTGTAGGGGATGAGGAAGATGAAGATGATGACCGAGGCGGCGATCTTCAGGGACTTGCTGCCAAAGCGCTTGCCGAAAAACTCGGGCATGGTGGCGCTGTCCAGGTGCTGAGACATGATGCGGGTGCGGCGGCCCAGCACGGCCCAGGCCAGCAGGGAGCCCAGCAGGGCGTTGCCGATGCCCGCCCAGGTGGCGGCGATGCCGTATTTCCAGCCGAACTGTCCGGCGTAGCCCACAAAGACCACAGCGGAAAAATAGGACGTGCCATAGGCGAAGGCGGTGAGCCACGGGCCCACCGAGCGCCCGCCCAGCACAAAGCCGTTTACGTCGGTGGCATGCTTGCGGCAGTAAAGGCCGATGCCCACCATCACGGCGAAGAACACCAACAGCAGGGTGATCTTGATAACCATATGGATCATTCCTCTCACACACAGTTTGTTGCTTTGCTGCGTTGAAGTTTAACGCAGAGAAGCAGAAAAGTCAAGCGTAATTTCAAAATTTTTTCTTCCAATCAAAAAAATCTGCGGACCGCCAAAAACAGCAGTCCACAGACTCTTTTTCTTATCCCATCGACTCCCCCGCCAATTTCATCAGAATCCCACGCTGATTGGGCAGCTGTTCCGCCAGCACGGCCTCCAGACAGCGGTCCAGCGCCAGGCCGATCTCCGGGCCCCTCAGCCCCAGCTCCAGCATGTCCCGGCCATTCACCGCCAGGTCCTTTTTCTGAAAGCAGGCCCCCTCTGCCAGCAGCTGGTCCAGCACGGCCCTGGCCCGGTCCAGCTCCTCCTGCCGCCCGGCAGCCAGTGGGGATTGGGCGGCGTTGTCCGCCCGGTGGAGGGCGATGAGCTGGGCCGTCCCCTCCGGCCCCAGCCGGGCCAGCAGGCGGCGGATAGGGCGGCGCTCCGGGACGATAGGCCGGTCGTGCAGGGCCACCAGGGCTGTGATCTTCTGCCGGGTGTCCGTGTCAAAGCGCAGACGGCTGAGGATCTCCCCGGCCAGTCGGGCGCTCTCCTCCCCGTGGCCATAGAAGTGGCCCACGCCCTTCTCATCCAGGGTAAAGCAGGCGGGCTTGCCCAGGTCGTGGAGCAGGGCGGCCCAGCGCAGCACAGGCGTGGCCGGGGCGGCATCCACCGCCGCCAGGGTGTGGTGCCACACATCTCTGTCGTGCCAGGGATTGCGCTGGTCAAAGCCGAAGGCGGGCACCAGCTCGGGCAGGACCTGGGCGGCCACCGGGGCATACGCCTCCAGCACCCGGCCGGCCGCCGGGCCGCACAGCAGCCGGGTCAGCTCCTCCCGCACCCGCTCACGGGCAATACCGTCCAGCAGGGCACGGCTGCCCAGCAGCGCCGCCCCGGTGTCCTCCTCCACACGAAAATCCAGCACGGCGGCAAAGCGCATACACCGCAGCATCCGCAGGCCGTCCTCCTGAAAGCGCCGGGCCGGGTCGCCCACACAGCGGACAAGTCCCGCCGCCAGATCCTCCCGGCCCCCGTGGAGGTCGATGAGCCCCTCCCCGGGGTGATAGGCCATGGCGTTGATGGTGAAGTCCCGCCGCTCCAGATCCCGCTCCAGGCTGGGGGTAAAGGCCACCCCGTCGGGGTGACGCCCGTCGGAATAGGTGCCGTCCACCCGGAAGGTGGTGATCTCCAGGGGCAGGCCGTCCATCAGCACCGTCACCGTGCCGTGCTTCAGCCCCGTCTCCACCAGACGGAATCCGGAAAACACCCGCTCGGTCTCCTCCGGCCGGGCGCTGGTGGTCAGGTCAAAGTCGGTGAGGGCTCCCCTGCCCCGCAGCAGCTCCCGCACTGCGCCCCCTACCAGATAGGCCCGGTGGCCGGCGGCGTTGAGCATTTCCATGGCCCGCAGCACCTGGGGCGGCAGATCGCACATGTTCCCTCTCCCCTCTCTGTTTTTCTTTTCAGTATAGCCGCCCCCGGCCCGTCCGTCAAATGCAAAGGGACCGGCCCCCGCGCATCACAAACTGCACAGGGGCCGGTCTTATTGAAACACAAAGCCTGTCAAGCACCGCTTCGGCGGACATCATCCCCGCCGGAACCACTCCTTCATCACGTCGAAGATGTGGACCAGTTCCTCCTCCTGGATGACATAGGGGACCATGGAATACATATACTTCAGGAAGGGGCGGCTGAATACCCCCCGTTCATAGGCAAACTGCTGGAAGCCCTCCAGGGTGGCCTCGTCATACACCTCCACACAGGTGCAGCCGCCCATGACCCGGACCTCTTTGATGCGGGGGTCGGTAAAGCCCAGCATCTCCCGCTTGGAGATGGCCTCGATGCGGGCGATCTTGGACATATAGTCCTCCCGCTGGAAGATCTCGATGCCCTTCAGTGCGGCGGCGCAGGCCAAGGCGTTGCCCATAAAGGTGGGGCCGTGCATCAGGGCGTGGCGGTCATTGTCGCTGTAGAAGGCCCGGAACACCTTCTCGTTGGCCACAGTGACGGCGTGGCCGATATAGCCGCCGGTGAGGGCCTTGCCCAGCACCAGAATGTCGGGCAGGACCAGATCGGCCACGAACCGGTGGCCCGTGCGGCCAAAGCCGGTGGCCACCTCGTCAAAGATGAGCAGCACGTCATACTCGTCGCACAGCTCCCGGGCCCGCTTTAAGAAGGAGATGTCGTACATCCGCATCCCCCCGGCCCCCTGGAGCAGGGGCTCCACGATAAAGCAGTTCAGCCGGTCGTGGTACTTGGCAAAGGCCTCCTCCAGGGCGGGGATCTCGGTGGGGATGTGAACCACGCCCTCCTTCTTGTCAAAGGCGAAGTGATAGTCCTCGTCGTCCCCCACCTCCATGGCCTTGAAGGTGTCGCCGTGATAGGCGTGTTCAAGCGCCAGGACCATGGTGCGCTTTTTCAGCTCGCTGCCGTGGTGGGCGTTGTCCAGCTGCATCACCAGCCTGCGGTCGTCCAGGCGGTTGGTGTTATACTGCAGGGCCATCTTCAGGGCCACTTCCACACCCACGCTGCCCGAGTCGGAGAAGAAGCAATAGTTCAGGTCGCCGGGGAGAAACTCCTCCAGCTTGGCCGACAGCTTCTGCACCGGGTCGTGGGTCAGGCCGCCCAGCATCACATGGCAGAACTTGCCCGCCTGCTCCTGGATGGCGGCGGTGAGCTCCGGGTGCTTATAGCCGTGGATCATACACCACCAGGAGGACACCGAGTCGATGAGCTTCTGGTCCTTGGTGTAGAGATACACGCCGTTGGCATCCTCGATCTTATAGGGGGCCTTCATGGTCTTCATCTGTTCATAGGGGTACCAAATCATTTCATTTCACCTCATCATAAAGCTGCGCCAGGGCCTGTCCGTCCATGGGGAAGCGCTCCATATCGTCCTGCACCAGCGCCAGCACGGGCAGCCCGGTGCGCTCCTGGCACATGGCCACGTTGTCCTCCTCCATCCGGTCCCCCGGGTGGAAGTGGTTGAAGAGGATGCCCTTCACCGCCAGATTGCGGGCCCGCATATACTCCGCTGTGAGCACCACGCTGTTGATGGTGCCCAGGCCCGCATGGGCCACGATGACGCTGGCCAGCCCCAGCTGCTGGACCACGTCCTCCAGCCACAGCTTTTCCTTCTCGTCATGACGCAGGGGACACAGGATGCCGCCGCTGCCCTCCACGGTCACGATCTCATGCCGGTCGCATACCGCCTGAAAGCCCGCCCGGATCACGGGCAGCTCCGGCGGGTTTCCCTCCGCCTGGGCGGCCAGATGGGGGGACCAGGCGTGCTCGTACACATAGGGGCACATGGTCTCCTCCCCCTGGCTCAGTCCGGCATACTCCCTTACAAAGCGGGCGTCCCCGGGGATCAGGGTGCCGTCCGGGCGGCGGACATTGCCGCTGACGGCGGCCTTATAATAGGCGGCGTTCAGCCCCGCCTCTCTCAGTGCTTTGCTCATCAGGGCGGAGATGTAGGTCTTGCCCACGTCGGTGCCCGTGCCGGTGACAAACAGCGCCTTGGCCATCTCTCACCCCTCCTTCCAATAGTCCGGGGTCACGTCCCGGCCCATGTCGGCCAGCATGGCCCGGTCACTGCGGATGGTGGCGCAGGCGGCGGTGGTGAGCATGTTGCCCGTGATGGTGGCCGAGGCCCCGGCCTTGAATGCCGTCTCTCCGTCGTTTGTCAGCAGAGCCCGTCCGGCGGCAAGGCGGATGTTGGCCTCGGGATTGATATAGCGGAAGAAGGCGATGGTGCGCAGGATCTCGTCCTCGGTGAGCCGGGGCATGTGCTCCAGCGGGGTGCCGGGGATGGGCATCAGGGCGTTGATGGGGATGGAGTCGATGCCCAGCTCCGCCAGACTGACGGCCATGTCCAGCCGGTCCTCCCAGGTCTCCCCCATGCCGATGATGCCGCCGGAGCAGGCGCACATGCCCTCCGCCTTCACCTTTTTCAGGGTCTCCACCTTCATGTCATAGGTGTGGGTGGTGCAGATGTTGGGGAAGTTCCGGCGGGAGGTCTCGATGTTGTGGTGATAGCTGGTCACCCCCGCCTGGTGCAGCCGGTGGAGCTGTTCCTCGTTGAGAAAGCCCATGGAGGCGCACAGGCCGATCTTGCACGCCCGGTGCATGGCCTCATAGGCCTGGATGGCCTGGTCGAACTCCGCCCCGGTGAGGGCCCGCCCGGCGGTGACGATGGAGAAGCGGTCCACGCCCTCCTGCTCGTTGAGCTTGCACACCCGCAAAATCTCCTCCTTGGGCAGGAAGTCATAGACTTCGCAGTCGGTGTGGTTGTGGGCGGACTGGGCGCAGTATTTGCAGTCCTCCGGGCAGCGGCCGCTGCGGCCGTTGATGATGGAACACAGGTCCACCTTGTCCCCCACGCAGGCGGCCCGGATCTGGTCGGCCCCCTGGCACAGCTGGTCTAAATCACAGGTAAGAAAAAAGGACAGATCGTCCTGGCGGCCCAGCCGGCGGCCGGAGATGATCTCCCGGGCTAATGCGA
>QWCK01004541.1_pt1 | contig 13548 bp, 13 predicted proteins | sample 1972571 | NCBI WGS metagenome assembly QWCK01 (sample SAMN09866710, study PRJNA288562) | Human gut metagenome isolate term2_stool, whole genome shotgun sequencing... | isolation source: gut | host: Homo sapiens | place: USA: California
GGAAACAAAAGCAAAGATAACAAAAAGGGCTGATACCTCGTGAGAAGTGTCAGCCCTAATTCATAAAAAATGTGGGATGTTTAGCGGACAGTAATATTTATGAATAACATTTACCTTCTGCCCAATTTTTTTATTTTTTCGTGAGACAAGAGGCACGAGACAGCTTGAGAATGGTTCAGACGATTGGTTCAATACCTGAAACTAACGCTGAGAAGGCAGTATGTGGGTACTATCTTATAATAATATTCCGATGACGAAATGGCAGTAACGTTGTACTCTCTGATGTTTTTGTTGTTGAAAATGTTGTAAGTCGTGAGCGTCAAAGTGATGTCCTTCTTCGGTAATCCGTAGCTCAAGTAAGGTCTTACGAATAAATAGAACGTGTGATTGCGTCCCAAAAAGTGCTCATCGAATGTAAATTTCACTTTTAAGTTCTTTCCGAAAGATCCAATCAGGTCTTGGTAAAACGAATAATCACGTGTTCGTGAAGGTTTACTGCCGATGCCGGAGACAGAGCTGAAGGTATAGCGCGCACCCATAACATAATTGAACCAACCGGAGAAGGCAGAGCGCAGCGAAAGCGTGGAATGGACGGAAACGGAATTTACGTTCCGCGATCCATTATCCTCATATTCAGTCTGAAAAGAATTTTTATTGATGCTTGCGGAGAGCTTGAAACCTTGTCGGATGGTATCGATGTAATGACTTACCGACAGATTTCCGAAATGTGTTCTGTTGTTTTTTACTTCTGTGGGCAAGATATAATCCATGTTCTCCGTGATACGGATGGCATCCACCCAATTGTTTTGCGACAGACTGTAATTGTAAATGGCTAATATTGAAGTTCTTACTGACGGAGAATATCTGTAAAGAGAATTGATGTGAAAATCTCCCGTATGATCGTTTACGAATGATGCCGGCTCTGTGTATTCGCGATAGTCGGTATATCGTCCGAGATATTCTGTCGGCATTATCTTCCCTTGCGTGTAGTCGCATGATAGAGAGAGGTAATGCCTTCCCCAGTCCCCCTCGAACAATAGTTCGGGCTCTATTCTCATTCTTTCCGATTTTGTGTTCTTGCCTGATGTGTCGATGAGTTTTTGTTGCCAATATCCCAAGAGGGTTTTAAGTTCTATTCTTGATTTTCCAAGATGAAAAGTAATATCGCCCTTGGTAAATAATAAATGTTCGTTGTATTTTACCTGATTGTCGAAAGAATCGTGGGTAAGCGTTGCGCGTTCTTTTCTGTAGTTCTGTCCCGTTTCCACATTCCACGCCCATCCCCTTTCTTTCTTGTAATACTGTATGGAAAAAAGGTTAAGAACGTCCTGATGATTGAAATTTTGACAGATGCCGTATATGGAGTTATTGAAGCCAAACGACTGGTTGTCGCGATTACCCATGGTAGTGTTGCTGATGATAACGGCCGCCTTGTTTTTGAAAGCGTGAGATAGATTTATCTTTCCTTCCACGTAGGTGGCTTTTGTTTGTGTCGCAAAGGCTGAAGACATGTCTTCCGTAAACTTGTTGTTCACTTTCTTGTTGGCATGGACAATCTTTCCCAGTAAGGTTAGGGTCGTGGTCGGGCACAGGTCGTATTTTATCTGAAAGTTGTTGTTTAGCCATATGGGACTGTTCTTTAGAAAAGTGTAAATGTCTATCTTTACAGCGTTATTGAAATATGAGGTCTCTTCCCGACTTTCCGTCTGATAACGATTCTTCTCCACATTGAATTGGCTGCTGATTGTCAGTGCCTTTTTAGGTTGCCAAACCATGTTGAGGCTGTTGTATTCCGATTTCTGCTCCGCATAATCGATGTTGTCGCGATGGGCGAAGTTGTACAGGTGATCGCCAACAATCTCCGCGGAGTCCAGTCGTATCAGGTCCTCAAAGGAGGCGAACTGAGAGGACCTGATGTTCGAGAAGCCCATTGCGTCGTATAACTTGAATTTTTTGTTCATCAGTAACAGGTTGCCCACCTCGTTGTAACGATGTCTATATCCACCTCCCATTTCCATTTGTCCAACAGGCTTTTGCAACCGCATGTCCGATTTCAAAGACAAATTTAGTATCATGTCGTTGGAGCGTTGCACGTCTTTCAATTGTCTGTTTTCTTGATAGTTTTTTATCACTTCCACTGTTCCTATGAACTTAGCGGGAATGGTCTTGCTTGCAGTCTTATAGTTTGTTCCGAACATATCGGCGTGGTCAAGTGTGATTTTGCTGATGTGTTTTCCCCTGTAGGCTATGTCTCCGTTGTTGTCCACCTCTATGCCGGGAAGTTTTTTCAGCATTTCCTCCACGTTCTTTTCCATGCCATCGGTGAAAGCACTCACCAAAAATTGTGTTGTGTCGTTGTATTCCCGAATGGGCTTGGCACTCACCACCACTTCTTTCAACCCTATCTCCTCTCTTCGCAAAATAACATGGAACGGTGTGCTGGTGGCTTTGTCTGTCTTGATTTGCTCTTCTCGGTAACCTAAACATCTTATCACGATGCGTCTGCCCGGTTTTATTATCGCTTTGCCCAAAGCGAAAAATCCGTTGTTGTCAGTTGTCGCGAAAGATAACAATTTGTTGCCCTTATCGTAAACAAGAACATAGGCATGTGCAACGGATTTTCCATCTTCATTTCTTACATAGCCGGTGGTTTGGGCTTTCAACGAAGATGTTGCCGATAGGGAGAGCAGTATGAATAACAGAAGACGCCAAGCGGTTTTCATCAATTTATCTCAGGCATTTATCTGTGTTGTTGGTCTTAACCTCGTAAGATGTGGAAGCCTCACGACTGTCCTGTTGGCTGTTGAAGGCTCTTGCCAACTTCGCAGCATTGGCCTCCAAACGCTTCCGATAAACCTCTTTGCTTATCACCTTTCTTTTCTTTAGGTCGGGTTCTTGTGGCAATTCAGCGGTTTGTTTCATCGAAGTCATTTGTATGTCAATCTCACCGTCGGAGGAAAAGGCGGAAACAATCAATCCCGGTAGTCCCCATAGTCGCCACGGACCGCATCCAACGGGAATTTCCGGCGTGAACCATGCTTTTATGTTCCAGCCGCACAAATCGCATTGTGCCAACATGCAGTGGTATCCACCTATGGTTTTGGTGCTGTCGTTGAAAATGATCCAGTTCAAGGGATCCAAGTCGCCTTTGATAACGCACTTCTCCGAGATATCGCTTTCTTCCCAAAGAAAATATTTCTTGTCGAGAGAGTAATAGTTGAAGCGTCTGATGTCTAATTTGTCTTCGGCTTCTTCGTCCGATATATAAATGTCATCTGAGCTTATTTCCATCTCTTCCTGGTAGAACATATCATAGAACCACGCGTCCTTATTGAATAATAAGGTGGCATGACCATGATTAAAAGTTCCGAATTCGGAATATTCTGCTTGATAATTCTGCGCGAAAAGTGGGAAACTATAGATAAATAATATATTAAAAAAAAGAATTTTAGTCATTTCATTTCCATAGTTATGTGTTTAAAGAGTTGTTTCTTTTCTTTTTTTTACTTTTCCTCTTATTTTTAAAAAAAGAGGTTTTTGGGAGGCATTACTACAAATTATAATACTCTCTTTAAACGCCCCTAAAAAAACTGCATGATACCGTATTACCAAATTGATTTCTTGGTTTGGGGCAATGGTATTATTATTGCATTTATAGGTTGTACAAGAACAGGTGGTATAAATTTTTGAAATTATGAGTGTATCGCTGCCAATGTTTTTTATTTTGAACGACACAATTGCATTAGTGTTTTCATAAATGGTCTTGAAATCGTAATGGCTTGTCCTTACTTGAATGACAGGACTAGATAGCACTATACAAGATTTCAAAACCATTATGAAAAAGATAATTCTTCTATTCATTAGAGCGCTTTTCTTAACTCTTTTTCTGCGGCTTTAATTGATTTTAGAACCTCTTTTAGGGCTTTTTGACAATCTTTAGCTGTTACGCTAATCGTAACTTCTACGAAATGTATAGAAACTTTGACGCTTATTGTGCAAGAAACATTTTTTTCTTGTTCAGGCACTTGGGCTATAGTGTTTTCAATTACAGATTTACATTTTTCATCAAGCTCTATTGAGGATAGTTCGGTGATATCTCCCAATTCAAAATTGTAAATAACTTCATCAACGAATCTTGTTGAAACTTCCTCGGCAGCGTTAGATGCTATACTAAAAGTAAATAAGCATAAAAATAATAAAATAGATTTTTTCATAAGAGAAATATTAAAATTTGTATTTAAATGTTATGCAAAAATATTGTAAAACATAGTAAACAAAAAATATTTTAACACTTTTAACATTGATAGTGTTCTAAATGATTTTTTAGCACACGTCCTAATTGACTAATGTAAGCTCTTTATAAGAATATTACGCACATCAAAGGCTGGCAATGTGCCGACAGGCATATCAATAGAATGAAAATATGAATACGATAACCATTGATTATAAATTACTTACAATGTGATTTCCAAAAGCTTGGGTATTATGACGTGATATCTAAGCGCGTGGACAATGATTCCTATCGTGTGAAATCTTATTATATTATTTCTTAACGACTGATTGGAATTTCCTTGTTCGCCAATATGTTTCATTTCCACTATCCTCAACTTTTTGAGAGTGAGGATACAAAAAGCGACTCGAAGGCAGGTTGCTTTCGAGCCACTATGGTTGAGCCTGTAATGGTGGATAAATTACAGAAGTTTCTTGCTGAGTTGCTCAAGCATATCCACGGTCATGCTCTTGAGGTCGTACTGAGGTTTCCATCCCCATTCTGCACGGGCACAAGAGTCGTCGAGGCTGTTGGGCCAGCTGTCAGCGTTGTTCTGCAACAGCGGGTTCACCTCGTAAACCATTTCAAAGTTTGGCTTGTGCTTTTTGATTTCGTTGTAAATCATTTCCGGCTCAAAACTCATGGATGCGATGTTAAAACCATTGTAGTGAACGAGCTTCGACGGGTCGGCTTCCATCAGCGAGATAGCTGCATGCAATGCGTCGGGCATGTACATCATGTCCATGAAAGTGCCTTTCGCGATGGGGCAGACGAACTTTTCGCCTTTCACGGCAGAGTAGTAGATATCCACAGCGTAATCGGTTGTGCCACCACCGGGAGGCGTTACGTAGGAAATCAAGCCCGGGAAACGTACCGAACGTGTGTCCACGCCATACTTCTTGCGGTAGTAGTCGCTCAACAGCTCGGTGGTAACTTTTGATACGCCGTAGATGGTGATGGGACGCTGAATGGTATCCTGTGGTGTCATGTCGTGGGGAGAGTTCGGACCGAAAGAGCCGATGGAACTTGGCGTAAATACGGCGCAGTTATTTTCGCGCGCCACCTCCAAAACGTTCCAAAGCCCGTCAATACCGATTTTCCATGCCAATCGGGGCTTGCCTTCCGCAACTACGGAGAGGAGTGCCGCGAGGTTATAGATGGTGTCGATGTTGTGCTTTTTTACAGCTTCGTTGAGCATCTCCGGGTTGGTAACGTCGCATTCAGCGAAAGGACCGCTTTCCTTGAGTTCGCCTGTGGGCTCTGCGCCTTTGATATAGCCTGCCACAACGTGCTCGTTTCCGTAACGCTTTCTTAACTCTCTTGTCAGTTCAGACCCGATTTGACCGGTAGAACCGATTACCAATACATTTTTCATATTATTATTTTACTGATTTGGATTACGTTGGCGCAAAGTTAAACACTTTTTCGATTAGTTTATAAAATAAAAGTATTAATGTTGTATAAAATTAGCCGTTCCGATGAAAAATACCTCTGTAACCGTCTATTTTCTCAAAAAATATGACTTACTTTGCAGTTGTAAATTTTAAAATCTAGTGTTATGTATGGTAAAATGAAACAACATCTCTGCGATACCCTCGCAGAAATCAAAGAAGCAGGTCTCTACAAGGAAGAACGCATTATTGAAAGTCCTCAACAGGCTGCCATTACCGTGAAAGGCAAAGAAGTACTTAATTTCTGCGCAAACAACTATCTCGGTTTATCAAATCACCCACGCCTGATTGAAGGCTCCAAGAAAATGATGGACGCTCGCGGCTTTGGTATGTCGTCAGTACGCTTCATCTGCGGTACACAGGATATTCACAAGCAATTGGAAGCTGCTATTTCCGATTACTTCAAAACGGAAGACACTATCCTCTACGCGGCTTGTTTCGATGCCAATGGCGGTGTTTTTGAACCTTTATTGACCGATCAGGACGCAATCATCTCCGACTCTCTTAACCACGCTTCAATCATTGATGGTGTTCGCCTTTGTAAGGCTAAGCGTTATCGTTATGCCAATGCCGATATGGCTGATTTGGAAAAATGTCTCAAAGAAGCACAGGCACAGCGATTCCGCATCATCGTTACCGACGGTGTGTTCTCAATGGATGGCAATGTTGCCCCGATGGATAAGATTTGCGACCTCGCCGAGAAATACGACGCACTCGTAATGGTTGATGAGTCGCACTCTGCCGGTGTGGTCGGTGCTACCGGGCACGGTGTGAGCGAACTCTGCAACACTTACGATCGCATTGATATTTATACCGGCACACTGGGTAAAGCCTTTGGTGGCGCATTGGGAGGTTTCACCACGGGTCGTAAGGAAATTATCGATCTCTTGCGTCAGCGCAGTCGTCCTTATCTCTTCTCTAACTCTTTGGCGCCAAGCATTATCGGTGCCAGCCTCGAGGTGTTCAAGATGCTGAAGGAAAGCAATGAATTGCACGATAAGTTGGTGGAGAACGTGAATTACTTCCGCGACAAGATGATGGCAGCCGGCTTCGATATCAAGCCAACCCAGAGTGCCATTTGCGCGGTGATGCTCTATGATGCTAAGTTGTCTCAGGTTTATGCTTCCAAGATGCTCGAAGAAGGCATTTACGTTACCGGTTTCTACTATCCGGTAGTACCGAAGGAGCAGGCTCGCATCCGTGTGCAGCTTTCTGCCGGTCATACACGTGAACAACTTGATAAGGCAATCGCTGCCTTTATCAAGGTGGGCAAGGAACTTGGCGTTTTGAAGTAAGCAGAATTGTTATAAAATGTATATTCATGCCGCTCTATCCCCAATATCGGGGATGGGGCGGTTTCTTTTTGGATGCCTTTTCTCGATTATAATCTATCGATTTAAGTAGGTGCTCAAAATTAAACGTATATACCTTCTTGTTTTTTTATATTACTCTGCTACTATCTTCTCGTTTTCTTTTTATTATTCTTCCGTCTTTTATCGATTGAATAGCTCGCTACACTCCCTTTTCAAACCAAAAGAATGACTGAAAGACAAACGAAAATATTGTGGCAATTGATTTTAGATACTACTTGTTGTGAAAAAATCTCAATAATAGTTTTTGTTTTTAGATTTTATACGTATATTTGCATCGATATTTAATGTTTTTATTATAATAACACTTAAATTATAACTTATGACAAGAAAAGTACCTATTCTCTTGCTCACTCTTCTTTTGTCGTTGAGTACGCAAGCAAAAGTCACCAATATTATTGTGTGGCTGACATCGGGCGAAACTGTTACGTACAGTCTCGCGGAGCATCCAAAAGTTATTCCGGGAAGTGAGGAAGTAAAAATTACCACAACCAAATCGGAAATTGTTTATAACGCGGGAGAAGTCAAAAAGATTACCTTTGATAATCCAGCGAGCATAGAACAAAAGGTGGCTGACTCTACCAACGAAACCGTGCGATTTTATGGCAATGCTATGCATCTTTCAGGATTTAAAGCAGGCGAATCGGTACGTGTTTTCGACACGTCGGGAAAACTATGTTATAGCTATCAGACCGACAATGTGGGTGGACTTACCATTCGTCTCGACAATTTCCAGAAAGGAATTTATATCGTAAAAACCAATCGTTACTCATCTAAATTTATCAAGAAATGAAAAAAATAATCAATTCTTTCGCTTTCACTTTTGTTTTTCTGCTCTCCGCGGTATGTGCTTCTGCTCAAGGTGTATATATTTATAAGAATGGAGAAAAACAAGTTATCAATGCCGCAGACATAGATAGTTTGGTCTTCTTTGGTGATGGCAATACTTCCGGTAGTCAAAATAGTTTTGAGATGCCCAGTGCCGAATTCGGTGCTTCTCTCGATGAACTCTTCAACTCGGCACAGAACAATGGCTTCTCGGTAACAAAGAATGGGGCAACGCAGCTCAATCTCTCTAAAATTGTTAATGGAGTAACCTATAACTGGGTGTACAATTTCGATGATATGGGGACGTATAAATATTCCAAATGTAAATTGCCAGAAGGAAAGGTTAATGACTTTGAGAGCTTTATTACTTCTAAGGGATTTGCGGAGCAGCCTGACGCATCGAAAAATTCAGATGTGAAAGTATATCTGAACAATGAGGCTAAAACGGTGATCTTCGTCAATATTGAAGATGGTGCCGCTGAATATTATTATGGACCTTACGATGAGTCATCTACATCGTGGACACGTATCTCCACTTTAAGTGATCCGAAAACTTCAACATGGATGCCATATTATGGAAGATATGCCACAGTGGAACTTATGCAACTTTTTGAAAAACGCATGAAGCATGAGTTGAATACCACACTTTCGAAGATTGATAAAGGGGTATATGTTTACAATACCGGAGACCCGAAATGGATAGCCGTAAAATACTGGTTTGACGTAAAAACAAAATCAAAACTGGAAGAGGCATCCATTCTCGTGGACAAAAACAATATCCCTACACCTGCCGAAGTTACGGCATATCTCAAAACGATGGGGTACAGATATACCGGATTGACGAATTCGGACAAGGATGTTATTTACTATAGCGATAAGTTGAAATCGGCATGCTATGTTCTTATGACAAAACCAGAGGGAGCAGCTACTTTCACTCCGCAAATGCACTATGCTTACAATGATTTGGATGGTCAGGTTCCACCATTGACGGTTGATTTCCCAATGCCCATCATTGAGTTTGGAAAGAAAACCATTGATGAGATAATGGTGGAATATCGTAAACTGCCTTATTTTAAGAGTGAGGAACCTAATGAGATTGGAAAGGTAATTAACACTACATCGGATGATTTTCCGAAAATTATATTGATAGAAGATGGAGGAAAATATGCCGCTGTTATTGTAGTTACGTTCGACAAACTTGTCATTCGCTCTCCTTACCTTACGGATATGCTTACTAATAAGGGGTATGAGTATAGACCTGATGCCAGTGTGTTGCCAACTTATGTAGATTTTAAAAACGATGTGATGGCACAATTCGATATCAACGATCTTTACCAATATGGTTGGTTCTCTGTATCCTTTATGCCCAATGAAGTAAAACCGTAAGCATCCGATACCGACTACCTTGTAACGTACTAAAACAACCCTTATATGTTTGGTTTCATATAAGGGTTGTTTTGCGATGTTCGGCATGAGCATAGCCTAATGATTGCTTACTTTCTTGTCTCTTGCCCATGACGGTTCTGAACTGAAAAATGTCAGCCGGTTTCCCACCAACAAAAAAATGGCAAGCATGTGTAGTAACTACATTGTGCTTGCCATTGCTTATTGTATAGGGTGAGCGTTGCTGACGAACAGCAGTCGTCCACTGATTAATCCTTAATAGAGATCTTCTGCAAGAACCACTACCGGCTTAATCAAATCCCTTGGCTTGTCCTTCATCAACAAAAGAGACTCTTCCATGTGCTCGAAACCGTTGAAACGGTGGGTAATGAGGTGCTTGAGATCAAGGCGTCCTGAAGTAACGAGCTTTGCCAATTTCTCCATACGTAGTCTTCCACCGGGCATCAAACCGCCTCTGATGGTCTTGTGACCCATACCTACACCCCATTCAACGCGTGGAATCTTTACAAACTCACCGCTGCCAAGGTAGTTCACATTTCCGATGACACCGCCTGGCTTCAACACAGTGACAGCCTCTGCAAATGTATCAACAGTACCACCAGCGATAACAACACGGTCAACGCCCTTACCGTTGGTGCGCTCCATAACTTGTTGGGCAATAGGACCATTGTGGTAGTCGATGATTTCTGTTGCACCGTAAGCCTTTGCAGCAGCTGCACAAACAGGTCGGCTACCTACGGCATAGATGTTGGATGCACCTCTGAGGGCTGTTCCGGCAACTGCCATCAAACCAACAGGACCGATACCAATAACAAGCACTTCGTCACCAAATTTCACATCTGCGAGTTCAACCCCATGGAAGCCAGTAGGAACCATGTCGGAGAGCATTGTTGCAGCAACCGGATCCATGCCTTCAGGAATGAGTGCCAAGTTACCGTCGGCATCATTAACGTGGAAATACTCTGCAAAGACACCATCCTTGAAGTTGGAGAACTTCCAGCCTGCCAGCATTCCGCCAGAGTGCATGGAAAAACCGTTCTGTGCTTCGAGTGAGTTCCAGTCCGGAGTAATTGCAGGAACGATAACACGGTCGCCAGGTTTGAAATCTTTTACCATCGAACCCACTTCCACTACCTCACCCGTAGCTTCGTGGCCGAGAATCATGTCCTTACGGTCGCCAATGGCTCCCTCCCATACGGTGTGAACGTCAGATGTACAAGGCGCAACTGCCAAAGGCTTTACAATTGCATCCATTGGACCACATGCGGGTCTTTCCTTCTCAATCCATCCGGCCTTGTTGAGGCCAAGCATTGCATACGCTTTCATAATGACTTTTGTTTTAGGTGATTGTTAGATATAGTAATTTATTCAACTCGCTTTTATTTCATTATTCATCAGCTTGTTTTTGTTGAAAAATGATAAAAAGTGACAGCGCAAATATATGGAATCCTAATTTAACTTCCAAATTTATTAAGAGAAAAAAGATAATTATTTTGCTTAGCATGCGTGAATGTAATCTCTGCTTTTCAAAGAGGAATACTAAATGGTGGCTCATCGTGAACTGTGATCGTTAAGGGCAGTCGCATATCCCATTTTGTTCCATTCATTTCTTTGTGGCATCAAAATGTTGAATGAAATTGATTCGAGATATTGGACTTATTTTCAGAAGTCGGAGATGAGCATCTTCTTGGTGTGTAAATTTGTTTGGGAGAAGCGAAAAATTCCTCAAATCTGACTTTATCCCAAATCGGTCATTAGCAACCACTTTGGTTCTTTCTTCTAATGACCACCATTAGAAATATTCTATTATAGATGTTTGTTATTCAGCAATTTACCAACTAAAACCCATACGCAATGAATTCATGTCAATACCTGCCTGTCCGGGTAAGACAAAAGCCAACCATATTCTTTGCTTCGCCGGGGCATTGAAAACGCGACAATCCTTCCCGGCTATACGAGAATGTCCTAAATTTTCTTCATTCATCTATCCAAAGCTTAGCTTTTGCTTTCCAAAAGGTAAGCTTTTGCAATGCAAAAGGTCATGGATTGGAGTGCAAAAGCTAAGCTTTTAAATCGCAATAAATATTATCTTGATTATCAATAGGTTAAGAGGCATGTTGCGAACGTGGTTTTTGTAATATAATTTCGTGATGATTAGGACACCATTGGGAAAAGATAAAGAATTTCTCACTGCCATATAACACCGAGAAATCCTAACGACCGATTTGGGTTTATGGTTCCTTTCCTGACCATCGGAATTTATCGCGCTCTCATCGCAAGAATGTGTAAAGGAAGTGCTAATATTCGTTTTCAATTGGCATGATTGCCCATAAAATGACATAGAGCAAAATACCCGGGAAAGCCCCGCTGAAAAGGGTAAGGGTTGCATACAAGGCTCTGACCGCCGTGGAATCGAGATCTAAGTATTTTGCGATTCCACCACACACCCCTGCTACTTTCGTATCTTTGAAAGAACGAGTTAGACGTCGTTTAGTATCAAAATTCATGATTCTACTATTTCCGGAATTATATATGACAATGAATCAATAACATCTTGGCGAGAACATCCCTCTTTGGTAGCGATGAAAATGGTGTCATCGCCTGCAATCGTACCGAGAACTTCCGGCAAGTCGCTGTTGTCGAGATTATAGGCAATAGCACTGGCATATCCCGGTCGGGTCTTCATGACCGCAAGCTGTCCGGAAAAATTAATGGAGACGAAACCGCTGCTGCGCAGCATGTCGGTTGCTTTCCTTGGCACCGTAACGCGCTTGTACATTGTCTCGTTAGGCAATACATAAACATATTTCCCATTCATCGATGCGGCTTTGGCAACTTTCAATTGCTTAAGATCGCGACTTAGGGTGGCTTGAGTCAGTTTATAACCCTCTTTCTCCAGCTCTTTAAGAACCTCTTCTTGCGAACTGAGTTCCATGCTGGAGATGAGCATCTTCAATGTTTCCAATCTACTGGTCTTTACTTTCATTCCTTGTATAGTTATTCGGTTGTTTTTGCAAATTTATACAATAAATTTCTATTATGCAAGTCTTTTGCTTTAAAAGATAGGAGAATAATAAAAATACCTTCTACGCAAATCGGTCATTGGAAAAACAACGGAATGACAGGGTTGAATAATCTAATGACCGATTTGGAACTAATGGGTTGTCTTGTTTACTCTCTATTCCCAAAGAAGCGAAGCAAATAGAGGAATAAATTGATGAAATCAAGATATAGGCTTAGCGAACCAAGTAAAGCTATCTTTTGTGCGCTCTCTCCTGCGTCAGGGGCATTCATTAACATGCGCTTTATCATTTGAGCATCCCAAGCTGTAAGACCGGTAAAAATCAGCACTCCTAAACCACTTACAATTAAGTCCATCATCGAACTTCGCAAAAACAGGTTCACCACTCCCGCAATGATCAAACCTATCAGTGCCATCAGTAAAATGCCTCCCATCTTGGTCATGTCTTTCTTCGTTGTGGAACCTATTAGTGCCATTGCACCAAATGTGCCTGCCGTAACGAAGAAAGTCTTTGCAATGGAAGCAATGGTAAATGCGGCAAATATCCAGCCCATGGTCAATCCGTTGATCGCTGAGAATATGATGAACCAACCGGTTGCGGCGACAAGGGATAATTTGTGGATGCGTGATGAGAGATAGATGACAATGCCAATCTCTGCTATCGCGGCAATGATGAGCGGCGTTATGCTTGTGTAGAGCATGGTCATCATGGACTTTGAGGTACTTACGCCGTAAGCTATGATGCCGGTGATGACAAGTGCCATTGTCATCCATGTATATACTTTGCGCATCAATAGGGGAAAAGAGCGACTAAGCTCTAAATCACGGTCGCGATCGTTGATAGTTCTTGAATAATCGTTGAATTTCATAATTTATATCGTTTGTTTATTTGTTGTTCATATTTTTTACTTGTCGATAAGACTGAAAATGCGAATATGCGCTTGGCTATGACTTGCAAAGCTCATGCCATATTAAATGCAAATATAAAATAAAGTAGAGATATTAGCAAATATAATAATGATTTTCACATTAATTTATTTCTTACCGGACAGGAATCGATTTCATGTAAAATACCTAAGTAACTATATATATAAGGTGTATCTCCTTCCATCTCTTGATTTATATCAATTCTTTATTTTATTTTACTTATTTCTAAAATTTTTCCTTGAAAATATTTGGTGGTTGTGAATTATTGCATTATCT
>QWCK01004544.1_pt1 | contig 13540 bp, 11 predicted proteins | sample 1972571 | NCBI WGS metagenome assembly QWCK01 (sample SAMN09866710, study PRJNA288562) | Human gut metagenome isolate term2_stool, whole genome shotgun sequencing... | isolation source: gut | host: Homo sapiens | place: USA: California
GCAGTTGTGTATATTCTGATTTTTAGACTAGTGGTGCAGTTGGTGATATAGGTGGTGCACTTTATGCGATTGGCGGTGCTGTTGCTTGCGAATAATCACTCTATAATCACCTTTATGCGTTGCCCAATTTCCTCTGTTTGGAAAACTCCAAATTGTAGTTTCTTGCATTTTTAAATTACTCATAAAAAGCCTCCTCTAGTACATATATACTAGGGGAATCTGTTGTTTTCTTAATGCAAAAAGGATAGTTTTTATCAAACTATCCTTCAAGTTACTTTTTAATCATTAATTAATCCTACTATCCAGTTTATCCAGTGAATAATTGTTGATGCTCGTCGATTGTAAGTTTCATCACTTGAAATATTATGAAGATGTGATTCTTTCATGAATTGGATTATTCTACTCCTAGAAGGCATTGTTCCATTTTGAAAGTAAGAAGATAATACTTTTGAAAAAACTTCATGGCTAAGTATACGTTCACATAAAGCTAATTGGCGCTGTTTATAATTCAACTTTAAAATAGAAGTACCCTTATCAGCTAGGTTGTATATTGATTTACTGTCTTTGTTTATTTTGTTTACGAGCCCTAAATAACGCGCTGCATTAGTGTAGTAATCACTTTGTCTTGAGTCAAATGCATATTTTTCAGTTATGTTATCTTTGCTTAAATCTTCATTGAATAAGAGTTCACATAAATTGATGACGCGTTCAAAAGAATCAGCCTGTGGAAATGGTAAATCAGGTTCTTCTTCAAAACTAATACTATTTAAAATGTTTTGAATATCATTTGCTGTTATTGTCATATCTTCAATTGTATAGTTCTTTTGTTTGACTAAATGAATAGAACTATAATTATTTGGGTCTTTAAATTCATATTCATATAATCTGTAAATACCATTAGAGTACACTAGAAACAGAGGTCTTACTGGTTTGGAAACACGGCTTTGCCATACACGATAAGGATAATATAATTGTCTAACTAAGAAATCTTCTGAAATATCACGTTTTGCTTCAAATAACGCTAAACTTTTAATTCCTTCATAGGCCGCATCTATTTCAATTTGTGAATTAGTCACTGTAATTGTAGATGAAGAATTGTCATTAGCGCTATCAATGTTAAAATTGAAAACTCCTGAGCCCATTCTACCCGATACAGTAGAAACAAGTTTGTCGTCTTCCAAAAAATCTTCAATTATACCAGCTGCTACAGCGCAGTTCAGTGCAATAGCTTCACTTGGAATATTATTACTATCCAAACTTTGGATATAGTTTGGAAGAGAGTAATTAGTGATTTCTGAAGTACTATCCTCGAACTTATGATAAGCATCAAATTTAGCTATTACATAATCACCACGAGTGATTGGTAGAATAGAAAGCTTATGCTTTACGAAAATTTTAGGTAAATTAATTGTGTGATCAAATTTTGCCATTAAACGTGCTTCACGTACTTCATTTATTGCTTTTGATGAGATTTCAAAATGTCCATATTTTTCTATGTTTTCGAGAATGTTATATTTCTCAAATAATATTTCCCATGCCTTATCATTGAGACTTGGACCAGATTTACTCATAGTTTCTCACCACCACTTCATTTACATTTCCACGTTTTGATGCAACGGAATTAACTGAGCGTTTTGCTTCAACAATAGTTATATTGTAGTCAGAGTAAAGCTCTTTAATAAAATCTGTTGCAGAGTTTGAAAGCATAAATTTAATGCCGCGTGCATTTAACTCATCACAGCATTCTTTTAATCTAACTTGGTCTTCTCGTGAAAAACCACCTTTTGCATATCCTGTAAAGCTAGATGTATCTGAAACAGGATCATAGGGTGGATCAAGATATACAAAAGTTCCTTTCGGTATGTCCTTTAGAACTTCTGCATAGTCCTTAGTAGTCATATGAATATCAGCCGAATTGAAATAAGCACTGACAGCCTTTAATACAGGTGCATTAACAATATTAGGATTTCGATAATTACCGAAAGGTGTGTTGAATTCACCAGCATTATTTACGCGATATAATCCATTAAAACAAGTTTTATTGAGGTATAAAACACGTGCTGCTTTTTGAATATCAGTTAATGAATCATATTGTACTTTATCACGATCCCAATCTCGAACAGCATAAAACTGCTCTGAAGTATTTTCAAATTTTTCAAGTTCTTTAATGAGTTCATCAACGTTATCTCTTATGACCCTATAGACACAAATGAGTTCAGTATTCACGTCATTAATATAAGCAACATTTGGTTGGAGATGAAAAAGCATTGCACCTCCACCGATAAATGGTTCACAATATGTCTTTATTGTTTTTGGCAATAACGGAGATAAAGTATCTAATAATTGTCTTTTACCCCCAACCCATTTTAGAACAGGGGCTACAAGTTTATTTTTTTTCATATTGGTATGTCAACTCCTTTCTAAAGTGCTTAGGGTGATCTTTAGCACCAAAAGCATAACATTCTTTGTTCTTAAATTCAATTGTGACTTTTGTTATATATCAATAATAAGAGCACTAGGATAAGGAATGTGTTATTTATATAAAGAAACAATACTTTATGTTAAAAATGATTTGTTTTGTAAGTGAGAATATTGCTATATGACTTGCAACCTAATTATAACATAAATAGAAAAGAATGATTCAATAATTATCTTTGATAACACCTGTTAGAAGGTGCTCATAAAAAATACTGTAGATTGATTAAAAGTTAATAATTATAATTTAGAATATTTTTCTATTACATAATTTAGTAAAGCTATTTTAAAAAATCAGAATCGTTTTATGCTTATTTAAAGTAAATATAATAAATATACTATTAAAAAATAAAAATATTATAAAAATGTAGAATTATATTTGAATAATGTAACGGAACTGCGTATAATATAACTGAGGTGATGTAAATGCCAAGCAATAATAAAAAGGCTGAGAATTTTGTAAGACTGGCAGAAGCAAGAACGAATAAAATCATTGATATGGTCTTATTGCTAGGGAACTTATCAAATAAAACCAATTATTCATATACTGATGAGCAAGTCAAAGCAATTTTCGATTCTATACAACAGGCATTAGATGAAACAAAACAAAAATTTTTGGAAGAACCTACGCAGAAAAGAAAGAAATTTAGATTGTAATTAAGGAGGGAATTTAGTATGTCAAAAAAAGGTGAAAAAGGATGGCAATTTCCAGATAACAATTGTACAAATAACTATGGATTAGAAGATGCTGGTACTGAGACTTTTGCAGGTGACTCTGATGGTGGATTAGCAAGAGAGATATGCCAAAACTCTATTGATGCTAATTAAAAGAAAGGTAAGCCAACGAGAGTTGAATTTAAGAAGTTTACCATCCCAACAAAAGATATTCCTGGGTGGAGTGAATTAAGAGATGAAATTATTGAATGTTTCAAATATAAGGGTAATGATGCGAAAGAAGGTAGTCAATTAAAATACCTATTAGATACAATAAACAAAGAAAAGATAGATTGCTTAAGAATTAGTGATTTTAATACAACAGGTTTAGTAGGAATAATGGATGACGAAAATGATTCACCTTTCTATCTATTAACAAAAGGTTCAGGAACATCAGATAAAGCTGAAGGTAATGGAGGATCTAAAGGTATTGGTAAATATGCTTGCTTTGTAGCAAGTGATCTAAATACAGTCTTTTATTCAACAAAAGCTTATAATGAAGAAAAACATAGAGAAGAAAAAGGCTATATAGGTATCTCTAAATTACGTTCAAGATCAATGCATAATCCAGAAAGACCAAATCTTATGACTATGGGAACAGGATATTATGCGATAAATTCGGATAATGCACCGTTTAAAGAGGAATTATCTCTTGATAAGTCATTTGTGAGAGAAGACGGTGAATACGGTACTGATATATATTTGATTGGCTATTCATCTAAAAACTGGAAAGAAAATATTGTTTATAAAGTATTAGAAGGTTTTATGGGGTCAATCATTTTTAATGATTTTGAAGTACAGGTAGATGATTTATTGATAAACAAAGATACTCTTTCTGACATAATTGATTCTAATTTATTTACATGTAGATCCGCTAACGAAAGAAAGTGGCTGAGTGCTCAGTATGTATTATTTACTGATGAAGATGTTAAACAAAAAGAAGTAATTATAGGTGATAATAGTAAAATAAGAATTTTCGTAAAAACATATAACCAGAAGTCTGAAAGTGAAGCAAGTAAACGATGTGAGTTTATTCGATATCCTTATATGAGAATAAAGAAACTTGGAATACATACATTGCTTCCATATTCAGCAATGTGCATTATAGAGAATAATGAATTATGCGAAAAGTTAAGAAAAATCGAAGACCCTGCACATACAGACTGGCAATTTGATAGATTAAAAAAATCAGATTCAAATATGAAAAATGTCAGAAAAATGTACAAAGAAATGAATGATAGTATAAGAGATTTTATACAGGAATGTCTACATCAAGATGCTGGAGAACAGATTGATTTTGAAGGAGCGGGTGAATATTTGCCTGCAGAAGAAAACAATGAATCTGGTTCTGAGGCATCAACAAAAGACGCAGCTTCAATTACTCCTTTAAAAAGAGTCAAAGTCAATACACCTAAAACATCTAAATCTAGTGAAGATGGTGAAGGTCCAGAATTCTCTCATGGAGATCCTGATGGAAATGAATCTGGTGTGAGATTCCCTAAAGATAAGCCAGTTCCAGAACCAAATCCAAATCCAGGACCTAAACCTCCTATAAATGATGATGATAAAGGTTCTAGTGAGGGTGATACTCCAGCAATAATAAAAGTGCCTTTAGGTGGTATGAAGTATAAAGCAATATACAACAGTAAAAATAAAATGATAGATATAATTTTTGTATCTAAATATACTGAAGATAATTGTGAATTGATGCTTAGAGAAGTAGGATTAAAAGAGGATAAGTATGAAGTATTAATTAATTCTGCTTCTTTAGATGGTGAACCATGTGAAATTAAAGATGGTAAAATAGTCAATTTAAAAATTACCGAAAACACTAAATACAAAATTTCATGCAGTGTAAAAAATACAGAACGTTTTTCTTCGGAGGTGGTATTAAATGCAATTAGGTAATAGAATATTTCCGTATCCAGTATTGAATCAAACTAAAGAGTTATCAGAGTATAACAAGGACATAAACTTTGAATTATCGTTACAACTAGATCAAAACGGAAACATCATTAAGACAAGGGATAAAGTAATATTAAAAGATATTTGCTTTAAATTGAGTGACGAATATTTGAAGGAATTGTATGAGAATAAAAAAATATCATGCTCACTTATTGTTGAATCAGCATCGTCTATTTATAGAGAAACATTTCCATTAAGCATGATTCCTCAAACATATGAGATACCTATTAAGGATTTAAAAGATGATGTTTATTTATCTGCATATTGTTATGCAAATTGTGATATAGACAATTATAAGAGTGATAATTTTGATGAAGATTATAAAGATTATGATTTTCAAATAATGAAATATGATATTGTCGCTGTAGATGATGGTGTGAAATTTTCAGTTGATAGAAATCTTGATGAGGATAATAAGGTGGCATCAATATTTGTAATAGTAAAGAGTGAAAATAATAACAACACAATCAGCTATGATATGAAATCAGATAAAATATACATTTATTTACCACCAAAACAACATGAACAGTACAATTCTTTAAAAGTTCACCCAGAATGGAATGACATATTCTTTTCTATGATGGCTATTCCAGTGTTAACAGCATGTTTTTCTGAAGTAAAAGCACTTTATAAAAGTGCTGGTGAAGATTTACAAGTGGTTTTGGATAATTATAAATGGTTTAGGGCTGTAATGAAAAGTTACAAAAAAGAGAAGGGGATTGATCTGAGTGAAGAAGATTTTGATTCGATTCAACCTCTTGATTTGGCACAGATTGTATTTAACTATTCGAGTGTTAATGGAATAGATAAATTTTATGATTTAGTAAATAATGTTGGAGGGGATGAAGATGAGTAAAATCAATGTTAAATTAATGACAAAAGAAACGTATGCTACTTTAAAAAAGAATATTGACTCCTATGAACATTATTTCCAGGAAAACCCAGATAATGGAGAATGGATCAATACAATCTCAAGCGACCCAGCATTTGAAACAAAGAAATTCATGATAGAGGATTTTGAATTAAAAGTGCCTAATGTTGCAAATGATAAAGTAGTTGATTTGGAAAATGCCATAACTCTATATGAACATTTAAAAGAACTTCCTAGATATATTTTATCTGAACCTAGATTTTGGCTTTGGATCATGTTTGAAAAGTGCTATGAAACATCATTAAAGAGTATGGAAAATATAGATAAGACTTCTTTCAAGCATCAATGGTTATTTGTTGATGGTTTAAGAAGAGGATTATTTTTTGGTATCTTATCTAGATTGTATTATAGAGTAGAGTTAACATATGATTCAGATAATAAAGAAGATCCATATTATTTGACAAGATATGTTATGGAAAGTCCATCTAGATTTAGAGAGATTACCTGGAGAACAATTTCTAATCAAAAGTTTGTTGTTAAAGCTATGTTAAAAGCAGAGATTAGAGTTAATAATGAAATTGATTTTGATGAAAGTTCAAAACTATTTACTGCGCTAGCAAAAGAAATATGTAAGTTAGGTAGTATTAAATTGATTGATGCAATGGATGAAAAAGAGTTAGAAGATTATATTTATTTTAGATATAAAAAACTAGTTGAGGGTGAAATTGAATCACAAAAAACCGACAAATATAATAAAGCGATTGATTTGTCTAGCGTAGATGATGTTAAGAGCATAAAAAAGGCTAAGGCTTTATTTGAGGAATTAAATGGATATATGGATTCACAGAATAAGATTTCTTATTGTGAAAATAGAATAAAAGAGTTGACTAAAAAGAAGGGACTCTTATCATATATTCTGAAAAAGTAAAATGGATCTATTAGAAGGATAGTGAGGCTAATGTGTTCTTGCTATTCTTTTTGTATGAACGGATTTTTTTTATTTTTTATTGTTAATTCAAATATGTGTATTTATAATTAATAGTATGGATTCAAGCTGTAGAAGAACATGAACAAGCAGTGACGGATAATAGATTGCTCAGAGTATCTGCTTATGTTGAAGAATGTACAAGAACAGTCAGACTAATGACAATATCAAACTATGAATCACAGATTGAATTTTTTTTAGAGTTTATGCTTTATCTTATGAATATAGCTTTGAGATGTTTGAATTTATAAATGAATACGGTTTAGAAGGAGAAATATTATGCTAAAAATAGATTTACATATTCATACTGATCCAGCTTCATATGAAAATTCTTTTGTCTTTTCATTAGATAAGTTGGAAAAATATGTACACAATAATGGTCTTCAAGTTATCGCAATTACAAATCATAATCATTTTAATAAAAGTCAATTCCTTGATATTCAGAATAAATTAAGCGATATTGTTGTTCTACCAGGTGTTGAAATCGATATAGAAAATAGTCATTTATTATTAGTAGGAAATGTAGACCAGGTAGAAGAAATCAATTATGCAAGTGGCTTACTATCAAACGAAATAAAATCTGAAAATGATTGTATTTCATTTGATAAATTTATCGAAATATTTCCAGGATATGAAAAATATTTACTTATTCCTCATTACAAGAAAAACCCGGCTATGCAAACTGCTACACTAAATAAATTTAGTGGTAATTTAGTTTGTGGAGAGGTAAGAAGTGCAAAAAAATTTGAAGTTATTGCCAAACAGAGTGAAAAGTTAGTCCCGGTATTATTTAGTGATATTAGAATTTCTGATGACTTAGAAGTATTTCCAACTAGAAATACTTATGTTGATATAAGTGATTTTGGGTTTGCAGTTTTGAAATTAGCTTTGTCAGATAAAAATAAGGTTTTTGTTAATGATTTAAAAAGTGATTCTGAATTTGAAATATTACCAGATGGCACAACAGCATCGTCTAAACTAAATGTTATTATTGGGAAAAGGTCATCGGGTAAAACGTTTAATCTAGATAGAATAAATGCTTCAAGTGATGAAAATAATATAAAGTATATAAAGCAGTTTTCTTTGACTGGAAATAGTGAAAAAACAAAGTTTGACGAATTAGTGAACAATGAGCAAACAATATTACTAGATCAATATCTAGCACCTTTTAAGAGTTTAACTGATAATGTATTAGAAATTGATCAATTTTTTGATTCTGGTGTAGACAACTATTTAACTTCACTTAAGGAATATGCTGAAAATCAATCTTTAAAGGATTCTTATTCAAAATCAAAGTTGTTTAGTGAAATGTGCTTTAACGCAAATGATAACTATGATACTAGAGATGTGATAAAAGCAACATTAAAGTTATTGGAAACTGAACATAATCATGAATTAGTTGATAAGTATTTAGAACGAATTGCATTGGAAAAATTGCTAAAAGCATTGCTAGCTAAGAGAGAACTAGAATATAGACAATTTAAATTGAAAGGGGAAGTTGATAAAATAATAGAATTTACAAAATCAAAATTATCTGAAAAATCATCTTTAAAAAGTATAAAAAATGTTGATTTGTATGAAATTCAAAAAAAACGAGTCATTATTAATGAATACGATGAATTGTGTAATCAATTAAAAGATAAAGCTTTAATTAAAACTTTAGATGTATATAGATTTAAAGTTGAATTATATAAAACGAAATTTAAGAATGCTACAGAAGTAAAGAAAACTTTAAATATCACAAATTCTATAGTAGAAGCATTCAGATTTTACGATAAACCTTTCACTTATATTAAAAAACTTGAAAAGAGTCAAATAGACAAAAGCACAATTTATAAAGCAATAGTAAATTTTAAAATATCTGTTTTAAATGAGAGAAATACTGAATTATCAGGAGGAGAAAGGGCGGAATATAATCTATTACGTGAACTAAAATCAGCTGATAATTATGATATTTTACTTCTAGATGAACCAGAAGCTTCGTTTGATAATCCTTTTATCAAAACTTATATTGTTGATATTATTAAAAAAATTTCAAATAAAACAACTGTTTTTTTAAGTACACATAACAATACTTTAGGAATGTTACTTAAACCAAATAAGATTATATATACCGAAGCATGTGATAATGATATTTATAAAGTATTTACAGGGGATTTTGGAGCTAAATATTTAAAAAGTAAAGATGGCGAAACAAGAAATACTTATAATCATGTTATGGATGTAATGGAGGCAGGAGAAACTGCATATAAAGAAAGGAGTACTGTTTATGAAAGTATTAAAAATAGTTAGTGGTAAATGTTTTTTTAACACAGATGGAGGTATCGACAAGCCAATATCAGATATTGGCAAGGATGACTTATTAAAAATATTAGATATGATTTATCTAGATGAAGATTATGATATTGATTCTATTGACTCTGATACTGAAATTTATAGTGATGTTGAAAGAATAATTTACGAATCGGTGTATAATAAAATCAAAGATTTTGTTTCTAAAGTAGACGAATTAAAACTTGAAGTAGAAAATGAATTTAAAGATGTAAAAGAAAAATATAAATATTAGATTGAACATTGGTTTTCAGCGTACTAGTAATTCATTTAGGTTCACTTAAATATTCGGTATAGCTGATCAACTGATTGTTTGCAAGTATAGTTTTATCAATCGCATTAAGTACACCGCTTATATTGTCAATAAATTCACTATTTTTAAATAAAAGATTTTAAAATCAGGTTCAAGATATAATCCTTCTTAACAAGAGATTATAGATCATGAATGCAATGTATTCTATCATGAATGCAATGTATTCTATAAAGATACAATAAAAATGTGGAGTGAAGGATAATTGATATGAGAGAAGAAACAGTAAATAGAATTAGAAAATTCACAGAAGACAGAGACTGGGATCAATTCCATTCACCAGCTAATCTAGCTAAGTCTATAGTAATAGAAGCAGCAGAACTATTAGAATGTTTTCAGTGGTCTGATGATAGTTATGATTTACAGCATGTTAAAGAAGAATTAGCTGATGTAATTGTATATAGTCAGAATCTATTAGATAAGCTAGGATTAGATGCTGATGAGATAGTGAATATGAAGATGAGTCAGAATGAAGCAAAGTATCCTGTAGAGAAGGCTAAGGGTAAGAGTGATAAGTATACTGAACTATAATGTGTGATGATGTTGTATGTACAATCAGATAAAGGTATTAAAAGATGGTATCTATGAATATCATCTTTTTCTGTGCTTAGAAATAAAAAACAGAAAGCACAATTGTGCTTTCTGCAATATATCTTATATGATTAAAATTGCTTTTAAAGAAGTAGTGAATTCTTCTCTAATATCCTGTATTTGATGAAGACACCATTGAATACCACATCCATAACATATATGTTCAAGGACGTTATAAATAACTAAAGGATCATTTCTATTTGATATTTGATTTGCCTGTTGTGCCTTAAAAATCAAGTCAATTACCACTTCTTTTAAAGCATCTATTTCATTGAATGTACCTTTATTTTCTTTTAGGTTAGATATATATAGTTGACAATATAATTCCTGCTGGAATTGAAGCATATGTGTAATGATAAGATCGAAAGCATCAATAATTTGTTGTACATAATCAGTATGTGTTTCTGCATTTAATTTTAGTTCATCAATTTCCTCATTAATATCATCAAAGAAGAATGACAGTAATTCTTCTTTTGAATCAATATAACGGTAGAATGTTGTTTTTGTAATAGAACAAGCAGCACAGATATCATTGACTGTGGTCTGATCATAACCATTCTCCATAAATAATTTATAGGATGTATTAATAATTGTATTCTTTAAATCTTTGTACATTTTTTATCACCTTTTACACTATAGCATAAAAACATAAAAAAAGATTGTGAATTATTAAACATTGACAATAAAGCGGTTACATTATAAAATGTTACCGAGGTAACAAAAAAGAGGATAGGATATGAGTTATGAAAAATTATTTACACCATTTAAAATTGGAAAAATGGAAGTAAAGAACAGATTAGTTATGTCTCCAATGGGGACAAATAGTGCACTCGCTAATGGACGTAAAACAGACAATGAAATTGATTATTTCATTGAAAGAGCTAAAGGTGGAGTAGGTATGATTATCATGGGATGTCAGCCACTTAATGAAAAAATTGCTCAAGGGGCTATGGAAGGATACATGGATAGTTTTACTGTATTGCCATCTCTTACAAGTGTATGTGATGGGGTACATCGTTATGGTGCTAAGATTGTTTGTCAGTTAACACCAGGTACAGGTAGAAATGCATTTCCAGATACTTTAGGAAATCCACCAATGTCAGCATCTGAAATTCCATCAGCATTTGATCCAAACTTAATGTGTCATGCTCTTACAAAAGAAGAGATTGCTCAGATGATGAATGATTTTAAATTTGCTGCAGGTGTAGCAATGGATGCAGGTTATGATGCAATTGAAATTCATGCACATGCAGGATATTTAATTGATCAGTTCTTATCTCCAGTATGGAATAAGAGAACAGATGAATATGGAGGAACTCCAGAGAAAAATACACGTTTCGCAAAAGATATTTATCATGCAATACGTGAAGTGGTAGGACCTGATGTACCTATTTTATTTAGAATTTCTTTAGATCATCGTTTTAATGGCGGTAGAGATTTAGAATACAGCATGAAGATTCTTAAAGAACTAGAAAAAGAAGGTATTGATGCATTTGATATCGATGCTGGATGTTATGAAACACTAGATTATATTTTCCCACCTGCATATTTAGGTGAATCATGCATGTCATATGTATGTGAAGATGCAAGAAAAGCCGTGAATGTTCCTTTAATTAATGCAGGAGCACATAATCCAGATAGTGCATTAGAATTAATTGAAAGTGGAAATGCTGATTTTGCTTCTTTTGGTAGAGCACTTATTGCTGATCCAATGATGCCTAAGAAACTAATGAAGAATCATAGTGAAGATGTAAGACCTTGTCTAAGATGTAATGAATACTGTATTGGTCGTATTTGGAATCATCATACAAAACTAGGATGTGCTGTTAATCCACAGGCTATGGAAGAAGTAAGATTTAAACTTGAAAAAACTGAAGATCCACAGAATGTTGTAGCTATTGGAGCTGGTCCTGGTGGTATGGAAGCTGCTAGAGTAGCTGCTTTAGAAGGTCATCATGTTACTTTATTTGAAAAAGAAGATCATTTAGGTGGTACTATGGGAGATATCTGTACAGCCCAGTTCAAATCTAATATTAAGAAATTAACTGAATGGTATAAAGTACAGTTAAGTAAACTTCCTGTTGATATTCATTTTAATACTACAATTACTGGTGAAGAAGATATTCTAAAAACATGTGATGCGATTATTGTTTCAACAGGTGCAATACCTTTTACTCCTTCAATTCCTGGTATTGATGGTAAAAATGTTGTGAATATTGTAGAAGCACATAGAAATGAATCACTTATAAAAGGTGATAAGATTGTAATCTGTGGTGGAGGAGCATCAGGTTTAGATGGTGCTATTGAAATTGCTGAAGAAATGCATAAAGATGTAACTGTTGTAGAAATGCTTCCTGAAATGGGTAAAGACGTATTCTTTATCAATAAGATTTCATTATTCAATAAATTAGCTGAAAATAATGTTAAGCTTATGACAAATACGAAAGTGATTGCTATTGACGAAACAGGATTAATTGTTGAAGAAAATGGCAATGAAAAGCATATTGAAGCAGATACAGTAATCTCAGCTTTTGGTATGAGACCTAATACAACTCTTTCAGATTTATTGAAAGAAAAGTATCCAATGAAAACTAGAGCAATTGGAGATTGTGATAAATTAGGAAAGATTGGTGAAGCTGTAAGAGAAGGTTTCTATGCAGCAAGCAGTTTAGATTAGTATTTTGTTATTCTACTAGGTAGTAGACATATAAGTGAAATGATGTAAGTGGCCGAGTGAATTACTATGGCTTAATTAAATGAATATGCAAAAGGGAACAATCAGATTTGGTTGTTCCCCTTTATATGTATAGAGAAAGACTGTCTTTAAAACGACAGTTTGCTTAAATAGTATTTTTTAATTATTTGCGTTAAGTTTAAGAAATATGTTGTTACTAGATTATTAAATTTAGCTCAACATATGATTTTCTACTTCTTAAGAAGCAGTTTAAGCACACATTCACGAGAAATGAAATGTCATTGAGATTCTTAGAATGATTATGGATACTGAGTCTTTTAGCAATGAAATGGTGAGAGCTACATCTATGCCCATTTCACTTAAGAAAGCATATTACGAGTATCGTTACGGAATTCTTGCTGAATAAGATAATCTAAAACAACATTTACTTAAAAAAGAACAATTATTTTAACATATCATATAAGCGTGAAAAATCGACATCTGTAAAGATTATCATTTTTATGATTCTGATTCCAATGTGATAATGTCTCAATGTATCCAAGTTGATATTGTCCCAATTGGGACAATATCAACTTGCCGTGTTAAACTATAACCTCCGTGGGA
>QWCK01004550.1_pt1 | contig 13522 bp, 10 predicted proteins | sample 1972571 | NCBI WGS metagenome assembly QWCK01 (sample SAMN09866710, study PRJNA288562) | Human gut metagenome isolate term2_stool, whole genome shotgun sequencing... | isolation source: gut | host: Homo sapiens | place: USA: California
TAGTTGTCATTAACTACAATATCCTCTCGAAAACTCTCGTGAGTTTTCTCGCTTAGTTTTTCGGACTCAGCTTCGCTTCGTCTCGAAAATGACCGATGCTTATGCATCGGTCACCCATAGATGGTGGGACTACTCCCATTCAATAGTTGCCGGGGGTTTGGAGGTAATGTCGTAGACGATGCGGTTAATGTGTTCCACTTCGTTGACGATTCTCACGCTCACTTTATCCAATACCTCGTAGGGGATACGCGCCCAATCGGCGGTCATAAAGTCGGAGGTGGTGACGGCGCGAAGGGCCAGTGTGTAATCGTAGGTTCTGAAGTCTCCCATAACACCGACGCTTCTATTATCGGTTAAGACGGCGAAGTATTGGTTGATATCGTGGTCCATGCCTGCTTTTGCGATTTCATCACGGAAGATATAGTCGGCTTCTCGCAGGATGTCGAGTTTTTCTTCTGTGATTTCGCCGATAACACGAATGGCAAGGCCCGGTCCCGGGAAGGGTTGGCGCCAAACGAGTTTCGGATCCAGCCCGATGGTTTCGCCGAGTTTTCTTACTTCGTCTTTAAATAGATCGCGAAGAGGTTCGATCAACCCTTTAAAATCCACGACGGCTGGAAGTCCGCCTACATTGTGGTGACTTTTGATAACCGCCGCATCTCCCGCGCCGCTTTCGATGACGTCGGGGTAAATGGTGCCTTGAGCCAAGAAGTCCACGGCGCCGATTTTTTTGCCTTCTTCTTCAAAGACGCGGATAAATTCTTCGCCGATGATTTTACGCTTTTTCTCCGGATCATCCACGCCTTTTAAGCGATTTAAGAAGCGATCTTTGGCGTCCACGTGGACGAAGTGCATGCCCGTATCTTTAAAGGCTTCTTCTACTTCTTTTCCTTCGTCTTTGCGCATAAGGCCATGATCGACGAAGATACAGGTTAGTTGATCGCCGATAGCGTCTGCCAGGAGTTTAGCGCATACGGAGGAATCCACGCCGCCTGAAAGGGCGAGGACGACTTTTTGATCGCCGACTTTTTCCTGAATGGCCGCCTTGGCTTCTTTTGCGTAATCTTCCATATTCCAGTCGCCTTTGGCGCCACATACTTTTTTAAGGAAGTTGTCGATCATATCGTGTCCGTTTTCCGTGTGGTTCACTTCGGCGTGGAATTGGATGGCGTAAATGTTTTTATCGCGATTTTCCATGGCCGCCACAGGGCAGCTGTCGGTTGAGGCGACGGTACGGAAGCCTTCCGGCAGTTCTTTTACATAGTCGATATGGCTCATCCAGGTAGTTTGTTCTACTTCCAGATCGTCAAAGAGTTTGCTTGCAGGATCCACCATGGTCTTGGTCTTTCCGAATTCCCGGCGATCGGATTTTTCCACAACGCCGCCCATGTTTTTCGCCACGAGTTGCATGCCGTAGCAGATGCCTAAAATGGGAATACCCAGCTCGAAAATTTCAGAATCAATGTCCGGGCTTTTGTCGTCATAAACGCTGTTGGGCCCTCCTGTAAAAATAAGGCCGATGGGTTTTTCACGCTTAACGGCTTCCCATGCTTTTTGATAAGGTACTACTTCGGCGTAGACGTTTTTTTCTCTTACACGTCGAGTAATTAGCTGATTGTATTGACCGCCGAAATCGACGACTAGTATTTTTTCTCTATCCATGGATCTACCTCCTATTTCGTTTTATTATAGCATAATCCCTTTCCCTCATGGATCGGATCCTTTTTATGGCATGCCTTTAAATTTGTGGTATACTATGTTTAATATATTATTTCAGGGAGGTGTTCTATGTCGAGGAAGTTTTCCGGCCATAAAATACGGGTTTTGCGCAAGGAACTCGGCATGAGTATTAAGGAATTGGCCGAGGCGGCCGATCTTTCTACCGGGCTTATCAGTCAGATCGAGCGGGATCTCGTCTCCCCTTCGGTCAATGCCATGCTTCGCATCGTCGAAGCTCTGCACACGACCATGGGCGATTTTTTCGACGATGTCCCCTCGCATAAGCGCCCGGTGATCTATCGCTGCGGGGAACACAAGATGATCGACGAAAAAGAGATGCACCGAAGGGTGCGTGTGCTTTCGCCGCCGAAACATATTCACTACCAGGTAGTGGAGATGCGTTTTGAACCCACAGAAAATCCGGGCGATACGGTTTTATCCAGCCACGAAGGGCAGGAATTCGGTTTTATTCTCTCCGGAAGCCTCACCGTCGTCATCGACGATATCCCCTACGATATCCAATCCGGCGACAGCATCGCCTTCGACGCCACCTCCCTGCACTCTTATATCAACACCTCCAAAGAACCGTGCCTTGCTCTTTGGACCTATACCGTACCCATGTATTAAATAAAAACAGGTTCACCTTATAGAGTGAACCTATTTTTTTACCACTTTTTAAAAAAATCGTCGTAGTAGGCGAGTTTGGTCATGTTTTGTTCCTCGATCCAGCGAGGCAATTGATCAGCGGTTAAGAAGATAAAATCGTCCACCTCTTCAGGATCGATGACGACATCTTCTTCCCGAACGTCTTTTTCCACTTTATAGACATAGTAATGGGCGGGAAATTCGCTGATGATGCGATCCAGCTTCAATTCTTCCGGGGAAAGGGAAATCCCCATTTCCTCTTCCATCTCCCGGATCATGGCTTCCTCGGGCCCTTCCCCTTCCTGCACACTTCCGCAGGCGGTGCAGGACCAAAAGCCCGGATAGTTTTTCTTTTTCTTGGATCGCTTCTGCAAGATAAAGTGTCCGTCATCTGTGCGGAGCCACGCCTCGACGACGCGGTGATAGCGACCCTTCGGGATCCGCTCGCCCCGGTAGATCACTTCCCCTGTGGGCTTATCCTCTTCGTCGTATAAATCCCATCGCTCTCTCAACGGTCTCGACGCTCCATGGCGGCTTCGATAAAGCCGTGGAATAGGGGATGGATATGGTTGGGGCGAGATTTAAATTCAGGATGGAATTGGCAGGCTACAAAATAACCGGGCGCATCCAGCTCGATAATTTCCACAAGATCCAAGTCGTCGTTGATGCCGACGATTTGAAGACCTGCTTCTCGAAGCTTTCCTCTGTATTCGTTATTAAACTCGTAGCGGTGGCGGTGACGCTCTAAAATATGATCTTCCCCATAAAGTTCCCGGGCCTTGCTACCTTCTTTTAAATGGCAGGGATAGTTCCCGAGGCGTTGGGTGCCGCCCAAGCTTTCCACGCCGATTTGGGAATCCATGAGATCGATCATGGGGTAGGGTGTCTTTACTTCAAATTCAGTGGAATGGGCATCTCTAAGGCCTGCAAGGTTTCTTGCAATGTCGATGACGGCGATTTGCATACCGAGGCAAATGCCGAAATAGGGCACTTCATGTTCTCTCGCATATTTCGATGTGCGCACCATACCTTCCACGCCCCGTTCGCCGAAGCCGCCGGGAACGAGGATGCCGTCCATTTTCTTAAGGATCTCTTCGGCTTTTTCGTCATCTGTAAGCTCTTCAGCATCCACATAATGAATGTTTACAAGGCGACCTAAATCATAACCTGCATCCAAGAGCGCTTGGGATACGGAAAGATAGGCGTCGTGGAGCTGAATGTATTTGCCTACAATGGCCACATCTACGGCACCTTCCGCTTTTTTAAAGTGTTCCACCATGGAAACCCAGTCGTCGGATTTGTTTTCTTTCGTTTCCAGTTTCAAATGATCCATTATGATCTCGTCGAGTTTTTGATCGCGGAACACATTGGGTAGTTCGTAAATTAAATCTACGTGGCGGGATTCGATAACATTTTCCTTGGGGACGTCACAGAAGAGGGAAATCTTATTGCGAATGGACTCGTCGATTTCCCCGTCGCTTCTCGTAATGATGATGTCGGCCTTGATCCCTTGGCTCATTAATTGCTTAAAGCTGTGTTGTGTGGGCTTGGTCTTAAGCTCGTCGCTTCCCGGGATAGAGGGGATCAACACGGTGTGCACATAGAGCACGTCATTTACCGCACTTTCCGAGTGGATTTGACGAATGGCCTCGATAAAGGGAAGGCCTTCAATATCCCCCACTGTGCCGCCGATTTCGGTGATAACCACATCGGCGTCTGTTTCTGTACCGGCTTTATAGACGGCCTTTTTTATTTCGTCGGTAATATGGGGAATAACCTGCACAGTGGCGCCGTCGTAATCGCCACGACGCTCTTTTTTAATGACGCGGGAATATATTTTTCCCGTGGTAATGGAGGCGGATTTCGTAAGTTCTTCGTCGATAAAGCGCTCGTAATGTCCCAGGTCCAGGTCGGTTTCGGCACCGTCGGCGGTAACGAAGACTTCCCCGTGTTGATAGGGACTCATAGTACCCGGGTCCACATTTAAGTAGGGGTCGAATTTTTGCATAAACACCTTAAAGCCTCTGTTTTTAAGCAAGCGGCCGATACTCGCCGCGCTGATGCCTTTGCCGATGCCTGAGACGACACCGCCGGTTACAAAAATATATTTTGTCATAATGCCTCCTAAACTAATCGTGTAAAAATATCTTCATAGGTGGGAATCGTCCAGTGCTTTCTGGAAACTCTCGCCTCTAATTCGTCGCAAATCTTTCGTATATGGGGGAATTGTGTGATGACCATTTCTTGGAAAAAGCGGGCGCGTTCATAACCTGTAAGGGTCTTGCCCTTGGCATAGGACGCCTTAAGCTTTTTATGACGTATTAGGAGCTCTTCAAATAAGATGTTTAAAGTTTCCAGGCGGTCTTTAAGAGCCGGATTGTCCAGCCGCTCCGTTACGTTTAATATGTCGCTAAGCTCCGCCACAACGGCAGGCTCTACATCTTTTGAAAGCATGGTCATGAGGGTGCGGGCCTCGAGGAAACGGTACACCGATACAGCTTCCATACCCACTTCGTAAATGGCCTCAGCTTCTTCTTCGCTGATGACGCCGTATTCGTCGAAAATCTTCATAAGCTCTTTGTCTTTGTAGACCTCAAGAGCTTCAAAGAAACTGTCGTAAATAGGAAGGCCGCGGCGCTTGGCTTCTTCTCGCCATTCACTGGCGTAGTTATCTTTACTGTAGAAGATGCGCTCGTGATCCCTTACGATTTCCGCCACAAGGCGATAGCCTTCTTTTCTCAGGGCTTCCTCGTCGTCTTTAAGGGGCTCCAGTCGCTCCGCCATTTTTCTCAGACTGTGGCCCAAAGCGGTGTTAATGACGATATTGGCGTCGGCGCCTGTCATAGAGGATCCTACCATGCGGAATTCGAATTTATTGCCCGTAAAGGCGAAGGGGCTTGTGCGGTTTCTGTCGCTTGAATCTCTTGGGGTGTAGCCCAAAGAGTTGATCTTAATGGCCTTGGGCTCTTCGATCTTTGCGTGGTATTCTTCGTGGGCGATGTCTTTTAATATTTCTTCCAGATCGTTTCCGAGGAACATGGAAATAATCGACGGCGGTGCCTCGAGGCCGCCCAGGCGATCGTCGTTACTCGGTCCGCCCGATGCCACGCGGAGCAGAGGCGCATAATCGTCTACGGCCTCGATCATGGCGGCTAAAAACAGGAGGAAGGTGATGTTTTCCTTGGGGTCGTCTCCGGGATCGAAGACATTTTTTCCGTAATTGGTGGTGAGGGAGTAATTATCGTGCTTGCCGCTGCCGTTCACGCCGGCAAAAGGCTTTTCATGTAAGAGGCAAGCCATGTCGTGTTCCCCGGCGGTTTCTTTCAAAGTGCTCATAATGAGCTGATTGTAATCTACGGCGATATTGGCATTTTCGTAAAGGGCGACGATTTCAAACTGCCCCGGCGCCACTTCATTGTGCTCGGTTTTGGCGTAAATCCCGAGTTCCCAAAGCTTATGATTCACATCCTCATAAAAATCCATAACACGCCTCGGGATGCCGCCGAAGTAATGATCGCCGAGCTCCTGTCCTTTCGGCGCACCCGCACCGATTAACGTGCGGCCGATGCTCTTTAAATCGCTCCGCTGTTCATATTGCTTGCGGTCGATAAGGAAAAATTCCTGCTCGAGCCCCACCTTCGGCTTCATGCGGTAGGTGTACTCTTCTTTTTCGAAGAGGTTCACCACACGGGATCCGTAATCGCTTAAAAGCTTCATAGATTCGAGAAGAGGACCTTTTTTATCCAGCTTGTCCCCGTTAAAGGACACAAAGATCGTGGGAATGTAGAGGATTCTGTCAATAATAAAGGAATTGGCCGTAGCGTCCCAATAGGTGTAACCACGGGCTTCGAAGGTGCTCCGCATGCCTCCTGTAGGAAAGCTGGAGCCGTCACTTTCGCCGCGAATAAGTTCCTTACCGCTGAAGCGATTAATGGGCTCGTATTTATCCGTGCGGTCCAAAAAAGAATCGTGTTTTTTCGCCGTCAAGCCGTTAAGGGGCTGAAACCAGTGGCAGTAATGGGTGGCGCCTTTTTCAAGGGCCCATTCCTTCATAGCGTGGGCGATGGCGTCGGCGGTTTCCCTGTCAAGGGGCGCTTCGTTTCGAATGGCATTTTTCCATCGAAAGTAAATGGCGTGGGGCAGCCGCTCTCGCATCATCTGCTTGTTAAACGCCATTTCCCCAAAGCTTTTGTCTAGATCCATAATTCCTCCTATAAAACAAAAAATTGGTTCTCCCGAAAGACAACCAATATAAAAAACCTATAAGCCCTCCCGCTGTGAGGGGTGTTTTCTTTTATAATAGTCAATACACTTTTTGATGTCAAGAATGAGAGCGTGATTTTACAAAGGAGAGCAAAATTTTGAAGTCCTTCTTGACAAGTTTTTTCTAACTTGTATAATGGACGTGTATTCTTAAGACGCTGAAGGAGAAAAGTACGTACCTAACCATGACAGGGAATCGAATCCACCGATTGAAAGGTTCGAGCATGGCACCCTACGGAATCCCGCTCCGGAGTCGCTCATGAACTGAGCCGTTCATCACGTTACGATGTCGAGAACATCTTTTGATGTTGAATTTGGGTGGTACCACGGTTTTTCGTCCCAGAAAAACCGTGGTTTTTTTTATAGTCTAGGAGGATAAAATGGCTAAAGACAAAGAAAAATTTGTAAGAGAGATTACATCCCGCGACGACGATTTCGCTCAATGGTACACAGACGTCGTCCTAAAGGCGGAAATGGCCGACTACGCGCCGGTGCGCGGCTGTATGATCATCCGCCCCTACGGTTTCGCCGTTTGGGAAAGAATTAAAGAAGAGGCCGACCGCCGCTTTAAGGCCACGGGCCACACCAATGCCTACTTCCCCATGCTCATCCCCGAGCACTTACTTCAAAAAGAAGTGGATCACTTCGACGGCTTCGCCCCTGAAGTTCTTTGGGTAACCCACGGCGGCGACGAAGAATTGGCAGAACGCCTTATCGTACGCCCTACATCGGAAACCATCATCAACACCATGTATTCCAAATGGGTACAAACATACCGCGACCTTCCCATTTTAATCAACCAATGGTGTTCCGTTTTCCGTTGGGAAAAGACGACCCGCCCCTTCTTAAGAACCGTCGAGTTCTTATGGCAAGAGGGTCACACGGTTCACGAAACCTATGAAGACGCTCAAGAAGAAACTTTGAGAATGCACGAAATTTACCGTCAAGTTATCGAAGATGAAATGGCAGTTCCCGTTATCTTAGGTAAGAAGAGTGATTCCGAACGTTTCGCAGGCGCCGACGCTACCTATACTTTGGAAGCCATGATGCACGACGGCAAAGCCCTTCAATCGGGTACGAGCCACAACTTGGGACAAAACTTCGCGAAAATGTTCGACATTCAGTTCCAAGACAGAGAAGGCAAGCTCGCCACGGCATGGACCACGAGCTGGGGAATTTCTACCCGCTTAATCGGCGGCCTCATCATGGTTCACGGCGACGACCGCGGCATGGTTATGCCGCCCCACGTAGCGCCCACGCAAGTCATTATCGTGCCTATCGCTCTCCACAAAGAAGGTGTACAGGAAAAGGCGCAAGAGCTTTACGATTCCTTAAACGGACGCTTTACCGTCAAACTCGACGACCGGACAGAGTACAGCCCGGGCTGGAAATTCAACCAATGGGAGCTTAAAGGTGTGCCCCTGCGTATCGAAATCGGACCGAAAGATATCGAAAAGAATCAAGTGGTCTTCGTGCGCCGCGATACCAACGAAAAAATATTCGTTCCCATGGAAAACCTCGCCGATCAAGTGGACGAAATGCTCGAAACCATTCAAAAAGATATGTTCCAAGCGGCAAAAAAACGCATGGAAGAAAATACCTTTACAGTTAAAAACTTCGATGAATTCAAAGAAAAAATGGCCGCAGGCAACCCCTTCTTAAAAGGCATGTGGTGCGGCGACGAAGAATGCGAAGCCGAAATCAAAGACGAAACCACGGCTACCATTCGCTGCATCCCCTTCGACGATCAACAAGAAGAGATCGACACGGTCTGTGTTCACTGCGGAAAACCGGCAAAACACATGGTCTATTACGCAAAAGCATATTAAAAAAACAGGCTCTCGGGCCTGTTTTTTATTGCGACTTTTTCCTTTGGCGCTTAAATTCTTTTTCCTTTTTGTAGATTGCCCACCTGTTGCCGATACTTCCTCCTCCTTTTCTGATGATTTCAGCGGCGGCAGCTAAAAACAAACCGACGGCGATGTAGCGGAAAGGTAAGAGGCTTTGGGCGTAGCGGTCAAACACATAGGCATAGGCATACATGTACACCTGAAGACCGTAGGAGAAAAGGAGAAAGATCACCTCGGCAATGTTTCGACGGGCGATGATCGCCGCAGGGAGAGCGGCGAGTGCCAAGTAAAAGTCTACATGGCGACCCCATTCAATGGCGTGCTTTGTGTGGGGAACCACCTCATCCCAGTAGAAGGTCTGAAAGAGCATGCTCTTAGGTTTTAAATAAAGATAGCTTCTGATCATAGACTCCCGGTCATTTTTCCACCAATACTTCATGCGGGCCCGCGCCTTGGCCTCGTCGGTGCGCATAAAAATATAACGCTTGTGCTTTTCCGAAAAGTTTCCTTTCTCATCTCGCAAATTCGCATGTTCCTCTTCTACCGATCGAATAAGCTCCTCTCTATTAAAGGCTTCTTCATCTTCCGGAAATCCTTCCCCTTGATAAGTACCGAGGAGAAGAGGGTTGCCGATGCCGTAGGTGACGGGGATGATATCTTTAAAGTGATAATAATTGCGCACCGTCCAAGGAACGATAAAACAAGATACTAGAAAGAGCGTCAAAAAGCACTGGCCGTAGAGCCTGGAGCTCGGGTATTTCTTTGTCCATAAATAGGGTATGGGCAAAATAAAGTAAACGGCGGCGTGGGCTTTCAGCATAAAGGCTAAAAAGGCAGTGGAAAACACCATAAAGTAGCTCGCCCAATTTTGATACTCTCCGAGACGGAAAAGAGCAAAGAGATAAAAACAGGTGAGAAATAAAAAAGGTGTCTCCGTTAAAATCAAATTATCCTGCCAGGCAAAGTCCGGCGTAAAGAAAAAGAGCATGGGAATAATAGCCGCCCATTTCGACGCCTTTAAATCGATGGCGCGATAGGTAAACCATGCCGTCAAAGAGCCTAAAAGACACCAGAAGAGTTTTAAGCTGAGCCACAAACCGTGTCCTTCTCCGAAAAGTGCCACGAAAGCTCCTATTAAAACGGGCATCCCCGGCATAATTTGGGCGCTGATGACACGGTGCATAGTAATGGCGCCCGTATGGAAAAAGGTTATCCCGGCCCTGATATAACCACCGTCGTCGCTTTGAAGGCCGTACTCCGCTCCCAGGCGGGACATCATAAAAAGCCGTTCGAAGAAAAGAAGCCATAATAAGATAATGGCGATCCAATGCTCTTCGAAAAATCCTTTTTTCCTATTTGGGAAAACTTTTCCCATCAACTTCACCTCCACGTGAGTATTTCTGTATTTTCTGCTATTTATAATACCACCTTTTGGGAAAATATGATAGAATAGGAAGGTAGTTTTAACTTCAGTATGAAAGAGGCGATACAGAACATGAAGCGTTATATTGGAACAACGTCCCGAGGCATCCGACTCCCCATCGTCAAAAAAGGTGACGATCTGGTTGAAGTCGTCTTCGATTCGGTAAGAAATGCTGTCGAATCCGAAAATATCAAAGTACATGACAAGGATGTTATCTGCATCACAGAATCTTTGCTTGCCCGCAGTCAAGGCAACTACGCCACTTGCGACGATATTGCAAAAAATGTCGCCGATAAATTCGACGATTCCTTCGGCGTCGTTTTTCCGATTCTCTCCAGAAACCGCTTTTCCACAATCTTAAAAGGTTTGGCTAAAAGCGGAAGAAAGCTCCATATTCTCTTGAGTTTCCCCTCCGATGAGGTGGGAAACCATTTAATGGATGAAAACAAACTTTACGGTACGGGCATTAATCCTTACCGTGACGTGATCACCGAAGCTGAATACCGCAAGCTTTTCGGCGAAGAAGTAAAACACGAATTTACGGGCATCGACTATGTAAAACTTTACAAAGAAATCGCACCCAATAGTGAAATCTACTTCTCCAACGATCCTCGTGCCATTCTCTCCTACACAAAAGATGTGCTCGTAGCGAGCATTCACACTCGCGAAGCGATTAAGCGCGAACTTAAAGACAACGGCGCAAATCTCGTCTACGGATTGGATGATATTTTAGCAGAACCCACCGACGCTCACGGATACAATGTAGAGTACGGCGTGCTCGGCAGCAACATGGCCGGCCCCGAGTCCATCAAGCTCTTCCCGAGAGACGGCAAACCCTTTGTCGATGCCGTTCAAAAACGCTTAAACGAATACTTCGACAATCATTTTGAAGTAATGGTTTACGGCGACGGCGCCTTTAAAGATCCCATCGGAAAAATTTGGGAGCTGGCGGATCCCGTCGTTTCCCCGGCCTATACCGACGGATTGGAAGGTACCCCCAGCGAACTTAAGATGAAGTATCTCGCCGATACGGAACTTAAGGATTTAAGCCCCGACGAAATGGAAAAAGTCCTTATCGATCGCATCCACGAAAAAGATGTGGACTTACTCGGAAAAGACGAAACCTTGGGCACCACCCCGAGACGTCTCACCGACCTTTTAGGTTCTCTCGCCGACTTAACCTCCGGCAGTGGCGATAAGGGTACGCCTGTCATCATGATTCAAGGTTATTTTGACAATTACGCCGACAACTAATTCCAACTGAATAAGAGAAGCCGCGGAACACCCGCGGTTTTTTCTTAAACTATCGCTTCTATACCTCCCTCCAGGGAGGTTTTTTTATTCCACGAAAAAACCCGCCATAAGGCGGGCCTTAGTATTCCATTTCAGCATTGGCGACGAAGAGCCGCGTATAACCTAAAAAGCGTTCGCAGTCGATTCGAATCGTATCGCTGTCCACATTGGTGTAATAGGGAAAGTACACATCGATTCCCTCGTATACCTGCTTTTTATAAATATCCTGTTCCTTCTTCGGCTCGCCCTTAGAGACAGATTCGTTAATCACACCGGGAAAGCCGCAACAGGGCTGCTCTAAAGTGTCTACGGAAATGGCATGAATTTTTTTCTTTTTTAAATAAGCCAGTGCTTTCTTACTTACCTCAACTTTGGTTCCTTGCATGATCTTCTCCCTCACATCATAGTCTTCACTTCGCCTAATAAATACCCTTATATTTATAGAATAGTTATCGAAAACAGGATAACTTATTTTGGAATATTTTTATGCTCTTAAGTAAGGGCCATCTCCCATAGTATAAGTTACTAAAATACGGATTTTGTTCATATTATAAATAAAAGAGAGGAGATTATAATTTGATACTATAGTTTCTCATTTCGCGATAGCCTTTAATTAGTATCAAACTTCCTAAGTAAATTCTTGATTTTTTCTTGTGCAATAATTTCCTTAAAGCCCACATTGTCAGTTACTGCGAATACATAAGAGCGAGCAATCATATCATCACTTCTAGTTGGATTCGTAGATAATAATAAATTTTCATCAAGCCAATCATCTATTTGATTAAAATATTCATCGCCTCTTATCTTAAACGTTTTTTCCTTGCTCTCTACTATCAAGTTGAGTAATTTTTCTACATATTGACTAGCAAGTTTGAGATTATTATCTTCAATATAGTGCGTTGCCAAGGATAAATAGAAGCTTAAAACGATGGAAACATTTATCTGGGTAAGATTAAAATTTTCTATTAAATCCTCCACTCTCTCCAATGTTTTTGCCCAATCGTCATCATGCAAACTGCTCTTCATCATAAGAAGAGTGATTAAATCAATTACGTTCTTATAAATCATTACTTGTAGCTTCTGATCTACTTCATTTTCCTTCTTCGTTTTTAAATAAGCTGAAGCCACTAAACAATCTTTTGATATAGATAGCATGTCCGAAGATGGCAAAATAGTTAATGCTTCTTCTGGTTTTCCTAAACTAATTAAACAGGCTGCCCTCAAGCTCAATGATTGTTCTTTTAATATAGGATTTTTAGAATGCTCGCACACTCTTCTTAGTATATTATTTGTGTATTCTAGATATTCCTCTTTTTTTACATCATCAGTTGCTAAATCACAATGGTTCAAAATAAACAAAGCCATATAGTATAGGAAGTCAAAGCAAGAATAGTATTGTTTAATTTTAATTTTTATATCTTCTACGATACTATCCATACCTGCATCAGAGACACGGTTCTCCAAGTCTATATAAAATTTTTGTATTTGAGTTGAAGATAAATCTGGATCATATCCTATTAATTCATCCACACTTATATTAAAGAAAGTGGCAAGTTTTGGTAGAAGTAAAATATCTGGATAACTTTGACCTGTCTCCCATTTTGATACGGACGCTTTGGTTACCATCATGAATTCTGCTAATTCTTCCTGAGTTATTCCTCTTTCTTTTCGCTTCTGAAGAATATTTTCTCCAATTTTTAGCATGATATTTTACCTCCTAACTGATTTGCTTTTTGTTTATTACAGCAATAGAAATTACGATACACAGTATAAGCAAAATACTGCCCGCAATAATCGGTACATAGTAATCATCATATCCAATTCCTTTTATAAGGTTCACTGGCTTTCCTATTAATGCGATCGGCATGTATTTAACAATCTCATCTCGAATGGACAATATAAGTTGAATCACAATCCCAACAGTCGTTAATATTAATGTACCTATAACATTTCCTGAAATCACTCCAGCTAATATCTCTAACGATATTAAAAATAATCCAAATATAAAAGGAAGTAAGGCTGCCATAAGTATATTTCTAATAGGAAATGAAATTCCGAAAAAGTACTTTGTGTAAAAATAAGTTAGTATAAATGAGCAAAAGTAAGCCAAAAACCACAAAATAAAATTGTAAAAAATCTTCGATAGCACAACTTGATACCTTGGCAGTCCCTTAGATAACAAATTAATCAAAGTTCCCTTTTGAAATTCATTTGCCATTTGAGTACTTAATATAATGGCTAATCCAAACATACCTATCTGACTAATATTTTTAAAGAATTGTGTCCAAGAATCAATTTCTGATGGTGGTGCTACGTTAATATCTATATT
>QWCK01004560.1_pt1 | contig 13497 bp, 13 predicted proteins | sample 1972571 | NCBI WGS metagenome assembly QWCK01 (sample SAMN09866710, study PRJNA288562) | Human gut metagenome isolate term2_stool, whole genome shotgun sequencing... | isolation source: gut | host: Homo sapiens | place: USA: California
GTTCTTGAGCGGCACATCCAGAAAGTTCTGCAGCTCGCTGAACTCCACGATCTCATCAAACTTTTCGTCCAGATACTTGGGCGAGAAGCCCAGCACCGTACCGTTGAGGTAGATGTTCTCCCGGGCGGTCAGGTCCATATCAAAGCCCGCGCCCAGCTCAATGAGGGGGGCAATGGTGCCGTTGACCGTCACTTTGCCCTTGCTGGGCTTGTACACGCCTGCAATGGTCTTGAGCAGGGTGGATTTGCCCGAGCCGTTCAGGCCCACCAGGCCGTAAAAATCGCCGGGCATGATGTCCAGGCTGACGTCTTTCAGGGCATAAAATTCATCGTACTGCAGCCGCCCCTGCACCATGGCCAGAAGATACTCTTTCAGGCTCTCGTGCTTTTCGGTGGAGAGGTTGAAGCACATGGAAACATTGTCCACTTTAATAATTGGTTCCATTTTCTCCCCTCCTTAAATGTGCAGCACAAAGCGGTCCTGCGTTTTGCGGAACATCTGCACGCCCACCAGCATGGAAAGCAGCGCGCACACGCCGCACACCGCCAGCATGTTGAAATCCAGCGGGATGCCCCACATCAGGGTGCGGCGGAAGCCCGTGATATACCAGTACATGGGGTTGAGCTTGATGATCTGCTGCATGTTGAACCCGCCGATGGAGAACGTCATCTGGGTGGGGTCATAGAAGATGGCGGAGAAGTAGAGCAGCGCCGTGATGAACACGCTCCAGATGTGCATGATATCCCGGAAGAAGACGGTGGCCGCCGCCAGGAACAGGCCCACGCCCAGGCTGAAGAAGAAGAGCGTCACCAGCGGGTAGAGCACTTCCAGAATGGTCCAGTGGAGGGGGCTGCCCGTAAACACCATGACCAGCGCCAGCGCCACAAAGCTGAACACGCAGTTGACCATGGCAAAGCAGCATTTTTCCAGCGGGAAGATATACTTGGGGATATACACCTTTTTGAGCAGCGGGGCCGCCGACAGCACACTGGACATGCTGGAGGAGGTGGCCTCGTTGAAGAAGTTGAAGAGCAGCTGGCCGCACATCAGGAAAACGGGGAAGTTGTCGATGCCGCTGCCGCGCATATCCATCAGGCTGCTGAACACGGCCCAGTACACCAGGCACATGAGCAGCGGGTTGAGCACGCTCCACACCACGCCCAGCACGCTGCGGCGGTACTTGAGCTTAAAATCACGGCTGACCAGATTCCACAGCAGATAGCGGTAGCGCCAGAAGCCGTTGAACATTCCCTTGATTTTTGCCACGGGCGATCACCACTTTTCAAAGAATTCAAACTTCTGGGAGGCAAAGGACTCATGCAGCTTGTCCTTTGCGCTGGTCTTGTGCTCGCAGCCGCAGTCCGGCCACTGCACGTTGACGGTGGGGTCGTCGTAGGGGATGCCGCCCTCGCTGGTGGGGTCGTAGACATCGGTGCACTTATAGCAAAACTCCGCCACGTCGCTCAGCACGAGGAAGCCGTGGGCAAAGCCTTCCGGGATATAGAACATCTTCTTGTTCTCCTCGCTCAGGGTCACGCCCACCCACTTGCCAAAGGTCGCGCTGTGGGGGCGGCAGTCCACGGCCACGTCGTACACTTCGCCCTTGGTCACGCGGACCAGCTTGCCCTGGGTGTGGTTCTTCTGGAAATGCAGGCCGCGCAGCACGCCGCGGGTGGAGCGGCTCTGGTTGTCCTGCACAAACTCCTTATCAATCCCGGCAGCAGCGAACTGGTCTTTCTGGTAGGTCTCCATAAAATAACCGCGGTCATCGCCAAACACCTGGGGCTCAATGACCACAACACCGGGGATCTCAGTTTCCGTAAACGTAAATTTACCCATTTTTCATTTTCCTCTCTGTTTTTTCGTTATTGTTTTTTGACATTTTGTTTTTTATTTGGAAAAGCCGGAATGGCTTTTGCGCAGTGTTAGAAAAGACGTTGCGTGGATTGCCAAAGCCTCTCCTACTAGGAGAGGTGGCATTGCGAAGCAATGACGGAGAGGTTGGACAGAGCACCGCCTTGTCCCGGATGTCATACAACCTCTCAGTCGCTTACGCGACAGCTCCCCTTGTAGGGGAGCCCTTGGCAAAGAGGGTCAGTGCCTCGATTTTTTCTTAGCTTTCGAGCGGAGCCTTACCACAACAAATGCAACTCCCGCCGCCAGCACCGTGCACCCCAGCGAGATGCCGATGAGCAGGCCCGCGGTCTTGCCGGGGCTGCGGGTGCCGCTGCCCAGCTGGACACCGGTGTTCCGCTCCAATAGCTCCTCCAGTCCCGTAATCGTGGCCGGCACCCGGACGCTGGCGGACTCCTGCTTGTCCTGCCCGTTGACGGTATACACGGCGTACACCGCCGGGCTGGTGCCCAAGACATACTGTTCCGGCAGCTCCAGCGTCACGGACACATCCCCTGCCGTCAGGCCGTCAGCCAACAGCAGCCGGGTGCCGGGGTCGGTCACCGTGACCATGCCCAGCGGGACACCGCCTCCCGCCACCGTCAGCTCCCGGGTCAGGCCCTGGGCCGGGATGTCGGTATAGTTTGTGTAGTGGGCAAAGGCGTAATCCAGCAGGGTGCGGACATCGTTGTACTTGTCGGTCTTGATGTTGCTCTGCATGGTGACGCAGATGAGCCGGACACCGTTCTGCTCCGCCAGGCAGACATAGCTGTAGCGGGCAATGTTGGTGTAGCCGATCTTGGAGCCTTGAATGGCCGGGATGTAATACCGGCTGGAACCCACCCGCATTTTGTCCTGCTGGTGGAAATACCGCTCTTTGGGCTGGATGTCCGTGGGCTTCATGGGATACATCTCATTGCGGGTAAACAGCGTCTCAAACCCCGGCTGGGTCAGGGCCCAGCGCAGGATCTGCGCCATATCATAGCAGCTGGTATAGTGGTCGGTATCGCTGATGCCGTGGGGGTTGGCAAAGTGGGTGTGCTTGAGGCCCAGTTCCGCCACCTGGGCGTTCATGGCCGCCACGCCGCCCGCAATGGTGCCATCCCCGAAATATTCGGACAGCAGGTTGGCGCCATCGTTGGCGCTGGCCATCATGGTGGCATAGAGGGCATCCGTCAGGGGCACATGCTCCCCCTCCTGCAGGGCAATGTGGCTGGAATCCGTCCCCGCAAGGGAATAGACATCCTCGTGGGTCACTTCCAGGCTCACACCGTCCCACTGGCCCTGGGCTTTTTCACAGGCAAGGCCCAGCGTCATCACCTTGGTGATGGACGCCGGGTGCAGCTCTTCGTCCATATTCTGCTGGGCCAGCACAAGGCCGGTGTCCGCGTCGATGATGCAGTACGCCTCCGTGGCCGACAGCGCCGGGCCCGCGGCCCGCGCCATGGGTGCAAACACCGCGCAGACCCAGAGCAGCACCGTGCAAAGCACGGCGATCTGTTTTTTCATCTGGTATACTCCATAATTCAAAATTATTTTGTTTAGTATACCACACTTTTCCCTTGCTGAAAAGACATTCCGTGCCCGGCGGCGGGGCAAAGAACGGGCTGCAGCTGCCGCCCCTCCAGCGCTGCGTCCAGTGCGGCGGGCAGCAGGGCGAACCGGGCTTTCAGGCTCTGCGGCTTTGCCTGCGGGTCATCCTGGCCGTAGGGCACAAAGTAATAGTGCTTGCGCTGGTACAGCCGGGCAATGTTTTCTCCCGAGGCCCCCAGCCCGTCGTTGGTGGAGACGGCGATCACTACCGGCCGCCCCACCCGCAGCAGGCTCTTGGCCGCCAGCGTCACCGGCGTGTCCGAGAGGCCCGCCGCCAGCCGGGCCAGCGTGCTGCCCGTGCAGGGGGCGATCACCAGCGCCTCGGCCATGTTTTTGGGCCCCAGAGGCTCCACGGCCTGCAAACTGTCCAGCACCGGGTGCCCGGTCAGGGCTTCCAGCCGCTTCCGCCAGCTCCCGGCCCGGCCAAACCGGGTATCACACCGGGCGGCGGTATTGCTCATGACGGGCAGCAGCTCCCAGCCCCGGGCCGTCAGTTCCTGTGCCTGTTCCAGCGCGGTCTCCAGCGTGCAGAAGCTGCCGCAGACCGCAAAGGCACAGCGTCGGTTCTCGTTCATTGTGCTCCCTCCCTTTCGCGCAGCATCTCGCGCACCGTCCGGGCCACGATCTCCCCGGCTGTTTCCGGCGCGCAGGCAGCGGGCAGGCTCAATGCATGGATGGCCTTGTGGCCGCAGCGGGCGGCGGCATCAAAATCCGTCCCACCGGGGCGGGAAGCCAGATCCACGATCAGGCTCCCGGGCCGCAGCCGGGCCAGCACCGGAGCCGTGAGCACCTGCGCCGGGATGGTATTCACCACCGTGTCAAAGGCCGGGGCCAGCCGGGCCAGTCGGGCCAGCTCTGCCCCCTGCATCCCCAGGCTTTCCGCCTGTGCCCGCTGGGCCGGGCGGCGGGCTGCCACTGTCACATGGGCCCCCAATGCCGCCAGCCGGGTGCCAACCGCCTGTCCCACCGGGCCAAATCCCAGCAGCAGGACCGCGCTGCCCCACAGGGTGCGTTTGCGCTGGGCCAGCAAAACGCTGATGCACCCCTCCGCCGTGGGGATGGCGTTGCGGATGGCCAGCTCCTCCCGGGCAAAGTAATCCACCAGCTCCACCCCGGCCTCCGCCGCAATAGCCTTTGCTTCTTCCGAGAGCATCCCACCCAGCGCCAGCGCCCCGGGGCGTGCCGCCCGCAGCAGCTCCGCCAGCGGGGTGCGGGCCGCGTCCAGCGGCAACGGCAGCAGGATATAATCCGCCAGCGCGATCTCTTCCGGCCCCTCCACCGCATACCCCGCCCGGGCCAGCGCCCGGCCTGCCGCCAGCTGCCGGGCATCGCTGCCGATCACCGCAAAGCGTTTTTGTCGTTCCATCCAAAAGCCCTCCTCCCCAAAGCCTGCGCCATTCTATGCACAGGTAGGGAGGAGGGTGACGGACGCAAACAAAAAGCCCCGGAGCGGGGCCGCAAGGCTTACTCCGGGGCAAATATGCAATTTTTGGTGGATTGATTACTTTGCTGCCTTAGTAGCTGCCTTAGCAACAATAGCAACATAATCGTCGCCAACAACCTTGACACCGATCTCAATCTTCTTGTCGCTGTTCTTCGCAGAGGTAGCCAGAACGCCATCAGCCTTCTTAGCCTTATCGCCCCAGCTGTTTTCCTTGGTTGCATCGCTGGGCTTCTTGACGATCACATAGTTGTAAACGACATTGCTAATAGTGATGATGCCGCTGCTTTCCTTCTTATCCTTGTTCTCGTCCCAAGCCTTCTGAGCCTCGTCGTCCAGATCGGTCTTGTGCTTGTAAGAGACAGCGCTGACAGCGTTCAGCTTGTTGACCAGAGCTTTCTCAACCAGGTTGTCGCTCACTGCGCAGCCAGTCAGCATGGTCAGAGCCATAACGCAAACGAGGGCAGCAGCCATCAGTTTCTTAAATGCTTTCATTGTTGTATCCTCCGTAATCAGATAGTTCCCCAGCAACGGCCCGCCTTGTGCGGGCAGTTTGCTATGTTAAATTCAGCATACCCCTTTTTGTGGCAATTGTCAAGATTTCACTGCGTTTTCATCATTTTTACCAATCGGCACGGTGAGAAAACAGCGATATGACCAGTTTCGCCCCGGGGCCGCCGGGCCGTTTTCTGCACGGACACACGCAAAAAGCTCCCCCGGCAAAACGCCGGAGGAGCCTGCGATTTTATTGGTTTTTTTATCTGATCTCTCGGGGCGTCCCTGACTGTGCGCACGCCGGGAGATTACTTCAGGAACTTTGCCACCGCGCGGGCCACGATGCCGCCCAGAATGCCGGAGACGAGGAACTCCATCACGCCCTGCACGCCGACCAGCAGCACCACGAACATGAACGGGTTGGCCGCGCCCTTGGCCGCCACGATGTTCTGGATGTAATCGCAGCCGTAGAATGCCAGCACGATGTAGCCCATGAAGAACAGGGTGTTGAGGCCGGGAGCACACATGGCGGAAACGATGTAGCTCCAGGTGCCGGGCTTATCCAGTCGCTTGAGGCCGTTGAAGACGAGGCCCACGCACAGGCCCATCAGCACACGCATCCCCACGCAGAGGATGAACGTGTTGACAGGGCTCACCTGGAACAGGGCGCCCGTCATGGCCGAAGCGCCGGTGACCGCGTCATAGAAGCTCACCGCGCCGAACACGCCGCCCAGGATGGCACCAGCCACCGGGCCCATCGTGATGGCACCCACGGCGATGGGGAGCGTCAGAAAGCTCATGTAAAGCGGGCCCATGGGCACGCTGCCCAGGCCGACGGCTTTCATGACCAGCTCAATGGCGACCAGCAGTGCCAGCCGGGTGAGAGTACGAAGATCGTTATTCTTTTTCATAAAAATATTTCCTCCTGCTGCCGTTCCGCCCTAGATGTCGGATACGGCGCAAACCTGCCCGCAAAAGGTGCGGGGCCGTTTTTCTATTTTACTTTGGAATGCTTTGTCAGGGAACGTTCCAAAGGGAGATAACTTATGGATCACACGGGAAGCGGATGCCTGCCGAGCGGCGGGCGGCGGTCAGCACCCGGCTGACCGCAATGGAGGTATCCAGCATCCGGCTGCACAACTCCTGGTCGCCGCCCTCAATGGCGCGGGCAAAGGCCTCAAACTCCGCGGCCAGCCGGGGGCGGCCGCCGTTGAGGTTGTAGTGTTCCTCTTTGCCGTCGTTGAGGTGCAGCGTCAGGCCGCCGCAGTAGTTGGCCGTGGATTTCTGCAGCAGATAGCCCTTGGTGCCCTGAATGACATACCGGGCCGGGGCCCCGCAGTCTTTTGCCGCCATGCTCACGGCCTTGAAGCCGCTGTAATCCATGGTCAGGATGCCGCTGGTGTCAATGCCGTGGTCGATGTTGGCCGCATAGTTCACCCGGTTGGGCTCCCCGAACAGGCCCACGATGTAGCTGATGTTGTAGACATTCAGGTCCATGAGGGCACCGCCGGCGCAGTTGGGATCAAACGACGGGGCCACCTGCCCCGCGCAGAACGCATCGTACCGGCTGGAATACTGGCTGAAATTGCACTGCACCAGCTTCACAGTGCCAATGCGGGGCAGCAATTCCCGGATCTTATGATAGTTTTCCAGATACTGGGTGGTCAGCGCCTCAAAGAGGAAGACCCGTTTGTGGCGGGAGAGAGCGGCCAGCTCTTCGGTCTGGGCCGCCGTGGGGGCCATGGGCTTTTCCACAATGACATGCTTGCCTGCTTCCAGCGCCACTTTGGCATAGCGGGTGTGCTGCAAATTGGGCACGGCCAGATAGACCACATCCACCCACTGCAGCAGCTCCAGGTAGTTGGTGGTGCACTGGGGCACATGGTACCGGGCGCAGAGCTCCGCCGCCAGCGGCGCGCTCCGCTGGGTGCTGCACAGCGCCTGCACCTGAAACGGCGAGTCCGCCCCGGCCAGCCAGGGCAAAAACTCCTTGACGATCATCCCGGTGCCCAGGATGCCAAGCTTCATCTTCTGTTCCATTCTTCCTAGTTCCTATCCTGTTTGCTCGTGTCAGCCCGCCTTGGCCTCCGTCTCGTGCCGCTCCCGGCGGAATGGCCGATGGCGGCGGAAGTTCTGCCCGTGAGGCTTGCGGCCTCCGGCGGGGTGATGGTGCTGCTGGGGCGCGTTGAGCTGGTAGAGCAGCGCCAGCCCCTTGAGCAGCAGCTCGGGGTCATAGGTCAGCGGGTGACGGCAAAGGGGGGTGACATACTTTGCCAGCCCGCCGGTGACCACCAGCGTGGCCGGGCGGCCCAGCTCCTCTTCAATGCGGGCGGCGATGCCGTCCAGCAGCACCGCCGTGCCCAGCACCGAGCCGGAGAGCATACAGCTCTCGGTGTTGGTGCCGATGGCGTTTTTGGGCGAGGAGAGATGCACCTGCGGCAGCTGGGCACAGCGCTCCCCCAGTGCCCGCAGGCCCGTGGAGAGCCCCGGGCAGATAACGCCGCCCCGGAACACCCGGTTCTCGTCCACCACATTAAAGGTGGTGGCGGTGCCCAGATCGACAGTGATCACCGGCAGCGGGAAATTGGCCGCCGCGTAGGCCGCGTCCACAATGCGGTCCTTGCCCACGGCGTGGGGGTCGGGCACCCCCATGGTCAGCCCGGTGCGGATCTCCGGCGAGACGATGACGGGCTTTTTGCCCGTGTAGTGGCGGGCGCACTCGGCCAGCGCCCCCGTGATCTGGGGCACGACACTGGTCAGCACGGCCCCCTCAAACCGGACGGGCCGCTCCGGGTGGCGGCGGTGGGAAAACACTTTCTCCATTTCGGCACGGTACTCCGCCGCCGTGCGGGTGCGTACCGTGTCCATGTGGGCCACAAAGCATACACGTCCGTCCTTGATGCCCCCCAGGGCGACGGTGGTGTTGCCTATATCAATGGCAAGAATCATATTGAAACCTCATTCAGCAAGGGTTTTTAATTCAAGTTATTTTACCGCATTTTCCCGCAAGATACAAGCCCATGCAAAGATTTTGTTGTGCTGGCAGAACTTTTGCATTATACTAAGGAAAGGAATCCCAAAACACAGGAGGTTTTTTGGATGGATCTGCACGGAAAATGCGTCCTTTTGGGCGTCAGCGGCGGCATTGCCGCCTATAAAATGGCAAACGTGGCCAGCGCACTCAAAAAGCTGGGGGCCGACGTGGAAGTCATCATGACCCGGAACGCCACCCAGTTCATCACGCCCCTCACCTTTGAGACCCTGACGGGCCACAAGTGCATGGTGGACACCTTTGACCGCGATTTCAAGTTTGAAGTCACCCACATCTCGCTGGCCAAGAAAGCCGACGTCATCCTCGTGGCCCCTGCCACGGCCAACGTCATTGCCAAGATGGCCCACGGCATTGCCGACGACATGCTCACCACCGTGGTGCTGGCCGCCAAGTGCCCCAAGCTGGTCTCCCCGGCCATGAACACCGGGATGCTGGAAAATCCCATCACTCAGGACAACCTCAAGACGCTGGAGCACTACGGCTTTGCGGTCATCCCCTCCGAGAGCGGCCTGCTGGCCTGCAAGGATGTGGGCAGCGGCCGCCTGCCCAAGGAGGATGTGCTCATTGAGCACATCCTGCACGCCATCGCCAAGCCCAAAGATCTGGCAGGCCTGCACATTGCCGTGACCGCCGGCCCCACCCAGGAGCCGCTGGACCCCGTGCGCTACCTGACCAACCATTCCACCGGCAAGATGGGCTATGCCGTGGCCCGCGCCGCCGCCATGCGGGGTGCGGACGTCACCCTCATCCACGGCCCCACGGCCCTGCCCCCGGTCAAGTTCACCGAGGACGTGCCCATCACCACGGCGCAGGACATGTACGAGGCCGTCACCAGCCGCTTTGCGGACATGGACATCCTTGTGATGGCCGCTGCCGTGGCCGATTACCGCCCCGCCACCGTGGCCGACGATAAGATCAAGAAAAAGGACGGCGACCTCTCCATCCCCGTGGAGCGCACCGCCGACATTCTGGGCACCATCGGCCCCCGGAAGACCAAGCAGTTCCTCTGCGGCTTCTCCATGGAGACCCGCGACATGGTAGAGAATTCCGCCGCCAAGCTGAAAAAGAAGAATCTGGACATGGTGGTGGCGAACAACCTCAAGGTCTCCGGTGCCGGGTTCGGCGTGGACACCAACGTGGTCACGTTCATCACCCCGGACGGCACCCGGGAGCTGCCCCTGATGAGCAAAGCCGACGTGGCAGACGCCATCCTGGACGAAATTTTAAAGCGCCGCGGCCACTGAGACATAAAAAATACGCCTTGCGTCTGCAAGGCGTATTTTTTTATGTCCGTTTACTGGTTGCCGGCCACCATCATCTTGCTGGCCTTATAGATATCACCGCAGCCCAGCGTGATGACCAGATCTCCCTCGCGGGCGTTCTGCTTCACCCAGTCGGCAGCCTCTTCCAGGCTGTTGACCAGCACGGAACCGGGGATCTGTGCCGCCAGCTTCGCGCTGGTGATGGTGGGGTCGTTGGGTTCGCGGCTGCCCATAATGGGGGTGATGACCGCGATATCGGGGATCTTGAGCACATCCACAAAGTCGTTGAACAGCATCTTGGTGCGGCTGTATGTAAACGGCTGGTGGACGGCGATGAGCCGCTTGTAGCCCAGCTCCTTGGCGGTGTTCAGGGTCGCGCGGAGCTCGGTGGGGTGGTGTGCGTAATCGTCCACAACCACCGCGCCGTTGCACTCGCCGTAGACCTCAAAGCGGCGGCCCGCGCCCTTGAAGCTGGCGGCAGCCTCGGCGCACTGCTCCACGGTCAGGCCCGCAAAGCGGCAGACGGCGCACATGGCCAGCGCGTTGTAGATGTTGTGGCGGCCCGGCACTCCCAGACGGATATGGCCCGTGACCTTGCTCCACTCCTTGAGGTCGAACTCAAAGAAGCCGGGCTTGTATTCCTGCACGTTGATGGCCTGATAATCGCCATCGTTCTCAATGCCAAAGGTGCGCACGCGGCGGTCCAGCGTGTACATGACGTCCATGGTGTTCTTGTCGTCCGCGTTGGCGAAGATCATGAACTGGGTCATCAGGGCAAAACGCTTGAACGCGAACTTCAGCTCGCCCATGCTGCCGTAATAATCCAGGTGGTCATTGTCGATGTTCAGCACCACAGAGAGGTAGGGGGTCAGCTTGAGGAACGTCTCTGCAAACTCGCAGGCCTCAATGACGATGTTGTCGCCCTTGCCGGCCTTGCCGTAGCCGTGGATGAGGGGCAGCTTGCCGCCGATGACCGCGGAGGGATCCCTGCCCGCCAGCTCCAGCGCCGTGGTGATCATGGAAGTGGTCGTGGTCTTGCCGTGGGTACCGGAAACGCAGATGCTCTCCCTGTACAGGCGGCTCACGTAGCCCAGCAGCACGCTGCGCTCAATGGTGGGGATGCCGTAGGAGGCAGCGGCGTTCAGCTCCACGTTGTCCTTTGCAATGGCGGCGGAGTACACCACCATGTCCACGCCGATCACATTGTCCGCACTGTGGCCCAGCGAGACCTTGACTCCCATCTCCCGCTCCGAGCGGATGATGCTGCCGTCCAGCACATCGCTGCCCGAGATGTCATAGCCCTTGGCGGCCAGGATCTGGATCAGCGGGTACATGCCGCTGCCGCCGCAGCCGATGAAGTGGATCTTTTTTACATTGTCCAGCAGGTGCTGGTTGTAATCGGTAATGAACATAAAAGGCAACCTCCAATAAATAAAACGGCCGCAAGGCAGACCGCATCCATCTTAATATTCAGGGTACATACCATATTATATAATTTTTAGAAGACAAAATAAACACTTCCGAGCGAATTTTCGGAAAGAACCATAAAATCGGCCATTCTTTTGTGATAACTGTACAGAAACCGCAAAACCGGGCTGTTTTTTCCGGCACTTCATAAAAGATTTACATTTATTAGCTAACAATCCTGAGCAATCTGTGATATACTAGGGTAAGATATTTTGCTATTTTGCCGCGGCGGCGCCCCGGCCGGAAAAGAGGAGAACCCCATTGAACATTAAGATCACCGCTGACAGCACCTGTGATTTGTCCGGGGCGCTGCTGCAGGAGTGGAACATTTCGCTCATGCCCATGCATATTCTCATGGGCGAGGAGAGCTATCTGGACGGTGTAAGCATCCGCCCCGCCGATGTATTTGCCCATGTGCAGAACGGCGGCAAAATGCCCAAATCCGCCGCCGCCAATCTGGTGGAGTATGCGGATTTTTTTGACCCTTTTGCCAAAGAGTATGACGCTGTCATTCACATCTCGGTCAGTTCCAAGCTTTCGTCCTGCTACCAGAACGCCTGCCTGGCCGCCCAGCAGTTTGAAAACGTCTCCGTTGTGGACAGCCAGAACATCTGCACCTGGCAGGGCTATCTGGTCCTGCAGGCCGCCAAGTGGGCCGCCGATGGCCTGCTGCCCCGCAATATCACCATGCGGCTGCAGAACCTCGCCAAGCGGGTGCAGCTGAGCTTTGTACTCAACCAGCTGGACTATATGGCCAAGAGCGGCCGCTGCTCCGGCGTGCTGGCCTTTGGCGCCAACATTCTGGGCATCAAGCCCAGCTTGGCCGTGGTGGGCGGTGAACTGAAAGTGATGAAAAAGTACCGCGGCAGCCTGCCCATCTGCGTGGGCAAGTACATCACCGACCAGCTGGACGGCCGGGACGACATCGACACCAGCATGGTGTTCATCTCCTCCTGCCAGCCCAAGCCCGGCTGCATGGAGGCCGTGAAAGCCGGCCTGAAAAAATACGGCAAATTTGAGCAGGTCTACGAGACGGACATTGGCACTACCATTGGCGGCTACTCCGGCCCGGGCACCATCGGCATCGTGTTTGCCACCAAGAATTAAAGCAGCAAAGTTTTAAACAGGAACGGCCCCGCCGTGTGGAAAAGTTTCCATACTGCGGGGCCGGTTTTTATTTTGTTTCGGTCAGCTTCTGATAGAGTTTCATCAGTTCGGCCACACAGGCACTTTCACTGGTCCGGGCTTCGGTGCCCTTTACAAAGCCGTAAGCATCCATCACCGCACGGTCATTCTGCCGCTGCTCTTCCTCTCCGGCGATGCCGACCCGGTGGGCGAGCAGGGCAAGGGCGTGCGCCGCGCCATCCAGAGCCTGAAGGACGCCGGTGTGCAGAACATTGAAAGCATCTTCTACCCCGGTGCCCGCCGCGAGCTGCTGGTGGAGACCAACAAGCTGGAGGTTTTCGCGGACATTGCCGCATGACTGGACAAACAGCTGGCAAAACAGTAAAAACAAACAAAGGGCTGCTGCACAAAGCGTGCGGCAGCCCTTTCGCGTTGGACGATTAGAAATATCCTCCGCTTTCGTCATCATTCCACATTCCGTTTATACCGCAGCGGGGTCTGCACCTCGGCGCGGATCTTACCAAGATAGGTGCGGGTCTGCTCTGCGCCCTGCAAAATAGACTCCACCTGCGCTTTCTGTTCTGCGGTCAGGCCGTCATCCTCTGCCAGCAGCTCCGCGTTGCCCTCGATGATGGTCAGCGGCGTTTTCAGCTTGTGGGACAGCTGAATGATCTGCTCCCGCTGCCGCTGCTCCATGGCCCACTGTTTCTGTAAGCTGCCGGTCAGTGCATCACCCATGGTCTGCAATGCCTGCAAAGCGCTCTCGTACTCCCGCACCTTCGCGCCGGAAAACACCGCGCCGTCCAGATCCTTCCGCGCCACCGCCTGCGCCGCCGCGGTCAGCTTTTCGGTCTCCCGGGTCAGGAAGCGCCCGGTTCTGTGGGTGCTCCATACCACTGCCCCTATCAGCAGCAGAATGCCCAGAATGCAGTGCACCGTCTGCATATCCGGCAGCACGCCCCGCAGCGCAGGGTCGGCGTAGGGCACGGCATAGTCAAATTGCAGCAGACAGACCGTTCCGTCCTGCAATTTTGACGTCATATAATACTGCGTGTAGCCAAAATGCCAGCGGGTTTTCCCCTGCCGGTTCTCCATTGCCCGCTGCAAGTGCCCGGCATCCATGTTGGTGGCCAGCACCTCGCTGCTGTCCGGCGCGGCAAACAGGGCGT
>QWCK01004563.1_pt1 | contig 13493 bp, 12 predicted proteins | sample 1972571 | NCBI WGS metagenome assembly QWCK01 (sample SAMN09866710, study PRJNA288562) | Human gut metagenome isolate term2_stool, whole genome shotgun sequencing... | isolation source: gut | host: Homo sapiens | place: USA: California
TTTAGCCGAAATGTAAAAATCACTTCCCTAATAATGCGAGGTGGGCAGAGGGAGCTCGAGGGGGATGGGAGGAAACTGCGAGTCTCGTCCGTAAAACCGTAGGTTTTATCGGCGAGACGTTAATTTCCTCCCGCCCCCTCGTAAAAGAAAAGTTGAAGAAGAAAGTTTAGGGTTTAGGTTATGTATATGATATTTGTTATCACGCTCTACGTAGAGCATTTAAATTAATAAACTACAACTAACACCACCATGAGAGAGATCCTTCGACTTCAAAGGCTATCGATTTTTCCGCTCTGGATGACCGTGTGTGGATGACGCTATACGTATAGCATTTAAAATTAATCATGCATGCTTAACCCCACCGGGGTTATACCCGTTCGACTACAGAGCCTTCGGCTCTTCCGCTCAGGGTGACTGTATTCCTCAGGTCTTTCTATGTAGAGATCCTTCGACTTCAAAGGCTTACGCCTCTTCCGCTCAGGATGACTGTTTTCACTAGCTGACGCTCGATATGTGTTAATCATTATTCCAGTTTTAAAACTTCACGCCTTCGGCTGTGGAAGCAAAATGCTTCCGCTACGAAAAGGTAGTAAGTTTGCGATATTGTCGTACGCCTGACGGCTAAGTAAAGAGAGTTTAGTATCGAAATTATTGGAAGCTGGTAGCTTCCGCTACAAAGTAATCTCCCAACCGACAGTAATCAATAACAATTCTCAAGCCTTCCCATTTCTAACCTTCTCACCAAAGTGTTATAATGAAAATAAATAGAAACTATAGGAGGATTTATGACTGACATTAATTTAATTAAAGATTTGACCACTGCTTTTGGTCCATCTGGATTCGAAGATGACTTTTTAACTGTTATAAAAAAATATTTAAATGGTTTCGATACAGAAACAGACTCTATGAACAATCTCTTTGCAAGATCAAAGAAAAATACCAATAAACCCTTTACCGTTATGCTCGATGCCCACACCGATGAAGTCGGCTTCATGGTTCAAAGCATCATGGATAACGGAACTCTTGCATTTGTTCCCCTTGGAGGTTGGGTTCCTACCAATATTCCTGCTCACTTAGTTGGAATCAAAAATAATCGTGGAGAAATCGTAGAAGGCATCACTGGCTCAACTCCACCTCATTTTATGAGTGAAGAAGATAGAAAACGCCCTCTTTCAATCGATACCATGTTTCTCGACATCGGTGCGAAATCAAGAGAAGAAGTTATCAAAGACTTCGGAATTGAAGTCGGTGCCCCAGTAGCTCCACTTGTGGATTTTAGATATGATTCTAAGAGAAACCTAATTAGAGGCAAGGCTTTTGACAACAGGCTCGGCTGCTGCTCAATTATCGAAACTTTAAAAAAACTTGAAGGCAAAGATTTAAATGTAAATGTTGTGGGAGGTTTCGCTGCTCAAGAAGAAGTGGGCATGCGTGGTGCAAAGATCACAAGCGCAAAGGTTAAGCCAGACCTTGCAATTTTATTTGAAGGCTCCCCTGCAGACGACAGATACTTCCCTGCTGGTGTTGCCCAAGGCGTCCTCGGCGGTGGCACTCAAATTCGCCATATGGATCAGTCCTACATCAGCAGTTTCGAATATATTAAATTTGCAAAAGAAATCGCTGATAAGAATAATATCAAGTACCAATCAGCAGTACGTCGCGCTGGCAGTACCAACGCTGGTGCAATCCACCTAAGTGGAGAAGGTGTGCCTGTGCTTGTTCTAGGTATTCCTTCAAGATTCGTCCATAGCCATTACAATTTCGCCGACTTAACTGACTTCGAAGCTACAGTTAATCTTGCTGTTAATGTTATAGAAAATTTTGACGAAGAAAGCATCAAAAAGATCTTAAAGAAGTAAATAATATAGACAAAAAAATCCCTAGTCATCTAGGGATTTCTTCATTTACTCAATCTATAAAGTTTTATATATTTTTCTTCCTACATCTCTTTTTTTAAAATCTTAACCAGATTCTTGGTGCTTGCAACATTTCCGCTCACCACAAGCTTACCATCCACCATTACAGATGGAGATGTCATCACTCCGAGTTTTACTATTTCTATTAAATCTTCAACTTTTTCTATCTTTGCATCGAGATTTAATTCATTTACCGCTTCTGTCACATTTTCATAGAGCTTATCGCAATCTTTGCAACCTTCTCCAATCACTTTTATAATCATCTTCCACCTCAATTCTTAAGTTTCATTGGTTTTTTTACTATTTCTTTCCAATTTGTATCTATGGTTCTTATGACCTTTGGACCTACCTTTGAGAGAAACACAAGCTCTGAGTTTTCCCTTTCGCCATGTGGTTTGTAATCGATTAGCTTTTCAACCACATCTACTTGAACCCATCCTTCTTCTAGGTGGAAAAATCCCTTTATTCTATAACAGTCTGGAAGTACTTTTTCTAAAAACTCATTTAGCTCGTCCCTTGTAAGAATTTCTTCTGTTTGCAAGGAAATGGTCTTAGGTTTGTTGTCAACTGTGTTTAAAGAATCTTCCCCTTCAATATTATTTAGAGATTTAAGATCCATGCTTAAAAAGTCCAGTTCTATATTTCCTTCCTTTGAAAATTTCAAAAGACAATTAGGATTTACTTCCAAGACTTTTTCCTCTATATTTTCAATTTGTCTTTCATCTACAAGATCAATCTTATTTACTATTGCCATATGACAGTGAACGAGTTGGCGATAGACAGTTTCTTCTTCTTTGATTTGATTTATAAAGTTAACTGCATCTATAAGGCATATTGCAGCCTTAAATTCATAGACATCGCCTGCTAGTACCTTCACAGCTTCCAGGATTTCTTCTATATTGGATGGATCTGCAAGTCCTGAACTTTCAACGAACACATAGTCTAGATCCATCTTTCCCATTTCAGCAAGAGATTCTACAAAATTTAGTTTTAAACAAGAACAAAATATGGAGCCTCTGCTGATTTCTGTCATCTTTATGCCATCTTTACCTATTATTTCTCCATCTACATTTATTTTTCCAAACTCATTTTGAATGATTCCTATCTTTTTATCTTTAATCTTATCTAAAAGATTTAATAGAAATGTAGTCTTCCCAGATCCTAAAAATCCTGTAAGTACGTATAATTCTTTCTTCTTCATAGTTCCTCCTATTTTATTTATATGAATAGATAACTAAATATATTGAAAATATATCCAACTATTATGATTCCTATTACGCATATTATTATAAAAAGCCTTAACAATCTAGGTTTTATCGCTCTTCTTACCATAATCAAAGATGGCAAAGATAGTGTGGTCACAGCCATCATAAAACTTAGCACCGTTCCAAGTAACGCTCCCTTTGCAAAGAGGGCTTCAGCCACTGGTATGGTCCCAAAGATATCTGCATACATTGGTGCACCTATAAGTGTTGCAATTACAACTCCAAAGATATTTTTTTGTCCAAGTATTTTTTCTATGAAATCTTGGGGAATCCAGTTGTGGATGATTGCTCCTATTCCGACACCTACTAATACATAGGGATATACCTTTTTAAATGTGGATACCACTTGATCTTTAGAAAAATTAATTCTATCCTCTATAGTCATTTCCGATTGGGAAACTTCTCCTACATTAGCGTTTAAAATAAATTCTTCAATCTCATTCTCCATCTTAGCGCTTTCTATAATCTTTCCACCAATAACAGCTATGACAAGCCCAAGCAAAACGTAAACGACAGCTATCTTTGCTCCAAATATACTCATAAGAAGAATTAGACTTCCTATGTCAACCATTGGAGAAGAAATTAAAAACGAAAACGTAACTCCCAATGGAAGACCCGCACTTGTAAATCCAATAAAAAGTGGAATAGATGAGCAAGAACAAAAAGGTGTCACAGTTCCTAGTAAAGCCGCCACAATATTTGCAGAAATTCCTTTGAATCTTCCCATTATCTTCTTACTTCTCTCAGGTGGAAAGAAGCTCTGTATATATGAAACGATAAATATAAGAGCGCAAAGCAGTATAAATATCTTTAAAACATCATAGATAAAAAACTGAATTGCCTCACCTATTTTTGTATTTAAGTCGATTCTAAAAATTTTTAAAATAGATCCTACCAAATCATTTAGCCAGACCATCCTCAAAATATTATTTTGAATAAAATTAAACATCATTGCTTTCTCCAGAGTTTTTATCACATAGTTCATCTATAAAGTGTTTAAATTCCATTACAGTCTTCTTATTTAATGTATAGTAGTTCCAAACCCCAGCTTTTCTAGTCTTAATAAGTTTAAAATTATTTAAAATCTTCATATGGTGAGAAAGGGTCGGCTGAGTTATATCAAAAGTTTCCAAAAGTTCACAGGCACATCTCTCCTTATCATCGGAAAGAATCTGAATAATTTCAAGGCGTGTGGGATCTCCTAATACTTTAAAAATTGCAGCTACATCTAGTAATTTCATAATATTCCTCCTTCTTAGATAGATTGTCATCAATGTAATTGTAACAACTATATCGATGAGTGTCAATGTGTTGAATAAAATTTTTAATTAGAAATTTATGTATTAAAAAAATTCCCTAGCTCTAGCTAAGGAATTTATATCTAACCCTGGGAATTTCTCTGTATTTAATTTTTATCTAATGACCCTATTATCTTTTCATTCATAAGTTCATATGAGTTCCAATGTTCTTTTTTGATACCAAGTTTAATCTGTTCGGCAAAGTCGGTAATCTTCTTTAAAATTTCTTGACTCGTAAAGCCTGTTTCTGCTTTTAAGATTTCATCATCAATGGACACAATTTGGTGGGCAGCCTTGTTCCTGCCCTTTTTTTCGATCTCTCTTAGTTCTTCTGCCTTCTTCGTGATATGTCTATCTCTTAAACCGAATGTGCTTGAATTCAGAAGAGCCAGGTAGTTATCACTAGAAATTGTGAGGTAGTCCTTTACCTCTAAATACTTTTCTTCTATAGCATCTTTTATCTTTCTTCCAGTTTCATCGGAATTTAGTTTTTTTCTATTCCAAGTTATTTTGCCGTCTTCATTATTTGTATAGTTATCCAGATCTATACCGCTTTCCGCTTCAAATGCCTTTTTAAACAGTAAATCAAGTGCTGGAGAAATCCCCCTTATAAATTCAAGCAGCATATCCCTCTTAATATTTACAGAAAGATACAAGATGTATTCCATAAGAAATAGCTCATGGGACTCATAGAATTCTAACTTATCATCTGCAAGCTTCAAATTCTCAAGTACTCCTTTTCTATCCAAGTTGTTTCTATAAAAAGCTGCGGCAATTAAATGGTAAGACTTTTCAGACAAAAATTCACGGGTCATCTGTGCTACTTCGAAGGCGGCGGAATAATTATATTTTCTCAAGTGATTCTTAATAATATCCTTTGAAAGTTCAAAGTTTAGATTTTCCTTTAGGGCAATCTCTGTTCTGTCTCCATACTCTTCCGGCGAAGTCATAATAATATCGATTACTTCTAAAAATTCTTTTAATGGATCTTCAATATTTATCTCTTTAGACTTTGTATTGGCTGTTTTAAGTGGTGTAGAAACTTGGATAGGTGTCATCGGGAAGTTAAATAGTGCGCATAGCACAAAAAGTGCAGACTTCATTGCAGGAGTGCCTGAAGACACATTTAAAAGAATCTCTGCGCCGGGATTTTCTTCATGAATTTTATATAGGATGTCCTTGTACTCCTTGTAAAAATAGTCAAAAACTTGTACCTCTTTAAGGTCGCGTCTGTCAATAATTTCATATTCAAAATCTTTACCTAAATATTCATACACTTTTTCAAGACATAGTACATACCTATTGTCCTTTTCGTGATATTCCATAACTTCTTTGGACATGTAGAGATAAATCTTGTCAGGTTTATAAAATCTACAAATATTTAAAAGTGACCCATCATGCAAAGTCCTCTTTGAAATTGGATCCGTCATGCCAATTGGCGAAAATAATACTCTCATATAAACTCCTTTTTATTTTGCGTCCCCTTGTGGGGTTTTGTTTACTTAATAACCGACTCCAGAAGTTCCTGAAGTTCCTGTGGAATTACCGTCCCCTTATGTGGTTTGTTGTGATGATTACTGAGACGATGATTGAGACGATGACTAGTAACCGTCCCCTTTTGGGGTTTCAGTTTGTTCATGTGATTATATTGCTGGTCATGTTAGCAAGGACCTTACTAGGCTTCCGTCCCCTTACGGGGTTTTTCATTGGAAGATTAACAAACGATATTGAATTAAGACAATTGCCGTCCCCTTGTGGGGTTTTTATTTTGTTCATCAAATCAATAAAGCGTGTAACCGTTGTAAACACTGATATACAGGTTGCCGTCCCCTTATGGGATTTTTATTTTGTTCATTTTAGATTTAGATGGTATTGACGACACTGTAAAACAAAAATTGGTTACCGTCCCCTTTTGGGGTTTGTTTTGAAGAACCGAAGGATGAACAACCTAAAGAACCATTTCCGTCCCCTTTCGGGGTTTAAACAAGAGAATGCTAATAAAGACCTTTGTATTAATAGACGTCCGTCCCCTCGTGGGGATTACTGAACAATTCAAAATCGTTTTAAAAATGATTATCTAGCGTCCGTCCCCTCGTGGGGATTACCAAGGAAAAGTGATCCTTAATTTTAACGCTCCGCTAGCGTCCGTCCCCTCGTGGGGATTACTTTGAAACATATCTCTTAGGCTTAACTCTCTGGCTAGCGTCCGTCCCCTCGTGGGGATTACATGGAGTGATGATGACGGAAAACATAATGTTTACTAGCGTCCGTCCCCTCGTGGGGATTACCAGTACGCAGAAAAACGCGACGGATATTTTTTACTAGCGTCCGTCCCCTCGCGGGGTTTTTATTTTGTTCATTATATGAATAGCCGTTATGTCGAAGGAGGCTTTATTAATCCCCAGTTACCGTCCCCTGTTGGGGTTTTTATTTTGTTCATAGTTAAAGAAACCGACTACTTAACTATTAGTGAATATAAAAAAAAGTTACCGTCCCCTTGTGGGGTTTTTCTTTTGTTCATCAGCAAGTTTAAACGGACGTTTAGGAAAAAGCGGAATTAACCAGTTAACGTCCCCTTGCGGGGTTTTTTCATATCTTTAAAAAACGAGGATATGTAGAATGAATGAAAGCTTCCGTCCCCTTGCGGGGTTTATATCTTAAATCTTTACTTCTTTAAAATCAATCTTACATAGTCCCATTTCATAGTAATCATCATTATACTTTGTAAGTTTTAATGCTTGGGGAGCGATATTATTCATCCTAGTCCACTTAGCATGTCTCTTGTCTGTCTTTTGGGTCAAAATTTTCCCTACGATTTCTATTGAATTTTCATTTTCACCGAGGACTGGATAAGTTGAAGTTTTGGAGACAAAACCCGTTCCTCCTCCTATATAGATGTATGGGCCTTCTCTTACTTCTACACCAAATCTTCCTAAGAAAAAATAGTCCATGTCGCTATAAAATATTTCGATGGCTTCTTTTATATCCTCAATATCCATTTCAAACCCATCTTTTATCTTCATTTGAAATTTGATCTTTGTGCCAGGTTTTATACTCTCTCTAAAGGTAGAGATTGTGCTTTCTCTTCCCTTGACATTTTCGTCGATTTTTTGTACCACGACAAAATTTTCTATGTCTATTGGATCACTGTCTGAGATCAAGAGATTTGTCAAATTATCTTCGTAGTCTTTGTCATTTATTTTTCTTTTGAAGCTATCTTCGTCTTCTTTAACCGCCATTCTTTCAATAGCTTTTATATTTTCTCTATTGTTTAAATAATCTGTGAAATATTCTGGATCACTGTCTCTATTTTTCACTGCAAATAGAATGTTTCTTATGGCTCCCTTTAGTGAGCTTCCAGGTATATATGCCTTTCCATCTCCGCCTTTTATAAATAGCTGAATATCGTTTAGTCCCTTATATCTATCTCGACTTAAATCGCCTACTGGAATGGAATATTTCATAAGTTTTTTATAACTTCCAAGCATATTATTTTGCTTAAAACAGGTATATAGATCCTTGGTCTTTGATTTGTTATTTATGAAGAAATTTTCATAGGAGTCGAAGAGATCATTTTTCATCAGCCAATTTACCATCTTCCTATCGTCTGGTATATAGACTTTTCCCTCTTGTCTATCGTAAATATATCCGGACTTCTTTAATATTTCTCCACTGCCTACGAAGACTGGTCCCAAACATTCTAATGTAATTTCATAAATTTTCATTTCAAACCTCCAGCCACATAGGTATCCCGTATCTGTACACAGGATGAACAAAGCCGTCATCAACTCTAAAGATAGTTCCTTCAAATTTCTCGTTAAATATAGAGCCTGATTTGAAGAAGTGCATCGTCCTCTTTCTCTTTACTGTGGTATTTTTTCCTTCTTCGCCCTCTGAATATATAAATCCGCCTCGCCTTATTAATGCGTAGTTTGCATCTTCGTCAAGATTTTCTAGTTCATCTTCTCTTGCCATTGATGATGTAAGAAGCATGTTCGCCTTTTCTGTATCTATTTTATTTGAAATTTCCTTTGGGAGACCCTTTTTTACTACTTCAAATTTTCCAAGTCCAGAGGTTTTCTTGCCACCGATTCCTGTGTATCCTAGGGCTTCTATCAATGATTCAAATAAATTCCTTTTAGCTTCGTCTTCAAATCCAAAGATAAAGTATAATCCGCTTTCTTCATTGAATCTAAAGTAAGATATGTTGTAGATTTCATTATCTCCTTCTGGTCGTTTCATTATTTTGGTATCGATCTGTCTCTTGCCCAGGTTTTCTGTCTTATTTAATATTTCCTGAGGATCAGAGCTTCCTTCTACATATTTGCTGAAATCGGAAATTGGGATGTGGGTTATTTTTTTGTAGAGTTTCTTCTCTGATGAGTCTCCAGTGTTTTTTTCAAAGGAAATCAGTGGTTTTGGTAGAAGATATTCCTCTCCTATGAAAGGAAATGCATCTGACATGCGAATTTTTCTATCTTTAAAATAACCTAGAACTTCGTTTAATGTTTCGCCACTTACTCTTGACGCTTCGTTGATTATAGCAGAGAAAATAATATCTGAAGGTATTTCAATTGAGTTTGATTCAGTTTTCCCAGTGCCACATCTGACTCCGGTTTTGAAATACATTTTATAAATATTATACTTCATTAAATTTCTCCTATTATTTTTTTGAGTTCTCCTACTTTTTCATCACTTAAATCTCCGAATACTTGGTTTAGTTCCAAGTTTTCTATCTTTACTCTTCCATATCCTCTAGTTCCGTTACCTCCGAGGTAGTCGTATTCCAAAAGCTCAAAGGCTTCTTTTAAGTTTTTTATATCTTCTTCTATTTCATCTTCTTTGTCCGCATTGTAGATTACAGACATATCAAACTCTGTTCCTCTTATGACCCTTTCAATTTGTCTTGGGTTAGCAATTGCAGTAAATCTATTGATTGTGTTTTCAAATTTGACTTCTGTTAACTGTCCTATTCCAATATTTTTTAATTCTTCTTCATTAGATATGAAAGAGTCAGAAAAATAAAGTCTAGTTGTAATAGCTTTTTCATCTTTATTTTCATTTGCTCCCCCAAAAAGTCTCTTCACCCTAATGTCATCGTCATTGTGAGTAACTTTTGAGTCTCGTGCTTTTTCTCCAAGTTTTTCTTGAAGCAAAAATCTAAGTTTTCCCTTTAGTGAAGATCCAGGAATAAATGGCATGTTTGAATAAGTATCACGCATAACTGGAGAGTCTACAGCTCCTATTGCAGAAAATTCTTTTGAGCCGCCGATGTGAAGACCAGTCATAACTTTTATTTTACCTTTAATTTCTAATTTGCTATACATTTCATCCTCCTAATTATCTTTTCCACCAAAGTATCTGTGATATGCAACTAGAGCTTCCACATACTTGCAATATATGATCAGTTTTTCTCTGTCATCGCCAATCTTCTTTATCTCTTCGATTAAATTTGACTTGTCTATGAAATCTTTAACTCCAGTTTCTTTATTGCCCGATTCGTCTCTTCCGTACTCATAGACAAGTTTCATCCTTAGATTTTGCACATCTGAAATTTCATCTATAGTAAGATTTCCTTTGCTTCTCTTAACATTGTCGTAAATTGTAGCTGTGGTGGTGAGAATATTTCTAATTTTTGAAGTAGTTAGAATGATTTTGTTGTCTTTACCTTTTTTCAAGTTGCTCATTACTTTTTCAGCTTGGTCAACATAGTTCGTCTTTGTAAGTTCCATTTTATCTCCTTTCTAAGTAAACAAATATATAAATTGCAGTTATAAGCTCTCTTCTATCCTTTTTATCTTTTGCGAATCTGTAAATCTCTTTTGAAAATTCACTGTGCTTTTCCTTTAGGTCTTTGTTTTGTGGCTCAAGTCTTGCAAGTAGGTAGGCAAGCCTTGCAATATTTAGTCTATCGCTGTCATCTCTTAAAAGATTTAGGATATTATATATAAAACTCTTGCCTCTTTCGTCGATTTCTGTGAAATATTCCTGTAGAAGTTTTAATTTTTCCCCCAACACTCTTTCTTCGAAATCTTTCCAAGAGTAGGTGTTGTCTTTATTAAATAGGCAGACAGAGTTTTTAGTTTTTTCTTCTCCACCTACTTCATATATGTTTGACTTTGCATAGTCTTCCAAGTCTCCAGTGATTTCTGCCATGGATTTGATTGGGAATTTTTCACCAAATAATCCAAGCCCTGCAGAGATCGTAAGGGAGTTTAGAGTGAATTTTTCCAAACTTTTTACTAAGTCGATGGAAAAACCAATTATATCATCCCATGCTCCCACCACAAATACATCGTCGCCACCGGAGTAGACTATAAGCGCCTTTCTCTTAATAGGTGGGGTTTCTCCCGTGATTGAAAACTCTCCATTTTCCAAAATATAATTTATGTGATATTTAAAAAACAGGGACATATTTCTTGAAAAAACTGCGCTTCTTGTAAGAGATGTGTCTTCCTTCGAAAATCCCTTTACAAAAGACTGTCCTAAATTATCAACGTCTGCTCTTAATACTCCGATTCTCTTTATTCCTTCAGCGTTCTTTGTTAAAATATTTAATTTATTGTCGAAGCAGTAGTCGCCGATCCAAAGCTTGGTTGAAGAATTTCTTTCTTCGCCCTCATTCTTTCTATAAGCTCTAATATAGCTTTCTCTATTCTTGTAGTTTTCCTTGAATTCATCTTCATCTTTTGCAGAGGTCAAAACCATACTAAATGGTAGAGGAAGTGAATCTTTAAAACTTTCGCCTGATTTCTTCTCTACGATAAAAATCTTTGATTCTAGAATATACTTCGAAAAGTTTTCAATAGCTTCACAAATGCTACAGATAAGTCCCTTTTCACCTTCTATTAAACGGTCCACTCTTCTACAAACTTTACATTCCCTCGCTCCATCAACCACTTCTTCAAAGTTTAGTTTTTTTAGTTCAGAAGCATTATATCTATGAAGCTTGTTCTTTGAAATTTTGTTAGATACGGATCTAAAAACTTCACTGTATCTTGAAGAACTAGAGTCGGTGAAGGTCTTTGCGCTACAAACTTCGCCACCTCCAGCTAGGTAAAGTTCACTTCCAAATAAATCTAAGAGCCACTTATTTACTTCATTTTTAAAATCTCGAACAGTATCTTTTACAAAATCTGTATTCGGAAGAATTAAATAGCAGTGACCGCCTCCAGAATAGAGTAGATTTGCTCTAGTGAGATTTAATCTATCGAGTAATGTGTCAATTATATCTTCAAGAAGTATCTCTAGGTAGAAAGATCTAGTACGTAGACTCCTTAAAGCTCTGTCAGATGAAATATTGTAGATGAAGCTTTGTATCCCTGAAAAATCGAAACTGTAAAGATAAAAAATATCTTCGTCAAAATATTTTTCTATATCGCTAATAAGCATAGAGAAGTCATCCTCGTTATTTGCTGTGAAATAATCGTAAATACAGCTTGCAAAAGTCGCCCTCATCTTTATGTCATCGTAAAGAGAAATATCTGTGCTCTCATTTTTCCCAATTGACCTAGGCACATAGGTCAAATATTTTTCAAGAGTTTCTAAAAGAGACGTTATAGAGTCTTTAGTAATTTCTAGATCTTTTAAACTATCTTTAATTTTTCTGTCGATTTCTTTGTAATAGTTTAAGTCGGATTTTACTTCTTCAAGCACTGGATAATTAATTCCATCTTCGTGATTTAAATATTTTGTTTGGTATCTTCCGTTTTTATTATTTCCATTTAAAATATTAAAAATACTCTTAAGTTCAGACTTAGAAGAATTATTCTTGTTATTTCTATCTATTAAAAATTCTTTTGCCGCTACATTTATATATGCTAGACTGTTCTTCTTTAAATCTTCTTTTAATTTTTGTGCATCGTTATTAATCACAATGTCTAAGATTTCTCTGTCGGTAATATTTAAATTTTCCTTTGAAAAATCACGACTAATACCTTTCTCTTCCCCTGATGTAAGCAAAACTTCTTTTAATCCATCAAGCATCGTGCCAATTATAAGTTTTATTTTTCTTTCATCCAAGCTTTTCACCTCCTGAAATTGTGCCTCCCATTCCCATGGATGACTTTATGCCCGTACCTGAAAACTCACTGAAATTGTTAAGTAGTCTTAAAATATTTAAAATCTCTTTGTTGGTTTCCACTCTCATAGTTAGGCTTCCCATAAATCCAGGTATCTTTGTCTTTTCAAGGTAAAATAACCTCGACCTCAAATTATATCTGGAAATATACACCGAGTTATTTATCTCATTTAATAGATCATAGCTAAATATTTCCTCTTCCCCAGACGAATCAAACTTTCTAATTAAATTTTGAAATATAAGCGCAGGATCTGGAACTATGGCATATCTATTATTCTTTTTAAAAGCTGTAGGCGTCAAAAAGTCAAAATTTATTTCTTTAGAATCGATATTTTCAAATAAATTCTTCTCAATAAAATCTTCTCGCTTGATGACAGTTAGATTTTTATCTAAAATTTTTATTTTCAAATCCTTATCTTCTATAATAACTTCATCTAATTCTAAGACTTTAATTATTATTTTTTCGTAGGCTTCCCTATTTGTCGCTGAAATAATCCAATAGGTCCCATCTTTAGTTCTATTTATGTACTGGCTGTAGGGATTTGTTTTAAAATTATGTAACGCGCTTGCATATTCTGTTTCAATCTTTTCCATTAGAAATCCTTGAAAAAGAGATCCTGCATTATATCCAATCTCTTTTCTATCAATATCTAATTTTAATTTTACTTTACTGAACAATTTACCCTCCTTATGAAAAGGTTTTTCTTTGATATAATTATATCATAATGAAGTTTTTATTCTATGAATTTTAAACATAAAATCTTTGAAAGCTTTAAATTAAATAATGTAGAATCTTTTTATTTTTTATTTTGTTCTCACAATCTAAAAAAATAATTTTTTGCAATCAGAACCACCGGCGTAGCCGGTGGTTTGCTCTGCCCCTATAAGGGGCTTTTACCTGCTGTGCACCTTGTGCACTCTGAATGTCTATCAA
>QWCK01004568.1_pt1 | contig 13485 bp, 12 predicted proteins | sample 1972571 | NCBI WGS metagenome assembly QWCK01 (sample SAMN09866710, study PRJNA288562) | Human gut metagenome isolate term2_stool, whole genome shotgun sequencing... | isolation source: gut | host: Homo sapiens | place: USA: California
GAGCTTACCTCGCATACCGCAGCCACCAACATGATAGGCCCGTTGGCCATTGGCGCAGCCCTCTCGGCTGGGTTCAATCCCGTTCCCGTGGCCGTCGGCGTGGCTCTCTCGGCATCGCTTGGATTCATGCTTCCTGTTTCCACACCCCCCAATGCCATTGTTTATGCCAGTGGATATGTTCCCATCACCAAGATGATCAAGAGCGGGGTATTCATCGACTTCATAGGCATAGCCATTGTCACCATTCCCGTAGCGCTCTACCTTGTCAAAATGGTCATAGGCTAATCCCACATTTTGACAGATGTCGACAACAAGCCCATTGGCGGAACAGGATATACATTCAATCTGTTCCGCCAATGGGCTTCGTGGTTTTACTTCCTGATGACGTGTTTATTTAAGAGTAAATCCATGTGCTCAAAGGCCGTGCATCGTCATTCCTTGTAAAGCCACGAGAGCATCCGATTGACTAAACTTATGGAGAATCGGAACCACCGATAGTTGGCCGTGGGCTTTCCGCCGAAGCGCAGGAGAAACTCGCGGAGCGGGTTGTGCGGGAAGGGCAACCCTGCATCGAGGAAGCTCAGGTGGGCATAGTCGTGTTCCCACGCCCAGTTCAGGGCATGCCAAATGGTCATGGTGTTGGGGTAAAGGTGCGGGTAACGTTTCCTGCGTGAGGCGAAATACCACAGAAAAGCATTGCCTTCGGAGTAGACACAGACACACCCGCCTATAATCTTGTCTTTGTATAGGGTCACGAAAACGCGTGCCCGCTTGCTGTTGTACAGCTCGAGAAACATTTTTTCGGGAGGAATGAGCCTGCGTAGCTTGAAGCGATAGAAGTTGCGGAGCAGATGGTGGAAGGTTTTCACCTCTTCTTCCGACGCTGCCTCGCGTGTCACCACCCCCAGGTTATAGACATGCTCAATGCGTTCCAGCACCTTGGGCTCGATGCGTTCGGCCGGCGTCTTGGAGTGAAGCGAGTTGCGCACCTCCTGCCAGTTCACGGGGAAATAGGTGTTACGGCGGAAAAAGCGATAGCCGAACATCTTGCGGGAAAGGTTGCTGAACTCGATGTAGAAACACAGTTTGCGGCGCAGTTTGCGGGTCAGCACGGCAAGAAGTTGACCGAAGACCTCCTCGCGATCCACCCCGTCAGCATATTCTCCCTCGCCATAGGCACGCCCCTGCGTATAGAGCATAGGAGGCAACCAACTGCCCCTGCGGCGGACAATGGCCAGAACATGTCCTACTACCTGACCGTTGCCATCGGTTGCCACGGCCATGTAGGGCTTTTGCCCAGGTGTTTTCTCTATCATCCGGAAGAGCTCGGCGCTGTGGAAAAAGTTGTGACAAGTCATGTCAGGCAATTCCTCCCCGGTGGTATATAGCCTTACCTCATACCTTTCCATGCAACAAAGATAGCAAAAAACTCTAATATCCAACGTTTTGCTGTTATAAATTTCGTAACTTTGCAATAATAAACCAGAAGACGATATGGAGAATTTCAAGACTTTAGTACAGCAGCGGCGCAGTCACCGCAAGTTCAGCGACCGACAGGTCCCGGGCGAAGATGTGCAGCTGATATTGCGCGCCGCACTCATGGCGCCCACCTCGATGGCGCGGCGCAACTGGCAGTTTGCCGTTGTGGACAACAAGCAAGACCTCGAGAAATTGGCCGATGCCAAGGACACGGGAGCCAAGTTTATAAAGGATGCACCGCTTGCCATTGTGGTGATGTGTAACCCTGCGGAAAACGACTGCTGGGTGGAGGACTGTAGCATAGCGGCCATCTCGATGCAGTATCAGGCTGAAGACCTGGGGCTGGGCAGCTGCTGGGTTCAGATGAGAGGGCGCGGACTGAGCGACGGGCATACCGCCAACGAGGTGATTCACGGCATATTGGGTCTGCCCGAGGAGTTGGAAGTGCTGTGTGTCCTGGCCATCGGCTATCCGGCAGAAGACCGCAAACCACGGGAAGAGGGCAGCCTGAAGTGGGAGAATGTTATAGTCAAGTCGGATGATTAACTACGATTTAAAAAAGATCAAGGCCGTTATTTTCGATGTAGACGGCGTTCTATCTGCCGAAACCGTCGGCATGGGGGCCGATGGAATGCCCGTGCGCACCATGAACATTAAGGACGGCTATGCCATCCAGCTGGCTGTCAAGATGGGACTTCGCGTGGCCATCATGACGGGTGGCAACTGTGAATCTATTCGCAACCGCTACGCCTATCTGGGGGTCAGCGACATTTATATGAACTGTTCGGTTAAGATTCAGACCTATGAGACGTTCCTGAAGCAATACGGTTTGCAGGATGACGAGGTTATCTTCATGGGTGATGACATTCCCGATTACGAGATTATGCAGCGTGTGGGCTGTGCCTGCTGCCCATCGGATGCTTGCAGCGAGGTGAAGGAAGTGTCGGTCTATGTGTCCCAAAAGCGGGGAGGCCACGGTTGTGCGCGCGACGTGCTGGAGCAGGTAATGCGGGCACAGGGGCTTTGGCTTAAATCGGCGAAGGCGTTTGGATGGTAATTTTGTAATTCATAATTCACAATTGGCTGCGCAGAGAGGGGGAGCAGATATTCTAAGATTATCTTGCGAAGCAAGAGTGTAAGATTTTCTGCGATGAGCTTTATGTTCATAAAAGATATTCTCTATATATTCTGAGATTCGGCGAAGCCGAGCGGAGGTTGCAATTCACAATTCAAAATTCACAATTCACAATTGGGCTGCGCGTTGATTCTTCGTTCTTCACTCTTCATTCTTCCCTCTTCGTTCTTCCCTCTTCCCTCTACAATTTCATACTGTTTTTGACATCATCATACATCATGAAGAAAATTATATTAGCCAGTAATTCCCCACGCCGAAAGGCGTTGCTTGCGGGATTAGGCTTCGAGTTCGAGGTACGGGTTGTGCCGGGCATAGACGAGAGCTACCCGGAAGATCTGGCCGTGGAGGAGGTTCCACAGTACATTGCGCGAGAGAAATCCGAGGCCTACACCGTGGGCGATGACGAGGTGTTGCTCACGGCCGACACGGTGGTTGTGCTGGGTAGTGAGGTGCTGGGCAAACCCCGGGATGCCGCCGATGCAAGTCGCATGCTCCATGCATTGAGCGGGCGTACACACCGTGTCATCACGGGAGTATGTCTCACTACTGCAGGCGCGCAGCGCAGGTTCTCGGTCGTTACCGAGGTGACGTTCAAACAACTCACCGATGACGAGATAGACCATTACATCTCCACCTTCCGTCCTTACGACAAGGCCGGTGCTTACGGCATTCAGGAGTGGATTGGGTATATCGGTGTGACGGATATCCACGGCAGTTACTTCAACGTGATGGGGCTGCCCGTGCAGCGCATCTACCAAGAGCTGCAACAGCTGATCTAACAAAAACCGCAGGCCGGAGCCTGCGGTTTACAGTATGTGTTTTGATATGTGGTTCACTTCTATATTATAATAAGGTGAACTCATCTGTGATGTCGTGCTGGTTGATGTCAAAGCCGACTTCTCTCTCCACCGTTTTCTTTTTGGTTTCTTCCTTTTTGTTCAACACGGTGTTCCGGTTTTGGATCCTTGCGTATTCTCTCATGAATTTAAATAATGGTTTGACTTGTTATTCCTTACTTGTGTTTGCCGTGTCATGCAGCTGCGTGTGTGTCGACACAGCGACTTGCTGCATATCTCAGCTTATTGCAAATATAACCATTTCATTTGGAATGACCAAACGGTTCGCACTATATTTCCGTTAAACAGCCTGTTGGCCGGCATGTGTCACCATGATGGCAGGTGGAATCATCGTTTTGACACACAATGGTTTTGGTTTCTTATTGTTATCTCAATGAGATTGAAACACCAAGTCGGTAATTTTGCTGCATACATAGGTTTGGGTCAGTCCATAACCACTTAAAACACAGACAGTGATGAAAGTATTATTTGTAGTGCAGGGAGAAGGCAGGGGGCATCTCACCCAGGCTTTGGCCTTGGAGAAAATGTTGAGAGATAGTGGTCACGAGGTGGTTGGAATACTTGTGGGCCGCAGCAAGGCGCGCCAGCTGCCCCGGTTTTTCATGGATCAGGCGAGTGCACCCGTGCAAGGATTCCCCAGTCCCAACTTCCTGCCGTCGAAGGAAAATCAGCGTGTGGGCATCGGTATGTCGGTGGTCTATAACATCATGAAAGTGCCACAGTATATGGCGGCCATGCATTTTCTCTATCGCCAAATCAAGAAGAGCGGTGCCGACCTCGTAATCAATTTTTATGAAATCCTCACCGGCCTCACCAATTATTTTCTTCGTCCCCAAGTGCCGATGGTATGCATAGGTCATCAGTATTTGTTCCTGCATCCTGAATACGAGTTTCCCGAGGAACATAAGGCGAGCCAGAAAATGATGCTGGCCTTCACCCGTGCCACGTGTCTCGGGGCACGCAGGTTGCTGGCACTTTCCTTCAGGCATCTGGCTGATGACGATGCACAGGGCATCTCGGTGGTTCCGCCACTGCTCAGACAGGAGGCTATCGACATGCCCCGCCATCACGGCGACTACATCACGGGATACATTCTGAATGCAGGGTTCAGCGAGTCGGTGATGGAATGGCACAGACAGAACCCCGGATACCGCATGCACTTTTTCTGGGACAAGCAGGGCGTCGACGCAACCACGTGCATCGACGAGACGCTGAGTTTCCACCGCATTGACGACCTCATGTTCCTGTATTATCTGGCAAATTGCAAAGCCTACGCTACGACGGGCGGTTTCGAGTCGGTGTGTGAGGCCATGTATATGGGCAAACCCGTGATGATGGTTCCAGCGCATGTCGAGCAGGAGTGCAATGCCTACGAAGCCAGTAAGTATGGGGCTGGCGTGGTGGGCGAGACGTTCGACCTGAGTCGACTGCTGGCTTTCAGACACGAATATGAGGAAGACGTGGAGTTCAGGATGTGGGTAAACAAGGCCGAGATGATGGTTGTTTCGCGTCTGGAAAGTGTACTGGAGCAGGTTGAGCAGAATCGACGTCCCGAGTCGTTCACCGTGGGAACAACGATATCTGCCCGCTGACCGCCCATCATGCTGCCATCGCGCATGCTCAACCTGTTTTCGGAGGATTGCTATTTTTCTTTACATTCGCCGCTCAATGCTTCGCGTATAGAAAAACAAAAAGGATTGTGCCGGAGATACGCGAAAATTTCACGAGTTTGTAACAGTTTGACAGACAGGGAAGTAAATAAAATGTTGTTTTGGCGTCAATTGAATCACCTGCGATTGCATATCGAACGGTCGTGCGACTAAGGTCTGATCGCAGTGCGACAAGGCTGCTTTCGCATCCTGACGAGGCCCGTATCGCGGTGCCGTTGAAGCTTAACCGCAGCGCTTTTAAATTTTTTCGCACGTTCTGAAGGATTTTGGCGATCAGAACATGGCGCATTTTACTCTGGATGGGTTGATTGAGAACTGCGGTTTTTTGGTTAATGTTTTTGACATGTAGAAAGGTTTGTTGGGTCAGGACAGCAGTCTATTTCGTGTGGTTTTCGCTATTCTGAATCAGGAGATTATGCTGCCTGGATTGATACAGCTGCAGTTCGGAGCCGGCTCTCACAGCCTGCATGCTTATCCTTTTTGTTTTCGTGACGTCAGCCCAGTCTGCACTTGCTACCTGACTTTGCAATGAAATGGAGTTGCGGCATTTTTCGGAGGATTCTTTGTGAGATTTAATATTTCTTTGTACATTTGTGGTATAATCTACAGCACCTAACTTTAACATAACTTCCAAGAGAGATGAGACAACTTAAAATCACGAAGAACATTACCAGCCGCAACAGCGAGGCCCTCGACCGGTATCTCAGCGAGATAGCACGTGAACCCATGCTCTCTCCCGACGAAGAAGCTATGCTTGCACAGGCCATTCATAAGGGTGGTCCGGAGGGTGACCGTGCGCGCGACCGGTTGGTGAGTGGCAATCTTCGGTTTGTGGTTTCGGTGGCCAAGCAATACCAGCACCAGGGCATTTCGCTCATTGATCTGATCAACGAGGGCAACATGGGCTTGGTGAAGGCGGCAGAGAAGTTTGACGAAACGAGGGGTTTCAAGTTTATCTCGTATGCGGTGTGGTGGATTCGGCAGAGCATTATGGAAGCCTTGGCGGTGAAAAGTCGCATTGTACGCATGCCGCTGAATCAAGTGGGCATCTACGGCAAGGTGATCAGAACGACTGAGTCTTTTTTGCAGGAACATGGGCGTGTGCCCTCCAACCATGAGCTTGCGGAGATACTCCAAGTGGAGGAGGCACAAATTACGGCGGCCATGAGCGCCGGTGCACGGGCCACAAGTATAGACGCCCCCTTGGGTAACGACGAGGATGGGTCAATGGCCGACATGCTCGCGTCTGATGATAGCGGGATGAAGTCCGACAGTTCGTTGGACAAGGAATCGATGAATCAGTTTATCAATGACTTGCTGCGCGAGGTGCTCAGTGCCCGCGAACAACGAATCATCAAGGAGTCGTTTGGTATTGGTGTTATGGAGAAGAGCCTGGAGGAGATTGCCGACAGTATGGGCATGACGCGGGAACGAATTCGCCAGGTGCGCGAAAAGGCGCTTCGGAAAATCCGTTTCAGCAAATATGCATCCACACTGAGGCAGTATTTGGGTTGACGTGCAAGAATGTCACGCATCGAAGTGTTTGGGCTGCCGGTGTTGTTTTTGAGAATTTTTCCGTTTGCGAATGTCCAGCAGGAATTTGACACCAAACCACACCAAGGAAATAGTGAGTAGGCCAAATACAGCGATGAGGATATACAGTTCAGACTTGTTCATTTTAATCAATGTTTGAATGATAGAAAATCGGCATACTCTCACGAGCATGCCGATTTCAAAATTAACCTTAATAATCTAATACCATGAAAAACACGATACAAAGATACAATTTTAGTTTGTAAATCAATATAATTTGTATATTTTTTAAATTTTCTTAAGGGATATTTGTTTGCGATTATATAGGCTCTACTTGGTATTTGTGCCAATAGGACAGGGAGTTAGGGGATTTGTTCACGTTTTTTATGATTCCTTTCGTCTTGTATATCAAAATTTCTATGTACCTTTGCAGCCGATAAGAATAAGGATAACATCTGCTTTTTGTTTTGGTGGTGCTATTCGCTAAGGTATCTTAACGGAGCTGAGGTTTTTGCTAAACTTTTTCTCATAAGCAAAGCCGCGAATGACAATTGTCTTTCAGGTTTCATAAAAAAATCATTATGGAGAAAATAAAAAGAGCATTGTTTACAATGGTCATGTTTTTTACAGTATGCTCTGCTCAAGCAGTGAGTGCTTCAAAAATAGCAGAGACAAGTAATGTTTCAAATTTCGATTGGAGTCAGGTAATCCATGCCATTATCATGGTTGAGAGTAAGGGTAACCCGAAAGCGAGAAGTGGCAATTCGGTTGGAGCAATGCAAATTACACCCATTATGGTTGCGGAATGCAATCAGATCTTAAGGAGCAGAAAGAGCAAACGACGTTTTACTTTATCGGATCGCTTTAGTGTGAAGAAATCAAAGGAAATGTTTTTGTTATTTCAATCGAAGTATAATCCCAAAAACAACGTTGAGAAGGCTATTCGATCCTGGAATGGAGGTAACAACTACAGTATACGTAGCACACAGCGCTATTTTGAGAAAGTTAAGGCTGTTATGAAACGAGGGAGGTAATCCTGCCGTTCAACAGGTCAAGAAAATTGCCCTCACCAAGCATCATCGTGAAAGAAATGCTTGGTGGGGGCAATTTAATTTGAAGGTTGACGAACTGTTTTTGCCTTCTTATCTTTTTCTATTTGGACGCTCCCAGCAGCTTTTCTTCCATGCCTTTTGCTGCTCGTCGTCCGTCGCCCATGGCCAGAATTACCGTTGCTCCGCCACGAACGATGTCGCCACCGGCGTATATGTTTTCACGCGAAGACTGCATCTGATCGTTGACTACGATTGTGTTCTTGCGGCCCAGCTCCAATCCTTGAATTGATGTTGGAACCAATGGGTTGGGCGAAACTCCCACGGCCACCACAACTTGGTCGCATTCCAAGGTTACGGTTTCTCCCGTGGCAACGGGTCGCTTGCGTCCGGAGGCATCGGGTTCGCCGAGTTGCATCACATCCAGTACGGCTGCGGCTATCCGTCCGTTCTCGTCACCCACGTATTCTTTGGGATTGTGTAGGGTCATGAACTTGATGCCTTCTTCTTTTGCATGCTTCACCTCTTCCAAACGAGCGGGCATTTCGGCCTCCGATCTGCGGTATACCAATGTCACGTCTGCACCGAGGCGCTTCGCTGTTCGGCACGAGTCCATGGCAGTGTTACCACCTCCAACGACCATCACTTTCTTGCCAAGGAGAATGGGTGTGTCGCTATCGGAACTGGCAGCATCCATGAGGTTGACACGGGTCAGATACTCATTGCTCGACATGACATTGATAAGATTCTCTCCAGGAATGCCCATAAAGTTGGGCAGACCGGCTCCAGAGGCTACAAAGATGCCCTTGAAACCCTTTTCATCGAGCTCTTCAATGCTGATGGTTTTTCCAATAATAGTGTCTGTTTGGAAGTGAACGCCGAGCTTTCTAAGATTCTCTATCTCTGCTTCGACAATGTGGTTGGGTAGGCGAAATTCCGGAATCCCATATTTAAGAACGCCTCCTACCTCATGCAGAGCCTCGAACACATATACCTCAAACCCTTTCTTCACCATGTCTCCGGCAAAGCTCAGTCCGGCCGGCCCTGAGCCAACCACAGCCACTTTCATGCCATTGCTCGATGCAACGGCGGGTATGGATGCCTGTCCGCTTTCGCGTTCATAGTCCGCTGCAAATCGTTCCAAGTGTCCGATGGCAACGGCCGGCTCGTTCATCCTGAGATGCACACACCGACTTTCGCACTGTTTCTCTTGAGGACAAACGCGACCACACACGGCCGGGAGTGCCGAAGTCATCTTCAATACCTTGGCTGCGGCCAGAAATTCGCCGCGTTCAATATTCTTGATAAACGAGGGAATGTTGATGTTAACGGGGCATCCTTCCACGCAAGTCGGCTTGGGACAGTCCAAGCAACGACGCGCTTCCATAACGGCTAACTCGGGTGTTAAGCCCTGATTCACTTCTTCCAAACGAGTCGTGGCTCGATAGGCGGGGTCGAGTTCCGGCATTTTCACTCGCTGAATACTTGTTCTTTCCTTCCCCTTCATGGAGGCACGCAGGTCCTTTCGCCATTGTGCATTGCGGTCGGTGAGGGATTCTTCGTCCCGGTTTCCCTTGTTTTCGCCCGCGGTTTCTTTATTTTCGTCCCCGCATGTCGTAGTGGTGGGAGATGTTTTGGCACCTGCGGAGCATGTCTCGATCGTTTGATTTTCCTGCTTATCGGGGCAAGTGATGGAGCTGGCGGTTGCTTTTGGCATGATGTTGTAATTATCCATGTCGATTTTCTCCATGTTCCTGAAGGTACCCATACGCTTCATCATCTCATCCCAGTCCACCAGATCGCCGTCGAATTCGGGTCCATCGATGCATACAAACTTGGTTTTTCCACCGATGGTCAGGCGGCATGCACCGCACATGCCCGTTCCATCCACCATGATGGTGTTTAATGAAACATCGTTGGGAATGCCGTATTTCTTGGCCAAAAGCGATGTGAATTTCATCATCATGGGCGGTCCGATGGCCAAAACCTTGTCTACATGTTCGCGCTTGATAACTTGTTCCACACCCACAGTCACCACACCTTTCTGGCCATAGCTTCCATCATCGGTCATGATGATGACCTCGTCGCTGTACGCTTTCACGTCATCCACCATGATAACCAGCTCTTTCGTGCGTCCGGCCAATACCGAAATCACACGGTTTCCGGCTTTTTTCAAAGCGGTAAGAATGGGGAGTATGGCTGCGATTCCAATGCCACCGCCGGCACAAACCACCGTGCCATACTTCTGTATCTTGGACGGACTTCCCAATGGTCCTACAATATCGTTCACGCTATCGCCGACATTGAGCCGACAAAATTTGGTAGATGACAGTCCCACCTCTTGGATAACCATGGTCAATGTGCCTTTCTTGACGTCGGCTTTAGCAATGGTGTAAGGCACTCGCTCGCTTCTTTTGTCAACCCTTACGATCACAAAGTTCCCGGGGCGGCAGCTCTTGGCAATGAGGGGTGCTTCCACCTCAAAGCAATATACCTTCTCCGAAAACTGCTCCTTCTTAACAATCTTGTTCATGTTTTTATGGTGTTAATCTTCATGTTTTTGTATAGCGCAACATATATTTATATACCTCAGCGGGAAGAAAGCATACCTTGATTATCGTGGCAACTTATTCAAAGTTCTTGTCGTCAAGCATCTCGAAGCCACAATAGGGCACCAAAACCTTGGGCACGCGTATGCCTTCAGGAGTCTGATTGTTTTCGATGATGGCCGCAACAATGCGTGGCAATGCCAGAGCCGAACCGTTGAGCGTGTGGCACAATTCCGTCTTCTTGGTGTCTTCACGGCGATATCGGCAGTGCAGACGGTTGGCCTGATAGTTTCCGAAGTTCGACACCGACGATACTTCCAGCCATCGCTTCTGTGCAGCGCTCCACACTTCGAAGTCGTAGCAAATGGCAGACGTGAAGCTCATGTCGCCGCCACAGAGCAACAGAATGTGGTAAGGAAGTTCCAATTTCTTGAGCAAGCCCTCTACATGAGTGAGCATTTCGGACAGGCTTTCGTGTGAATGGTCGGGCGTGTCAATGCGCACGATCTCCACTTTGTCGAATTGGTGCAGGCGGTTCAGGCCACGAACATCCTTGCCGTATGACCCGGCCTCACGACGGAAGCAAGCCGAATAGGCGCAACGCTTGATGGGTAGCTCCTTCTCATCGAGGATTTCATCACGGAAAATATTGGTTACCGGAACCTCTGCCGTTGGTATCAGGTAGAGCTCGTCGAGGTTAACGTGATACATCTGACCCTCTTTGTCGGGCAGCTGACCTGTTCCGTAGCCAGAGGCTTCGTTCACCACGTATGGTGGCTGCACTTCAAGATAGCCCGATTTCCGGGCTTCGTCAAGGAAGAATGCCTCGAGGGCACGCTGAAAGCGAGCCATCTTGCCCATATAAATAGGGAAGCCTGCGCCGGTCACCTTGACGCCAAGGTCGAAGTCCACGAGGTTATATTTCTTCAGTAAATCCCAATGGCACAGGGCGTTCTCACCCAAGTCGGGCACCGTTCCACCTTCCTTCACCACGACATTGTCGGCGGCATCCTTGCCTTCCGGCACTTTTTCGAGTGGAATATTGGGAATTTGGAGCAGCTCGTTGTTCATGTCTTCCTGAGCCTTATTCATGATCTCCTGCAGGCTTTTGTCCAGGGCTTTCAGCTCAGCAACCTCGTTTTTGATTTCGTTGGCTTCGTCTTTCTTTCCCTCTTTCATCAAGCTTCCAATCTTCTTGGACAACAAATTCTGCTGCTGCTTGTTCGAGTCTAATTTCTGCTGGGACTCACGGCGAACCCTGTCGTGTTCCAATACCTTGTCAATGGCTTCGCGTGCGCCTTCGAAATGCTTCTTCTCCAGCCCCTTGATCACGCGTTCTGTTTCCTCACCGATGAGTTTAAGTGTGAGCATAATGCTATGATTTTATTTTTTTTGTCAATTTATTAGGCAAAAGTACAAAAAAACTATGAAAGTGCAAACTAAATCTTCACGTGAGGCTAAAAATTCATATTTTCGACGCCATGTCCTGTGAATATCTGTCCGTGAAAATAGGTTTTCATAGTGGCAATTAGCCGTTATAGCGTTCCATGATCGGCTTTCTCGGCCGGCTTTGTTCATATAGAGACACAATTATCCCATACAACCCACCTGCTGCGGGTTGAAATGCGCTCACCTGCTTATTTTTTCACAGCCGTCCTAATCCTGCTGCGAGTTTGTTTTGTGTTGTGTTTTTCTTTTTGTGGTGCAACTGTTTTGCGGTCTCTGCCTGTTTTGGTGCTGTGGTTCCTGACATTTGCTTTGGACACTAAGATTGGTGTGTTAGTGGTTGGAAAGGTTTGTCCGGATTCGTCGTCAGGTACCCGTTCCATCTCCATGGTTCCCTTGCCAAAACTGGTGATATCAAAACTGATGTTGGGTAGTCCGCGTTCGGTGTTCCCTATGCGATACGGAGGCTTCAGTTCTTCCACTCGCTCCACCTCCACCATACCTATGCCTTGGGCCAGCATACCTAATTCTTCAGCCGCCGCATAGCTCAAGTCGATGATGCGCCCACGTACAAAAGGCCCACGGTCGGTTACTTTGACCACCACTTGACGGTCATTGTACAGGTTGGTGACCTTGAGCAGTGTGCCGAAAGGATACGTGCGGTGGGCACACGTCAGGCTGTCATGATGCACACGTTCACCGCTGGCCGTTCTTGCCCCGGTGGCTCTTTTGGAATAATAAGAGGCCTTACCCCTATTTTTTTGAGCCATTATAGGGGTAAAGCCTAATACAAATAGAATTGCTAATACTAATTTTCTTCTATAATCCACAATATTAGTTTATACGATACCTTGCGCCATCATGGCGTGTGCCACCTTCATGAATCCGGCGATGTTGGCACCCTTCACATAGTTGATGTAGCCATCAGACTGCTTGCCGTACTTCACGCATTGCTCATGAATCGAGTGCATGATGTAGTGGAGTTTCTCGTCCACTTCCTTGGCACTCCAGTGCAAGTGAATTGAGTTCTGAGTCATCTCCAGTCCAGATGTAGCTACGCCACCGGCATTCACAGCCTTGCCCGGAGCAAACAACTGCTTGGCATCTATGAATTTGCTGATGGCCTCGGCGGTGCAACCCATGTTGCTCACCTCGGCAACGCAGAGCGGTTTGTTGGCCAATATCTTGTCGGCATCTTCGCCGCTGAGCTCGTTTTGTGTGGCACATGTCAGGTAAATGTCTGCCTTCTGTTCCCAAGGCTTTTTGCCCTCAAAGAACTTAGCACCGGAAAATTCCTTGGCGTATGGGGCACAGATGTCCTCGCCGCTGTTGCGCAAGTCGAGCATATAGTCATTCTTTTCGCCGCAAATGCCATCCGGGTCGTAGATGTAGCCGTCGGGTCCACTGATGGTGATGACCTTGCCGCCAAGTTCGGCAACCTTTTTGGCAGCTCCCCATGCCACGTTTCCAAAGCCGGAGATGGCCACAGTTTTGCCCTTGATGTCGATGTCGTGAGTCTTCAGCATTTGATTCACAAAATAGAGCGCTCCGAAGCCTGTTGCTTCCGGACGAAGGATCGAGCCACCCCATTCCATTCCCTTGCCTGTCATGACACCTTGGAACTGGTGGGTCAGTTTCTTATATTGGCCGAAGAGATAACCTATTTCGCGACCCCCCACGCCGATATCGCCGGCGGGAACGTCCTCGTCAGGGCCGATGTGGTGGTATAACTCCTGCATGAATGCCTGGCAGAAACGCATGATTTCG
>QWCK01004576.1_pt1 | contig 13465 bp, 14 predicted proteins | sample 1972571 | NCBI WGS metagenome assembly QWCK01 (sample SAMN09866710, study PRJNA288562) | Human gut metagenome isolate term2_stool, whole genome shotgun sequencing... | isolation source: gut | host: Homo sapiens | place: USA: California
TTATAAACCATTATGGCACTTATTGGTAGAAAGAGAAATGAACAAAGAAGACTTAAAAAGAGCTGCAAACATAACAAGCAACATAGTTTCAAGAATGAGTAAAAACTCTTATGTGAACTTAGATTCACTAGAAAAGATTTGCTTGGCATTGGATTGCAGAATTGAAGATGTTATAGAAATTCATATAAATGAGGTGGAATAAAATTGGGAAATCTATCACAAATCAGAAGAACTGAAATGCTTGAATACCTAAATCATCTAAAAAAATTCATACAGATGATGAAAGTATGATTGCACTTGACAAGATTGAAACGGTCTTAACTGAGAGAAAATATAGATTAGTTTGGGAAGAACACGAAGAAGTAGGTAAAAGTAAAAAAAGAACAATTATGATTTTTTGAGTGGAGGTAATTCATGGATTTTGAATTTATTATATATCATTTATTAAGTGGATATATTCCCTTATTTTTAGCAGTAGCTATCTATTTTGCTATTATATATGTAATTGAAAAAAAACAAACAAAAGGGCATGTAATTTTATCCTTTGTTTTCTGCTTTTATCTCACAGGAATATTGGCGGCGACGGGTATTGCCATTAAAGGCTCATTTTCCCCAAGAATTGTTTATATTCCTTTTGTGGAAATGATTACAGGACCAATAGAAACGTTTTTAAATGTAATTTTATTTATACCATTGGGCTTTTTTTTACCATTTCTATATAAAAAATATAATAGATTAGCAAATATAATTTTAGCTGGATTTCTTATATCCTTATCTATTGAATTTGTTCAGATGTTTGATATGGGAACAACAGATATAAATGACTTGATAGCAAACACTCTTGGCACGTTTTTGGGATTTGGTATTTATAAATCATTTAACAAAGCTGTTCCAAAATCTTGGATTAATCAGACTCAAGTTGATGGTTTTCAATGCTATTATGAACTGTTATTTTTTTGGATAGGCTCATTAGTAATAATGCTCACTGTTCAAAGATATATTTTTAACATATTATTTGCTGCAAAGTTTTAATTAGTGGTTAGATGTTGGAGAGGTAATAACAATTACTAAAACATTCTTAAAACACTTACTATTTAATAAATTTTACCGCGGCTAATGAAATATGGAGACTTAACATAAAGTTGGAAGAAGTACTTAAAAAAAGTAAGACCAACAGAAAGACCGATGACTACACCCTTGTTTCTATTAGAGGCTGTAGAATTAGGCCTTTCTGTTTCTGATTTATCGGTAGGGTTAATTTTTTTGATATTATTTTCTATAAATTTTTCAGATTGTTTATTTTTGGGTAATAGTATAGTGTACGACGTACATATTAGACTAAAGGAGATTTTATGGATTTTATTGAACTTGCCAGAGAGCGTTATTCTTGTAAAAAATATAATGGACAGAAGGTGGATAAGGATAAGCTTGACCTTATTTTTGAGGCGGCTCGTCTTTCTCCTACTGCAAAAAATTTGCAGAACCACCGTATATATGTGGCTGAGTCTGAGGAGGCTTTGGCTAAAGTTGACGAAGTGACTCCTTGCCGTTACGGGGCATCTACAGTCCTTGTTTTATCCTATGACCATTCCAATGTTTATACTTACCCAGGTGGCAAGTACGATTCTGGTTTTGAGGATACTGCTATTGTTGCGACCCATATCATCCTTGCCGCCAAGTCTGTTGGGGTTGATTCTTGTTGGATTAACAATGTGGATCCAGACCAGGCTAAGGAAGTTTTTGACCTTCCGGATAATGAAACTGTGGTTTGCCTGATAGATTTAGGCTATCCTGCAGAGGGTAGTGGTCCTCTTGCTAATCATACTAAGAGAAAATCTATCGAGGAAATTGTTAAATATATCTAACTTAAAGATTTAGAAAATATTTAAAATTTTTATTTTGAACCCTGCCTGAGGGGGCTATTCTCCACAAATCAATCATCTAAATACACTACAAATTGAATACAACAGATACAAAATATTTAAGCCCCCTCTTTTCCTATAAAAAATGCCGCCTATTAGCTTTGGCTAAGATGGGCGGTTTTTGCTTGATAAATAAAAAGGTTAATGGTTTAAATTTCTCAAAAAAATACCCTCAAGTTTCCTTGAGGGTTGATTTTTTATGCTTTTGTGATATTATATGGAGATTTTTCTACGGTTTCCATTTCGGCGTTGGCCTTAGTTGTTAATTTACCATTTTTTGTTTCTAACACTCCTGAAGCTATGATTTTATCCATAGCATCATTAATGTCAGATTCTGTATAGTTTTGACTTGGATAGTCAATTGATACTGTTCTTTGTGCATTTTCTGCGTCTTTGAAATATAATTTTAGTTTTCTGTTAGTTGTTTTTTCCATCTATAATTCCTCCTTATAGTACTTGTCCACTTTCAATTTTTTCTTCGTTGGCTTTAAATATTGTGTAGGCAACTTCATGACTATTGCCATCAACTAGTGATAAATAGCCTTCAGCAAAGTTCTTAATGTCTGCATTTTGACTAGCCTCGTTAATTTGAGAGAAGGTCTTTGTGAAAGTTTTCTTGCTTGTTCCTTCAGTATCCTTGATTTCGTATTTGATTTTAATTTTCATATAAACTCCTTTGTGTTTTATTTTTTTCGGCGCCTATATATAAGTAGAAAAAATGACGAAAATGTCCCGAAAGTATTGACAATTTTTTAAAATATGCTACAATATTCATATGAAGGGACAATCATATGATTGCCAATAAATATGAAAAGAGGTGTGAATGCAGGTAGATATAGACAATATTTCGGACAATGTTCTTAGTGACTTGGCCGACCTTTTCAAAATTTTTTCGGATTCCACAAGGATGAGAATTATGTACAGGCTCTTTGAGGGGCCAGTAAGTGTGGGTGATATAGCCGACAGCCTAGATATGAGTCAATCGGCCATTAGCCACCAACTCAGAAATTTAAAGAAAAACAAGCTTGTAAAAAGCGAGAGAGAAGGCAAGTCTATTATGTACTCCCTTCTTGATGACCACGTGAAGTTAATAATTGAAATCGGTCTAGAACACGTTTGCGAGTAGACCAGAAAGGAAGAATTATGAAAAAGAAATTAAAATTTGAAGGACTTAAGTGTGCCAACTGTGCAGCCAAAATCGAAGAAGCTATAGGAAAACTTGACGGAGTAGAAAACGTGAGAGTATCCTACCTAGCCGAAAAGGTTAAATTTGACCTAGCAGATGATGTTAATCTTGAAGAGCTAATAGCAAAGTCAAATGAAATTGCAGATAAAATTGAACCAGGATCTAAAATAGTGGTGGACTAGATGTTTAAATCAATGACTGATGAGCACAAGAAAACTTTAGCAAAGCTTATCGCCATCGTCTTAGCGAGCTTTGCCCTAGCCTTTTTTACCAAAGATAAGGGCAAAAGCATCGGGGTAATCATAGCTTTTCTAATTCTTTACCTCCTTGCAGCTTGGGAAGTATTAAAAGAAGCCTTTGAGGGACTAAGGCGTGGCCAGGCCCTTGATGAAAACTTCCTCATGACCACAGCCACCTTAACAGCCTTCATCATAGGTGAATATATCGAAGCAATTGCAGTAATGGTATTTTACGGTTTTGGAGAACTTTTCGAAGAGATTGCGACCCATTCTTCCAAGGAAAACATCAAAGGACTACTAGACCTTGTGCCAGATTTAGCAAATAAGGTCCTAGAAGACGGAAATATTGAACAAATCGACCTTGATGATGTGGAAGTGGGCGACATATTGATGGTCCGAGACGGAGAAAAAGTCGGTGTAGACGGGGTAATCATCGAAGGAAATGCCCTAGTAGACACATCTTCAGTCACAGGAGAATCCATGCCGGTTGAAGTAGGCGAGGGAGATGAGATAATATCTTCATCAATCCTAAGCCAGGGCATCATCAAATACAAAGCCACCAAAGAATTTGACGACTCTGTTGCAGCAAAAATAATCGAGCTAATCGAAGATAGCCACATGTCAAAATCTGAAAGTGAAAGGTTAATAACCAGGTTTGCGAGAGTCTATACACCTATAGTAGTAGGCTTTGCAGTACTTCTAGCCATAGTTCCACCATTATTTATGGGCGGCGAATGGTCCGACTACCTCATAAGGGCAGCAACCTTCCTAGTATTATCCTGCCCATGCGCTCTAGTATTATCAGTGCCATTATCCTTCATGTCAGGCCTAGGACTTGCAAGTAGAGAAGGGATTTTGATCAAAGGCAGCCAATTTCTAGAAGAATTAAAGGCGGCAGACATTCTTCTTTCAGACAAGACAGGGACCCTCACCACAGGAGAATTTGTCGTAAAAGATATAGAATTTTTAACAGACTACGACAAAGAAACAGCCCTTGATTATATCTATAATATCGAGAAAATGTCCACCCATCCAATAGCCAGAGGGATAGTAAACTCGCTAAAAAGGACAGAAAAACCAGATCTTTTTAGGAAAGTTGACAACAAAAGCGGCCTTGGAGTTGTAGCAGAAAGCCAAAAAGGCGAAGAAGTTAAAATCGGCTCAGCCAAATTTATCGGTATAGAGAATGAAGAAGTAAGAGCAGTTTATTTGGGAATTGACGGCAAGCCTGTAGCCAGAGTCATCATAGAAGATGAAATCAAAAAAGACAGCAAAAAGACAATAGAAAGACTCAAAAAAGATTTTGACAAAATAGCAGTAGTTTCAGGAGATGCGAAAGGTCCTGTAAAAGACTTGGCAAGTGAGCTTGCCCTTACAGACTACTATGGAGAGCTCATGCCAAAAGATAAGCTAGATGTCATGATGGACTTTGAAGATAAGGGCCACAAGGTAGTCTTTGTAGGAGACGGCATTAACGACGCCCCAGTCCTAAAAAACGCCAACGTCGGCATCTCTATGGGAGAAACAGCATCAGATCTAGCGATAGAATCCTCCGACATTTTAATAACAAACGGAGAATTTAGGGAACTATCAAAACTAATGGACATCACAAGGCTCACAAACTCTACAGTAAGACAAAACATCACCTTCATCATGCTAGTAAAAATAGCCATCCTAATCCTAGGCCTATTCGGCTACGCATCAATGTGGCTTGCAATATTTGGAGATGTGGGAGTAAGTATAATTGCTATATTGTGGGCAATGAGAATATTGAAAAAAAGGTTATGAAAATAGCCTTTTTTTTATAATTTTTTTAATCTTAATTTTATTTCTTTTAATACAATATTTATTATTATATTTTATAGAATTATTTTATTTACAATTGAATCTCCGTAACTGGGGAGTCCCAGGGGAACGTTTCGCACGTTCCCCAACTCGACTCCCCAGACCCCTTTCGGCTACCCCCTCCGGGCGACCCCTCTCGGGGGATAAGGAGTTTGCCTTCGGCAAACGTGTTGGTACAGAGGTTCCGTTGTTTGAGTTGGACTAACTTCTAACTTTTTTGATATTCAGTCGGCTAAAAATCTCAATCTCGCCTAGTTTGTGTTGTATTAGTTAGATTAGTTCACAGTATTTACAACTTTTTAATCCGTAAGTGGCTGTCAGTGAGATTTTCTTAACGCCTCCCTCATTTACAAAAATACTTAATTTTGGGATAGAGTGTTATTTATATAGAGGCGTTAGTTGGTCTTAATCTCTTTAGAGAATTTTTAATATGATGATAACTTTTAAACTTTGAAAGATAGTCCGACTCTCCATTCCCTCGCTTCGACCGTAGTGGAGAAGCCTCTAGCCACCTACATATTATTAATATGGTCTAGGAATCAAGAACCACTTAATAAAAAAGTATAACATTAATCATCAATGTTTGGCGAAAGCCAAACGAGCCCAGCAAAATCTGGAACTTCGAGGTCATTTCTCTTATTTATCGGACAAAGATTTCTAATAGAAAGCCCCGTTAAGAAAACTGATTGTTTGAGGTGGAGCCGAGTTATCAGTTTTTAGGGGCTTGAATATTAGAAATCAATAGGAAAATACGTAATCTTATACAAGGTAATTCTCTCTACACAAAAAAGCTTGCCGAAAAGGCAAGCATCTATATCCGCACTCCGCTTAAGGAGCAGTCGGGGGTGTAGCCGAGAGGGGTTTAAGGGGAGGCGGGTGAGGGGGCATCTGCCGCCCCCTCGGGCCTCCCCTTTATACGGAGAGGTCATGTAAATGACCTAAATTATTTTTAAGATAAGGTTAATCTCATATTAACAAAAAAAGATAATTTATCTCGGATAAACTACTCATTCTCTTTTTCCACTCTCAAATTTTCATCCATCAATTTCAAATAATAATCCTTAGCCTTGTCTATTTCGAATATTGATGAATCTTGGAAGAAGGTTTTGATTTCTGCTATCAAGTCCTTGGTTTTAGCATCTTCGCCGTATTTTTCTTTTAGGTCTGATGCCTTTTCTAGTTGGGCATTGATTTTGTGGATTAGGCCCATGGTTCTGGCTTCTTTGTCGTTTTCTATAAGGAGCTCTCTTAGGGACCAGCCTAGGTTATTTTTGGTTGTGCCGGCCTTATGTTGCACGTTTGCCCCGCTATTTCTAAGCTCGTCCATGATATTAAACATTTTTTCATTATCGAAATTAGAAAAAAGAATAAAATCAAAATCGATATTGATATTTTCGTCAACACCAGTCTTTTTTTCTGCTGGATAACCATCTAGACTTAAGAGATATCCCACATAATGGTCCACCTTATTTTCGTCAACCTCTATGATCTCAACGTCGTTGGCCTCACAAATTTCCTTGAATTTATCATAGTCCTTTGCAAGATGTGTATTATAAAATAGTATTTCTGCCATATAAACCTCATTTCTTTATTTATATATAAATTATACTAATCATAAAATTTAGGTCAATTTTGAAAAATGGGTATATAATATAAAAGACAACCGGAAGGGGATTAATTATGGAAATAGATGCAAAAATAATAAAAACTGAAAAAATGATAAGAAAAGTCAGACAAGTAAGGGCAATGGTAAAAATCGCCATGGCAGAAATGGATAACCAATATACCTACACCACATCCACTATCTTTAGGGGGAATTTTATAGGCGACGTCATAAGAAAAAAGAGAACAGACAGACTAAACGCCAGCATAAATAAGGTACAACAAGCCATGCTAAGGCTAGAAGCAGATTTGATGCTATACGACGAAGAACTCGCAAAAAGCCTAAGACTACCAGCCAAAATGGCAGAAGCAGGCAGAGTCATCGGTAAATTAGACGACATAACATTAAGAAGCCGTATGAGATACAGACAATTTGACGTAGCCAAAAGCCTAAGAAATCTAGAAACAATCCTAGATAGACTAGAGGATGATAAGGAAAAATTAAGATTTATAAAAAAAGACCAAGAAGGACTTATATAAAAAAGGCAGAGCGTGAAGGCTCTGTTTTTTTGGTGGGGGATTCTACGCCCATCCTGGTCCCGTCTTTATGGGGCACCTCGCTATTGCTCGGCGCGGCGCAGGTGGCTTAGATGTATTTCCCAACTCCCACGCGCCGTCCCGACAGAAGGAGCGAAGCGACTGACGAGGGACCCCATGACTTAGGGACCGAGTATTCGAAGAGAACTCTCCAAAAAATGGGTATATATTAATAAAATATATAAAAGGAGAGATTATGTATCACTTTGTCTACATACTTACAAACAAATATGATAGAAGACTCTATACCGGTTACTCTAATGACCTGTTGAGAAGGACATACGAACACAAGAATCACTTAATAAAAGGAAGTTATACTGATAAATATAATATCACTAAGCTAGTCTACTATGAAGTATTTGAAGACTACGAAAACGCTAGAGCCAGAGAAAAGCAAATAAAAGGATATAGGAGAGACAAAAAGTTAAATTTAATAAATAAGATGAACCCTAATTGGGATGATCTTTTCTATAAGATGATATAAGTAACGCCCATCCTGCTCCCGTCTTTATGGGGCACCTCGCTATTGCTCGGCGCGGCGCAGGTGGCTTAGATGTACTTCCCAACTCCCATCACTTAGATACCAAGTATTTAATACCCCCATCCAAAAATATCTTATAGCAACTCCATCCCCACAAAAAAAAACGCCTCCCACCCGGAGACGTCTTATTATTTTCTCTTATTCAAACATCTTAAGCCCATTATCTATCAGCCTTTCCACAGCGTAGCCTACGCCCGAGTTGAGGTTGGATTTGGTTATGAATTTGGCGTGGGGTTTTAGCTCTTCCACAGCATTTGCCATCGCTACCGGAAAACCCGTTTGTTCTAGCATAGGTATGTCGTTTTTTTCGTTGCCAATGGACATGATCTCATCTGCTGTGATTCCGAGCCTTGCCGCCATTTCCCTTACGGCATAGCCCTTGTTGGCAGATTTATTCATCACTTCTATCTGAAAAGGTGCTGTCTGGACAGCGTAATAATTATCGGTCACTTCCTTTGGCATATTTGCCAAAACTTCCTCGATGCTTCTAGCAGATCCTAAAATCAAAAACCTACCAAAATGTATATCCTTATCTAAATCTTTGTAAGCGACATTCTCTAAATCCAGCTTATTTATAAAGGCACTGGCCTTGGTATAAAAACTTGGTCTTTTGTGCCTGGTATAAAAACCAACATCATCCATAGCAGACATTTCCACATCAAAATCCGCCATCAATTCGTCTAGGTGGATGAGGTCGGAGACAGTCTGGAAAGAACCTCCAATAGACTTCTTAGTCCCATTATCCACTATGTATGACCCGTTTTGACACACGCTAAAGTGCCCATCTTTCATAAGGCCTAATTTTTCGATATACCTTTCCATAGAATGAAATGGTCTGCCGGAAGCCAAAGCAATGTGCACACCCAAGTCCCTTGCCCTGTCAATTTCTATAATATTTTTTTTAGTCAATCTCTTAAGTGGGGTAACCAGAGTTCCGTCCACGTCAATTGTAATTAGCTTTATCATAGTTTTATTATACTCCTGTAGGGAAAAAAGTCCCCAGTCCTATTGTAATTAATAATTATTAGAATAAAATAATAAAAAAACATTTTTAAGGATTAATTATGAGAGAAATTATTGAGAGCTTTAACGATTTTTTGTGGGGTTTGCCCCTTATTTTGGGAATAATGGGCACCGGTATATATATTAGTATTAGGCTAAGCGGAATCCAGTTCAAAAGACTAGGTTTTGCCCTAAAAAACACCCTAGGCAAGGCCTTTGAAAAAACTGACACACTAGACGGCGACATCTCGCCATTTTCTGCCCTAGCCACAGCCCTCGCCGCCACAGTCGGCACAGGCAATATCGTCGGCGTATCTCTAGCTATCATCATGGGAGGGCCGGGAGCCATATTTTGGATGTGGGTTGCAGCTATCTTCGGCATGGCCACCAAATTCGCTGAAGTAACCCTCGCCTTAAATTACAGGGAAAAAAGAGCTGGATCCTACGTCGGTGGACCCATGTACTACATAGAAAAGGGCCTAAACAACAAAAAGCTGGCCAAACTATTCGCCATCTTTGCCTCTCTTGCAGTATTTGGCATAGGCAACTCCACCCAGTCAAACGCCATAGCAGGCGTCCTAAGAGATAGCTTTGGTATAAGCACCGTAATCTCAGGACTAGTTCTAAGTGGCATAGCAGCCATAGTCATAGTAGGAGGTCTAGCCACAATAAGCAAAGTCACAGAAAAACTTGTCCCATTCATGTCAATATTTTATATCCTAGGGTCAGTTTGGATAATATTTCTAAATAGAGCCAACTTCATCCCTGCCATCCAGTCAATCTTTGTCGGCGCCTTCGCACCGATGAGTGTGGCAGGAGGAGCGGCAGGGCTAACAGTAAAAAGCGTCATCTCTGCCGGCGTGGCAAGGGGAGTCTTCACCAATGAAGCAGGTCTAGGATCATCACCAATGGCCCACGCCTCAGCCAGCACCGACCACCCAGTCCGCCAAGGCCTCTGGGGCATCACAGAAGTCTTTGTAGACACTATGATAATCTGTAGCCTTACAGCCCTAGTAATATTAACCACAGGAGTAGATAGGTCAGTAGGAGTTGACGCCAGAAGCCTAGTAGCCACAGCCTTCTCATCCACATCATCGGTAGGAGGTCTAATCCTTAGCCTAGGCATCACCCTCTTCGCCTTTTCCACTATCCTAGGCTGGGCCTACTACGGAGAGCTCGCTATCTCCTACCTCCTAGGAGAAAAAGTCAAAAAATATTACAGGATAATCTACGTCATCATGGTCTTCATAGGAGCCAACATGGACCTAGGCCTAGCCTGGACAGTAGCCAACATCCTAAACGGACTAATGGCCCTACCAAACCTATACGCCGTAATAAAACTAAGCCCAGTCTTGGTAAAGCTAAAAGATGAATTTTTTGATAAAAATAATGGGGTGTATTTGAAAGATAGGGGATGAGAACCTTATGTAATTTTTTACAAGTGACGCGACGGATAGGAGCGTTAATTGTAAAAAGATTACGTTCATTAGCTGTTAATCCGAGACTAACTTTATCTTATAGATTATTTCAGTCATTGACATTACTGCTCCGTTCCAAGGGGGAAACCCTAGGGAACGTTTCGCACGTTCCCTCATCTGTTTCCCCCTTAAACCCCCATTCCGTTACACCCTCCGGGCGACCCCTCTCGGGGAATAAGGTGTTTGCCTTCGGCAAACTGTTGGTATGGGTAATCCGCTGTTTTAATTGGACTAAGTCCTGACTTTTTTGACATTCAGTCGGCTAAAATTTGATAACTCGCTACGCTCAGACAATCAAATTTTTAAACGCCTCCTTCATTTACAAAAATACTAGTCCTTGAGTTTTTACTATTTCTCGAGGTTTTAAATTTTCTTTATATTACAATTATTTAAATATAGTAATTACCTAATATCTCCGAGACCAACTACGGCTTCCCCACTTTTCGACCGAGCAAAGCGAGTGGAGAAATCTCTTACGTACACTTAAAGCTAGCTCTGATATATACATTCGTTATTACATTTATATAATGATTACCCATTCCAAAAATATCCCAGACTCCTATACCATATTGAAAATATATAGGTGGCCAGAGACTTCTCGACTTCGCTCGAAGCGAGGGTTGAAGGCTTTTACTATTTTTCGAGGTTTAATATAATATTTTATATAACAGTTATCTATATTCTCTGAGACCAAGTAGAATCCACCACGTTTCGACCGAGCGTAGCGAGTGGAGAAATCTACTACGCACACTTAAAGCTAGCTCTGATACATACATTCGTTATTATCTTTATAGAAAAATAATATCTCTTCGCCCATTCTGTAATGGTAGTACAAACTTTGTAGGCAAAGTTTGTACGGTTTTCACAATTTCTCAAGGTGCGAAGCAGAGCAGCAGAAATTGATGAAAAACCTTATGTAATTTTTTAGAAGCGATGCGACGATTAGGAGCATTGATTCTAAAAAGATTACGTTCCTTATCTATTAAGCGACTGACGAGGGACCCCACCACTTAGAGACCAAATATTCTAAGAGAATTACACAATCTCAACACTGGAAAAAATAATTTTGTGTTTAAACCACCCAACTAATTGGGTATAAGAAAAAAGAACGAAGCTTTTCAAAATTTACTTTCTAAATTTTGTACTAAAGTTTTAGACCTTAATCGAATTCGATTGCACCGGATTGTGATAGGTCTTCACAAGGAACGTAGTTTTTGCTAAAAAAATTATTACTATTATAAAAAAGGAGACAAAAATGATTATAGGAATACCAAAAGAATTAAAAGACCAAGAATCTAGAGTTGCTGCAGTGCCAGGCGCTGTTGCTGATCTTGTAAAAAACGACATTGAAGTGCTAATTGAAACAGGAGCAGGAGAAGGCTCTGGTATATCAGATGCTGATTATGAAGAAGCAGGAGCTAAGATATTAGACTCTGCGGCAGAAGTTTGGGAAAAAGCAGACATTATCTACAAAGTCAAAGAGCCACTCAAAGAGGAATACAAATACCTTAGAGAAGGCCAAATCATCTATGCTTACCTCCACCTAGCAGGTAACGAAGAACTCCTAGACGAGCTAGTAAAAAATAAAGTCACAGCCATAGGATTTGAGACAGTAATCAAAGATAGAAAACTTCCACTTCTACGCCCAATGTCAGAAATTGCAGGTAGAATGGCAGTTCAAGAAGGCGCAAGATACTTAACCAAGCCAGAAGGCGGTAGGGGTATCCTTCTACAAGGAGTCCCAGGAGTAAGACCAGCCAACGTAGTAATCGTAGGTGCAGGTACAGTAGGTACAGCAGCCACAAGGATAGCAGTCGGCATGGGAGCAAGAGTAACAGTGCTAGATGTCAATATCGACGCCCTAACCAAACTACAAAACCTCTTCCCAGACAAAATCGAAACCCTCTACTCAAACCCACTTAATATAGATGAGGCAGTAAGTGCGGCAGACCTAGTAATATCCACAGTATTAATACCAGGTAGACGTGCACCACAACTAGTAAAAGTAGACACAGTCAAGAAAATGAGAGAAGGATCAGTAGTAGTCGACGTTGCCATAGACCAAGGTGGATCAACAGACATCACCAAAGACCACGCCACAAGCCACTCCCACCCAATCTTCAAAAAATACGGCGTAACCTTCTACGCAGTAGGCAACATCCCAGGAGCCGTAGCCATGACATCAACCTACGCCCTATCAAACGCCACAACAGTCTACGCCAAAGCCCTAGGCAAATTCGGCTTCAAAGAAGCCCTAGAGAAATTCCCAGAGCTAAAAACAGGGGTAAACACCTACAAAGGAGACGTAACAATAGAATCCGTAGCAGAAGACACCAACCACGAATACAAAGAATTAGAAATCTAATAACAAGTAAGTCCCACGAGGAAATTCTCGTGGGACTTTTTAGTTGGGGAGATTTTGGAAGGGGTAACCATTATATAAATGTAATAACGAATGTATATATCAGAGCTAGCTTTTAGTTGGAAGTAATATTTTTATTACGAATGCTCCTTTTCGTCGCATTCTGTCCTCACTGAGCCGGACGGGCTTGCTCAAAATTACATAAGGTTTTTCATCAATTTCTACTTCGGTGCTTTGCACCTTGAGAAATTGTGAAAACCGTACAAACTTTGCCTACAAAGTTTGTACTACCATTATAGTAGATCTCTGTCTCCACGAGCCGACGGGCTTGCCTTCGCTCGAGACGTGGTGGATTCTACTTGGTCTCAAAGTATATAGCAAATCATAATATAAAGATAATTTAAAACTCTGAGAAATAGTAAAACTCACCATCCCCCGTTTCGACTAAGTGAGTGAAACGAACGCACGGAGAAATCTCTGGACACCTATGTATTTTCAATATGGTATGGGAGTCTATGTAATATTTGGTTGGAGTAATCATTCTATAAGGATAATAACGAATGTATATATCAGAGCTAGCTTTAAATGTGCGTTGGATTGTCAACACCTATTTGTACAATTTAAAATCGAACGCACTAATTTTAGATTAACTAATAACTACTAGCTAATCTTAATTGTCTATATTTAATTG
>QWCK01004579.1_pt1 | contig 13458 bp, 12 predicted proteins | sample 1972571 | NCBI WGS metagenome assembly QWCK01 (sample SAMN09866710, study PRJNA288562) | Human gut metagenome isolate term2_stool, whole genome shotgun sequencing... | isolation source: gut | host: Homo sapiens | place: USA: California
CACAAAGGGACTTAAGATAACTTAAGTCCTTTTTTTGTGAATTTAAGCAAAATAAAAAAGCCATTCACATGAATGACTTTGCTTTGATGGAGGCGGTGGGAGTCGAACCCGAAATGTTTTTAATATCAAACCGCTTAAAACAGCCGTTTAATGCAACCTTATAACTGAATAAATGGGGACTATAGGTGGAAAATCTACATTACTAAATTTATATTGCCAATATAAAAAACCCAGTCTTAGCACCGGGTTTTTATAGTAATTGTTAGTATATTGTTTTTATTAGACCGTTAGAATAGCTCTTATCTGCCCTTTTAATATTTTCAACTGTTTTTAAATTATACCCTCTTGAATCTTTAATAGAAATATCAAATTTATTAGGTATTATATTAGATTTAAATCCTTTTTTCTCAATTTTTTTTATAATTTCTTTTCTTTCTTTTGAAATTGATTTCATTTTAAAGCCTCCTTTGTCAATACCATAGCATTTAAACTTGAAGCTTCCATATTTTCAATCATTAAGTTATGAAACTCTCTTATAGACTCATGGACTTCTTTATCTTCTTCAAAATCTTTAATTTTTAGACCTATACTAGTCAGTTTATCAATATCTATCGGTCTTCCATGTGAATGCCAAACATTATTGTTCCCTAACTTCTCAGCTATTTTTTTTGCTCTTTCTTCTTTCATTTCGTTTGTAACTTCACAATTTCTAGACTCTGACCAATCCCAATTTTTAAATTTGTACTTAACAAGCCATTCTTTTAACAAATCCACTGTTAAGTCTCTTGCTTGCTCATAAGCTTTAAGTTCAGCTAAATCGAAATCTTTTAAGATCAAAAATTCTGCTTCTGAAATTGGAAACTCATACAACACCTGCCGCATGATCTGATTAATATCTTCTGTCCGAAGCTGCGCACAGTTGACCGCAAGAACAGATACTCCGTATTTTTCCTCCATTTTCCCCTGAAGACTTTTTGTTTCTTCGCTGTATGGCTTCTGTGTGTTCAAAAGGATCAGAAACGGCTTTCCGATGGATTTCAATTCCTGAATGGTCTTTTCTTCTGCCAAAATATAATTTTCTCTCGGAAGCTCTCCGATACTTCCATCTGTTGTGATAACCAGCCCAATTGTCGCATGGTCATGAATCACCTTCTGTGTCCCGATCGCTGCCGCTTTTGTAAAGGGGATCTCATGTTCAAACCATGGCGTTTTCACCTGACGTTCCACATCGTTTTCTATATGACCGCTCGCCCCGTCTACCATATATCCGACACAGTCGATCAGTCGGATCTTAACTTCCACGTCTTCGGACAGTCTGACAGATGCCGCATCTTTCGGAACAAATTTCGGCTCTGTTGTCATGATCGTTGTTCCGGAGGCTGACTGCGGAAGTTCGTCTTTTGTCCGCTCTTTTGCGTGTTCATCCGTCATATTCGGCAGCACGAGAAGATCCATGAACCGCTTGATAAATGTTGACTTGCCTGTCCGAACCGGACCTACAACTCCAATATAGATTTCCCCGTTGGTTCTTGCTTTCATATCCTTGTATACCTGAAATGCATCCATAAAAAATACCCCCTTGTTCTGCTGATACCAATCTATGCAGAAACAAAGGGGATTATTCCGGCTCTGTTCTCTTGAATTAAAAAAAACTATACTGTCTCATCCGGCCACGGCAGCACGGAATGCTCACTTTTTGATTCTCGAAGCATCAGTTCATCCACTGCCTGTGCAGCACTCTTGTTTTCAAACAGTACTTCATTGATCTGCTCCACAATCGGCATGGACACCTCATATTTCTCTGCCAGCTTTCTGGCTGCCTTTGCAGAATACACACCTTCGACTACCATCTGTACTTCATCCATGGCCTCCTGCATAGTCTTCCCCTGTCCCATAAGATATCCGGCCCTGCGGTTCCGGCTGTGTACACTTGCGCAGGTCACGATCAGATCTCCGATTCCGGTCAGCCCGGTAAATGTCTCGAGCTTTCCGCCCATTTTTACGCCCAAACGCGCAATTTCCGCAATTCCTCGAGTGATCAGCGCAGCTTTTGTGTTATCTCCATAACCAAGTCCGTCTGCAATTCCCGCTGCCAGAGCGATCACGTTTTTCAATGATCCTCCCAGCTCAATCCCCAGAATATCCGGACTTGTATAGACACGGAACACCTTACTCATAAATGCAGACTGCAGGTACTCAGCCGTCTTTCTTGTCGTCGCACCGATCACACAGGTTGTCGGCAGCTTTCTTCCGACCTCTTCCGCGTGGCTCGGTCCGGAAAGAACTGCTACATCCGCCTGCGGAATCTCTTCTTTGATCTGCCCGGAAAGTGTCATCAATGTGGTCTCTTCGATCCCTTTTGCCACATCCACGATCATTTGCCCTTCTGCCACATATGAACTCATCTTTTTCGCAGTCGCTCTTGTAAACGGAGACGGAACTGCCAAGACAAGAAAGTCTTTTCCCAGGATTGCCTCTTGTATCTCTCCGGTAATCTGAATTTCCTCGGAGATGTGCACCCCCGGCAGCTTTGTCTTATGCTCTCTTTCTTTTGACAGCATCTCTATCTCGGCGGGATCGATCGACCAGATCGTTGCCTGATTTCCGTTATCATGCAGCAGGACGGAGAGTGCCGTTCCCCAGCTTCCCGCTCCCAACACACCTATATTTGCCATATTCTGCCTCCTTTTTAATCGTCTCTATTTTTTAGAAAACCCGATTTTGTTCTCTGTTCCATTCAACAGTCTCTTTATATTTGCACGATGCCTCCACCATGCCAGTGCCATCAGTAAAAACGTCACCAGATATAATTCGTACACATAAGGCTGCGCCATCGCAAATCCCCCCATCTGCCCGAAACATATCACCTCTGCAAGAAAAATAATTGTTACCAGAAGTGACCCTGCGGAAACATAGCGGGTGACTGCCACCACAAAAATAAATGCAGCAAGTGGGATCGGGACCATCCAGAGCTTGGTGGAAAGCACAAGCCCGGCCAGAACCGCAATCCCTTTTCCGCCTTTAAATTTCAGATAAAACGGATAATTATGTCCAAGTGTGGCACCTGCTCCTGTATACATCGCAAGCAGCGGCAGACAGTCGCTGCCACTGAAGATCTGGCGCACCAGAAGAATTGGCAGGACACATTTTAAAACATCTCCCGCAAACGTCATCAGTCCGGCTTTTACTCCAAGCACACGCAGTGCATTCGTAGAACCAGAATTTCCGCTTCCTGTTTTTCTGATGTCCACATGATTGAGTTTCCCCACAAAATATCCGGTCTGAAACAGGCCGAACGCATATCCTATGATAAGACAGATAATTCGTTCCATATCTACTGATCCTTTTCCTTTCTCTCCCGGATAAAGAATTTCAGAGACGTTCCCCTGAACCCGAACGCTTCCCGGATCTTGTTTTCCAGATAACGGGTATAAGAAAAATGCATCAGTTCTTTGTCATTTACAAAGATTACAAAGGTCGGTGGTTTTACCGATACCTGGGTGATATAGTAAAGCTTCAGACGTTTTCCCTTGTCTGACGGCGGCTGCTGCATGGCAACGGCCTCCATCATAATCTCATTGAGCACACCGGTCTGAATCCGAAGTGTCTGGCTGTCAATAACCATATCGATCATATCATACAGTTTATTCAGACGCTGTCCTGTTTTTGCAGAAACATACATGATCTCTGCGTATGGCATATACGCAAGTGTCGTCCGGATATCATTTTCATATTGTTTCATGGTCTTGTCATTCTTCTCAATGGCATCCCATTTGTTTACAACGATGATCACACCCTTTCCGCGCTCATGTGCGATCCCGGCAATCTTGGCATCCTGCTCTGTAACCCCTTCTGTGGCATCGATCACCATCAGCACCACATCCGCTCTCTCTACTGCCGTTACAGTACGAATGATACTGAATCTCTCCAGCTCTTCCTTGATCTTATTTTTTCTTCGCAGTCCCGCGGTATCGATAAAAATATATTCTCTGTCCTCGTGTTTGATTGCCGTATCAATGGCATCTCTTGTGGTGCCCGCGATATCTGATACGATCACACGGTTTTCTCCGAGAAGCTTATTGACGATCGAAGATTTTCCCACATTCGGCTTTCCGACAATGGCGATCTTCGGACGCTCATCCTCTTCGGTCTCTCCTGCTCCTTCCGGAAAATGCGAAACCACTTCATCCAGCATATCACCGATTCCCAGTCTGGACGCCGCAGAGATCGGAACCGGATCCCCGATCCCAAGATTATAGAACTCATACACGTCCGGCATAAATTTATCAAAATTATCCACCTTGTTGACAACAAGCACAACTGGTTTTTTAGAACGTCTGAGCATATCTGCCACTTTGGAATCTGCATCCACAAGCCCCTGACGCACATCGGTAATGAACACAATGACATCTGCCGTATCAATGGCGATCTGCGCCTGCTCTCTCATCTGTGAAAGAATGATATCGCTGCTGTCCGGCTCAATTCCGCCGGTATCGATCATCGTAAATTCTTTGTCCAACCATGACACATCCGCATAAATACGGTCTCTTGTTACACCCGGAGTGTCTTTTACGATCGAAATCCGCTCCCCGGCTAATGTATTAAACAGTGTAGACTTCCCCACATTCGGTCTTCCTACAATCGCTACTACTGGTTTACTCATATTTTCAACTACCTTTCTCTCCATTCAATCTTACATTTCCTGAAATCTGCCTCTTCTTCTGTCCGTGCTGAAATCATCATTCTCATAAGCACCGATCACTGCATCCAGCAGATCCTGCCCGCTTGATTTTACAATATCTGTCTTCACTTGTAAAGAATTCTCCACTTCCTCCAGCGTAAAATCATCCAGAAAGACTGGTTCTCCGATCTTTAGCATATTACACGGAAGCAGAAGTCTCTCCCCGAGAGGCTGTCCTTTCAGCTGTCCCGTCAGATCCTGCCCTGTGATCAGACCTGATACTGTGATCCGTTCTCCAAAAAAGTCATTGCGGATTGCATATAAATGTGTGGTGATATTCGGGAATTTCTTTCTGATCTCCTCCAAGATCTTTCCGATATAAGGATACATCAGACGTCCCGTAGCCAGAGAAATCTCCCGCTGCCTTTCATCTCCTGTCACGGCAGAGAGAGCCTCCTGTACTTCGTTGAACAACAGACGCATCATTCCCACACCGTTCTCCAGCTGCAGGTAGCCGTCATATCGTTCTTCCTCCGGCACCTCCTCCTCTGCCAGCACATACCACTCGTCTCCCGCATGGATCATGTGGATCCCATGCTCCTGATAGATCTTCTCCTGCCAGCGGTGGATGACAGAAAGCACCTCCCTGGCATCTTCTTTTGTAAACGGCTCCAGAGGATACAGTCCGTCCCGGTATTTTGTCAGTCCTACCGGAACGATCGAAACACTCTTTAAATACGGCAGATATCCTGTCAGATCCCGGATCGTCCGCTCCAGCTCTTCTCCGTCATTTACTCCCTTGCAGAGAACGATCTGCCCATTCATCTCAATCTGTCCCCGGTAGAGAATATCTACTTTTTTCAGCGCCTCTCCCGCAAACCGGTTGTGCAGCATCTTGCAGCGAAGTTCGGGATTCGTCGTCTGGAACGAAATATTGATCGGCTCCAGACGGTACTTTACAATACGCTCCACATCATGATCACTCATATTGGTCAGCGTAATATAATTGCCCTGCAAAAATGACAAACGGGAATCATCGTCTTTAAAATATAGTGTCTCCCGCATTCCCTTTGGCATCTGGTCAATGAAACAGAACATACATTTATTTCTGCAGGAACGGTACTCATCCATCAGACTCTGGTCAAACTCGATCCCCAGACTTTCATCCTCATCCTTCTCAATCTCCAGCTCCCATTCTTCCCCGTCCGGCTTCTCGATCAGAAGCAGAAGCTGTTCACTCTCTTCATAGTAATAATAGTCAAATACATCCTGTATCTCATTTCCGTTGATGGCAAGCAGCTTATCTCCCGGCTCGATCCCCAGTTCTTCTCCAATCCCGCCGGGCATCAGAGACTTCACAATATGCTCGTGCTTTTTCATTTTCAAACTCCTTGTACTTCTTCTATTTTTAGACTTTGTCTCCTGCTTTTTACCGAAACAAAGTTCCTGTCTGCTCATACTTCTGGCATATTAACAGTACCAGTATAGCATAATTTTCTTCTATAGCAAAGCCATGCTTGAATTTCCCGGCAAAAAATGATATAACGATATATGAAATCGCATATCCGGAGGTCGGATATGGAAAAACGAAAACACAGGAGAAAATCATGGCAAATATTGAATTATTGGAAAAAACCCTTCCAGTTGCTCCATTGAAACTTGCAGCATTGGAAAGCTGTAAAGTATTGGCACAGAAAGTCAACGACTATATCGTATCTTTCCGTGAAAACACCATCAATGAGGTGACAGAATCCCCATTGTATGTGAATTACCGCACAAATAACTATCTGGTAGAATGTGACTGCCCGCGTTTCGGAAGCGGAGAAGCAAAAGGTGTGATCAAAGAGACCATCCGGGGAACTGATCTCTTCATTATGTCAGATGTATGCAACTACAGTCTGACTTACTCTGTCAACGGACACCTCAACCACATGTCTCCGGACGATCATTTTCAGGATATCAAGCGTGTCATTGCAGCGTCTACCGGAAAAGCACACCGCGTCAATGTCATCATGCCATTCCTTTACGAGAGCCGTCAGCATAAGAGAACCAAAAGAGAATCTCTGGACTGTGCTCTGGCATTGGAAGAATTAAAAGATATGGGCGTTGCAAACATTCTGACATTTGATGCACATGACCCGCGTGTACAGAATGCGATTCCTCTGAGCGGATTCGACAACTTTACTCCTCAGTATCAGTTTATGAAAGCACTCTTCCGTGCAGTTCCGGATCTGAAAGTCAGCAAAGACCATCTGATGATCGTCAGCCCTGACGAAGGAGCAATGCACCGTGCTGTATACTTCTCCAACGTGCTTGGAGTGGATATGGGTATGTTTTATAAGAGAAGAGACTACTCTACTATCGTAAATGGAAAGAATCCGATCGTAGCACATGAATTCCTCGGAGATGATGTGGCAGGCAAAGATGTGATCATCGTGGATGATATGATCTCCTCCGGTGAAAGTATGCTGGATGTTGCAAAGAAATTAAAAGACCGCAACGCAGCCCGCGTATTCGTATGCACCACATTCGGACTGTTCACAGACGGATTTGAAAAATTCGATGAATACTACAAAAAGGGATATCTTGATAAAGTCGTAACAACCAACCTGACATATCTGCCGCCTGCTGTAGACGAAAGAGAATACTTTGTCAAGGCAGACATGAGTAAATTCCTGGCTCTAATCATTGATTCCCTGAATCACGATCTGACAATCGGTGCTGTTATGAATCCAACAGATAAGATCCATAAACTGCTCCAGAAATATCATCAGGTATAGATAAAACAGAACGCATAAACTCCGGAGAGAATTTTTGACTTCTTTCCGGAGTTTATATTTTCTATCAACTTTTTCGTTCAAATCCCTTCACAGCACCCCTGGAATTTACCAGCGTTTCATGTTTTTTTGAAACTTTTCGATATAAGCTTGTTTGAGTTCGTCTTCGGTGATCCCATAGCATAACATCACATCATTATAATACATCAGGACATCCGCCATTTCTTCTATAAGATGTTCTCTGACAGAACTGTCTGCAACTGCGCTTTTATCCCCATTTTTCTTTATAATATCAATGACTTCTCCTATTTCACCTATCATCCATAAAAACTTATTTTTGCCGGTCTCCGGACAGATTCTTTCCCACTTCTCTTTATATTTATCTTGTAATTCCTTCTGCATTGACTGCATTTCATTTATTGAAAAATTACTCATAGCGACCTCCTGAATTTCTTATTTCGCGCTTTGTGTCCCTGTTTGTAAGATGGGCTTACACATCATAAAGCTGGATATGAAGCTGCAGACACCGCCCTGCAAAATCGGGAAATGACATTCATAACATTTATATTATTACAGACGTAAGATTTTCTGTCAATATTTTTCATTGTTTGACTTTCTTATAAAATCCCCTTATAATATTTTTATTACATATGTAAGACTTGGAGGAATGAATATGAGTAAACTGCCACAAATTTCTGAAGCTGAATTTGAAGTGATGAAGGTCATTTGGAAGTATGCTCCCATCAGTACAAATGAAGTGACTGAAAAACTGACTCAGACAACCGACTGGAGTCCAAAGACAATACAAACAATGTTGAAGCGGCTTGTAACAAAAAAAGCGCTTACTTATGAAAAACAAAGCAGAGTCTTTGTATATACCCCTTTAGTTCCGGAAACTGAATATATCCGTCAGGAAAGCAATTCTTTTTTAAACAAATATTACAATGGAAACATCGTTTCTATGCTTACCTCTTACTTAGAAGATGATAAATTATCCAAAACAGAACTTGATACCTTGCGTCATCTTCTCTCTGATACTCACGAATAGGAGGAATTTATTTGTTTGATTTTGGAATCCATTTTTTAATATGCAATATTTTTATTTCCATTTTCATTGGAATCATGACAGGCATAAAACACTTATTGCGGAAATGTTTATCTGCCCGCATGCAGTATCGCCTTTGGTTTCTTCTGCTCAGTTTCATGGCTGTCCCTTTTTTACCTGCAAACATTTTCTCTATCTTGCAGAAATTTCCAGCCTTGCACCTTTCAGATTTTCCGAAAAGACTTTTTCTCTCTGTCCCTGATGGACAGATTTTCATAGGAGAAAATTCTACCATTGGAATAGTAAATGATTTTGCAGTCTCAATCAGCAGTAAAACATCATCTCCTGTTCACTTACTCCTTTTTAGTTTATGGGCTGTCGGTGCTGTCACAATGTTCGTTTTAGCTGCACGTTCTTTTTTAAGGCTCCGCACTTTGGAACAATCTGCACTGCCATTACAAAATCAACAAGTAAAACGGCTCTATGAAAACTGTTGTAAAGAGATGCATTGCAAAAAGAAAATCCCGATATACAGTACCGCATTTTTGAAATCACCTGTTACTGTGGGGCTCATACACCCTCACATTTACCTTCCGATTCATTTGATTTCAGATTTTAATGCAAAGGATATGCGCTTCATGCTTTTGCATGAATTACAGCATTGCCGTCAAAAAGATACGCGCATTGTTTTCCTTATGAATTTGGCTGGTATTCTATATTGGTTTAATCCTTTTGTCTGGTATGCCTTAAAGGAAATGCGATGTGATCGTGAACTTTCCTGTGATTCGGCTGTGCTGCATCTTCTTGACGAAACAGATTATCAGGCCTATGGAAACACACTGATCAATTTTGCCGAAAAAATTTCTCACATTCCTTTTCCTTATGCAACCGGGATGAGTGGAAGTATGAAGCAGATTACACGGAGGATTCTCAATATCGCTGCCTTTCAAAAAGAAACAAAACGGGGAAAAGCGCGGGGATTTCTCATTTATATCCTCATTGCATTTCTATCATTGAGCTATGCACCTGTACTGGCTGCCGCAGGTTCTCCGCAAAATGAATACCGATTGCCAAACGATATGAAAAATATTTCCACCATTGATCTTTCCAATCATTTCAATGGCTATCAAGGCAGTTTCGTTTTATATGATACAAATCAAAACGCCTGGAATATTTTTAACATCGAAAATGCCAAAGAACGAATCGCCCCAAACTCTACTTACAAGATATACGATGCCTTACTCGGTTTAGAATCCGGTATCATCACTCCTGAAGATTCAGATATGACCTGGAATGGCGAAGATTATCCATTCGATGCATGGGAAGCCAATCAGACCTTATCTTCTGCCATGAAAAACTCTGTGAACTGGTACTTTCAATCCATTGATTCACAATTAGGATTTCACTCTGTAAAATCATTTTTACAGAAGATTCAATACGGAAATCAACAGACCGGTTCAGACATCGACTTATACTGGACAGATTTATCTTTAAAAATCTCTCCGATTGAGCAGGTCAACCTGTTAAAAAAATTCCATGACAACGAGTTTCAATTTGCTCCACAAAATATAGACGCTGTCAAAAATTCCATCCTTCTCTCTTCCGGTTCCAAAAGTTCTCTTTATGGAAAAACCGAAACTACCGGAAGTAAAGCAACCGAAATCACAACTTCTGTGCTCTCGGAATTAAATATTGGGAAATAAAAAGCGAAAGAACCGACAGATTTCAAAAATAACTCCTGTTCGGTTCTTTTTGTTGTTCAATCGGATGTCACCTCGCAATTCGATACTGATATTGTGGAATCTGATGGATTCCATCTTCTAAAACCTTATTTCCCAAATATTGAAAACTTCCATCCTCTCGAAATTTCACAGTAAGTTCATGTGTAATCACTGCGTCATTGGAAATGACCATATCACAAACCGCCTCCACTGTCAAAGTAAGCGCCCCATCTTGATGTTCCTCTACTTTTATTACTTCTGGTAAAGAAGTTCCAAAATGAGTCGGTGCGTAATTGCCACATCCAAGCTTTGCCCATACATACTCTTGTTTTTCTGCATCAAATGTAGCTATATTCCGCAACTGTTCTGCAGTAACAGGAAGATATTCTGACATCAGTTGTTCAAATTCCTCTGCGGGGATTCCATTTTTTCCTTCTTCCATAACAAATCTTTTTTGATATTTCATCTGGTAGAGGTATTCATATAGCCCATTGTAATCCAGCCCCTCTAAATGTTCACGATCCCAATTAGAACATAGTAAATTATTTCCTTGATATCCCAATGGCAACACACATTTTTTTGACAATTCAATACATTCTGCATCTAACGGTTTTACCCTGATCATACAACTTCCATCCACAATTTCTGATACTTCCGGCGGTTCCGGTACACACAATTCATAAGCAAACCATCCCTTTTCTGTGTATCTCCATTCTTTCATTCTTGTGTAAGAGCGATATGCAATCACCGGATCTCCTTCCTCATTCCAAACTGCTCTGACTGCTAACAGATACATCTCTTTCCCGTCATAAAGATATTTTCTTCTCTCAATACTTCCGTCTTGTAAAATATCATATAAAATTACATTTCCTTCAACTCCCTGCTCCGAACTGTGTAAGAAGTTTTCCATCACCTGATAATTTTCCATAACAGAGTATTCCTCAGAACTAATTACCGGAACTCCCCCTCTGCCGAGTATCTTTTTCATCTGCTCCATAACAGAATCTGTAAGAACTACATTCGATGCATCTCCCTTATCCGCTTCAGCGTAAATATCTTGAACCAACTTCAAGGCAGCAATACTGTCTTTTTCTGCCTTCTCACGCTCTTCCTTTTTAATCGGAAGATGATATCCCTTTTCATAAGCCTCTCTCCACTGTTCATCTGTCAATCTTGGTACATACCACCTCGGCTCATCTTCTTCTGGTGACAAAATTGTATTTGACACATAATGAATTTTTCCACCTTCAAGTGGTTCCACAACTAATTCGCTTCGAAATGCCTGATCCAGCATTTCAATTTCCCAAACAGCTTCTACCACAAGTTTTAATTTTCCATCACCCAGTTCTTCATAAGAAATCACTTCCGGATACGGTTCATAAGGAAACTCACAATCATGGAGTCCCCTCGGACGATAACGATATCTCTGCGTATCGGGATTATAAACTGCATTTTTCTGAATCTGCTCACTCGTGATTGGAAAAAGTGTTTGTAATACACTTTCAAACTCTTCTTTCGGTATCTGATATTCCACCCCCTCTTTCATCGCATACGGAATCTCTTTTCCATAGATACTCGGATACTTTAATTCATATAGATCATAAAAATTCAGGTTTGAATAATCCTCTTCCTTCCAGTTTGTGATCAGCATATTATTCAACCTATATCCAATTGGAAGTACATATTTTTGATTTAATTCTCTAAGTTTCTGATCCAACGGTTTTACACGAAATCCTTTCTCTCCCGGCGGTCCGTCAAATCCCGGGGGATGATATTCTTCGATGAAAAAATATCCTTTTTCTGTATATTTCCAGGAATGTACCTTAAATTTGTGATAATAAATCATACAGGGTTTGTTATCCGTCCAGCGAACTGTGCTGACAATGGCATCCATATCATCACCATCTGTATGCAGTTCATAACGAACTACACCACCCTGTTCTATGACAGAATATATCACCACATCTGCCGATTCTCCCCTTTTTGCCTTCTCACAATATGTTTCCACCTGCTCTGAATGAACCATATCAACTTGATCTTTCATATCTACTGCGGCATATCCCTTTTGTCCCAGATAATCAATTACTTGCTTTTGAAACTCCAGACTGTCCAGCAGCTTGTTTTCTGCTGCCTTTTCATATAATTCTCTCGTTCCTTCCATCAACTCTTCAAAATCATCAGCAATCTCCTTCTGCTGAATATCTTGAACAGTTTCCTCGCTCTTTTCTTCCGGAGTTGTCTTACCACACCCAGATAGAACCATCACACATATAACCAGTAGTGCAATCACTTTTCGCTTCATACACATATCCTCTCAAATATTACAATTGTAAGTTTCTATTAAATCTTACAACTGTAATAGATAAAAGTCAAGAAAACTTTATTTGATACCAAGCGAACAATTTGAAATCTAAAAAGAGATAGACGCATTCCTGTAATTCATAAATAGCGTCAATAGACAAAAAAAGAATCTCACAGTATAATTAAGGCATCTTTCCGTATAAAAAATATCTTGGATTAATGGAAGTTAAGGGAGTAATATAGACATGAAAAAATTAATCGTTGACGATAAAATTGTATTAATACCTATGACGTCTCAGTTGTATCATATAGAAAGAAAAAATTATATAGCAGATCCTATGATGTGCGAAACACCTTACATTTATACGCCAGAGATCGCTCAAAAAGATTTTGAAAGAAAAGCAAATAATTGCAACAGAGTATGGTTTGCTATATTATTAGATGATATTGTAATTGGTGATGTATACCTTAAAAACATAGACTTACAAAAAGGTAGTGGCACCCTTTCCATTGTGCTTATTCAAGATTGCTATAAAGAAAAAGGCTATGACACAGCGGTGGAAAGAACTGTCTTAGAGTACGGATTTAAAGAATTAGGATTATCGGCCATTTATGCTGATGTGGTTTTAAGAAATACTCGTAGCCAACATGTTCTTGAAAAAATAGGATTCGAATATTTACATGAAGATAGTTAGCTGAAATACTATAAATATACCCCAAAAGATACCAGCAATGCATTTTCTGTCAGGCCAAAGTATCCAAAGGAGTGATCCCTCTTTTGCAGCAGCGTTCCATAAATTGGTGCATTTAAGGTCTCGTCTTTTTCCAGCAAAGCAGAAAGTGGGAAACCATCTGTTCATAAAACGTCATCCAACTACCTCCATCGATTTCAATTTTTATTTCCTCTTTCTCGGCTTTGGCGCAGGCAATTCC
>QWCK01004581.1_pt1 | contig 13454 bp, 9 predicted proteins | sample 1972571 | NCBI WGS metagenome assembly QWCK01 (sample SAMN09866710, study PRJNA288562) | Human gut metagenome isolate term2_stool, whole genome shotgun sequencing... | isolation source: gut | host: Homo sapiens | place: USA: California
GGTCGTGGACTGGAGCAAGGTGGATAAAGAGGATTATCTCCTTGCAATGGAGCGCAGCCCCATCAAGGATGTGGAGATCAAGGTGCTTCTGAAAGCGGCACTGACCGACGAGGTGGGCAGCCGTGAGGTTTATATGAAGGGCATTGACCACAGCTACTATTACGAAGGGTACACGACCTTCAAGGCGGAAGATTTGAGTAAGGAATGAGGTGCAAATATGCCGGATCAGAATTGGCAATTTGAACTGGAAGAATACATCAAGCAAGGCGAACCAAACCGGGCCGAAAAAAGTGAAGCGTGGCAGACTGCTATCGGCTTGCAGGCGGTTGATGGGCTGAATACCTCTGCCTATCTGCTGGATACGGCCAAGGATCACATCGAGGGCAAAATCACCATCGATGAAGCCCAGCAGCGCATTCATAGCTATTATGAGCAGCGCACCACCCGCACCGAAATAGAGAACGAAACCAAAGAAGCGGACATCGTCTCTGCCAGAATTGCAAAGCTGCTGGGTGAAAAAGCCTTCCAATTCTCGCCTGCCGAGTGGCTCTCCATCCACCGCAGACTGTTTGAAGGCGTGTTCAGTCACGCCGGACAGATTCGGCAGTACAACATCACCAAGAAAGAATGGGTGCTGAACGGAGACACCGTGATCTATGCGGACTGGAACAGTATCAAGGATACGCTGGATTATGATTTTGCCAATGAAAAACAGTTCTCCTATGAGGGTTTGTCCGTAGATGCGGCGGTGAAGCACCTGGCGAAATTCGCCTCGGATATTTGGCAGATCCATCCCTTCGGCGAGGGAAACACCCGTGCCACTGCCGTGTTTATGATCAAGTATATGAAAACTTTCGGCTTCCGTGTGAACAACGACGCCTTTGAAAAGAATTCGTGGTACTTCCGCAACGCCTTGGTCAGAGCAAACTATACGAATCTGCAAAAGGGCATTCACGCCACCACAAAGTTCTTGGAGATGTTCTTCGGCAATCTCCTTTTGGGCACGGATTACGAGCTGAAGAATCGTTATATGCACATTGATTATGTGGACGGCGATAAGTCCCAAAGTATCAATCCCAAAGTTCCAAAGTATCAATTTGATACTTTGGACTGCTCGCTGGAGGAATTGGCCGTCTTGGAACTGGTCGCACAAAACCCGGCCATCAAGCAGCAAGGGCTTGTGACCGCAACGGGAAGGTCCATCGCAACCGTGAAGCGGATTATGAAGTCACTGCAAGATAAAAACTATATCCGCCGAGAAAACGGCAAGAGATACGGAAGATGGGAAGTGCTGGTTTGATTTATCGCACGCTCCAATGCAATGCAAAAAAATAACGTAGGAAGGAATTCATTCTATGGCTAACGGAAACAACGCCACAATCGGCTTTGAAAAACAAATCTGGGACGCTGCCTGTGTCCTTTGGGGGCACATCCCCGCAGCAGAATACCGAAAAGTGATCGTAGGACTTATTTTCCTGCGCTACATATCCAATGCGTTTGAAAAGCGTTATCAAGAGCTCGTAGATGAGGGCGACGGTTTTGAGGATGACCGTGATGCCTACGCCGAAGATAACATTTTCTTCGTACCGGAGGATGCACGGTGGAGCAAGATTGCTTCTGCTGCTCACACCCCTGAAATTGGCACACTCATCGACAATGCAATGCGGGCTATTGAAGCAGAGAACAAAAGCCTGAAAAATGTGCTGCCTAAAAACTATGCAAGCCCAGATTTGGACAAGCGTGTTTTGGGCGATGTGGTTGACCTGTTCACCAATATGGATATGAGCGATACCAAAGAAAACAAGGATCTGCTTGGTAAAACATATCAGTATTGCATTCAGCAGTTTGCTGCATACGAAGGTGTTAAGGGCGGCGAGTTCTACACGCCGGAAAGTATCGTTAAAACGATTGTTGCAATTCTAAAGCCTTACGAAAATTGCCGTGTGTACGATCCCTGCTGTGGTTCTGGCGGTATGTTCGTTCAGTCAGCCGATTTCATAGAAGCACATCGAGGAAACAGGGGGAAGATCTCAGTCTATGGGCAAGAGTCAAACGCCGACACTTGGAAGATGGCAAAGATGAATATGGCGATCCGTGGAATTGACGCCAACTTCGGACCGTATCAGGCAGACACTTTCTTTAATGACCTCCACCCCACGCTGAAAGCAGATTTCATTATGGCAAATCCGCCGTTCAATCTCTCCAACTGGGGACAGGAAAAGCTGAAGGACGATGTGCGTTGGCAGTTTGGTACGCCCCCTGCCGGTAATGCCAACTATGCGTGGATTCAGCATATGATCCACCACCTCGCCCCCAATGGCAAGATCGGTCTTGTTCTTGCAAATGGTGCGCTGTCCACTCAAACAAGCGGTGAGGGGGAAATCAGAAAACGCATCATTCAGGCTGACCTTGTGGAGGGAATTGTAGCTCTGCCGACACAGCTTTTTTATAGCGTGACCATTCCCGTCACCCTCTGGTTTATCAGCAAGAATAAAAAGCAAAAGGGCAAGACGCTTTTTATTGACGCCCGAAAGATGGGACATATGGTTGATAAAAAGCACAGAGATTTCACCGACGAGGACATTCAAAAATTAGCAGATACCTTCGAAGCTTTCCAAGAAGGGACATTGGAAGATGTAAAGGGCTTCTGTGCTGTGGCAGATCTTCCGGCAATCGAAAAGCAGGATTTTATCCTGACTCCGGGCCGATATGTGGGCATCGAAGAAGTTGAGGATGACGACGAACCTTTCGAGGAAAAAATGACCCGCTTGACTTCTGAACTTTCGGAGATGTTCAAAAAGTCTCACGAGTTAGAGGATGAAATCCGCAAGAAACTGGGGGCGATTGGGTTTACTATGAAAGATGAGGAATGCGAATAAGTATGGGCACATATGAAAAAGCATACATTTACTTTGATACAAATTCTTTAGAATGCCGTCATTCTGGGAAGTCGCTATACCTTTCTCAGTTTATAGTTAATCCCATCTATTATGAGATTGAGGATTTAATTCGTAATATGGGACTGACGGGTAAAGTAGAAATTTGCATACCAGATATAGTCTGTTTTGAGCTTAGAGAGCACTTGCTCAAACATTTCAAAGCAGAAAAAAGTTCTATGGAAACAAAAATTGGAGCTTTTCGCAAATCTTTTGGAGATTTAGCGGAGGTAATCTGTGAATTTAAGGATTGTCGCACAGAAGAAGAATATTCAGATTATGCAGATGGCATTATTCAAGATTTTCTTGATAGTCCTCGTGTAAATGCAAAAATTATTTCCTGTCCCAAGGATGAGGAATCCGTAAAACAAATAATCCAACAAGCAATCCATTCAGCTCGCCCATTCAGAACTGCTAAGGCCAGTGGAAAAGAGTATACAGATGCCGGATTCAAAGATGCCCTGGTTTTTAATACTATCCTCGCACACACCGGTGAGCAACTCGGCTTGCTTGTTTCAAATGATACCGATTTTTCGGAGCTATTTGACGAGAGACCCACAAGCAATTTAAGAATTTGCAGCAGTGCAAAAGATGTTCAAGTAATTCTGTCGAAAGAGTTTGATGTAATATCTATTGCTATAATTGAGGATCTTCTAAAACCAGATACCTATTTGATGCAGCGCATCCTGTCCGAATGCGATCTTGAAGAAAATTGCACTGTATACGGCATAAAAATAGCATCTTGTGAAACAAAGGATGATAATGTTGATGTACAGTTTACAGCGACAGTAAATGGGCAAAAGCTCACTTTCGATATTACATACAATATAAACGCTAAGGAATTGTTAGAAGCATCCTGCGAGCCTTATGATGAGGAGGCAAATTAAATGTCAATATCTGCATATCTATTTAAGTACATAGATATAAATCCTAAAGAACTTCTGGCCAAAGGGGCATTGGCAAAGAAGATTTCTATGGACAAGCTCCAACCTTTTTGCAGAGATGTTCCTAAGTATGAAATAGCTAAATTTAGTGGAGGCACTAGATTTAGGAATGGTGACACTATTATGGCACGCATAACACCATGCCTTGAAAATGGGAAAACGGCAATGGTTAATATTCTGGAACCGGGCGAAGTCGGATTTGGGTCAACTGAATTTATTGTATTCAGAGCCAAAGAAGGCTACACAGACCCCAACTTTGTTTATTATCTCGTGAAAAGCTCCTTTGTACGAGATCCAGCGATAAAATCTATGGTTGGATCATCGGGTCGTCAGCGTGTTCAAACAGATGTGGTGCAAAATCTTATTGTACCCTTCCCAAGTTTATTAGAACAGCGCAAAATTGCAAGCATATTAAAGTCACTTGATGATAAGATAGCCCTTAATACAGCGATAAATGATAATTTAGAGCAGCAAGCTCAGGCGTTGTTCCAGGAGCTATTCATTACTAATGCTGATCCAAATTGGCGAACAGGTACCATCATCAATTTGGGAACTGTTATTGGCGGCAGCACACCCTCCAAAGCAAAGCCGGAATACTACACCAAGAACGGAATTGCTTGGATAACTCCGAAGGATTTATCAATTAATAAATCGAAATTCATAACTCACGGCGAAAACGACATTACTGAACTTGGGCTAAAAAACAGTAGTGCGACTGTCATGCCCGAAGGAACAGTTTTATTTTCGTCACGTGCCCCTATTGGCTATATTGCTATTGCTGCTGGAAATATCACGACAAATCAGGGATTTAAGTCGGTTGTTCCCAATGATGAAATTGGCACTGCATATGTCTATTACTACTTGAAGCAGAATCTATCAATGATTGAAAGACTAGCGTCCGGTTCAACATTCAAAGAAGTTTCCGGTGGAACAATGAAGTCTGTTCCTGCAATCGTTCCGGACAGCAAAACCATAGAAAAATTCAACAGCTTCTGTTTGCCGATATTTGAACAGCAGAAAGTTTTAGAAACACAGAATCAAACATTGGCGGGCTTGCGGGATAGCCTTTTGCCTAAGCTAATGTCCGGTGAGCTGGATGCCTCTGCCATTCAGCTTTAAGCCGCTAAATTATCATTTATCTTGTTATTATCTTGAATTTTATTATCAAGCAGTTCAAGGACGGAAACTACTCTACGCTGCGTAACTAAGTCTGGCAAGTCAACATCAATCGAATATATTTCATACCTGTCGGTAGATGGGATCGCCGAGCCACTGTCCATACGATTAATGTCATAGGTTAAAAATTTATAGTACGCCCATTTCAAATCAACCTTATCACTAATGGGCTTGGCGTAGAAAGCTGTGTCAATAACAGAAAAAGGAGTATCCGAATAATGAACCCCCCGATAAGCGCCCTTCCTTCCAAGAATAAAAGACGGATGCTCACACAGTGGCTTTAAATGGGAAGTTCCTATTTGTCCATTAGTGCCATACACGGGAATAGGCCCATTGGCAGACTCCTTATCCTTAATCGGCTTTCCGTATTCTAAGGTAATCAAATCACCCCATTGCATTTTTTAACACTCCCTCTATCCAATATATTTTCTATGTGCCAGTTTTACATTACTCTGCTTGACCATTGCGTATTGCAAAGTTGTGTCAATCCGCTTGTGTCCCAGCAATTGCTGAAGCTGTTCTATGGGCATACCCTTGTCTATTGCCATTGTCGCCAGTGTTCGGCGGAATTTGTGCGGATGCACTTTGTGTACGCCCAACTGCCTGCCCAATTCCCGCAATCTTGTTTCGACACCGCCTATGGATAGACGGCTGAAAGGCGCTTTCAGAGAAACAATCAGTGCCGGATTATTGTCGTTGCGGCTGTCTAAATAGGTTTGCAGATGCAGCTTCGTTCGGGCATCAAAGTAGACCATTCGCTCTTTGTCTCCTTTACCGAACACCACACACTCCCGCTCTGCAAAATCCACATCATCACGGTTCAGAAGTACCATTTCTCCGACACGCATTCCGGTTGAAGCCAGCAGGTCGATCATTGCCAAATCCCGCATTTCAGAGCAGCTATCCCGCATCAGCTCAAGGGTTTCGTCGGAGTAGGTTTCCTTGATATTTGACGCTGTTTTGACCTTGTGTATCCGGCGCACCGGACTTTTAAGGATATAATCCTCATCTTCCAGCCAAGAGAAGAACGACGAAAGAATACGCCGAATGTTATCTATGGTTACTCGGCTGGAATGCCGTTCCCGCTGATAATTCGTCAGGTATTGGCGAATATCCTCTGTTACAATCTCTTTGATTGGTTTCCCGATACCGTCAAGCATTGCCTGTGTGGTGGCCTGATAGTATTTCAACGACTTTTCAGAACAACCTTCAATACGCTTTGCGGCGAGAAAAAGTGATAAAAGATCTTGCTCTTGCCTCTCGGCTTTGCCATCAGAAACGCTAATGTCATAATCCCATAGAGTGTGCAGCAAAACCTCTTGCAGTTTTTCGGTTTGTGCGTTGTTCAGATATGGGAGCATACCTTGCACAACAGCAGCGACTATTTTTTGCTTCATAGTTGAACTCTCCTTTTTATTGAGAACAACTATGGAGTGGTGTATCCTCGTTTTCACCCCCGCCACTCGCAAGGGCTATTGATAAGTAGGTAAATGATAATTTAGCGGTTTTAAAGTTCGACGGAGGATACATCCAGTTCGCCGGACATCAGTTTGGGCAAAAGAGAATCCCGGATTTCAGCAAGTTTGATATTTTCGTCTTCGTTTACCCAAATTTGCTCAAAAATCGGGGTAACAGCTTCCGTAAAAGCGCTCATTATTGTTTTGTCAGGAACGACGATCTCTGTTTTGCGAAAATCAGGGACAGTGAGCTGCTGCTGAGTTGTTCCCGTTCCGGCAATGTGAAGTTGACACAAGTACAAATATAAATATTTTGCGCTTACTACATTTACATCCGGAATCAGTGTTACCAAGCGAACGATTGGCACATAAGGGTGATGCCTCAAGCAGACGTAGCCAATCGTGCCTCTCGCAGAGACGGTAACGCTTTCATCTTTAATCTTTGGCTCGTTGGTATAACCGTATAAGCCGTGGTTATTTATGCCGTTTGAATAAATTGGATACGGATGTGAAAGTGTTTTGACGGGTGAAGATTCCTTCGGCTTATCTCCACCTGCCCCCATTTCGGTAATGTCACCAAGGGTGCAGGCTGCCCAATTATACGGCATTATTCCGTTAAACGGTTCAAAATTCACAAACCAAGATTTAAAAATTGCCTGAGTCTGCTGCTCTAAATTATCATTTATTCTTTGAATATTAATCGTACTCAACGCACATAATATATAAAATATGCTTGAGGGTGATCTAAATATGCAAAAATATATTCTGAGTTGGCTTTTTTCGACATTAGACGAACTTATAGATTGTGAATATCAGCCTGATATGGAGGATAAAGTTGATGATGCAATTCGAAGAAAAGGATCTGCTCCGCCTAGCGATGATACTGGAGAATCAAGGAGCAACAACTAGGGACCGATACATCTGCAAATTTGTTGAGTATGTTCTTTTCGACTCGGAGAAGAGCGAGTTATCATCTCTAGAAATTTGCACTTGTATTAAAAATAGGTTTCAACTTGAATTTGATCTTACTGAAATTGAAGCAGCTGTTAAAAAAAGAGGTATAGGGCGACTCGAAGAGACACAGGGATATTATCGTTTAACGCCCAAAGTCGCCAACCAGCTGTCAAGCCAAAAATCTTCATTAGATCAATTGCGAAGCTATTTGACGCTGTTCTCTCAAGATAGGCCAAATGTCGACATAGAAGCCACATTGATGCTTGTTCAGAAATATCTTTACTTTTGTTTTAATTCAAACGCAAGTAATTTGTTGTCGCTCATCGGCGAAAACCCGAAACACATAGACAGCACCACTTTTACTGCTGAATTTAACCCTTCTCAAGAAGAGATAGACATTATCAACGATTTTATTCACTGGGAAAACGCAGAAAAGAATAAGTTTATGTATTCCGTCGTATCTTCTTGTTATGAGTATTGCCTTATAACAGCCAATAAAAGCCCTACCATATCCAAATCCATCTTCAGAGGCAAGAAGTTCTTTTTAGACACGAATATTATATTTAGAATCGCCGGATTTAATAAGGACGAACGTAGGTTTGTCTCGAAAGTATTCGTGGAAAAATGTCGCGAAGTTGGCGTAGCATTATGTTATACAAGCGCAGTGTTGACTGAGATATATCGTGTTATAGATTCTCAAATCAAATATATAAGGGTAATAACTAACGAACAAGCTCCGGTTGATGCTAATCTTATCTCAAAGCTTTCTAGCAATTATGAGGTCAATGATTTTTATACGCTTTACTATAATTGGTGTAAAGAACCGCAGAACAGATACAACGATTTCCCTTCATTCCGAAACTATTTGACCGGTATGATTAGCAACGTTATTAGCAATTTTGAGTATATTGATTCTACAATAATCAAGGACTATGACGAAAACGAACAACAACTCTTTGACACCTTAATGAAGTTTAAATCCGAGAAAAGACCCTATAAGAAAACAACCATCGAATCGATAAAAACTGATGTAAAGCAAGTCCTATACCTCAATTCCATTCGGCCTAAAAGCGCCAAAAGCTTATGGGATATGAATGAATACATAGTCTCTGCAGATCAACTGCTCATATCTTGGGCAGAGGAAACCTTTAATGGTGTCCCAATTGTGGTAATTCCCAGTTTGTGGTTATCAATTATTCTGAAGGTGTCAGGCAGAGCAACAGAAAACGACTACAAATCTTTCTGTATGTTTATGACATTAAGACATTCCCGAACAGATGATAATACCATACACATTAATGCTGTGGAGCTGCTATCTAAACTATCCGAGAAAACTATTGACAGTAGTTTAAAGGAGCAGATTATTGCAGAAATATTATCTAATAGAGGGAAATATAGTTTTAGTGAACCCGATGATTATGATTCTTCTGTCGATCTAGCTTTTGATGCAGTTTTAGCAAGAGAAAAAGACTTACAAAAGGAAGAATTACTGCTAGCTGTCAATGCAGAGAAAGCCAAATCAAAAAAGCGAGCAGAGGAATATGAAGAAAAACTTAAAAGTAAGATATCTGCAGAAGAGTATGCACAAACATATTCCCAAAAGAAAGCCCAAGCAAAAGTTGAACGATTTTCTCAGCATGCGCAGATCCCACTTGTAATAAATGGAATCATCTTTATTGTAGCAGTTGGGATATTGCTGTGTTGGATATTCAAGTTGAAGCCAATCAGTGACATATTGACAAACATTTTTGATAGTGATGACAAAGGTGAGAAAGTTGTCAGTGCTATTGTCTGGATTTTCAATTTGTTCGTAATTACTATCCCTACATATTTAGGGAAAGTGTGGGATTATTTATCTTCTGACAAACGCAAGGACAAGCTCTGCTCAAAATATTTTAAACAACAGCTAAAGATATTGAATAGTAAATAGAGAGTACATCAAGGAGCTGAATAATATGCCGGGATATAACACAGAAGCGGATTACGAAAACGCAATCATCGAGCTTTTCAGAAACGATTTGGGCTATGAGTATGTCTACGGCCCGGATGTGGAGCGAGACTTTAACAGTCCACTCTATGATTCTGTATTGGAGGAGTCTTTGTATCGTCTGAACAAGGGCTTACCTGCTGATGCAATTAACGATGCTTTATTCAAGTTGCGCAACTTTGAAAATGGCGAGCTTGTGCAGAAGAACGCCGAATTTATGGAGTACCTGCAAAGCGGCATTCCGGTCCGCTACTTAGAAAAAGGCGAGGAGCGTTCCGGCATTGTGTATCTCGCTGACTATTCCCACCCCGAAAACAACTCCTTTATCGTTGCCAATCAATGGACCTTCATTGAGAACAGTAACAAGCGTCCGGATGTTATTCTCTTTCTCAACGGCTTGCCCATTGTTCTTGTGGAGCTGAAATCTCCCTCCCGTGAGGAAACGGACGCTTCCGAGGCCTATCGGCAGCTCCGGAATTATATGCAGGAAATTCCGTCGATGTTCATTTACAATGCCATCTGCGTGATGAGCGATCAATCTACTTCAAAGGCAGGAACGATCACCTCAGGTGAAGATCGTTTTATGGAGTGGAAAACGAAAGATGGCAGTTATGAAAATACCCAATATGCACAGTTTGACACCTTCTTTGAAGGATTGTTCCAAAAAGATCGCCTGCTGGATATTATCAAAAACTTTATCTGCTTTTCAAACGAGGGTATCAAGAGCTTCAAAATTCTTGCCGGATACCATCAGTATTTTGCGGTAAGAAAAGCAATCGAATCTACCAAGCACGCAACCGTGACGGACGGCAAGGGCGGTGTTTTCTGGCACACGCAAGGCAGCGGAAAGTCGTTGTCTATGGTTTTTTATGCTCATCTGCTGCAAGACGCCCTAGACAGCCCCACAATCGTTGTTCTTACCGACCGCAACGATCTTGACGATCAGCTTTACGGCCAGTTCGCCAAATGTAAGAAGTTTTTGCGTCAAGAGCCTATCCACGCTGAAAGCAGAGAGCATTTGAAGTCGCTGCTTGCCGGCAGACAGGCAAACGGGATTATCTTTACTACAATGCAGAAGTTTGAGGAATCCCACGAGCCGCTTTCTGAGCGCCGCAATATCGTCGTGATGGCGGACGAGGCCCACCGTGGGCAGTACGGACTTGCGGAAAAAATCAAAATCACAACAAACGAGGATGGCGAAGAAGTCGCCAAGCGTGTTGTTGGCACGGCTCGTATTATCCGCAACAGCTTGCCCAACGCTACATACATCGGCTTTACCGGCACGCCGATTTCCTCCAAGGATCGCAGTACCCGTGAAGTGTTTGGCGATTATATCGACATCTACGATATGACGCAGGCTGTCGAGGATGGTGCAACACGCCCGGTCTACTACGAAAGCCGTGTTATCAAGCTACATCTCGATGAAGCTACATTGCACCTCATTGATGCAGAATATGACATTATGGCCAACAACGCCGATCCGCAGGTTATCGAGCAGAGCAAGAAACAGCTCGGCCAGATGGAGGCAGTTTTGGGCAACGACCAGACCATCAATTCGTTAGTCTGCGACATTCTTGACCACTACGAAAATAACCGTGCGAACCTACTCACAGGTAAAGCGATGATTGTTGCATATTCCCGTGCCATCGCTATGAAGATATACAACCGCATTCTCGAACTGCGTCCGGCGTGGACAGAAAAAGTCGCCGTTGTAATGACCGAAAGCAACAAGGACCCAGAAGAATGGCGTAAAATCATTGGAAACAAGCACCACAAAGACGAACTGGCACAGAAATTCAAGGATAATGACAGCCCTCTGAAAATTGCCATTGTCGTAGATATGTGGCTGACGGGCTTTGATGTACCATCTCTTGCAACAATGTATGTCTATAAACCGATGCAGGGCTACAACCTGATGCAGGCCATTGCCCGTGTCAACCGAGTCTTCCGCGATAAGGAAGGCGGTCTTGTCGTCGACTATGTAGGTATCGCTTCTGCCTTGAAGCAGGCAATGAACGACTATACAGTACGAGATAAAAAGAACTATGGCGATACCGATGTCGCAAAGGTTGCATATCCCAAGTTCCTTGAAAAGCTCTCTATATGCCAAGATTTGTTCCATCACTACGACTACTCAAAGTTTATGTCCGGCTCGGATCTCGAACGAGCAAAAACCATCAGTGGTGCTGTGAACTTCATAATGGGTCGGGAATTGGAAGAAGAACGGGACACTTTCCTCAAAGAGGCACTGATGCTTCACCAAGCACTGTCTCTCTGCTCTTCCTTGGTAGATGAGCCGATGCGGTTCGAAGCAGCCTTCTTCGAGTCTGTCCGTGTCCTTGTCATTCGGCTGACTAATCAGGGCGGTGGGCAAAAGATTTCTCTCCCGGAGATGAACGCCCGGATCAATGAGCTTTTGAAGCAGAGCATCAAGAGTGACGGCGTCATCAATCTGTTTTCTGATGTTAACTCCGAATTTTCTCTGTTTGATCCGAAGTTCCTTGAAGAAATCTCCAAGATGAAGGAAAAGAATCTCGCCGTAGAATTGCTGAAAAAATTGATCGCCGAGCAGGTTCAGATTTACCGCAGGACAAATGTGGTCAAATCCGAAAAATTCAGCGAGATTATGCAGCGGGCGATGAACGCCTATCTGAACGGTATGCTGACAAATGAGCAGGTCATTGATGAGATGATGAAGCTTGCCAAGCAGATCGCCGCTGCGCACAACGAAGGCAAAGAACTTGGCCTCACGGCGGATGAGTTAGCATTCTACGATGCGCTGACAAAGCCACAGGCAATCAAAGATTTTTATGAAAATGATGAATTGATCGCCATTACCAAGGAACTTGCTGAAACCCTTCGCAAGAACCGCACGATTGACTGGAACAGGCGTGAACAGGCAAGGGCAAGAATGCGCATGCTGATTAAACGCCTTTTGAAAAAACATAAGTATCCGCCCGAAGGGATGGACGATGCTGTTCAAACTGTTATGACGCAGTGCGAGCTTTGGACGGATAATATGGAGGAATGAGTATGGACACACAGAATCTTTCTATAGCAATTCAGGCGTTTATAAAAAAGCAATCCACCAATGCCGCATATTACGAAGAAAACTGGAATGAACGGAAAGAGCGAAAAGCATACTACCAATCCTTCACCAAAGATAAGCTCTTGGCAATGACCGAAGAAGATTTCCTTGAGTATATCAGCAGGCTTTGGGCAGTGCTAATGTGGGGAAACAAAAAATATGTTGTCGATAAGCTGATTGAAGATAATGGCTTTTCTACGCTTAAAAAGCAGTTAGCCGACCTGTTGTACGGATCTGCCTCTGTAGAGAAACGGTGGGATATTTTTCTGAAATCTGTAAAAGGTATGGGACCTGCTACGATCAGTGAACTGCTTTCCTATATGAATCCGCAGGAGCACATCGTATTCAACAAGACAACAATTCTTTGTTACGGTTACTTGGGGATTCCGAATATGCCCAAGTACAACTACCAATACACCGGAAAGAAATATACTGAAGTGTGTACGATTGCAAAGGAAATTGCATCCAGTCTGAAGAAAGCAGGCGCTGCTGATTCGGATTTGCTGGCTGTTGACTATTTCCTGTGGGATGAAATTCTCCCTCTCGCAGAAAAGGATGTCCCTACCACAGATGCGATTTCTATTTCTCAGGAGCCCATTTCTGCCAGAGATTCAAGATCGCTACACGATGAGATTAAGGACAAGCTGGTGGATATAGGAAAGTTGCTCGGCTTTGACAGCCGCTCTGAAGTAAAGATTGCAACGGGCGCAGTTGTGGACGCTGTCTGGGAAGCTAAAATCGGCAATATGGGGAAAGCAATTTATGTTTTTGAGGTACAGTCCAAAGGTTCCATCGATAGCCTTATTCTAAATCTGAAAAAGGCACAGAGCAATGCAGCGGTTCAAGCTGTTGTCGCCGTTGCAGATGAAGAACAGCTTGCGAAGATCATTCAGGAAAGTGCCGGTGTGATTG
>QWCK01007702.1_pt1 | contig 13441 bp, 10 predicted proteins | sample 1972571 | NCBI WGS metagenome assembly QWCK01 (sample SAMN09866710, study PRJNA288562) | Human gut metagenome isolate term2_stool, whole genome shotgun sequencing... | isolation source: gut | host: Homo sapiens | place: USA: California
GAAAACTTTCCTGCTCCGGCGTAGACCAGGAAGGCTTCCCGGGTCTCACGCCTCCGCCGGCGGCTGCAGAAAATGATCTGCCCATTTTTCAGCAGAACTTCGCCAGTTACCTGTACAAGGGAAACGTGGGCAAAGTTGATCAGCAGACCTTTTCCGCCGTGGAAAAAACGATCACTTGGTGTAAGGCAGACCGTCAGGTCGGCAAATGTGCAGCGGGTTGTAAAATCTCCCTGAATGGTGTGGAGAATCAGTCGGTGCTGGCAGGCTTCAACGTAAATCAGGTCGTCGAGCGCCAGCCGGTATTTTTGGGAAACACCCTGTGAGATAATGACTGGAATTTCGAGCAGAACAGAATCGTTCGGATCGAGTGGGAATATTAATTTGGAATACAAGAAAAACACCTCCGGGAAAGTATACCGTTTGCGTCGAAGTGCAGCCGTTCAAGTCGAAGCGGTTGTCCAGCGCAAAGAAACATGATAGGGTACAAAATAAAAGCAGGAGGAGAGCATTACAGCAAACATCATAAAAATACAAAGTGTAGTTTAACACAGTGACAGAATCTCATTCAAGCCGAATTGACGGACTTCTGTTAAAATCGTTCGACAGAAAGTGACACCGTATGGCAGAAAGGGGCGAAAAAAGTAAAAAAAGGAACGATAGACAGAAAAAGCAGAAGAAAAAAACAGGAAAATCAAAAGAAAATCGAAAGAAAAGGAGGCAGAGAAGATTGACGATGCGAGATTGATTTGGTATAATATTCCAAAAATAATTATTACATATAACATTACCATCAGAGAAAAAGTACATACAACAGCAGATGCAGCATTATTTTTATGCTTTCAGGAAGTGAAGGGAAGCCATTCCAAAGGAGTGATCCGGCTGCCGCTGCTTCATTATGACATTCCGTTTGAGGGATACGGAGAAATGCTGCTTCGGATGAACCGCATTTATGACCTGCTCGGCATGCCGGATGCAGGAAGCTGTATGCGGAGCCTTTCAGAAGGGGAAAAAGAAGAGTGGGAATTTACAGATGAAATGAAGAACAATCAGGATACAACGCTTCCAGCCGGAACCGAGCGTATGGTCAGTATTCAGATTCAGTTCCGACAGCACTGTAGTCTGCAGGGATTTCTGATCTGCGGAAAACAGAAAGCAGGTTTTCGTTCAGCACTTGAAATGCTGTATTTACTGGAAGATTGTCTGCAGGAACAGGATAACTGAATACGGGAGAAAAACGCAACAGAATGAGAGTGGGAGCTATGAAGGAAGAAAAAAAGATCAGAAAGAAAATAAAAATTGAGGATTTGTTGCCAAGAGATCCCATCCGGGTGGATCTCGATGCAATCCTGGGCTATGTGAAGGGAAAAACAATCCTGGTAACAGGCGGAGGCGGTTCGATCGGAAGTGAGATCTGCCGCCAGCTGGCCGGACACGACGTCGGGCATCTGATCATTTTTGACATCTACGAAAACAATGCGTACCAGATTCAGAAATCTCTGGAATGGGAGTTCCCAGATCTCAATTTGACAGTACTGATTGGTTCTGTGCGGGATGAGCGGAGGCTGGAATCAATTTTTTCGAAGTACTGGCCGGACATCGTCTTTCACGCAGCAGCCCACAAGCATGTGCCGCTGATGGAGGACAGCCCGAATGAAGCGATTAAAAACAATGTTATTGGAACCTTAAAAACGGCGCGCACAGCAAGCCATTATCAGGTAAAGAAGTTTATCCTGATATCAACAGACAAGGCAGTCAACCCGACCAACATCATGGGAGCGAGCAAGCGGCTCTGTGAGATGGTGATTCAGCTGATCGGAAGACACAGCACGACAGAGTTTGCGGCAGTGCGCTTTGGAAATGTACTGGGAAGCAACGGAAGTGTCATTCCGCTGTTCCGCCGTCAGATCGAACACGGCGGTCCGGTGACGGTTACGCATCCGGATATCATTCGATATTTTATGACGATTCCGGAGGCAGTCAGCCTTGTACTTGAGGCAGGCGCCTATGCGAAAAACGGTCAGATCTTTGTCCTGAATATGGGAGATCCGGTCAGAATCGCAGACCTGGCCAAAAATATGATCCGCCTTTCCGGATATGAGCCGGAAAAAGAAATCAAGATCAAATACATTGGCCTGCGACCCGGCGAAAAGCTGTATGAGGAACTTCTGATGAATGAAGAGGGCATGCAGACCACAGAAAACAGCCGGATTTTTATCGGCAGACAGATTGCATTTGACGAGAAGGTATTCCGGGAGCAGATAAAGGAACTCGCGAAGGAAGCGGAAAACGAATGTCCGGACATCTGTTATCTGGTAAAGAAAATGGTACCGGAATACCAGTACGAAGGAGAAAAACAGGGATGACGGACCTTCATGTACATATTCTGCCGGGAGTGGACGACGGATCCCCGAATTTGTCCACCTCCCTTGAAATGGCAGAAATGGCGGCACAAAGCGGGGTGCGTATCCTCGCGGTGACGCCGCATGCAAACCAGACGGGAATCGAAGGCGTGGAGGACGGATACGTCAACTACGAATCGGAACAGTTAGAAGAGCAATTTTACCGTCTGGAGAGGGAAATCAACAGAGAACACATTCCCATCAGCCTGGTGCGCGGCATGGAAATCATGAGCATCGGACCGCTGGAGAAAAAAATCAGAGAGAGAAAGCTGATACCGCTCCATGAGAGCCGCTATTATCTGATCGAGGTGCCGTTTGATATGGCGCCGGACGGAATCAGAAAGCGGCTGCTGGAATTTCCGGCGATGGGAAAAATCCCGGTGCTGGCGCATCCGGAGCGGTATTTCTGCGTGCAGGATACACCGGAGCTTCTATACGAATTCCGGGAAATGGGCGCGGTTTTGCAGATCAACAAAGGAAGCGTGTTTGGAAGATTTGGAGAAGAGGCTGAGCGGACAGCAAGGTTTCTACTGGAAAACCGCCTTGCGGGCTGTGTGGCAAGCGATGCCCACGGAGCCGATTACCGGACCACGGACATGCGGCCAGTCCGGCAGTTTCTGGAGGAGCGGTATGGAGAAGCGTATGCACAGCTTTTAGTGAAAGTGAATCCGAGAAGAATCCTGGAGGACCGTCAGATTTTCTATGAACCGTCCCCGGAACGAAAACGGAAAAGACGCTGGTTCCTCTAAAAACAGGAAGAATGGCGTTACAGAAACGAAAGGAGCATCTTTGATATGCACAAAACGAGAGCGGCAGTTCTCATTCTGTTTCTGGCTTCCACACTTGCCTTTGGCGGGTGTCTGGTGCGGCAGCAGACGGGAAAAGACGGAAAAGGGCCGGAAATTACGATGGACAACAGTGAGATTTCTGCCAGCATCCATGCAGAGGAGTCAGAACTTCTGGCCGGAGTAACTGCTTACGATAAAAAAGACGGCGATGTGACGAGTTCTCTTGCTGTGGAACATATTTCGAATTTTGTGGAAAAAGGGCGGCGGAAAATCAGTATCGTCGCCTTTGATTCCGATAATCACGTTACGCATGCGGAGCGGGAACTGGTGTATAACGATTACACCTCACCGGTCTTTTCCCTGGATCGCCCGCTGCGGTTCAGCCTGAATGCAGATGATCTGACAGAGGGACTTTCCGCGGAGGACTGCCTGGACGGAACGATTACCGACCGCATCCGGATTTCTTACGAGGATGAGATCAGCAGTACACCGGGACTGTACCACGTGACATATTCGGTTGCAAACCGCGCCGGAGATGTGACAAGTCTTCCGGTGACAGTAGAACTCTACGATCCGGCAGAGGAGAACGGAAGGCCGCAGATTACCCTGAGCGATTACCTGATTCATCTGGATCTGCAGCAGCCATTTGATCCGCAGGCATATCTGGAAAGCGTGAGTGTGGATCAGATGCTGTATGAAAAGAGAGAAGACGGTGCGCTTCATGCAGCTTCGTATGAAGAAGAGCTTCTGGGAGAAAATCAGTTTTCCATTGACAATCCGGTCGATACCGGCAGTGCGGGTGTTTATGAAGTGACATACACTGCGACAGCGGAGGATGGGCAGACAAGCTCCGTCCGCCTGATCGTCTGTGTAAACGAATAGGGGGGATCCAGATGGGAGAATACGACAGAACAGGAAACGGGCAGAGCAGCAAAACAGACTGGGATCTCCGAAGTATCCTGTGCGACATTGCAAAAAACTGGTGGGTCATCCTTCTGATTGCCTGTTCGGCGGCAATGATAACCTATACTGTGATGGCGACCGTACACAAAGACCGGTATACGGTAAAAACCACATTTGCCGTTATGGGACGCGGGGTGGATGCCAATGCGGCATCGAGCCTGTCGGCCACATATGAGATGGCACAGAAATTTGAAGCAATTCTGGAAAATACGATTTTGAAGAAAAAAGTGATGGAGGAGCTCAGCCTGTCCTCGTTTCCGGCAAAAATGAATGCTTCCATTGTGCCGGAATCCAATCTGATGGAGCTGTCTGTGACCGCAGATTCGCCGGAAATGGCATTTCGGATCTTAAAGTCGGTACTGAACAATTATACGAGCATTTCCGACTATATTATTCCGAATGTAGTGTTGGAGACACTGCAGCAGCCGCAGGTTTCCGGTGTGCCATCGAACCAGATTCCGACCAAAAAGTATGCCGCGACCGCATTTCTTGCGGCAGCCCTTGCTATGGCGGCACTCATCGGACTCTTTTCCTTTCTGCGGGATACCGTCAAAAATGAGGCAGAATTCACCCGCAAAATCGATGCGGACCTGCTGGGCGTTGTGTATCACGAAAAGAAGAAGAAAAACAGCTCCATGCTGATTACCAATCCGGCGCGGAGCTTTCTGTATGTGGAATCCTTAAAGCGTATTGCATCGCGTGTGCGGGGGCGTCTGGACCGAAAAGGCGGAAAAGTGCTGCTGGTGACCAGTGTGGCGGAAAATGAAGGAAAATCGACCCTTGCGGCAAATCTGGCGCTTGCTCTTGCAGAAGAGCAGAACCGTGTACTGCTTTTGGACTGCGATTTCCGACAGCCGGCGTTACATAAAATCTTTGAGATTCCGGAAAAAGACGGAAAGGATTTCGGAAAGGTTGTCCTCGGAAAAGAGTCGGCATCCGGCGTTTTTGAGAAACACAAGGATACCAACGTATATACCGGAATCTGCCGTAATCGTCTGGAAGAGCCGTCGCTTGCAATCGGCGGTGAGATTTTCCACCGGATTCTGGAGACATGCCGGACCAATATGGACTACATTATTCTGGATACGCCGCCGATGGGAATGACGGCGGATGCAGAAGAGCTTGCAGAGTATGCCGATGCGGCAGTTCTTTCCGTGCGGCAGGACGGCGTACTGACGAGGGATATCAACGATGCGATTGATGCATTGAACCAGAAAGAGGAAAAAGTGATCGGCTGTGTATTTGGAAATGTTTACCCGGGATTCGGTGAGCGGATCGGCAACAGCTACGGTTATGGATATGGATACGGCACCTACAGCAGGGCAGAACGATAAGAGGGAGCAAAGAGCATGAGCAGAGAAACGTATGAAACCTATTCGGCGGAACCGGAGAAAATCGATCTGATCGCCTTTCTGGCAGAATATTTCCAGGCATTCCGAAAATTCTTTTTGGGCGTGCTGATTCTTGTGATCCTCATGGGAGGCGGCTCCTTTCTGACGGCAAAGCTGCGGTATCAGCCCATGTATGAGGCATACACCTCATTTGTGGTCGGATCAAACCGCGCGGTCGGCTATTCCTATTATGACAATGTGACGGCGCAGCAGCTTGGAAAAACCTTTCCTTATATCGTAACAAGCGGTGTATTAAAGGATGTTGTAGCACGGGATCTTCAGGTGGGAGCAGTGACATCCCAAATTGAGGCGAGCGTGATGGAAAACACCAACCTGTTCACAATTCGCGTAAAAGATTCTTCACCGGATACGGCATATCGCGTACTTCAGTCCGTCATTACCAATTATCCGGAGGTAGCAGAGTACATAATCGGTGCGACAACGCTGACGGTGGTAGACGACAGCGGCGTACCGGTATCCCCGATCAACAGCCAGGATGCGGTACATGCCGGAATGATCGGAGCAGCGGCGGGACTTGCCGTTGCACTGCTTTTGGTCTTCATCTATGTGAGAACAAGAAAAACAATTCGCCAGGCAGATGACGTGAAAAAGCTGACGAACGCAGCGTTCCTTGGAAATCTGCCGGAGGCGAAAATCAAGAAACGAAGCAACGTAAAAGAACAGACCATCACGATCTGTAACCCCAAAGTGCCGGATTCCTTCAAAGAAGCAATGCAGCTCATCCGGACAAGAACAGAGGACGGGCTTGGAAAAGCCGACTGTCCTGTTTTGCTTGTGACAAGCTCTGTGCCGGGAGAGGGAAAGACAACCGTTGCCGTGAATCTCGCAGAAGCATTCGCAAAGAAGAAGTACCGCGTAGTGCTGCTGGACGGAGATCTGCGAAATCCGTCGGTATTGAAGTGTATCGGACTTTCCGAGCGGAAGGGACGTGGAATCATAGGAGTGCTGAAAGGACAGATCAGCCTGGATGAGGCACTTACCGATTATCGGGATCTGTCGCTGAAAATTCTGCCGGGTGTCGGAAGTACACAAAATCCGGCCGGCCTGCTGCGTTCCGCGCGGATGAAAACGCTGATCGAAGAATTGAAAGAGGATGCGGATCTTCTGATTATTGATACGCCGCCGTGCGGAGTACTGTCGGATGCATCCCTTTTGGGCGGAATCGCAGATTCTGCAGTTCTTGTCGTACACCAGGGAACTACCAAGGACCGTGAAGTACAGCGGGCACTGGAATTCTTCGAGGATTCGCAAATTCCGGTCTGCGGCTATGTACTGAACGGCGTGCCGGAGGGTGCGACAGGCTACGGATACAGCACCTATGGCGGTTATGGCTACGGAAAATATGGTTATGGTTACGGAAAGTACGGCTATGGAAAAGAAAAAGAAGGCCGGAAAAGTAACCAGTCGGTGAAAGAATAGGGGGAAGAAAACATGAGGGAATCTGGAATTTATCAAATGTATCTGAAAAATCTGCTGGACCGGCTGCTTGCACTGGTTGGAACGGCAGCACTGTCGTGGTTGCTGATTTTGCTTGGCATAGCGATCCATCTCGATTCGCCGGGACCGATTTTCTTCCGGCAGAAGCGGGCAGGAAAGAACGGCACGTATTTTTACATATATAAATTCCGCACGATGCGTATCGATACCCCACATGATATGCCGACCCATATGCTGAATAATCCCGATCTTTTCATCACAAGAGTCGGACGGTTTCTCCGGAAAACATCCCTCGATGAGCTGCCACAGCTCTTTAATATCCTGAAGGGCGATATGGCGCTGGTTGGCCCGCGTCCGGCACTCTGGAATCAGTATGACCTCCTTGTGGAGCGTGAGCAGTACGGCGCAAACAGCGTCCGTCCGGGTCTTACCGGATGGGCACAGATCCATGGACGGGATGAGCTGCCGATCCGGCAAAAAGCTGAACTGGATGGATATTATGTGCACCATATCCAGCTCAAAATGGATCTGGAATGTCTCTGGAGAACAGCAGGAGCCGTACTGCGGCAGGATGGAATTCACGAAGGCAGACTGGAAAAACAGCAGATGAAGGGTGCAAAAGAGGTTGTGAAGGTTGGAAAATAGAAGAAGATAAAAAAGATAGAAAAAGACAGAGAAAGATAGAAAAACAGCAAAAGATAGAAAAAGTAGTAAAAGACAGCAAAAGATAGAAAAAATAGCAAAGATAGCAAAAGATAGGAAGAAACGGGCAGGATGTTTTTGGGAAGGAAAGCATGCTGCCTCGTTTTACATAGAAGCTGGAAAATAATGAGAAAAGTAATTGCATATTGATTGAAAGATGATATAATTTATAAAGAAAATAATGAAATTAGTAATGAAACAATGCGGAATATTACACCGAAACAGGAAAGAAAAATGAAAAAACGAATTCTAATTGTAACCAATCATTCGTATATGTTCTGGCAGTTTCGCAAAGAATTGGTGGAAGCCTTGCAGAAAGAGCATGAAGTGATTCTTGCCATGCCATTTGTCGGGCATGAAGAAGATTTTCGGAAAATGGGAATCGAGTGTATTCCCGTATCCATGAACCGACGTGGCGTGAATCCTTTTGCCGAGGCAAAGCTGTTGCGGGACTATAAGCGGCTTCTGCAAAAAATCAGCCCGGACTTTGTGCTTACATATTCCATTAAACCAAATATCTATATGGGTCTGCTCTGCAGTTGCAAAAAGATTCCCTATTATGCCAACGTACAGGGACTTGGAACTGCATTCCAAAAACCAGTACTGGCCGGATTTGTTACGGTACTGTATCGAATCGCTTTCCGAAAAGTAAAATATGTCTTTTTTGAAAATAAAGAAAACGCCCGCGAATTTGGCGAACGAAACATCGTATCGGCAGATCGTCAGGTTGTTCTGCCCGGTGCGGGAATTAACCTGGAAAAATACAAAATGGAACCTTACCCGAATCACAGCCGTGTCCATTTTCTGTATCTCGGACGAATCATGAAAGAAAAAGGAATAGAAGAACTCTTTTATGCCGTTCGGCGGCTGAAAGAAGAAAACGAAGACTTTGTCCTTGATCTGGCCGGATTCTTTGAAGATATCTACAAAAAGCAGGTAGAAGAACTGGAACAGCTTGGAATCGCCCATTTTTACGGCTTTCAGTCAGACCCGCGCCCATTTTATGCAGAAGCAGACTGTGTCGTTCTTCCCAGCTATCATGAAGGCATGAGCAACGTCCTCCTGGAAGCAGCGGCAACCGGCCGCCCTGTTATCACAAGCAATATCCCGGGCTGCCGGGAAAGCGTAGAAAATGGAAAAAGCGGTCTGCTGGTTGAAGTAAAAAACAAAGAGATGCTGTATCAGGCAATGAAAAAGATGCTGCATTGCAGCAGAGAAGAACGGGAAAAAATGGGTAAAGCAGGAAGAGAGAAGATGAAAAGAGAGTTTCGGAAGGAAGCTGTGGTGGAGAGAACGGTGAGGAGCCTGGAGTAAAAACAGGCAAAGACAAATCGGATCGGAAACTTAAACGGATGATAGAGAGCAGCTTATAAATGCAGGTTCTTTGGGGAGGAGTAGTGCGAGGGATTGGACGTGTGCATATAAGCTGTTTTATATTTGAGGAATTGGGAAAGAGTAGGGACTTGAAAAAGAGTGAGGGGATTGGATTATAAAAGGGAACTGGAGAGAATGACATGACATTGACGAATTATCCCGTTAGCATTGCATAGTATAATTAAAACTATAAAGGAGAAATTGTATGTCACAATATATTTTTATATTGGTGTGGATTGCAGCAATGTTTTTTTTGAAGTCAGTAATGAGTGGTGGATATCGTGTAGAAAACATATTAGGTAAAAAAGAGTATAGGGTTTCGTGGGGATTTGCGGCGTTTGCTTTTTGTCCAGTTGTTATAATGGCAACATTTAGAGGGGATATGGGGGACAGCTATGCATATAAGACAATGTTTAGAAACTTGCCCAACACAATATCTGGTCTTTTAAACTATATCCCATCTGTAACAAAGGATAAAGGTTTTTCTGCATTAAGCGGTATTATAAAATGCATCTTTGGAAGTAATGATGTAGTATATTTCTGTGTGTTAGCAAGTATTCAAGCTATAATACTTGTTACGATTTATAGAAAGTATTCCACGAATTATTTGTTGTCTATTTTTTTGTTTATTGCGTCAACAGATTACTTATCATGGATGTTTAACGGTGTAAGACAGTTTGCCGCAGTAACGATAATTTTTGCATCAACAAAATTTATGTTAGAAAAAAAGTGGGTTCCTACTATTTTGATGATTTTACTTGCGTCTACAATGCATCAATCAGCGTTAGTGATGATACCTATTGTGATAATTGTGCAAGGTAAAGCATGGAATAAAAGGACGATTTTGTTTTTAAGTGCAGCATTAGTGGCGGTGACTTTTGTAAATCAGTTTACAAGTATACTGGATAATATGATGCAGGAAACGCAGTATGCAAACATGGTGAATGACTGGACCTTGTGGGGAGATGATGGAACTAATGTATTTAGGGTTTTAGTGTATTCTGTACCAACGATTTTGTCTCTTATTGGACTGAAATACATTCATTATGAAAATGATCCTGTAATCAATTTTTGTGCAAATATGTCAATTGTATCTACCGGATTATATATTATTTCCATGTTTACAAGTGGCATCTTTATTGGTCGTTTGCCAATTTATGCATCATTATATAATTATATTTTGTTGCCATGGGAAATAGATCATATGTTCACTAAAAAATCATCTAAAATCATGGGACTATTTATGGTGGTAGCGTATTTAGCGTTTTATTGGTATCAGGTTGTAATTACTTGGTGAAGAAAGATGAAATGCGATGAGAGGGATAAAGTTATGAATTATTGCCCCAAATTTACTGTTATTATACCTGTATATAATGTTGCTGCTTATTTAGCTAAATGCATTGATAGTGTTTTAAAACAGGAGTTCAAACAGTATGAAGTGATTTTGATTGATGATGGCTCAACAGATGAAAGTGGTACAATATGTGATAAATTTGCTGAACAAGATAAGAGAATAGTGGTCATTCATCAGAAAAACAAAGGATTATCTGCCGCAAGAAATATTGGAATAGAAAATGCGAAAGGAGAATACATATTATTTTTAGATAGCGATGATTATTGGCATGATAGTAGTGCGTTAAATATAATATATTCTCGATTGAACGTAAGTAATGCGGACATACTATCTTTTAATTACATGAAATTTTGTGATGATGTATTTGAAAAACCATATTTTAAACAAGATACTAATATGCCATTAGACAAACTGGAAAAGAATTCACTGGAATATCAAGTAGATCATGATTTATGGATTGCATGTGCTTGGAATAAAGTGATTAAAAGAGAATTATTTTATCAAGGGAAGCTATATTTTAATTTGGGAATTACATCCGAAGACATAGATTGGTGTTTGCGATTGGCGTTATATGCGGAAAAATTCGATTTTATCGCAAATGTGATTGTTTGCTACAGACAAAGAAAAACTTCAATTTCAAATAGTATTACAGTGCAAAAGATGGATATGCTTATTGATAATATTGAAGTTTGTTTGTCTTTGCTAGAAAAAGAACAAAAGATTCGAAAAATAGACATTTTAAAACCATATATAGGATATCAGTATGGAACTGCCATCTATTCAATGTCTTTTATTACCAATAAAAAAGAATACAATCGAATAATGAAAAGGTTGAACCAAAATAAGGATGTTTTAAGATGGTCAAAGAATCGAAAGGTTCAAATGCTTCAATTGGTAGATTATATAGGAGGAAATAAACTCTTAGTATTCTTATTAAGAATAAAAAACAGACTAAATAAGTTACAATGAAAGAATTGGAAAATATGAATTTAATTACAGTTTTTACACCTACATATAATAGAGCGTATTGCTTGAATAAATGTTATGAAAGTATGCAAAAACAATCTTGCAAAGCATTTGATTGGTTGATTGTTGATGATGGGTCAACAGATAATACAAAAGAACTTGTAGAAAAATGGATCAAACAAAAAACGGAGTTTAACATTCGATATATTTATAAAGAAAATGGAGGAATGCATACAGCGTATAATACAGCTTATGCGAACATAGATACAGAGCTTTCTGTGAATGTTGATTCAGATGATTATTTAACGGATACTGCTATTGAAGATATCTTATCATTCTGGAAAAAAAACAAGAGAGAGAATATTGGTGCAATATATGCATTAGATCAATATGAAGATGGTAATGTAGTAGGGACACCTTTTCCAAACGATTTAAAGGAATTCAAGGGGTGGGGATATAAAAATATAGTTTATTATAGTGGAGGAAAGAAAAAAGTCTTTCGAAATAGTGGTGATAAAAAGTTGATTGGTGTAACTGCTGTTATAAATAAATATCCGCCAATTCCAGTTTTTGAAGGTGAAAAATACCATAGTTTATATTATAAACAACATTTGTTGGAGAGAGATTACACTGTGTTAATTATGAATAAGCCGGTATGCGTGGTTGAATATATGAATGATGGAAGTTCAAAAAATATGTTTTATCAATATGTACGTAATCCTAAGGGATTTTGTAATGAACGTAGATATGTGATGAAATATGCACCTAGTTTTAAGCTAAAGATAGAGGCATGTATACATTATGTTGCAGAGAGTTTATTAGCAAAAGATTATTACTTCATAGGGCATTCAACAAATAGGCTTTTTACTTTAATTTCAGTAGTTCCAGGTGTGTTATTATATTTTATAATAAAAAGGAAAACAAAGAAATGAAAATTGCAATTATTATAGCATATTTTGGGAAATTGCCGGAGTATATACAATTGTTTTTGGATTCATGCAAACTTAATTATGGCTTTGAATGGCTGATTTTTTCAGATGATGATACAACTTATAACTATCCTAGTAATGTGCATCTGATTAAAATGAATTTCGGTGAGTGCAAAAAATTGATTCAGTCGAAGTTTGATTTTGAAATTACATTATCGAAACCGCAAAAGTTATGTGACTATAAATGTGCATATGGAGTGATATTTGAAGATTATATTCAGGACTACGATTGGTGGGGACATTGCGATTTAGACCAAATATTTGGGAATCTAAATATGTTTGTCACGGAGGATATGCTAAGAAAATATGATAAACTGTTTTCACTTGGACACTTGTCTTTATATAAAAACTCATATAAAAATAATAGAATTTTCATGGGAAAAATTGAAGGAAAGATCAGATATAAAGAAGTGTTTGTAACAGAACGAGGATGTGGATTCGATGAATGGCTGCCTGGAAATGTGAATGATATATATATGCAAACTAATAGTCCTATTATGCTAGAAAATATTGGTGCAGACATCAATCCTTATAAAACATCTTTCGAAACAGTTAGTTTTGATATTAATGAGCGATGCTACAAATCGAATCTTATTAGAAATTCTATATTTGAAGTAGCCAAGGGACATCTTTTTCAAATATATTCAGTTAATGGTGAGTTACATACAAGAGAGTTTCCATATGTTCATTTACAGAAAAGAAAGATGAGGGATTTGAGAAAAAATAAAAACTCTGATAATTACTATCTTATACCAAATTGCTTTATAGATAAGGATATTAATCCGAGTGTTTTATTGCGGGTATGTACGATATGGAGAGTATTCAATTATCAATTTTTTAGAGTGAAAATAAATAGTTTGAAATATAGATTTAAAAATTCTGATTGGAAGTTTACAAATGTATTTAAATAAGATCAAAACGGGATGAAATTTTTGAACTTTACAAACAAACATCTAAAGTGATTCATTTGTTTTGATTTGCTAAAGGCAGTAAGAAAAAAATAGAAATGGAAAATGAGATTGAAAAATCCAGCATATTTTGAATAGTATATAAAAAT
>QWCK01004589.1_pt1 | contig 13433 bp, 10 predicted proteins | sample 1972571 | NCBI WGS metagenome assembly QWCK01 (sample SAMN09866710, study PRJNA288562) | Human gut metagenome isolate term2_stool, whole genome shotgun sequencing... | isolation source: gut | host: Homo sapiens | place: USA: California
CCTACCGCTCTTTAACCAGAAACAATGGGTAACCGCATGCCTAACCGGGAGAGCAGTTCGTTGGTAATCGTCCCACAGCATGCAGCCAGTTCCTCTGCCAGAATCGCCTGACCGCCATCCCGACCGATAATAGTCACTGTATCGCCAGGAGCGACCTCCGAAAGATCGCTGACGTCCATCAGCAACTGGTCCATGCACATCCACCCCACCATAGGACAACGCCGGCCCTGAATCAGCACCTGGCCGCCCCGCTGAGGCAGATCCCGGGGCAGACCGTCCGCGTAGCCGATGGTGACCACCGCCAGTTTGGTTTCTTGCTCTGCCTGAAAGACCCGCCCGTACCCGGCGCTCTCTCCGGCTTGCACAGTGCGGATACTGGCCACTCTGGCCCGGAGAGACAGAACCGGCCGCAGGTCAAGACTTCGCTGAACAGGCGCATCATCGCTTCGAACTCCATAGAGTGCGATTCCAGCCCGGACATAGTCACAGGGCTGAGCTGGGAGGTTCCAAAGTCCATAGCTGGACTGGATATGAACTTTGCCGGGATCATATCCGGCAGTTCGGAGCCAGGCCACCGTATCATAGAACAAGGTCAGCTGCTCCTGGGTGTAGGCAACATCTTCGGCTTCCAGGCTGTCCGAGACGTATAGATGAGAAAAGACACCGTCCACTACCAGGTTTGGAAGCCGGAATGCCTCCAGGATCTCCTTCCGGTTTTCCGCCAGGATGCCCAGCCGGTGCATCCCCGTGTCCAGGGCCAGATGGACATGGACACGCCGCCCTCTGGCTGCCAAGGCCCGCCCGTGGTCAATATCCGCCACCGTCTGGGTCAGATGCCATCGTGTCAAGAGCGGAGCTTCCTCCGGGGAGGTATAAGCTAAGATCAAGATCGTCCCCCGGATGCCCGCCTTTCGCAGAGCAATCCCCTCGGCCAGGCAGGCCACGGCAAAGGCCCGGACGCCCGCTCGCTGTAAGGTGCGGGCGGTCACTGCCCCGCCGTGACCGTAGGCCTCCGCCTTTACCACCGCCATCAGCTCTGTCCCCGGGGCCAATGTGTTCCGCAGCACCTGGGCGTTGTGCCCAAGGGCCGCCAGATCAACCTCCCGCCAGGCCCGAGCGGTGGGGCTGGGCTTCTTTTGAAGCCTCAGCAGGCAAGGGGCGGAGAGCAGCACACTGAGCGCCAGCACCACAATAAAATGGAGAACACTGTTTTCAATGAGCATTTCTCCCAGTCCCAGTAGCTTTGCCGCTCCCCGGACCAGTACGATGCAGAGGGGATGGAGCACATACATGGCTGTGGAAAATTCCCGGACTTTCCTGGACTCGCCCTTGTTTCCGCCCAGCAGCAGAGAAAAAAGGCATACTATGCACAGGGGGAGGGCGAGGTACATGCTGTCGTGGCGCTGGACATCCATGCGATGGAGCCACAGCCCCTCGGCGCTCATGGCTGCCAGAGAGAGGAAGAAGCCCGCCAGAGACAGCTTTTGGTTCCACCGCCTTCCGGCGGCCCCAAGCAGAAGGAACAGTGGCGCGAAGAACAGGCCATTGCGGGTATAGCCGCACAGTGTAAAAATGCCGTCGTAAAGGGTCCGAAGCAGCGGGATCTGGGAAACCAGTCCATAGTAACTGTCCCCGCCCAGACCGATGAGATAGAGTAGCGCCGCCACAGGCAGAGCCACCCGCAGGCCCAGCCGGCTGAGCCACCGGGCGATGACGATGCCCAGAATGGTCGCCGGGAAATACCACAGGTGGTAGAAGGTGCCGTCCACCAGCAGTTTCCGCAAAACATCCGCCGGACCGGTGAAGCTGCCGGCATAGAGATTCACTGGCAGATACAAAAGGATGCAGACGCCGTAGAGCAGGCAGAGCTTTTTCAGCTGCCGCCCCACACCAGCCCAGTGATTCCGGCTCAGAAAGTACCCAGTGGTCATCAGAAAGAATGGGACTGCCACCCGGGCCAGTACCCGGGTAAGCCAGAAATCAGCCATGGCAGACACATCCGCCAGGGGCGAGGTGTGGTTCATCACCACCAGCAGGACTGCCGCCAGACGAAAGAGGTCCAAAGTCGGGACGGTTTTCTTAGCCGTTCTCATGGGTATCCCCCCACCATGTCAGGATAAATCCCTCCACATTGTCGCCGGATATCTGGCAGCAGCCCTCCGGCACTTCCACCTCTGTGACGGCTCCGGCGGCGGGCACATAGAACACCTGGGCCATACGGCCGTTTTCCAGAGCAACGCTCCGGGGACCCTGCCGCAAAAAGTCCCGGTACTCCTCCAGACACAGCCCGTTGGTTTCCATCAGCTGGGCGTGGGGCGCCCCCACATAGCGGAAGTGCCACGGCTCAGCCGAGATCCCGGTGACTTCCTCCTTGCCCCGCTGGTAGCGTTCGATAAAGCCGTACCGGGCCGCCAGACGCCTAAATCTTCCGCAGACGCCGTCATAGGGAAAGGCAGGCCGGATGAAGTCGATGTATCCGGCAGCCTTTCCCAGGTCGATGGCGAGGCCGGTCTGATGCTCACTGCATCCTGGAAGGGCCACATACTGGCGGGTAAATGTCTCCCCATGCTCCGCCATGGAGTCGTCCCAGATCCGCTGCTGTTCCTGCTGGCTCCGCCAGCCGGACACCGGCACGATCTCCCGCTGGCCCCCCGCCTTTTGGATACAGGCAGACAGTAGCTGCCGTGCCCGGCTTTCAAGAAGAATGTCGGGGTGGTGCGGGTCCACCGAGGTCAGCGCAGATCGCTCTTTTTCATGCAGGGGATGCGCCCGGTTGACCAGGACCAGCGGCCCCTGAAAAATCTGCTCCCGGGGAATCGACACGGTTCTCATCCCGCCACCCCCAACTCGATCAGGCGGGTCACCAGCTCCCCAAAGGAAATGCCGATGCCCTGCATCATGCTGGGGTAGCGGCTGTGGGCGGTGAAGCCGGGGATGGTGTTGACCTCATTGAAGACGATCTCCCCATCCGGGGTGAGGAACAGATCCACCCGGGCGAATACCCGGCAGTCCAGGGCACGGTAAATGGTTTTTGCCGCTGCCTGGATCTCTGCCGCCTTCTCCGGCGGGATGCGGGCGGGACAGTGGATGGCGGAGGTCTTTAAGGTGTACTTCTCCTCATAGTTGAAAAAGCCCTCCGACAGCGCAATCTCGTCCACCAGACCCACGGTCAGTTCCTCGTTGCCCATGACCGCGCAGCCCACCTCAAAGCCGGGGATCGTCTCCTCCAGGATCACGGCGCTGTCGTGGCGGAATGCCTCCTCCATGGCGGCGGGCAGCTCTTCCGGCCCGGAGACTTTGGTGATACCGAAGGAGGAACCGGCCCGGACCGGCTTGACAAACACCGGGTATCCCAGTTCCTCCGCTGCCTGGGCGATCCGGCTGAAATCATCGCTGGAATGAAAGACGTGGCTCCGGGGGACCCGGATGCCGGCCAGGGCCGCCAGCTGGTGGGCCCGGTCCTTGTCCATGCACAAGGCGCTGGACAATGTCCCGCAGCCGATGACCGGGACCCCGGCCAGTTCAAAGAGTCCCTGTACCGTACCGTCCTCGCCGTTCTTGCCGTGGAGGACTGGGAATACCGCGTCAAAGAGGAGACGGCGGCCGGAGCCGTCCAGCAGTAGTAAAGCGTGGGCCTCCCGTTCCACCAGTGGGGTGCAGGGGATACAGTCTGCCGCCTGCTGCCAAGTACCGTCCTCCAGCCGGGAGAGGTCGCCGGTATAGCAGAGCCACTGCCCCTCCCGTGTGATGCCCACAGCCAAAGGAGTATAGCGGGCGGGGTCCATGTGGGACAGCACCGCATAGGCGGAATGGAGAGAAACTTCGTACTCCGTGGAGCATCCGCCGAAGAGAACGAGAATGGTTTTCATGGGATAAGACCTCCTAATCAAAATAAAGCGCCTGGTTCTGATACTGAAATGGTACCAGAACCAGGCGTTTCATACTTGTCTATCTACCAACGGATGCCTTGCAAGTTTTCTGCGAAATTCTTGTGATTTTCTTACGGCGCTTCTGAATGGTCTGACGGAAGACAGATGGTGAAGGTGATCCGATCCTCGGTGCTGTCCGCCCGAATGGTCCCGCCGTGGAGCTCCACGATCTCCTTGGCGATGGCTAAGCCAAGGCCCGCACCACCTGTCCGGGTGGCGCGGGAGCTGTCCAGACGGAAGAACTGTTCAAAGATCCGGTCCAATTTCTCCTGGGGGATGTTCTTTCCCGCATTGGAGAAGGTGAGTACGATTTTCCCGGCCTCTATCCGTCCGGCAATTTCCACCGTGCTGTCCGGCAGGCTATAATAAGACGCGTTGCGCAGGAGATTATCAAAGACCCTTGCCAGCTTATCCGGGTCACAGGAATAGTGCAGCTTGGGCGGCAGATCCAGGCTGCATGACAGCCCCGATTCTGCGAAAATGGGGCGGAATTCGCTGGCGACCTGCTCCAGCATCCGCGTCAGGTCCACGCTCTGCCGCTCCAGCTCCAGGCGAGAGAGGTTGAAGCGGGTGATGTCGAAGAACTCGTTGATGAGGTCCTCCAGCCGCTCCGCCTTCTCCAGGGCGATGCCGGTGTACCTGGCCCGGATCTCCGGGGAGATCTGAGGCTCATCCCGCAGGAGGGTCAGGTAGCCGATGACGCTGGTCAGGGGCGTTTTCAGGTCGTGGGCCAGATAGACGATTAGGTCGTTTTTCCGCTGTTCTGCCTCCCGGGCTGCCCGGGCGTCCCGGAGAGCCTGCTCCCGGGCCAGATTCAGCTGGATGGAGATGTCCTCCAGGGAATCCGGCAGCTGGATGGGCTCCTCACTGGGGCGGGATAATTGCTCTGCCGCATTGGCCACCACGTCCAGCTGCTTGATGGGCTTGGAGATAAAATAGAAGCTGATGACCACCCAGCCCGCCAGCACTGTGACGATGCAGACCAGAACGATGTAGTCTCGAACCCAATTCAGGAAGTCGTAGAGCGGCGAGGGCTGCCAGGTGATGCTGGCGCAGATGATGAAGCCCAGGAATGCCAAGGCCATCACTGCGACCACCCAAGCCATGAGGACCAGCAGGTAGCCGCCCCAGATGCGCAAAGATCTCCGGCGGCTGCGGGTATTTCCTTTCTTACTCAATGGTGTACCCCACCCCCCAAACGGTCTTGATGAATTTGGGCTTTCGGCTGGGCTCGTGCATCTTTTCCCGTAGCCGGGCGATGTGACTCATGACGGTGTTGTTGCTGTCCATAAACGCCTCGCCCCAAACATGTTCAAACAGTTCCTCGCTAGACACCACATTCCCCCGGTGCTCACATAGATACCAGAGAATGGAGAATTCCAAGGGCGTCAGGGCCAGTTCCTCGCCGAACAGGACGCACTTGTGAGTGGCCTTGGAGATCTGAAGGCCTCGAAAGTCGTATTCGGTGACCTCCTGGACTGTCCCCTCCCTGGGGTTGTACCGGGTGTAGCGGCGCAGCTGAGTCTTGACCCGGGCCACCAGTTCCAGAGGATTGAAGGGCTTGGTGATGTAGTCGTCCGCTCCCAAGGTCAGCCCCATGATCTTGTCCATATCCTCCACCTTTGCGGTGAGCATGATGATGGGGAACAGGTGGTCCTCCCGGATGCGCTGGCAGAGGGTAAAGCCGTCCATGTCCGGCAGCATCACATCCAGCACCGCCAGATTCAAGCGTGTCGTCCGCACACAAGCCAGGGCGTCGGAGGCATTATAGAATTTGTGGATGGTGAAGCCTTCGTTTTTCAGATAGACCTCCACCAGATCTGCGATCGCAGTCTCGTCATCGACGACTAAAATATGTGTAGCCATAGTTGCCGGCCTTTCGTGTTTTCCTGCATTATAGCACGGAACGTATAAAAAAGCGAGTATGACTCTTTATTTTTTCTAAACATGTCCTAAAGGGGACTGTTGCGGTCTCCTGTCTGCGCAAAATTCTCACCAGACTGTATCGAAACTACGATCTTCCAGACTCCTGATTTCGTAGGGTCGAAGTCGTGAAGCTGCGCCGCAGTGCTCTGTCATCCTTCGCTGGCAGGATCGGTCTGCGTATCATACGATGAACATTCCTCCAGATCTGCAGCCTGCTACCCGGATAGGCTTTTTTCAGCTTTGTGACAGCACGCTCCTTTGCCTTTTCCACGGCGGACTCCTTCATCATGTGGTACATGCCGATTTCCTTCAGCGAAGTTTTTTCAAATCCGAATACGCCGTAGAATTTTCCGAGGATGTCCCTGTCCTTCTTCGGGAGAGCATCAAATAGTTCCTGCAGCAGCTCAATGCAGACTTTTCGATACACGACCTGCTCCGCAGAAGCAGAGAGATTCCCAGGTATCAGCCGCTCAAAGGGATCACCGTCATAGCTCCCAGGGACAAGATCATTGACACCAACAAAATGGGTGTTGTAACGGATGTGCTTGACAGCCTGTTCCAGAAGGACATCCATTTTCTCCGCGATCTCTTCGATGCTGAACTGACCTGAATGATATAGCCTTTGTGCCTGCCGGACAGCATCCATCTCGTGCTTGCTCAGAGAAAGATTTCCGATATGTTGCTCCAGCCAACGGGTCATCCGGCCTTTCAGATGTGGGTACAGGTAGGTGGCAAGCACAGCACGGCTCTCATCGTATTCTCTGCTCTGGACCCGTGTCAGAAATTCCAACGCACCCTCGCCGCAAAGATCCTCCAGAATCGTTTTCGTATAGCCGGACAACTCTCCCGGTCTTTCCCTGTCCATATGCAGACAGTTGAACTCTCTGGCAGTCTCCCGGGCGATGCGCCGGATCAGCCCGAGATTCCTGCGGTACAACTCCTCCAGCGCGCGCTCATCACCGCCGTAATATCGGCGGACCAGTTTCTCATTGGTCATGGGTCCCACCCGCCTTTGCTTTCGGTGGACGCCCTCGGGGCTTGCTCACTCTGGTGATGCGGCAATATTCATACACTTGCGCAGTAGATATTTGTTCAGAAAACTCCTCAACAGAGATATCCGGGCTGCGCAGCGCATCGTAGAGCCGGTCTCGCACATGATCCTTGGCTCTTCTGGCATCCTCCTGAGAGATAGCTCCCCGCTGCATATCCTTCGTGATCCTGGAAAAGACAGTCAGCTTGGCCTTCACCTTAGGGTTGTTCTTTGCCAGTTCCTTTTGAACTTCCACCGTGCCAAATTGCCGACAGGTGTAGCCAGGAGCGTGGGGACAGGCCCCTTCGCAGTACAAAGCGTGGACGCCGCTCTTCAGCATGAAGTATTTCCCGCAGATGATGCAGCGGCGGATGTTGTGTCCGCTATTCAGGGCCAGCATATAGTCTGCCTTCATCAGCGCCTGTAAGCTGTCCGTCACATGCTCCTGACAGATGGCCATGGAGCCGTCCGGCAGCTCCCGCGGGACATAGGAGAGCATATATTCATCGTGTCTCCTGTAGCAGTCCCCGTGGTAAGTGATGGGGTTGACGATCAGCTTCTCTGCGGTGCGATCATCGTTATAGAAACCATAGAGCGCTGCCGCATAACTTTCCGGCCCATTGGTCGTGAGTGTGGAGAGGATAAACTTGATGAAATTCCGGATGGTAGGAACAAAGGCACGGATGTCGTGAAGATACATCATGTAGCGGTCGATGTATTTCTTGTAGGCACTCCAGGTATCTTCGCACGCTCCCAGGAGGCGAAACATCTCGTAATAAAACAACTCGCCCTTTTCCTCGCTGCCCTCTCTGCGACGAAACAGATCCAGCAGTCCCAAGGAGATTTCAGGATCGCTGTCCCCATCATCGCTCTGGAAGAATTCTTCCGCTGAGGCGCTGAGAAGTTTTGTCTGATCATCCTCTGAAAGGCTGTGCTCCTCGGGAGGAAACAAGCTGAACTGTCCTGTGATCTCCCGTATCACCGAAAAGAAAGCGTCATAGCAATCGTCCGGTAGCAAGCGGAACACAGTATATCGGCGAAGTTCCTGACAGAGCTGCTCCATCTCATCATTCAGTTTCCACCAAAGTTCACTCTTGCGGACATACTCGTAGATGTCCATAAGGGTACGGATGCGCACCATCCGTTCGTGCAGGGGGTGGTAGTCATCCGGTGATAGATTCAGCAGATCTTCGGTCAGCCTGCCTGCCTCAAACTGCTGCCCGTTCAGCTCCAAGGTGCTGCCGTAGGTATAGAATATGATGCTCCCCTCCATTTCCGCTGCCCCCCTCCTCTGCAATAATTTGTCCTACTTGATTTTTAATCTGTCCATGCTTTTTATCAGGATACCATCTTTTCCACCACAATACAAGCAGAGGGGCAAGGGGATGCTCAAAAGTCCTGTGGGTACTGCTCCTCTAAAAGAATACTACTCCCACTTCTTTCGAGGTGGGAGATTTTTGTATTCAGATATTTTGAATTGGAGGTACTGACTATGAGCAACAAAATGGACCGTCCTCTGGTCACGGTGGACGGTAGGACGCTGATGGACCGTCCGCTGGAGCCGCCCAATTTTGTGGTGGACACGCTGATCTCTCAGGGTCTGCATATCCTGGCGGGTTCACCCAAGGTGGGCAAGTCCTGGCTGGCCCTGTGGCTGGCGGTGACGGTGGCCAAGGGAGAACCGGTCTGGGGAATGAGCGTGAAGCAGGGCACCACCCTCTATCTCTGCCTGGAGGACTCCGTCCTTCGCATCCAGAACCGCCTCTTCGAGATCACAGAGGACGCGCCGGACAGCGTCCATTTCTGTACGGAGTGCGCTCCCATCGGCCAGGGGCTGGAGGAGCAGGTGGAGGGCTTCCTCGTAGCTCACCCGGATACTGTTCTGGTCCTCGTCGATACGCTGCAGATGGTCCGCCCCGTCCACGATGCCACCTACGCCAATGACTACCGGGACCTGTCCGTGCTGAAGCGGCTGGCGGACAAGCACGGCATCGCCATCCTGCTGATCCATCATCTGCGAAAGGAAACTGCCGATGATGTGTTCAACCGCATCTCCGGTACGACAGCCATCAGCGGGGCGGTGGATTCCAGTTTTACTCTGGTGGAAGATCGGCGCGGCAGCGGTAAGGCGAAGCTCTCCTGCATCGGTCGTGACATTGAATACCGGGAGTTGTCTCTGAAACGCAACGTTGAAAACGTGTGGGAGATGGTAGCAGACAGCAGAACGCAGCCGGAGCTACTGGGCGACCGGATCACCTATCTGGTCTCTGAACTGATGCGCGACCGTACGAAATTTATCGGCACTCCCACAGAGCTGTCTGAAAAAATCGACCCTGTCGGTATGGAGCGTATCTCGCCTAAGAAAGTGTCCCGCCTGATCCTGCAAAACCTTGACGCGATAAGCAAAATCGGAATTTCCGGTATGGTGCGCCGCAGCAACGGGAAGCGGCTCATCGAGCTGCGCCGTGCCGAAAGTGACGATGCCCAGGGTGTACCTGTGGTCGCCCCTGTTGACCCTGTTGGGGCGCTGTGCGGCGATTTGCGGGAGATTGCCGGGCATGGCGAGTAAACCACCCGCAGGGAAAAAGAAACGCCGTTTGTGGCCATTTGTGGCCGAAAGCGGAGCCCGGGTGTTCGGTGCAGGGAAATCACCTCTTTGGAGGTGGCCAGCATCGCGTTTGTCTGGTCTGCGGCAACGCCGCTGCCCGACTTCCGCATGAATTCCGGGCAGAAGCCCGGACCCACTTTATCTACGATTTGGAGGAAACGACATGAAAAAAGATGTTAAATTCAGCACCCGCATGGCGTCCACAGACCGGGAGGCCATCAAGGAGTTGGCGAAGCAGTCCGGGATGTCCATGAGCGACTACGTCACTGCCTGCTGCCTGGGAAAGCAGGTGGTGGTCATCGACGGCCTAAAAGAAGTGCTGATGGAGCTGAAGTCCATCGGCAGAAATCTGAACCAGCTCGTCACCCTGGCGCACATGGGACGAGTGACCGTGATCGATCTGGAAAGCGTATGTCGGGCGTTCTCTGAACTCTGTGGTGCCGTTCGGATGATCCTTGAACGAAAGCGCTGGTAAGCTATGGCTATCATCAGCTTCACAAACTACAAGCGGGGCCAGACCACCGGATGCATGAGCGCCGTGATGCGGTATACCATGCAGGATAAAAAGACCGAGTTCGAGGGGCAGCAGTTGGTCACAGGTATCAACTGTCAGCCGGAATCTGTCTACGCGGATTTCATGACCACCAAGCGGCTCTACCACAAGACGGACGGTGTACTGTTCTATCACATGGTACAGAGCTTCCCGAAAGGCGAAGCAGTCGACCCGGTCACCGCTCACGCGGCCGCGCTGAAGCTGGCCGAGTACTATGAGGGATACGAAGTTCTGGTCTGCACCCACACAGACCGTGAGCACATCCATTCCCACTTCCTCATCAACTCGGTCAATTTCGATACCGGACGGAAACTGCATATCGCAAAGGAGCAGCTCCAGGAACTGCGGCAACGCAACGACATGGTCTGCAAGGAGTTTTCACTTCCTGTATTTCAACCCAGGGAACAAAAGCAGAAAACAAAGACTATGACCATCGGAGAGTATCACACGGCGGCCCGCGGTCAGAGCAAGAAGCTGCAGCTCATGAATATCATCAATGACTGTATGCGCCACGCTTCCAACCGCGAGGAGTTCATTGCGCTGATGGAGAGCGAGGGCTACAAGGTTCGCTGGGAAAAGTCCCGAAAGAATATCACCTATACCACGCCGAGTGGCTGGCAGTGTCGGGACCGTTTGCTGTTCGGTGACAAATATCTAAAGGAGAACATGGAATATGAATTCAGGATCAGAGAAGAAATTATCTATGGACGAGCTCATGGCCCTGAACCGGCCCGAGCCTTCACCGCAGCCGACAGCGCGGGAGTCGAGTTCACCGATCACGCCCATTGTCATCCAGTGTCCGTTGCCGGAGGCTCTGACGATGCTGACACAGAAGACAGAATCCATCGGGTGGGAAGTGCGTGGAATGCGGGAGTATATTCCGAACCTGAGATCACACACAGACCTGACAGCGGTGCAGAACAGCATGGCGGAGATCCAGAAATCGTTGACGGAGATGACCACTCTGCTGGAACAGGCTGGGAAGAAGAAAGAAAAGCATTCCTGCAAATGGCTGGACTGGCTTCCGGACTTCGACCTGATCGTAGTGGCCAAATGGATCGTACTGGTACTGCTCATCGTGGCGGCACTGCTGGGGATGGGGTATGGCACAGCGACAGTGGTCAGCAACATCCGCAACCTGTTTCTATGAAGCCGATCCACGCTGGACTGTATGGTCTGGCGGTAACTGGAGCGTTACTGGATGATGGTAACGAAGATGTCGAGGAACGTTACCGCCGTATCCAGGCAGAACAGGAAGCCAAAAATATCGGCGCTGTCATCGGACTGGTGGCCGGCGTAGCCATGGTGCTCACACAGGATGAGCAATCATCTACAGAACAGCAGTGGACCGAAGATCAGCAGGCAGAACAAACACAGCAGCAGACCATGTAACGGTCTGCTATTTTTGTTGCCTGACTGTAGCGTCAGGGGAAAGGAACGATATGGCGTATAAATTCAAATACAATGAGCGTCCCCGCTCCTACAGTGAAGAAAAGCATGGAGATGAGGATATTCCCTCTGCCAAGGCAGTGCGGGATACCGCAGTGGAAGAAAGGGACGGCAAGATTATAAAAAGCCGCCGACAGCATGTATGCGGCAGAGAGTACATTGTGTTCGCGGAATTCAGTTTCGGAGGAACGCAATCTACGGTCGATCTTATGAAACAGGTCATCGACCTGGAGCAGGACGCAAAAAATATTTCCGCCTGAAAAACAGGTTCGCATAGACAAACAAACCGATTGAGGGTATTGTATGGTTGCAATCTCTCAATCGGTTTGGCGTTTTATGAAGGAGGTCAATATGTTACAGCCAAACCAAAAGATCACGGCGCTCTATTGCCGTCTGTCCCGAGATGATAATCTGGAGGGCGACTCCAACAGCATCCAAAACCAAGAGTTAATATGTAAAGGGTGGTTTCTCCCACCTAATACATATGACTGCGGCTCATTTGTGGTGAATGGAACAGCAGTTGTAGGAAAGGAGAAGAAAAGTCCGTATAACCGCTGGAAATCAACACAAAAAGGAGCTGATTCTTATGAAATCTCTATTTGAGGAAATGGGCGGCACTTACCGTCAGGAGAGTGATTATCTTATTCCAAACCTCTCCCTGCCAGATGAATCAGAATATCAGATTGGCAAATACGGCCGTATGCGCCGTAGCTATCTGACAGAACATCGTCCGGTTCTCTATGCAAGCCTGCTCACAAGCGGAACGCTGCATCGGCACCTTGCCGAGATCGACCAAGCCTGCAACGAGCGCATGGAAATCATCGTTTCTGCTATGGCAAAACAAGAGGGTGTGACCGAAGCCCTGAAAGCTACTGACCAGATGGAATGGGTGCGCCGGATGAACAGTATCCGCAGCCGCGCGGAGGAAATTGTTCTGAGTGAACTTGTATATGCCTGATAAAAAGCCCGTTATCGAAGATATGGCCGATAACGGGCATTTGCTTTCCTCCGGAGCATTGACGACAAAGCAATCGCAATGTGAATCGCAAGCTCAATCGCAAATTTTTATGTTCATAACGCAACTATGGGGTTTATCTGTTTTCTTCAGTGCTGGCTACCAGCCGGTCAAAGTCGCTCTGATACAGCCGATCCTGAATGACACGGTACTGCTCAAACTCGCTTTCGGCAAAGGCTTTTGCAATGGCAGCGGTGACTTTTCCCTTATTTTGCAGAATCTCTGCATCGTTGAATTGCAGAAAAGCATCCAGCTTGGAGGCCCAATCTGCCATGGTCATAGGGATATGCCGTCTGGCCTGCCGGGTGGCGTAGTCCAGATACATGGTGACGATTTCGTTCAGTTCCTGCATTTCATCCATGGATAAGTAATTTTTTGCAACGGACACATCTGCCTTGACAATCTTGCCGTCAGGAGCATTCTTCCATGAGGACAGCCCCATGTGTTCCTTGGTGTGATCGGCTCGTGCCATAATGACCTCTGCCGCCGTGCTGCCATGGACGGCATAGTGCATCTTATTCTGAACTGTAGCAAAGAAATCCTTTGTGGTCTGGCTATCGAGAGAGTAGTCCACAGCGGTGGCGTAAATATCCGTGATTTTCTGGTAAAAGCGCCGTTCGCTGGCCCGAATCTCCTGAATCTCGGAAATCAGGTGGTCAAAGTAGTCCTCATCAAAAATCTGCCCGTTGATGAGTCTGCTCTTGTCTAGGACATAGCCCTGCTTAGTAAAGGTGTCCAGCACCTTGGTTGCCCACTGGCGGAACTGCGTGGCTCTGCCGGAATTGATCCGATAGCCTACGGCTATGATGGCGGACAGAGCGTAGAACTTATAGTGATAGGTTTTTCCGTTATCCGCAACTTGTGCAAAATTTGCACAAGTTGCATCTTCGGACAATTCACCGCTTTCATATACATTTTTCAGA
>QWCK01004592.1_pt1 | contig 13423 bp, 9 predicted proteins | sample 1972571 | NCBI WGS metagenome assembly QWCK01 (sample SAMN09866710, study PRJNA288562) | Human gut metagenome isolate term2_stool, whole genome shotgun sequencing... | isolation source: gut | host: Homo sapiens | place: USA: California
GATGACATAGTCATCGCCGTCTTCCACGGCGGTGGTCTTGTTGGAGGTCATGTCGGAACCGCCGGCGGGCTCGGTCAGACAGAAGGCGGCGTACTTCTCGCCCTCCAGAGCGGGCCGCAGCCACTTCTCCTTCTGCTCGGGAGTACCAGCCAGATACAGAGCGTCGAAGCCCAGATAGTGACCGGTGATGATGGAGCCGGTGGCAGCACAGGCGGCGGAGATCTCTTCCATGGCGATGGCCTCGGAGATGGCATCATAGCCGGCGCCGCCCAGCTCCTCGGGATAAGCCAGGCCCATCAGGTCCTGCTCGCCCAGAGCCTCGATGGTCTCGGTGGGGAAGCGGTTGTTCACGTCGATCTCTTCGGCCTTGGGAGCCAGATAGCTCTGGGCCCACTCACGAACGGCACGGCGCAGGGCGATTTGGTCCTCAGTGTATTTGAATTCCATAAGTCATATCCTCCTAAAATTTTGTTTTGTTCGTTTCGTTTTATATGTTCATTTTAATTGCGCACAAAGTTCATTACAGGACCTTCTCCTCTTTCCACTTGGCGATCTGCTCGTCGCTGTAGCCAAAGATGTCGTGGAGCACGGTCTCGTTGTCCTGGCCCACGGCCGGGGCGGGGTGGCAGGGGTCGGCGGGGGTCTCGGACAGCTTCATGGGGTTGCCGGTGATCTTCACCTTGCCCATGCCGGGCTGGTCGATCTCCACCAGCATCTTCCGGGCCAGGATGCTGGGGTTCTCGCAGGCCTCGTCCACGGTGCACAGAGGGCCGCAGGGGATGGAGTTGTCCTGCATCATCTTCATCGCCTCGGCGGCGGTGTAGTTGCTGAAGAACTTCTCCAGGATGGCCTTGAGCTCCACATCGTTGGCGGAGCGGTGGGGGTCGGAATCAAACTTGGGGTCCTTGATGAGGTCAGGCTGGCCGATCAGCTCGCACAGCTTGGCGAAGTGATGGTCGCTGGCCACGGCAATGATCACATAGGTGTCCTTGCACATGTAGATGTCGAAGGGGGCGCTGAGGGGGTGGCGGGCACCCACACGGGTGGGGTGGATACCGCCGATGGTGTGGCGGACCACGTTGGTCTCCACAAAGGCAAACACGCTGTCCAGCAGGGCCACGTCCACATACTGGCCTTCGCCGGTGCGCTCCCGGTTATACAGGGCCAGCAGGATGCCGGTGACGGCGTACAGGCCGGCACTCACGTCGCCCAGAGAAGCGCCTACCCGGGCGGGAGGGGTATCGGGATAGCCGGTGATGCTCATCATGCCGGACATGCCCTGGGCCACGATGTCATAGGCGGGCAGGTCGCGCATGGGGCTGTCCTGGCCGAAGCCGGAGATGGAGCAGTAGATGATCTTGGGGTTGATCTGCTTCAGGTCTTCATAGGAGAAGCCCAGCTTCTTCATCACGCCGGGCTTGAAGTTCTCCACCACGATGTCGCAGGACTTGACCATATCATAGATCAGGTCCTTGCCCTTTTTCAGGTCGATGGCGATGCCCTTCTTGCCCCGGTTGACCAGGGTGTAGTAGCCGCTCTGCCCATTTTTGAAGGGGCCAAAGATACGGCTGCCGTCGCCCACGCCGGGCTTTTCGATCTTGATGACTTCCGCGCCGAAGTCGGCCAGGTTCATGGTACAGAACGGGCCGGCCAGCACCTGGGTAAAGTCAAGGACTCTCACGCCCTCAAGTGCTTTTTTCACGATATTACCTCCCAAAAGAAAAGTGTTTCGATAAAAGCGTTCCCGTTCCGGCCGGCCGTTTGATCTCGCCCCCCGCCGCATATTTCAGCGGCGGGGAGGCGTTTTCTCACATTCGGCGGGTCATCTGGTTCGGTTTCCGTCAAAGCCGTGCAGCTTCCGTTAACCGTAGATGATGTGGGCGAACAGGGAGACGATGGGGATAGCGATCACGGTGCGGATCAGGAAGATCACGATCAGCTGGCCGAACTTCAGGCCCATGTCGGCCTTCATCATGGCGTTGGCGCTCTCGGTGAAGAAGATGATCTGCACGGTGGACAGGACGATAACGAAGAAGATGGCCATCTCGCTGATCTGCTGACCGGCGATGGTCATAACAGGCAGAGCGATCTCGGCGCAGCCAACCAGAGTGGCGGGGGCGATGACCGCCGCGTCGGGCATCTGGCACAGCTGCAGATAGGGGATCATGGGCATGCCGATCCACTTGAAGATGGGGGTGTACCAGCACAGGAACAGGGAGATGGTGGCGATGGACATCACGAAGGACACGATCTTCAGTGCAAAGGACAGAACATCGGGGATCGAGGTGATGAACACGGAGTACTGGGTCTTCTTGGCCTTGGTGGTAGCAGCGGCCAGGGCCTTCTTGAAGATGCCCATGGTGTACTTGCCGGGACGGGCCAGCTCGGGAGTCTGGACCACGCCGTTGCGGTACACGTCCTTCTTCCAGGACAGGGGCGGGATGCGGATGACGATGATGGCCAGGATAAAGACAATGATCAGGGAGCACAGCACGGCGGGACCGTACATATACTCGGTACCGGTGATGGAAACCAGCAGAGCGAAGAAGCCCAGGGACACCACGGAGAAGTTGGTGGAGATACAGCAGGCTTCCTTCTCGGTGTAGACGTTCTCATTGTACAGGCGGTTGGTCAGATAAACACCCACGGCGGGGGCGGCCACGAAGGAGGACAGAGCGTCCACGGCGGCCTGGCCGGGGATCTTGAATACGCGGCGCATGATGGGCTCCATCAGGGTGCCGATGAACTCCAGGATACCAAACTCGATCAGCAGGTTGACCAGCCAGCCGGCGATGGTCACGGTGAACAAGCAGGTGCCGGCCAGGCCGATGGCCATGGGACCGACCTCGGGGTCCATCACTTTCTGAAGGAACGTGGCGTTCAGCGCGCCCTCGGCGGCGCCGGCGCTGATGGTGTGCTCAGAGGTGGGCATTGCGGTAATGGCGATGGCGAAGATAGCGGCCAGATAGAACAGAACACCGTCTACCATGCCGTCCTTCTCGTGGAACTTGGCCAGGGGGCCTTTTTTCGTGACCTTGGCGATGGTGAAGGTGACGGCCAGTGCGATACAGACGATCAGGGTCATCCAGTTTTTCACGCTGCCCAGAGTGGCCTTCAGCCAGTCAATGAAGAGGACCATGGGGGTACCGGTCTTGCCGCCGATGGTGGTGTTGATGAAGAACACCCACACGCCCAAGCCGGAGAAGACCAGGAACTTGATGAAGTTTGCCGGGGTGATGGTGCTGTAGTCAACTTCAACACCGACCTCTTTTGAAAGCTTCTTTTCCAGTTCCTCTGCAGTCATTGCCTTGGTGGTTACGTTCGTGTCTTTGCCTTCCATTTAGAACCTTCCTCCTTCCAAAATTGCGGCTGCGAAACACCGGACACACACAGGTATGCCGGGTGCTGTGCCCCTCATTGGACGCGGCGGTCAGTTCCTCGCTAGATCGTTTTTAGACTAGCGCGCTGAACAAGCAGGAATGAATTACCCCTAGGTCATCTTAAAATGATAAGTATTTGATTGTTCTGGCAGGTGGTGCTGCCACCCCTTTGGGAAGGGCCCGTACAGGCCCCTCCCGAGGGGAGAAACGGTTGCTGAGCTTTTTAAGATTCGTACAGGTAACGGATACTTTCTTGCTTGAGAAAGGTCTGGGTTCCCGGTTTTCCGGGGACACTCTCACGCCTCTAGTGCGAACGAACTTTTCTTGGAACAAATCGCCAACATTCAACTCAGGATCAACAAGACGATTGTACACCTTGTACCGTCTTTTAAACGTCTAATGATTGGACGTTTTTTAATTCGCTAGAGAGATAGGTTTGACGCAATGTAGACGCTGGCGAAATTGTCGTTTTCTCAGCGCAGCAGAGAGCGGGAGATGACCATCCGCTGGACCTCGGAAGTGCCCTCATAGATCTGGGTGATCTTGGCGTCGCGCATCATGCGCTCCACGGGATACTCGCGGGTGTAGCCATAGCCGCCCAGCAGCTGGACGCACTCGGTGGTGACGTACATGGCGGTCTCAGCGGCATACAGCTTGGCGTGGGCGGACTCCACGGAATAGGGCAGGTGGTTGTCCTTGGCCCAGGCGGCGCGGTAGACCAGCAGCTTGGCGGCCTCGATGCGGTTGGCCAGGCTGGCGATGACGAACTGGGTGTTCTGGAAAGCGGACAGGGGCTTGCCGAACTGCTCACGCATCTTCACATAGGCCACAGCCTCGTTCAGAGCGCCCTCGGCGATGCCCAGAGCCTGAGCCGCGATGCCGATACGGCCGCCGTCCAGGGTGTGCATGGCGATCTTAAAGCCTTCGCCCTCCTTGCCCAGCAGGTTCTCCTCGGGAACGATGCAGTTCTCGAAGACCAGGCTGGCGGTGGCGGAGCCGCGGATACCCATCTTCTTCTCGTGCTTGCCGATGGAGAAGCCCTCGAAGCCGTCCTCCACGATGAAGGCGGAGATACCGTGGTTGCCCTTCTCCTTGTCGGTCATGGCCATGACCACATAGGTGGAGGCCTCGCCGGCGTTGGTGATGAAGCACTTAGAGCCGTTCAGGACGTAGTGGTCGCCCTGCTTCACGGCGGTGGTCTTCTGGCGGGAAGCGTCAGTACCGGCGTTGGGCTCGGTCAGGCCGAAAGCGCCCAGGCACTCGCCGCTGGCCAGGGGGACCAGGTACTTCTGCTTCTGCTCCTCGGTGCCCCAGTCAAAAATGGGGGCGGAACCCAGGGAGGTGTGGGCGGACAGGGTCACGCCGGTGGAGGCGCAAACCTTGGACAGCTCTTCCACGGCGATGACGTAGGAGAGGTAGTCGCCCTCAGACCCGCCGTACTCCTCGGGCCAGGGAATGCCCAGCATCTCGTTGTCGGCCATCTTCTGGATGCTCTCCTTGGGGAAGCGCTCGTTCTCATCGATCTCCTCCGCCAGGGGCTTGATCTCCTTCTCAGCGAAGTCTCGATACATCTTCTGTATCATCTTATACTCGTCGTTGAAGCCGAAATCCATGCTAAACCATTCCTTTCCTTTTTCCATCATAATTTCATGTTTCATTTAACGCATTCATGCGTTGGGTGCTTGCCGATCAGGCGGGGTTTTCTGTGATATCTCACAGTTTGCTGTTTCTCTTTCGCCCCGCCTTTTTCATTTGTTACAGATTGTCGGACCTGTCCGGCCCCGCAACCGTGACTAGATTATAGTCCCCCTGTCGTCTTTGAAACGTCTATGAATTTGGGCGTTTTCTGAAAAAGCGCACATGGATTCCCGTTTCCTTGCGTCTAATCTGCACAATTTTTATGAAAACGCCTGATTTTGGCACAAAACACTTGAAATAAATTTTTTAAAAATATTTTTCCAATCGCGGCTGAAACCCCGTTTTTCCTTTCTTTTTTAAAGCCTAATTTCAGTTTTCCTCCACTTTCCACCGTGTTTTCCACAGCTTTTGCCCGACTTTGCTTCCATTTTCCAGGGAGGGAGGTGTCCCATCAGGCGCACCGTCTGACCGGATCTGAACCCATTTATATAGGGATAGGGCGGCCTGTCCAGGACTTCCTATGTGGGAAGGCTTTGAGCAAAAACGGATTGCCACGTCGCTTCGCTCCTCGCAATGACAGGCGGGGCCTATCTTGGCTCCCCCCTTGGGGGAGCTGGCACGGCGTAAGCCGTGACTGAGAGGGCGGGCGGCCACAGGCCGCCCCTACACGTGTTAAGGAAATCTTAAGCCTTTCTTAATTGTATTTCCCGCTCTTCCCGGCTATACTGGATTGTACTAGCAAGACTCATACAGTTCCGGCGGAAGCGCCGGGGAAAGGAGGCAGCTGATGCTGAATCTGGACTATCGGGATGCCCGGCCCATTTACGAGCAGGTGCGGGACGGCCTGCGCCGGCTGATGGTGTCCGGCATCATTCAGGAGGGGGAGCAGCTCCCCACTGTACGGGTCATGGCCACCAGCCTGGCCATCAACCCCAACACCATCCAGCGGGCCTATGAGCTGCTGGAGGCGGAGGGCTATGTCAGCTCCGTCCCCGGCAAGGGCTCCTTCGCTGCGCCCCACCATCAGGTGGACAGCGCCCGGCGGGACGGCCTGCTGCGGGTCTTTGACGACACGGCCACAGAGCTTATGTTCCTGGGCCTGTCCGCTGACACCCTGTCCCAGCGACTGACAAACTTAGGAGGTGTGCGTCCGTGATCAAAGTGAACAACGTGACCAAAAGCTTCGACGGCTTTCGGGCTCTGGACGGCCTGACCATGACGGTGGAGCAGGGCTCGATCTACGGCCTGGTGGGCCCCAACGGTGCGGGCAAGTCCACCATTCTGCGCCACATCATGGGGGTCTATCGCCCCGACTCCGGCTCCATTTTGGTGGACGGCCAGCCGGTGTTTGAAAACCCGGCGGTAAAGGCCAAGATCGCCGTCATCCCCGACGACCTGTACTACTTCCCCTCCGCCTCCACCCGGGATATGGCCCGCTTTTACCGGGGGATGTACCCCGCCTTCGACGGCAAGCGGTACGAGGCCCTGCGGGAGGCCTTTCCCGACGTGGACGACAAGCAGCCCATCCGCCGCCTGTCCAAGGGGATGCAGAAGCAGTCCGCCTTCTGGCTGGCCCTGTGCTGCCAGCCCCAGGTGCTGGTGCTGGACGAGCCGGTGGACGGCCTGGACCCGGTGATGCGCCGCCAGGTGTGGTCTTTGCTCATGGGCGACGTGGCCCAGCGGGGCACCACCGTGCTGGTCAGCTCCCACAACCTGCGGGAGCTGGAGGACGTGTGCGACCATGTGGGCATCCTGTCCCACGGCAAGGTGCTGCTGGAGCGCTCCCTCACCGACCTGCAGGACAACGTGGTCAAGCTGCAGGTGGCCTTCCCCCAGCCGGAGCCCCCCCAGCTGCCCGACGACCTGAACATCCTCCACACCAGCCAGATCGGCCGGGTGTTCACCTACATCGTCCGGGGCAACCCCGCAGATATCAAGGCCCGCATGGCCGCCTATCAGCCCCTGCTGCTGGAGGCCCTGCCCCTGTCTCTGGAGGAGATCTTTATCTATGAATTGGGAGGTGAGGACTATGCGGTCCGGGACATCGTGCTTTAACGGGACCCTCTATCGCAAGACCATGGCCCGCTTCTGGCCCCTCTGGGCCCTGTACGGCCTGTTTTGGATGTTTGCCATTCCTCTGAATCTGATGAACCGCTATTTCAACTATCTCCGCTGGACCGGCGGGACCGGCACGCCCCAGGACCTGCTGCTGGACCTGGCCCAGTCCATCCCCGAGTATCTGGCCCCCGGCGTCTGGCTGGCCGCCCTGATGGGGCTGCTGTGCGCCATGGCCTGCTTCGGCTACCTTTATAATAACCGCTCCGCCTGCATGATGCACGCCCTGCCCATGCGCCGGGAGACCCTGTTCGTCACCCAGTATCTGGCCGGGCTGTCCTTCCTGCTGCTGCCCGTGGCGGCGGTGGCCCTGTGCGGGGTGCTGGTGGAGCTGGCCCTGCTGCCCCCCAGCATGTGGGCCGACGCCCTGCCCTGTCTGGCCGTGTGGTTTTTGGCCCACAGCGGCGCCTGCCTGTTCTTCTTCTCCTTCGCCGCCTTCTGTGCCATGTTCACCGGGCACATTCTGGCCCTGCCCGTCTTTTATGGGGTGCTCAACGGCCTGGCCCTGGGCGTCTACGCCCTGATCCAAAGTCTGCTGAACCAGTTTTACTACGGCTTCTACTTCCAGGACCCCTCCGGCGGCCCCGTCTATTACCTCACCCCCCTATACGCCCTTATCGACGCCAACAGCCACAACTATGACTCCCACAGCTGGCTCATCGACGACCCCCTGCTGGTGGCCATCTATGCCGGGGCGGGGGTGGTGCTGGCGGTGCTGGCCCTGCTGATCTACCGGGCCCGCCAGGTGGAGTCCGCCGGAGACGTGGTGTCCATCCCCCTGGTCCGTCACCTGTTCCAGATCGGCGTGGCCTTCTGCGCCGGGCTGTCCCTGGGCCTGTTCACCGCCCTGTTCTTCGGCTGCTATGAGGACCCCCTGGCCCTGACCCTGTGTGCCCTGATCTGGACGGCGGTGGGCTTCTTCGTGGCGGAGATGCTGCTGAAAAAGTCCTTCCGGGTGCTGGGAGCCTGGAAGCGCTGCCTGGCCATGACGGCGGCCATGGCCGCCCTGTGCCTGGTGTGTTTCCTGGACCCCTTCGGCATCGAGGCCCGCATCCCCCAGGCCGGAGAGGTGGCCTCCGTCCGCCTGTACCTGGAGTCCGGCTATCCCTATGACAGCGGCCGGCTCTCGGGGCTGGAGCTCACCGACCCCCAGCACGTCCAGCAGGTCATCGACCTGCACAAGGCCATCATCCGGGACAAGGACCGGCTGGAGGACAACATCGACAACTCCGTCTATGTCAGCCTGGACTACACCCTGACCGACGGCACCCGCTTGACCCGGCGGTACAGCCAGGTGTTCCTGTACAAGGCCGAGGAGCACGCCGAAGGCACCCTCACCTGGCAGGTGGGCCAGCTGATCTCTGACCGCAGCCTCGTCACCCAGGCCTATGGCTTTGACCAGGCGGAGCAGGGCACGCTGATGGAAACCTATCTGCGCAGCGTGTACAACACCCGGGAGCAGTCCTATACCGACCTGTCCCTGGACGACTATGGCCAGCAGCTGTGGCAGGCCGTGAAGGCGGACTTCGATGCCGGGAACATCGGCAAGCGCTATCTCTTCGACGACGAGGAGCGCAGCGAGAACACCTATGTCACCGACCTGTCTTTCACCTGGGGCCACATGAATAAAGACGGCGAACAGGAGGACTTCTACCGCAGCGTCACCGTCACCCTCACCCCCCAGGCCGCCAATACTTTGGCCGTGCTGGAGTCCACCGGCCTGCTGGGCGATGACTATCAGCTCCAGCCCCACAGCCGGGACAGCGGCGACGATTATGACTACGTGGACGGCGGCTGAGACAGATCCGCTGCGGAGACTGTCTCCATTGAACCGGACGAGCCCGCCATGGATGACCTTGACCCCGGCTACGGCGTCATCGGCGGCGCGGATGGCCCCACGGCGGTCATTACGGGCTGACAAGTATTTCAAAAGCCTTCCCCCTCCCAGGGGGAAGGTGGCATGGCGCAGCCATGACGGATGAGGGTGGTCATCGTGGGTGCAGTGGTCGTCGAACGGGCGGACACAGAGGTCCGCCCCTACGCCAGGTCACAATCGCTTTTGTAGGGGCGGACCTCCGCGTCCGCCCTTCGTCACCTGGCACACTCCCAGGAGGTTCCCCTCATCCGGCGCTGCGCGCCACCTTCCCCCAGGGGAAGGCAATTTTATCTCTATCCCTTCCGTCAACCTGAGACATAAATTCTCCGGGAAACACGAATTTCCTGCATTGCTTTTTTTCAGCTATTCCGATATAATGATGTTGAATGTAGACTTGAGACATGCGTCTTGAGAAGAGACGCCAAATTTATGTTGGAGGTTTTACATGATGAAGGAAGTTTATGTTGTTAACTGCTGCCGCACTGCCATCGGCTCCTATGGCGGCTCTCTGAAGGATACTCCCGCCGTAGAGCTGGGCGCTCTGGTCATCAAGGAGGCCCTGAAGCGGGCCAACGTGGCCCCCGAGCACGTGGATGAGGTCATGTTCGGCTGCATCCTCACCTCCGCCCTGGGTCAGAACCCCGCCCGTCAGGCCGCTGTGAAGGCCGGCGTGCCCCTGTCCGCCCCCGCCTACACCGTGGGTATGGTGTGCGGCTCCGGCATGAAGTCCGTCATCGAGGGCGGCCGCGCCATCCTCTCCGGCGACGCTGACATCGTGGTGGCCGGCGGCATGGAGAATATGTCCGCTGCCCCCTATGCCCTGCCCGAGGAGCGCTGGGGTGCCCGCATGGGTGACAAGAAGGTCATCGACACCATGATCCGCGACGGTCTGTGGGATGCGTTCAACAACTATCACATGGGCACCACCGCCGAGAACATCTGCGATGTGTGGGGCATCACCCGTGAGGAGCTGGACGCCTTCGGTGCCGCCTCCCAGCAGAAGGCCGAGGCCGCCATCAAGGCCGGCCGCTTCGAGGACGAGATCGTCCCCGTTATGATCAAGAAGAAGAAGGAGACCGTGGAATTTAAGGTGGACGAGTTCCCCCGCTTCGGCACCACCGCCGAGAGCGTAGCCAAGCTGCGCGGTGCCTTCCCCGTGGGTCCCGAGGGCGTTGAGGACACCATCGAGCACACCTTCCAGCCCACCCAGATCCACGAGGCCGATGCTCACAAGCACGTCCAGCGCGTCACCGCCGCCAACGCCTCCGGCATCAACGACGGCGCTGCCGCCATCATCCTGGCCTCCGGCGAGGCCGTGGAGAAGTATGGCCTGAAGCCCATTGCCAAGCTGGTCTCCTGGGGCCAGGGCGGCGTGGACCCCAAGATCATGGGCGTGGGCCCCGTGCCCGCCTCCCGTCAGGCCATGGCCAAGGCCGACCTGAAGATCGAGGATATGGACCTCATCGAGGCCAACGAGGCCTTTGCCGCCCAGTCCATCGCTGTGGCCCGCGAGCTGCACTTTGACATGAGCAAGGTCAACGTCAACGGCGGTGCCATCGCTCTGGGTCACCCTGTCGGCGCTTCCGGTGCCCGCATCATCGTCACCCTGCTCCACGAGATGCTCAAGCGGGACGAGGCCAAGAAGGGCCTGGCTACCCTGTGCATCGGCGGCGGCCAGGGCGTGGCCACCATCTTCGAGAAGTGCTGAGCTTCTAACTGAAGAAATAAAGTTGAACCCCGGACCTGCGGAAACGTAGGTCCGGGGTTTTTGCGTTGTTGGAAAGGTTACGATAGCTCTTGTAGGGGCGGACCTCTGTGTCCGCCCGCCCTCTCAGTCACGGCTAACGCCGTGCCAGCTCCCCCACAGGGGGAGCCAAGATAGGCTTGTCATTGCGAGGAGCGCAGCGACGTGGCAATCCGTTCCCCCGTCCCCCTTGCCTCCCCCTTCGGGGGAGGTGCCCCCGCAGGGGCGGAGAGGGCAGACCGTTGCCACAAGTGACTGAGGGGTCTCTCAAACTATCTAAATATAGCAAAACCCGGATGCCAGCTCCAAAGCATCCGGGTTTGCCGTTGAAAAAGAGGATTAAAATGAAACGAACTGTCTCTTGCGAAGTCTATGATACGAAAAAGTTATTAACAAATCCAACATTAAATGTTACATAAGTTTTAAATATTTCAAACGCCGTCCTGCATAAGAGAACGGCTGCCGGGTCTCCCCGGCAGCCGTCCCAAAAGATTGGAGGATAGAATGAAAAGATGCTCTTGCCTTGCAAGTATGAGTATAGCCGGATGATATTACAAAAATTCAGAAAAACTGTTACAGAAGCATTAAATCTCCCCGCTCTTTTCTCTTAATCCCCGGAAGAAGTCCTGGAGCTGACTCTCGCACTCCTCTCTCAGCGGCCCCTGGTAGATCCGCGGGTGGTGGTTGAAGCGCTCCTCGAACAAATTCAGCACCGAGCCGCAGCAGCCAGCCTTGTCGTCCCGGGTGCCATAGCGCAGGGTGCGGATGCGGGAATTGATGATGGCCCCGGCGCACATGGGGCAGGGCTCCAGGGTGACATACAGGGTGCAGTCCGTCAGCCGCCAGCTCCCCGTGCGGGCACAGGCATCCCGGATGGCCTCCACCTCCGCATGGGCGGTGGCGTCCCCCCGCTCCTCCCGGCGGTTGCGGCCCCGACCGATGACCCGGTCCTCCTTCACGATGACGCAGCCCACGGGCACGTCCCCGTCCCCCTCCGCCTGGGCCGCCAGCTCCAGCGCCATACGCATATATTTTTCGTGGTCCATGTGGTCGCCCTCTCCCCGTAGGGGCGGATATCATCCGCCCGGAATCGCATTTTCTCCAGTGTACCCGATGGACGGCCTGAGTGCAAGGGAAGAATGTCATTCCCACGTCGCTGCGCTCCTCGCAATGACGGTGCGCTGCTCCCGAAAGTTTCCACATTTCCGCCCGGTTTTGTGGAAAGTTTTCACCCCTTCTCCCGGGCCAGCAGCGTCCTGGCCACGTTGTCCGCCCACAGGCGGGCGGCATCCACCGCCTCGGTGAGGGTGTTGCCGTGGCCGCCCACCTCCACCAGCAGGGAGCCGGGGAGCAGCTGCTGGTTATACCGGCTGTTGCGCAGGACGATGGGCCGGGCCAGCTGGCTATAGCCCCGGGTCAGCCCCTGCTGCAGCAGCACGGCGAAGGCCAGATTGTCCCGCCACCGGGGATGTTCTTTGCCCCCGCCGTCAGAGCCCACCACCAGCATCACCTGGGCGACCTTCTGCCCCGCCTCCCGGGTCACCATTTTATACACCTGGCCGTCCTTGCCCACCAGCGCGTCCCGGTGGACGTCCAGCACGATCTGGATCGTCGGGTATTTGGTCAGCCACTGTTCCACCGCCGCCCCGGAGCGGTCATAGGCCCCGGTGTAGGAGGGGTAGTCATACAGGGTGGGGTCGTGGACCACCCCAAAGCCGTGGGCCCGGAACACGGTGGCCATCTCCTCCCCCACCCGCACCACGTTGTGGGTGCAGTCGGTGGTGCGGTAGGGGTCGCTGGGCTCATAGGTGTCCCCGTCCGTCTGGGCGTAGGCCTCGCTGCCGTGGGTGTGGACGATGAGGATCTGGGGCCCCTCCCCCAGATTTACGTCCACCCTCCCCTGGGTCAGCACCGACTCGTCCAGGTCATAGCCCGTCCGGTTGTAGAGATAGACCCCCTGGCCGAAGAGATACTTCCCGCCGCTCTTGCCCTGGGCGGTCATCTCGATGATGCCGTCGTCCCCCTGGTGAGAGAGCCGGGGCTCCTCCCGGTCCTCCTCGTGCTCTTCGCCGGAGGAGGGCTCCGGGTGCTCCTCCGGGTCGGTCTCTTCGGCGGCAGTGCCGAGTCCCGCCCGCAGCAGGGCGGACTGACTGAGTACCAGCCGGCTCCAGCCGGAGAGCTTGTCTGTCCCCGCACTGTCCCCCAGCTGGGCCGACAGCAGGGCCACCGCCACTACCGAACGCTCCCCCGCCGCTTTTGCCCGGCCCAGCCAGCCCGTCAGGTCCGCCGCCCAGCTCATGCACCAAAGGGCCGCCCCGGTCAATCCCAGGGCCACCCCCCGGCGCACAGCCCGTCCCAGTCCACGTCCTTTGCCCTCCATGCATCCGCCCTCCTTATCCTGCGTGACCCTCTGTATCCAACAGTGTATGAGGGGACAGGCAGGGGTATGACAGGGCATTTTTCAGTACGAAATGTTGAATCAGTTTTGAATATTTCGGAATGTATATAGTCATGGCGTAGGGGCGGATATCATCCGCCCGCGACACCCTGTGCATCACTGGCGGGCGGCTAATATGTATAGTGAAGTAAGATAGGTAACAGGCCGGAAGAGAGATAGGTAACAGTTTCTGATAGAATAAAAGGCATAAAAAACGCAGAGAAAGAGGCGGA
>QWCK01004598.1_pt1 | contig 13407 bp, 13 predicted proteins | sample 1972571 | NCBI WGS metagenome assembly QWCK01 (sample SAMN09866710, study PRJNA288562) | Human gut metagenome isolate term2_stool, whole genome shotgun sequencing... | isolation source: gut | host: Homo sapiens | place: USA: California
ATTTTTTATGTAGAAAGTTAGATTATTTAGAAAAATAAGCTCTAATTAATTTGTAAATCACAAGAAGTATTAAAAGAATAAAAATACTTAAAAAAGGATCCTTTGTCCAAGTTACAAGTATGACGCCAAGTGCTGCACAAACTAAGTCTTCGATAATATTTTTGTATTTCATATTTCCTCCTTTTGGAATTAATCTTAAATAATTTTCTCTAGAAAATATAAAAATATTTTAAATAATTTTATTATAGCATATTGCCACAAAATATAAAAAAATTTACTAATAATAAAAATTATTAAATATTTGTAAAAATTTCCAGGATTTTATAATTTTTAAAAATTAAGTGTTATCATAGAAGAATTGGAGGGCTTATGTTAATCAATATTTTTCACGGCATGATGATGGCAATAGCAGACTCAGTCCCTGGAGTCAGTGGAGGTACTATTGCCTTTATCCTTGGCTTTTATGATAAATTTATAGATAATTTGCACGAATTTTTTGAAGGAGAAATGGGAAAAAGGTGGGATTCTTTCAAGTACCTTTTTAACTTGGGACTTGGTTGGGTTTTTGGGCTCTTGTTGAGTATTTTTTTCTTGTCAGAACTTTTTCAAAAGGAAATTTATTTTATGTCTTCAGTTTTTCTGGGACTAACTTTGATGTCACTTCCCTTTTTAATCCAAAGTGAGAAGAAAATTTTAAGAGAAAATAAAGAGGATTTTTATTTTATTTTTATAGGAATTATTCTCGTAGTTTTTTTGGTTTATTTTAGGGGAAAATCTAGACTTATTGGAGATTTTGACCTCATAAATCCAAATATTTTTGACTACATTTACTTATTTGTTGCAGGAGCCTTTGCCATTTCTGCCATGGTTTTGCCTGGAATTTCTGGTTCATCAATTCTTTTGATAGCAGGAGTTTATATTCCAATAGTTGAAGCTTTGGGAGAGGTCATGAGATTTAATTTTGAAAAAATCTTGCCCATACTTGTAATGAGCCTTGGCATCATTTTTGGAATATTTATGTCCATAAGAATTATTAGAGAGAAGATGAGAAAGAATAGGGACAAGATGATTTATCTCATTCTCGGCATGATTGTGGGTTCTCTTTTTGCAATTATAATGGGTCCAACAACTGTCGGTAAAAATTTGTCATTAAATTTAGATAACTTTAGCCTATCTGGATTTATTATTGGGATATTTATTTTATTTGTTTTGGAATTAATAAGAATTTTAAGAATTAAAAAAGAAAAGAAGACTTTAGAAAATTAATTCTCAGTCTTCTTTATTTTTTTCTATTAATTCACTTAAATTGTCATTTGTCATTAGATTTTCACAATAATCAAGGGAGATTTTTGCCCAAGCTGCTTCATTTTTTGCATCTTCTAAGGGAAGAGCTCGTCTAGTTTTTCTATCAATCAATCTAGAATTTTCAAAAACTCCGTCACGAGAATATTCGAATAACTTGTCCTTAGTGATAAAAGATCCCTTTAAAAGATAAGTTTGAGGATAGACGGCATTTTCATCCACGTCCTTGCCATATCCCAAGAGGTCAATGCCAAAACATGGAATCTTACTTCTGTCCCAGCCCATTAAATTTAGGATTGTGGGATAGAGATCAACTTGTGAGCCAATATTATTTCTTTTTATATTTTTTTCATAACCTGGAAGATAAATAATGAGGGGAATATTCATCATGTCATCAAAATCCACGTCCCTTCCAAGCCATCTTTCCATGGATTCTTTATTTTTTTGGTTGTTTAAGGTGTAAGCGTGGTGGTCACCATAAATCACAAGGATGCTTTTATCCAAGATACCAGCTTTTTTTAAATTTTCTACAAATTCTTTTAAAGAACTATCGGTATAGTTTGCACAATTGACATAGTTGTAGACAAATTCAGTGTCATCATCTTTTTCTCTTTCTATGCTTCTCAAATTTTCTGGCAAATTAAAGGGAGTGTGAGTGGACATGCTAACTAATAAGGCAAAAAATTTTTGATCTTTCTTGTCAAATTCTCTTAAAAAATTAGAGGACTGCTTGAAGAAAGATTTGTCAGATAAACCAATTATTACTTGGTCAGTTTGGTCGTAGCTTTCACCGAGAAAAACATGATCAAAGGAAAATTTTGGATAAATATTTTCTCTGTCATAAAATTTTCCTGTGTTTCCGTGCATAGCTATATTTTCGTAGCCCATTTTCTTTGCAAGAGTGGGAAGAGCATAGGAAGTTTTTCCGTCATAAACTGAATAGGCTTGTCCCTTTAAACTTGGATAAACTGAAGACATAGATACAAATTCTGCATCAGATGTGTTTCCAAATCCAAGTAGTTCATAATAATTGTCAAAGTAAATAGAGCCCTTAGAATTTATAAGATTGTTTAAGAAAGGAGTTATTTCTTTTTCATTGTATTTTTTATTTATGACTGCATTTTGTAAGGATTCGCACTGGATAAAGATTATGTTCTTGTCCTTTGCAAGTCCTGTAAATTCATTATTTTTTATCTCGCGAGAGCTGAAATATTCTTTTATGTCAGTTTTTTCTAAGGACTTTGCATCTTCTCTTTCTTGTGCTTTTGCGTAAATTGGTCCTAGAAAAGTAGAAGTGTAAAATTCAGTTGGTCTTATGGATTTTATAAACAGTCCTGGAAGTATTAAAAGAGAAAAAAATATTCCAAGTTTTTTATAAAATATTTCTTTAATAAAATCTTCTTCCTCATAATATTTATTTATTAAAAAGATAAGGGCAAAAGCTAATAAAATCATTAAAAAATAGGCGAAAGAAAAGTCTTCAAAGATTACTGAACTTACTCCAGCAGCTTCCTTTGCTAGTCCTATTCTTTCGAAAATATTAAAGGAATGAAATTCCCTAAAATAAATTGAAAGGCTGATCTTAAAAAGTATAAGGAGGCTGCTAATAATATATTTATAATTTTTCTTGGGATAAAAATTTATAAGTAGAAAATCTAGACAAGATGTTAAAATAATTGAAAAAATTAATATGTAAAACTCCTTATTATCTGTTGGGCTTCCCATAGAAGTCATATAAAAAATAAGGTTTATAATAAAAAATAAAAATTTTGTTAGATTTTTATAGTATTTTTTCATTTTTCCATGTCCTTAGAATAATTTAGCTTAAAGAAATTATAAATTAAGATGGCTTTTTAAGCAATAAAAAACCAACCCTAAGGTTGGCATTAAAATTTATAAACTTTTTGCATTAAAGGTATCCCACTGTGACAAGTTGCCAGTTTCGTAACCTTTTTTATACCAACGAACTCTTTCTTCACTAGAGCCGTGAGTAAAAGATTCTGGTCTGACATAACCTTGAGCTTTCTTTTGGATTGCGTCATCTCCAATAGACCAAGCTGTTGATATGGCTTCTTCCATGTCGCCTGGATCAAGATAGCCCTTGTCCTTTTGATATCTTGCTACAACTCCTGCCAGATAATCTGCTTGGAGCTCAAGTCTTACAGTAAGAGCGTTCCTTTCATTTTCTGACATTTTGCTTGCAAGTTCTTGATATTGACTCATTATTCCTGTTACTTCTTGGACATGGTGACCAACTTCGTGACTTATTACATAAGATAAAATGAAGTCCCCTTCTTTTGCACCAAAGTCTTTTATTAAGCTGTCATAAAAGGAAAGATCCATGTATAAAGTTTCGTCTCTCGAGCAGTAAAAAGGTCCCATACCTGAATTTGCAATTCCACATCCACTTTTGACTTGACCCTTAAAGATTTCCAATTTAGGTTCTCTATATTCTATTCCTTCATCTTTTAAAATTTCGTGCCAAGCATCTTCGGTGTCTGCTAAAACTACGGCAGAATAATCATAGAGCTCTTGCTCTTTTGCTGATAGTTCGTATTCTTGATTTGTGCCTTGACTTCCAGTGCCAAGGCCTGTCCTAATTGCATCTCTAGGACTTCCTGTGATTAAAAAAACTATAAGAGCTAGTATAAGGCCTCCGCCACCAAGGGCAACTCCACCACCCTTAGATTTTGAAACATTTGAACTTTGTCTTCTTCCTTGCCATTTCATAATATCCCTCCAAAGCTATTTTACCCAAATTCAGCTAAGAATATTGGCAAAATTTTTTAGATTTAATATAATAAAATACAAGTGGTGAAATTATGAAAAAATTATTTATAATATCTTCCAAATCTGGGAGGTCTCGTGACAGAGAATTTGAGAAAAATATTTTAAATTATTTTAATAAAGATGAAGTGAAAATTACGAGAAAAAAGGGCGACACTATTTCTTTTACAAGAGAATTTAGAGATAGGGGTGGCGATATTTTATTTATAAAATCTGGTGATGGAGCCTTGTCTGAAGTTGCAGGAATTTTGGCTGGAAGCGACACTGCCCTTGGTCTTATACCTGGAGGTACAGGAAATGATTTTTCTAGAAATTTTAATTATAAAAATTTTAAAATAGAAAATATTTTTGATTATGAAATTTCACCTATTGACCTAATAAAAGTAAACGATAAAATTTGCATAAATGTTACAAGTCTTGGCTTTGATACCAATGTCTTAAAATACACCTACAATGTTATTAAGAGAAAAAAATTACATGGAAAACTCGCTTATCTTTATGGAGTAATAAAAAGTGTAAAAAACTTAGAAAATGTGGATTTAAAAATTTCGGCTGTCAATGAAAAAGGTGAGGACATAAATTTGTCAGGCAAATTTCTAGTTTCTGCCCTTTGCAATGGATCTTACTATGGAAATGGATTTAATCCAGCACCAAAGGCTAAATTAGATGACGGACTTTTAAATTTAATATTGGCAGAGGAGATGAGCCCTCTTAAAATTATAAAATTATTTTTATCTTACAGAAGGGGTAATCACCTTGGCAAAAAGGGTATTAGGGACATTATCACAAAAGAAGGAATAATTTCATCAGATAGAGAATTTTTATACAATATAGATGGAGAAATTTATTCTGCAAGAGAAATTAAATATAAAATCTTGGAGAAAAAATTAAAGTGGATTTATTTTAAAGGAGTGTAATATGAAACTTGGAGTATTTGCAGGCACTTTTGAAGATACAAAAATGGGCGAAGAGCTTTTGAAATCAAGAGGATTTGAAACAATTGCTTATCCAATTTCCAAAAATCCAAAGGAACAATCTCTTCTTCAATATTATTCAAGAGAAGAGCTGACAAAGATTGTTGAAGAAAAAATAAAGGATGCCAAAAATAAGGGTGCAGAAAAAATTTTTATCTATTGCAATTCACTTTCTGCTTCTATTGACCTAGAGAGCTTATCTCACCGTCAAGCTATTCAAATTATCACTCCCTTGGATTTTTATAAAGATTTAGATACAAAGTATGAGAAGATAATAATCTTGGCAGCAAATTCAAAATCTGCCCATGAAATTGACAAGCTCTTATCAGAAAAATCCTTTAGGGACACAATTTCTCTTGGGTTTTTAAGTCTTGTTGAAGAGATAGAAAAGAAAACTTCTCCAGAAAAAATTGTGGATAAGTTAAATCTTAAAGACCTCTTTGGATTTTTTAATGGCATGGAAAATAAGGCAGATGGAATAATTCTTGCTTGTACTCATTTTCCCTACATGAAAGATGCCTTTAAAAGGCTTACTAATATAGAAATTTTGGATCCGGCTGAAGATATGATAAAGAGAATTTAAAATAAATTATAAAATTAAGGCACAAAAAAAGAGCTTTTGCACAGCTCTTTCTTTTTTTACCCACAAAAGTTGATAACTTTTATGAAATTGTGGATAAAATTGTATAATTTTTATAAAATTTCCTTAAAAATCTTGTAAAATTACAAATATTTCTTGTTTTATGATAATTTTTTCAAAATGTGCATGAATTGTGCAGAACTTTTCAAGACAAATGTTTATATACTTGTGGATAATGTGTATAAGTTTGGGGATAAAGTCTTTATCACAAGTAAGCTTGTGGAGAAAAATTTTATAACTTTTTAGCTAGTCTTCTAATTCCATCCAAGTTTCATAAAGCTCATCTAGTGTATTTGCAAGGCTTTCACGCTCTATTGATAAATCATTTGCTAGTTGATAATCGCTGTAAGTGTTAGAGTCTGCAAGTTTAGAGTCGATTGTGGATAACTTTTCTTCTATTTCAGAAATTTCTTTTTCAACTTTTTCTTTTTTCTTGCGAAGAAGCTTATTTTTTTTGCGTTCTTCTCTCTCTTCTCTTTTTTCCTTTTCAATTTCAGTTCTTGTCTTGAAATTTTCCTCTTCAGGCTCACTATCACTTGTTTTTTCAAGATAGTAGTCATAGTTGCCAAGAAAAGTATTTATTCCATCTTCTTTCATTTCAAAAATTTTATCCACAGTTTTATTTAAAAAGTATCTGTCGTGGGATATGGATAAAACAGTTCCCTCATATTTTAAGAGAGCATCTTCAAGGATTTCCTTGGAGTCAATGTCAAGATGGTTAGTAGGTTCGTCGAGGACAAGGAAATTTGCTCCCTTTAACATAATTTTTAAAAGAGATAATCTTCCACGTTCTCCACCAGAAAGTTCTTCTACACTTTTAAAAATGTCGTCGCCAACAAAGAGAAATTCAGCCAAATATTTTCTTATTTGAAAATGCTCAAGCTTTGGAAATTCGTCCCAAATTTCGTCCATGACAGTTTTATCAAGACTCAAGTTGTCCAATTCTTGGTAGAAGAAAGCTATATCAACATTAGATCCAATTTTAACTTCGCCAGAAGTCTCTTGAATTTCTTTTGCAATAATTTTAAAGAGGGTGGATTTTCCCACACCATTGGGACCGATTAAACCTATTTTGTCATTTTTGTAGACAAAGGCATTTAAATCGTGAAATACTAAGTGATCTCCAAAAGATTTTGAGAGGTCTTTAATTTCTAAAACATCTCTGCCAGAAGTTTTTTTAGGTGTGAAGGAAAGTTTTGTTTTCTTGTTTGAGGAAGGCATATCGATTTTTTGCATCTTGTCTAGCATTTTCTTTCGACTTTTTCCTTGTTTTATAAATCTGTCACGGCCAAGATTCATATACCTCTTTATAATTTCTTCTTGTCTTTTTATTTCCTTTTGTTGATCTTCATATTGTCTTTTTAAGACTTCAAAGTCCTTTTTCCTCTGTCTCATATAGTTATCGTAGTTGCCCTTATAAGTTTTTGTAGCACCGTTTTCTAGTAGGACAATTTTAGAGACGATATTATTTAAAAAATACCTATCGTGACTTATGACAATTATTGCCTTGTCTATATCTTTTAAATATTTTTCTAGCCAAGAAATTGCATCAATATCTAGATGGTTTGTAGGTTCGTCTAAGAGAAGTAGGTCTGCATCTTCAAGTAAAAGCATGGCAAGAGCCACACGAGACTTTTGTCCACCAGAAAGAGTGGAAATATCTTTTGTGAAGTCCTCTTCTGAAAAGCCCAAACCTATTAAAGTTCCCCTAATTTTTGAATTGTAAGAATATCCATCCCTTTTGTGAAACTCATCTTGAAGTCTTTGATACTTCACAAGTTCTTCATCTAAGTTGTCTGGATTTTCAGCAATTATGTGTTCTTGTTTTCTAAGATTTTTTTCAAGCTCAATTAAGTCCTTAAAAATAGAAAGGCAGTTATCATAAATAGAGCCTTCTTGGTGAAGGCTTAATTGTTGTTCTAAGTAACCGATTTTTAAATCTTTTTTTCTAAAAATTTCTCCATCATCGTAGGAGAGATTTTCTGTTATTATATTAAAAAGAGTGGACTTGCCACTTCCGTTGATTCCAATAAGGCCAATTTTATCCTTATCCTCAACTATTAAGTTTGCATCTTTAATAGTTTCTTCATCAATGTAGGATTTTTTTATATTTGTTAAACTAAGTATTGGCATAATGACCTCCTAGCTACATTTTATCAAATTATTAAGTCCTTTAAAAGACAGAGACCATTGGACTAATTATAAAAAAAGACCTGCAGCAGCAAGTCTTGGATTATAAATTTTTTCATATTCATTTTTATTCTTGTAGTATAAAGTGTATAAATAATCCATAAATCTTCCAATAAAATCAAAAAAACATTAAATTTTATTTATTTCAATAAATTATAACAAAATAAAATCAAAAAAATGCCAAAATTTGATTTTATTTTAAAAGCTTTAAATTATAAAATAAAAAAATAAGAGAATTTTAATTTTATATTCTAAATTCCTCATAAAAAAATTAAAAATTACAAAATTTTAAGAATATAAAAATTTTAAACAAAAAAAGTTGTGCCAGATTAACACAACTTTAAGCTTCCGAATATCCTAAGTTTTTGGAAAATTCAACGCTGCAGCTCTTGACTGCCTCCATATATTCTTTTTTAGACTCTTCTGTGATTCTCTCCTTTGGTATTACAACCCCAATTGATCCCACAAGTTGGTCCTTATAATTAAAGACTGGAGCACCGATTCCAATAACTGAATCAATGTATTCTGAATCCGATACAGAAATTTTTTGGTTTTTTATTTGCATTAGCTCTTTCTTTAGTTGGTCCTTATCAACTGGCGAATCTAAATAATCTGAAAGATCCCTTTTTAAGTAATAATTAATATAGTCATCAGATTGAAAAGCGAGGATAGTTTTTCTAATAGCACCCTTGTGAAGATCAATTTCTATGCCAAAATTTTCCACAATCTTTAGGGAATGCTTGCCTTCAGCCTTGGAAAGAAGTAGACCCTTATCTCCTGATTTGATTATAAAATAAGAATCTTCCCTTGTAAGATCAGATAACTTTTCTAAGATTAATTTTCCCACAGCTTGTGGATCTAACTTTGAGGATGCCTTTATCCCCAAGGGAATAAGAGCAGGTCCTAGACCATATAAGTGGGTTCTCTCGTCCTTTGATACATATCCAACATCTATTAATGTGGATAAGATTCTGTGAGCTGTGCTTGGTGGTATATTTAAAAATTCAGAAATTTCTGCAATTGTAAGTTCTCTATTTTCACTTTTTAAGATGTCTAAAACATTTGCTGCTTTAACTAAACTTTGAATCATAATTTCACCTTCCAGCTAAAATTATACCACATAATGGAAAGTATTTCACTAAAAGAAATAATTTGTCTTTAATTAAATAATTACAAGTCTTTTAATATTATAAGTTAAAAATTAAATTATAAAAGTAAAATATTTATTTAAATATAAAATTTTTGGATTTAAAAACTATTTAGATAAATATCAAAATAGTATTGACATTAAAAATTTTTTTAATATAATTAAATTAACAATTTAGATAATTATCGAAATAGATTTTAAAAAAGGAGGGATTATGTGAAATTTTCTGATACTTTTAAGGCCTTGTCTGACCCTGTAAGATTAGAAATATTAAATATTTTGAGAAAGTCTGGTCGGCTGAATGCAGGAGAAATAGCAGAAAAATTTGACTTGTCTAAGGCGACAATCTCCCACCATCTAAAAATTTTAAAAGACCAGGATTTAATTTACGAGGACAAGGAAAAAAACTATATTTATTATGAACTAAACACTTCAGTTTTTGAAGAAATACTCACATGGATTGCCAATTTTAAAGGAGGATCAGATGAAAAATAAATTTAGATTTAGAAAAAACAGTATAATTTCAATAATTGCATCTCTTGCAATTTTAGTAATTTTTAATCTATTGTTTTATAATAAAATGCCAGCAGAGCTTCCAACCCACTGGGACTTTAGGGGACAAGCTGACGACTACAGCTCAAAGTTTGAAGCAATGGTTCTCATTCAGGGATTTTTAGTAGTGATGAATTTATTTCTCTGCTTTATGCTAGACAATGATCCAAAAAACGAGAGACAAAATAATTTTTTAATGACACTTTCCAAACTTTCAATGCCAATAATTATGACTATAATTTATATTATTACGATTTTAGCTGGACTTGGAAAAGAGGTAAATACATCGGTTATAATTTCTATTTTAATGGGAATTTTATTTATAGCAATTGGAAACTATATGCCAAAGGTAAAGAGAAATTACACTATGGGAATAAAACTACCTTGGACATTAAATAGCGATGAAAATTGGAGAAGAACTCACAGATTTGGTGGAATTTGTTTTATATTTATGGGGCTTATATTTTTTGTATCACCTTTTGTAAAAAGTGAAGTAATATTTTATTTGCCACTTATAATAGTTGCAGTACTTCCAGCAATTTATTCCTATTACCTTTACACTAAGGGAATTTAGAAAATTAAAATTATATAATTAATAAAAATGACTTATTATAAATTACTTGGTTTTATATTTTCAAAATTAGTATTTTCAAATATTGAGATAATAATTTTTAGATTTGTATTAGTAATTCCCATGTTTTTTTCTTATTACATTTATATCAAAAAAATCAAATAAAAACTTAGGACATAGAAAAACCCTCTTGCAAAGGACTAATTTGCATGAGGGTTTAATTTTTAATTATAATTTTATAAACTTATAGTTTTCTATTTTTTCTTGAAACTTCAAGGGGAAGTTTTTCTCTTTCTCTTTTTACTTTTTCATTTTCTAATTTTAGAACAGCGAGATTTTTTTCTTCTCCAAGGTCCACTTCAATTTTTCCACTTGGGTCAACTATTAGAGAGTGGGCATAGGCATTTTTGGAAAGATCATCATCTCTTGCTATGGTAGGAGACACAAGATAGCACTGTGTGTCCACTGCACGAGCTCTATTTAATAGATGGAAGTGAGCTTCTCCAGTCTTTTTCATAAAAGTGGAAGGTGCAAAAATTACTTCAGCTCCATAGTCTCTGAAAGTTTGGAAAAGTTCTGGGAATCTCAAGTCAAAACAAATGGCAAGTCCAAATTTTCCATATTCTGTTTCAAAAACTCCAAGGGACTTCCCACCAGAAATTGTGTCAGATTCCTTGTAGCCTTCAATGTCGAAGAGATTTATTTTTGAATATCTGTAGATTTCTCTGCCAGATTTGTCGAATACATAGGACCTGTTGTATATTTTATCTCCTGATTTTATTGGTATAGATCCACCAACTAGGTATATGCCATTTTCTTTTGCGACTTTACTCATTTTTTCATAAGTTTCGCCAAAGTCTTCTTCTGCAAACTTTGTGAAATAAGAATTTTGATAGGGACAATTCCACATTTCTGGAAGACAAACTAAATCAGCAGCTTTTTCTCGTACGCGAGATACATATTCTTCCATAGTTTTTAAATTTTCTTTTTTATCGCCCTTTGCAGGCAGCTGAATTATTCCAACGTTAAAATCTTTCATAGTCACCTCAAATTATGTTGAAAAAGGCAAGACATAAAACTACTATGCCAAGCACAATTCTGTAATAGCCAAAGGGAATGAAGTCGTGTTCACGAACATAGCCCAAGAATTTTTTAATTACAACAAGGGCAACGATATAGGAAATTACTCCACCGACTAGGATCAAAAACCATTGCCATCCTGTAAAGGAAAATCCAATTTTTAAAATTTTAAGGGCAGTTGCACCAAGCATAGTTGGGACTGCAAGGTAAAAGGAAAATTTTGCAGCACTTGTTCTAGAACAGCCAAGTAGCATGGCACCAATAATAGTTGCGGCAGAACGAGATGTTCCTGGAACCATAGCAAGACATTGGAAAAATCCAATTAGGAGTGCTGTTTTAAGTCCTATATCATTTAGACTTTCATACTTAAAGGCCTTGTCCTTATTATTTTTTTCCATAATAATAATTATTATCCCGTAAAAAATTAGGGCAATGGCAACGGTAATTGGGTTAAAAAGATGGCTATCGATGAAGTCGTCTAGCAAAAATCCAAAGAAGGCGGCAGGTAAAAATCCCACAATTATTTTTGCTATTAACCTCATAGTTTCAAGATCTCTGTACTTAAATTTTTCTTTAAAACTTAGTTCATTATACTTTTCTTCTCCAATTACTGGAGCAAGTTTTCCTCTAGCAATGGGATTTATGTCATAGAAGTATAAATAAACTACGGCTAAAATAGCTCCAAGCTGAATTATTACACTAAAGGCATTGGAAAAAGCCTTGGGTTCAAGTTTTATAAAACTATCTGCGATTATTAAATGGCCTGTTGATGATACAGGCAAAAATTCTGTAAGTCCTTCGATTATTCCAAGGAAGATTACTTTTAATAGGTCTATTATCATATTTACCTCCATTATTTTGTCAAAGCCTATTATAACATTTGTGGCTACAAAAATAAAAGACTCTCGCAGATGACAAGAGCCTTAAAATGTTATTCATTTCTTTGTAAATTTAAAAATTTTGTAAATTCTTTTTTAAACATTAATTCAACAGTTCCCGTAGGACCATTCCTGTGCTTGGCAATAATTACTTCGCCAACATTTGGTTTTTCAGATTCTTCCTTTGTGTAATATTCATCTCTGTATAAAAACATTACAATGTCTGCATCTTGTTCGATGGCACCTGATTCACGAAGGTCTGATAAGATTGGTCTGTGATCAGTTCTAAGTTCTGGTGCACGAGAAAGTTGAGATAGGGCAATGACAGGGACTTCCAATTCCTTGGCTATTGCCTTTAAATTTCTTGATATGGCAGAAATTTCTTGTTGTCTTGATTCTGATCTTGATGACATTTGCATAAGTTGCAAGTAGTCAATTACAATTAAATCAAGTCCTTTTTCTACTTTCATTCTCCTACACTTTGCCTTTAATTCCAAAGGAGATATGCCTGCGGTATCATCAATTTCTATTTTTAAATTTGATACAATTGGCATTGTGTTTATAATTTTTGTCCACTCTTCTTCATTTAAGTTACCGCTTATTACTTTTTGCAAATCCACATGAGAAGTGGAGGAAATAATTCTTTGGAAGAGTTGGTTTTTACTCATTTCTAGAGAAAATACAGCGACAGATGCTCCTCCTCTTAGGGCAGCATTAGTTGCAATATTTACCATGAGAGCAGTTTTACCCATGGAAGGTCTTGCTGCTAACAAAATGAGATCAGACTTTTGAAGTCCAGAAATTTTTCTATCTAGATCCACAAAACCAGTTGTAAGTCCTGTTAAGGCGTTAGGGTTTTGTGCCTTTTTTTCCATTTCAGAAAAGGAGTCTAGGGCAATACTTTTTATATTTATAAGTCCATTTTTTGTCGAATCTTGTGTTATATCAAATACAGATTTTTCTGCAAGTTCGATTATGAGATCTGCCTGAGCATCAGGAGAGTAGGCAGCTGAAATGACCTTGTCAGATGAATCTATTAACTCTCTTAAAATCCCCTTTTCTTTTATAATCTTGCAGTAGTATTTAATATTTGAAACTGCAGTTACATTTGAAGACAAGTCTGCTAGATAGCTTATGCCACCGACTTCATCGAGAGAGTCTGTTTTTTTCAATTCCTCTGCAATAGTTATTACATCAGCTGCTTCATTTCTGTTGTAGATATTTAAAATGGCATTATAAATTTTTCTGTGAGCTTCTTGGTAAAAGTCTTCTATTTTTAAAAGTTC
>QWCK01004600.1_pt1 | contig 13402 bp, 13 predicted proteins | sample 1972571 | NCBI WGS metagenome assembly QWCK01 (sample SAMN09866710, study PRJNA288562) | Human gut metagenome isolate term2_stool, whole genome shotgun sequencing... | isolation source: gut | host: Homo sapiens | place: USA: California
CCTATGTCCTTGATTTAAAAAAACAGAATAAAACAAAAGCGAAAACTAAAATCAAAGAAATGTGTTATTTCCACTTGACAATCGTCATTTCATAACAGAGTTATATACTCCACGTTGATCTAATGCTAAAAATCTGTAATTCTTATCAAACAAAAATTTAAATGCTTTTTTTATTAATCCCATATTTATCACTTATCTCCCTTTTATGTAGCTACTTTGACTAAATTCAATTGCTTTATATAAGAATAATATCAACAGACATTGAATTAAACTCTCATATGTAACTAATCCTACTTGTGTCACCAAGTATAAAACAAATACTATGAACAAAACACTGACAAGAAATGATGTCCTCTTATATATAAATAATTTCAAATATTTCATTATTAAGTAAATATAAATCCAATAGTAAAAAATAAATCCTATAAGACCCATACCAACAGCAATCTCTATAAAATTATTGTGACTATATGTATTATGATTTGTTTTTGCTTTATTTATTTCACTAAATGTGCCAACACCATATCCAATTAGAGGAGATTCCTTAAAAGACTCAATTCCTACTTTTATATATTTTTCTCTCAGTAAGGTACTGCTATCAGCCTTACCTTTACCTGTAATTGAATAAGTTAAAGCTTCTAATCTCCAACCTACATTCTGATAGAGAGAAGGAATTTCCATCAATAGATTCCAAGATACTGTGATAGTGCAACAAACAAGCAATAAATTTCTAATGATTTTCTTTGGTCTTCTAAGCAGAATCACACCGCAAACTCCTAAAATAAAAAATACAATAGTTTTTCTTGAACCCATCCAATAAATCAAATATAAAGAAGCTGTCACTACTATAATATAATATATCTTTAATAATGGATTTTTTGCTTTAGGAAATAAATACAAAATCAAAATTAATGCCATAGCCGCATTCATACCAATTTCATTACCATTCCATCTACCAGTAGATGCTTCTCCATGAATAGCTAACTGGAATTGGTTTAAATCTTGTGTAAGTAAAACATAGATTAGAGTCATTCCTACTCCAATTACATATAACATAATCATCTTTTCAATAGAATTTAAATTATTCAATTCACTTTCTACATAAATCATTACCAGAGCAAGAATAATTAAAGTTTTTAATTGGTCAATTGAAATAGCTCTGTTTATTGAATAAACTATAGACAATGTACATGTAATTAAAAACATGAAAATCCATACCTTAAATTTGCTTGAATTAAATTTTAATTTACCACGATTTAATATAAATTGTGTAACAATAATTAAAGCTATCGAACCCCACCATAGTATAGGATTAACCATTAAGTCGGCATTAGTAGCTACTGCAAAGAAAATACAAAATGCAACATCTAATAATGATATATTTTTAAATTGAAATATGTTTAATTTCATCTCCAATAGCCCTCACTTTTTATTTTCACAGCAAATTTTATGTTTTTTTAATAGTTTGCTGTAATTATTTTTTTATAATTTATCTACTAGATTAATCCATTCTTTAGCCACTATATGTGACTCAATTTCATCTCTTAATTTATATGCTTCTTCTCCATATTGCATTGCAATATGTTTTTGTTCCAAATACATATTAATAGCTTCAGCTAATCTTTCTTTATCTCCACAAGGTACGATTAATCCTCTGTCATTCCCTAATAACTGTCTAGCTCCGCCTGGAGAACAGTCTGTCGAAATACAAGGAATACCCATACACATAGCTTCTATTAAAGAATTAGGTAGCCCCTCAAAATCAGATGTCAATACAAAACAATAAGATTCTTTTATCCATTCTAATACATCTTGCTTTGCTCCCATTAAAAGGACTTTTTCTTTCAAACCTAATTTTTCAATTTTATTTTGTAACTTATTCTTTAAGCTACCTTCTCCATAGATTTTTAATACTACATTTTGATGCTTTTTACTAACAAGATTAAATGCATCAATCAATAATTCCTGATTCTTTTGTGGTTCTAGTCTAGCTACAGTTACAATCTCAGAATAATTAACATCCTCTTTCTTACGCTCAGGTATTCTATTTAACTCAACTGGATTTAATATAATACTTGATTTTCTTTGTACTTTCTTTGAGTAGCATTGTTTTGCACCTTCTGTTTGGAAAACAATATGAGATGCACCGAATTCTACTATTTTACGAAATAGTTTATTAACTCTGCTTTGATTAGTTTTATTTGGATCATTTCTCTCAGAATAAATAATAGGTATGTTTCTACCAATCAATGCAAGAATTGTATAAGCACATACATCATTCATGAAAGAAAGAACACAATCTGGATTTTCCTTATCAACAAAATCTCTGATAGAAGATATTAATTTAAAATGAGACACTCCGTTTTCATTAAAATCAGCATAATGTTCAATGTTTATTTTGTCATTTAATTTATAAACAGGAGGTCTATTTGTAGCAGTGATAAAAATCGAAACTTCATGTCCCATATCACACCAAATATTAGCAAGTATTGATATAACCCTTTCCGCTCCACCAAAAGTCATTCCTGGAGTAATAAATACAAGTTTCATTACTATCACCCCTTACATGCCTTTAAATATATTTCATAATAATCTTTAGCCATTTTATCAGCAGAATACTTTTCTGAACTGATAACTGCATTTTGCCCATATAGTTTTCTATCTTCTTCAGAAGAGATTAATTTTTCTAAACCTGATTAAACTATTAGTAAGGTTCTCACACATTGTTTCTGCACCAGCTAGATCAAGCAATGGTATTATTTGTATTATTTTCATTTACTATATCCTCATCGTTATGTAACTATCTGTTGCATTCTCTTTCTTTATGATTTTTGCAGGATTTCCAATGACAATAGAATGATCAGGAACATCAAAGTTTACGTATGCATTAGGGGCAATTAATACATCATTACCAATATGAATATTACCTACTACCATACAGTTTGATCCAACCCAAACATCATCACCTAAAGTAGGTGCACCTATTCTTTTTCCACGATTTTCTCGACCAATAGTACATCCCTTATTTAGATTACAATTCTTTCCAATTTTAGCTAGAGGACTCACATTAATGTTATGAGCATGTCCAAGATATAATCCAGGACCTATATTATTACTTAGAATTTCTAAGCCATATTTTCTAGCTGCTCTCAAAGCAAAAAGTGTGCGTATTTTTGTCTTTTTTCTTCTAATTAGATATAAATATCTAATATCATAGCGTAATAGCATGATTAAAGTACCTTTTACCGGATTCCAATTTTTACCAGTCATACGATAATAATCAAACTTAAAATACTTGTTCATTTTCTTCACCGTCCTAATGGAAATAATCTCTTATTTCATACTAACTTGATAAACCCATGAAGTTCCTATAATTATTAGCTTTGAACTACAATCAATGACATACGCAGGTAAATACATCATTCAGCCTTATAATTCATCCATTAATACTTTTATTGCTACGTGAGGTAAATACTCCTCAGACTTATTAACACATGATTTCTTCAAATCAATAATTTCATTAGGTTTTTCATATATATGTTCAAGTTTCTGTTTTAGATCCTTGTAATCTGCAAATTCATAACCAATTCCAGTTAATCCATCATCAACTACATCATTAAAGCTTTCCCACTTAGATGCAACTACAGGCACACCTGCTGCATAAGCATCTAATATAGTTCCAGGTATTCCTTCTGTATAAAAACGAGTTGGAAATGCTAAAAAGAAATAATCTTTAAGTACTTCTACACTTTTATCAAACTGGACCATACCTTTGTACTTTATATAATCTGGAAAAGACTTTTGAAGTTCATCAAACCAGTCTGTTTGTTGATCATCAACTGGACCATAAATATCTAATGAGTAAATAGTCTTTTTATACTTCTCATTGACTTCTTTTACTGCATTAACAATATCCTCAATACCTTTTTCTTTCATTACTCTAGAAAAGGTACAAATATTTAAAGGTTCAACAATATTCATGTTTAAATCCTCTTCTTTAAGAGGTTTTATATCCTTAAAGTTACGAAGAATTGTTACATTATCTAAACCAACATCGTGTAGAGCATTTTTCATTGTAGTTGTTTCAACAAAAATTCCATTGAATTTTGTTAAACCTTTTTTTAAATTACTTTTATCTTTTAGAAATGATGGAAGCCAACCACCGATTACAACATAATGTAATCTTCTATGAAAGAATCGATTAATAAAGTTACATAATGGTACAAATATTTTTATACCATTATGTGCTGGAAAAATTATTATGTTATCGCATTCTCTAAATGCTTTAATCATTTGAAATACCACAGATGGTAGTGCTTTAGCTCCCCCATGAGTATCGATTTTTACAACTTGATCTGCGCCAAACTGTTTATCCAATTCATTTGTTACTATTTTTGTTTTAATAGTTTGACCATTCAATAAATTTTCACCAAATCCAAAATGACCAATAACACAAACCTTTTTCATATCTATCCTCTTTCGTAATTTTTCTTCTTCAATACACCATAAAACATATTCCAGCATGTATACCATGCAGCTATTAATGCTGGTTTCTCATCACACATATGAAACAAATCATAATGACTCTTGAACTTTCTTCTAAACTTATCATGACTAATACTTACTTTTCTTACTCTATACTTCGCAAGGTTTTCTTTAAGAAGATAAGCACAAGTATCTGGTTTCTTATAAAGCTGTAATCTGATTGCATAATCATTATTCTTCTTAATATCCTTAATCTGAATAAGACCAAACACTTTAGCGTTATACATCATAGTAAGCTGACCAATATAATCATAGTTATACATCTTACGTTTATTAACCTTATCAGGACCAGATACATAAATATTCAATGGTTTAGAATCTTCATCTATCTTTTCATATTCAGTAAATGAAAGACTATAACCATTTTTATTCATAAAATCAATTTGATGTTCTAGTTTTTCTGGCATCCAAAGATCATCTGAATCAATAAAAGCGATCCATTCACCTTTTGCTTCTCTTAATGCTTTATTTCTTGTAAGTGCTGCACCAGAATTCTTTTCGTTATGTAAATATTTGATTCTTTCATCCTTAAAAGAAGCGACTACTTCATCAGTATTATCTGATGAACAATCATCCACAATTATTAATTCCCAGTTAGTATATGTTTGATCTAATACAGACTGTATAGTTTCTGCAATAAATCTTTCTGTATTCCAAGAAGGCATAATAATCGATACTAATCCATCCACTACTTTTCTATTTTCCATAATATCTACTCATAGTCCTTTCCTAATACAGCTAACACAGTTCTAAACATTGTTGCTATATCCCCAAAAAACGAGAAGTTCTTAATACTATCTAAGTTATATTTCATTTTACCTGGTAGTACTTCTTCTATATATGTTTTATCTACATCACTCGATGCATCTAATAGTTCAGCTTCATCTTTATATCTAATACTTGCTTCACTAGTAATACCTGCAGGTAATAATAATGTAGCCATATATTCAGGTTTATATTGTTCAACATATTTCACTGCTTCAGGTCTTGTACCTACAAAACTCATATTACCAGAAATAAGATCTAATACCTGTGGTAACTCATCTAGTCTACAACCTCTTAGTTTTGCTCCTACTTTAGTAATACGACTATCATTTCCTACTGTTACAGTAGAACCAATCTTATCTGCATTGCTAACCATTGTTCTAAATTTATGAATCTTGAAATGTTTTCCATAAGTCGTAATTCTTTCCTGTCGATAAAATACAGGTCCTTCAGAATCCAACTTAATCATAATAGAAATAACAATCATAGGAATAGCTAATAGAATAAGTAGAATCAAACCACCTACTAAATCCATTACTCTCTTAAGAAACATACTTACTTTCTTCTTATGCAATGTTTCATAATAGACTCTTACTTCATCATTTTGCATATATTCAGGTAAAGTTTCCCATTTCTTCAACATTACATATATTCCTTTACAACTTCTTTAAAGTTTTCAATCACATACTCTACATCTTCATCACTTAACTTAGTATGTAAAGGTAAAGTAATAAGGTTTTCATAATATGCATATGCATTAGGGAAATCTCTTATATCCCACCCCAAGGTTTTGTATGCAGTCATCATAGGTAATGGTTTATAGTGTACATTTGTATTCACACCACGTTCTGCTAATTTAATAATGATTTCTCTTCTCTTTTCATCACTAATACCAGGTATTCTAGTTAAGTATAAATGTTTAGAAGACTCAAAGTCTTTACCCCAATGATTTAAGTGTTTAACACCTAACTCATCACACATTTCATCATACTTACTTACGATTTCTCTTCTTCTTGCAAGCATTCCAGGATATCTATCTAACTGACGTAATCCAATAGCTGCCATAATATCAGTCATATTACACTTATACCAAGGACCAATAATATCATATTCCCAAGCACCTAACTGTGTCTTAGCTAATGCATCCTTATTCTGTCCATATAAGCTATATAACTGGAATAACTTATAGATTTCTTCGTTATCTATACCAGGAATATCTTTCCAAGTACTTGCTCCACCTTCTGCAGTTGTAAAGTTCTTTACTGCATGGAATGAAAAACTACTAAAATCAGCCCATTCACCAGCCATCTTACCTTTTCTTATAGCACCTAGTGCATGTGCACAATCCGCAAATACCATAACTCTATTAAGGGTTTTCTGTATTCTAGATCCTAAAGTGTTATCATTTCTAGGAGTAAATAGGTTCTTCTTACTTTCAACAGCCTGATATAACTTATCATAATCACAAATAACACCACCAAGATCTACTGCCACGACAGCCTTAGTCTTCTCAGTAATTGCTTCTGCGACCTTATCATAATCCATTTCACAGTTATCTTTCTGACTATCTACAAATATAACTTTCGCACCACAATGAATTGCTGCTGAAGCTGAAGCTGTATAAGTATAAGCAGGTACAATCACTTCATCTCCCTCTTGGATACCACATACCCTAAGGTTTAACTCTTCTGCTGCTGTCGCAGAATTTAAACATACCACTTTAGATGTATGACAATATTCAGCAAGTCTTCTTTCTAATTCTTTAGTTCTTGGTCCTGTGGTAATCCAACCAGAACGAAGTGCTTTTGCTACTTCTTCTATTTCTAACTCAGAAATATCAGGTGGACTAAAAGGAATCTTTCTTTTATTCATTTCCATCTTTCTCCCTCCTCTATGAATAAATACATGGGGTGGCACTTATTACTAAGTGCCACACACATGTGTTATGCTGGATGATATGTTGATACAATCTTCTGTACTCTTTCTTTCATATCATCTTCATTTCTATATGCTGCATCAAGTAATCCATCTAACTCACCTAAGAACTCATTGATATCAAATGGAATAGGACAACCAATATGAATTAAATCATTCTTAGTCTTCTTTAAACCTTCTTCAGCCATAAGCTTTTCTTCATAAAGCTTTTCGCCTGGTCTAAGTCCTGTAAACTCTAACTTGATATCTACATCAGGTGTATAACCTGATAATCTAATTAAGTTACGAGCTAGAGTAGTAATCTTAACTGGTTCACCCATATCTAATACGAAGATTTCTCCTCCATGAGCGTATGTACCAGCAAGTAATACTAAATTTACTGCTTCTGGAATAGTCATAAAGTAACGGATAATATCAGGATGTGTAACTGTAACTGGTCCACCTGCTTCAATCTGTCTCTTAAAGATTGGAATAACTGAACCATTACTTCCTAATACATTACCAAAACGTACAGCTACAAACTCAGTCTGTGTAGTCTTTAATGCTTCTTTGATTTCAGGTTTTTCAATCATATCCCTCTCATGAGTAAATAACTGAGGGATTTCGTAAGCCTTACCTTCTTTAATCTTAGCTGCAAAAGCCTGAATAATCATCTCACATAAACGTTTAGAAGCACCCATGATGTTTGTAGGGTTAACTGCTTTATCTGTACTAATTAATACAAATTTCTCACATCCATGTACCATAGCTGCATAAGCAGTCTTATAAGTACCCATAGCGTTATTCTTAATAGATTCACATGGGCTATCTTCCATTAATGGTACATGCTTATGTGCTGCTGCATGATATACAATCTGAGGTCTATACTTCTTAAAAAGATCAAACATCTTTCTACTATCTCTTACTGATCCAATAAGAGTCACTAGATCTAAGTTTGGATATTTCTTTCTTAACTCTAACTGAATATCATATGCATTGTTTTCATATACATCAAATAAAATTAACTGTTTAGGGTTATGTGATGCAATCTGTCTAGCTAGTTCTGAACCAATAGAACCAACACCAGTAATAAGAACAACCTTATTTCTTACATACGCAAACACTTCATCCATATTAGGCTTAATAGGATCACGACCTAACAAATCTTCAATCTGAACCTTCTTCATCTTACTTACTGATACCTGACCAGTATATAACTGATACATACCAGGTAGATTCATAAGTTCACAAGATGTTTCATTACATACTCTAAGAATATCTCTCTTATCCTGAGGATTAGCACTAGGTACAGCAACATAAATCTTCTCAATATCGAACTTATCTACTGCTTCTAGGATATGATCTCTACTACCAAATACAGGTACATCATCAATGTATCTATCCCATTTATTAGGGTTATCATCGATAAAGCATGCAACAGTTTCATTTGTTTCTTTCGCATGTTTAATATCTCTAAATAACATCTGACCAGCAGAACCAGCCCCAATAATCATAACATTCTTTTTCTGTACTTCATTGTTTGTTCTACCACGAAGTAGTAATACAAAACGATAGAAGAAATGAATTCCTAATGTTGCAATAAACTGTACTGTAATACCAATCACATAATAAGAGACAGGCATATGTAAGTTAAATACAAGTAGTGAACCAGTGTAAATGACACCAGTCACTACAGTTGCAAGAATGACTCTCAATAACTCTGAATAACTCGCAAAACGCCAAATACTCTTGTATAAACGTAAGAACCAGAATACAACTAAACAGAACAAAGCATATATAATAATAGTCTTTGTATAAGTTGTTAAGTATTGTGGTTCTACACTTGTTACTTTACAGTCAAATCTTAACCATAAAGCAATACCAAATGATACTATAACTGCCGCAAAGTCATAGACCATTAATAGTAATCGAACAACCTGCCAATGTTCGAACTTTCTTTTTGAACCTTTACTCATTTTTTCCCCTTCTTAAATCTTACTTACTTTTCCCATAACCATAGCCATATCCATAGCCATAACCATACCCATAACCAGTTGATTCTGAACTATAGAATGTCTTCTTATAACTATTTAATACCACACCTACAATATGAGGTAATGTATCATGGAGTTCATCTACAGAATCTAGAATATCTCCTGCTTCTGCATAGTCCTGCTTAACGACTACAACTGCACTATCAGCATACTTTGCGACTAATAATGCATCTTCCATCATATATAAAGGTGTAACATCTAAAATAATAAAATCATATACTTCTCTTAATTCTTCAATTAAGTTTTCTAATCTTGGTTTTGATAATTCAGTTGAACCATCAACAGAAATATCACTACCAAATACAATATCTATATCATCCTTGTGAACAATACATTGTTCTAGGTTGACATCTTCATCTTTAATATAGTCTAATGATGTTCTATGAATATTCGCATATCTCATCGTCTTCTCAACTGATGGATTTCTCATATCTAGATCAACTAAACATACTTTATAACCCTTCTGTCCTAATGTAATGGCTGTATTAATAGAAACCATTGTTTTCCCTTCATTAGGTACAGTACTTGTTATCATATAGACTGAATTTTTATTTTTTCTATGATCCTGTTCCATCTTAATTCTAATATTATGGAAAGAATGCTTGAAATCCGCTTTAATACCAGAACCATTTAATAATAAACCTGGATTATTAGAATGACGCTTCTTTACTAATGGTACTTTCGCAATATAATCCATACCTAGAATTTCTCTGACATCATTCTTATCTAAGATAGTTCTTCTAAATACAGCAACTACAATTAGTAATAAAACACTTACTCCAAGTCCAATTAATCCACCCTTTAATCCTGCAAGTAAATAACTAGGAGCTGCATCTGCCTTTTGAGGCATTGTAGGCTTATCTAATAATGTAATACTTACATCCTGCATAGCATCCTTAGTTAATGTATCACAGTTATTAGTAATAGCTGATGCAACATTATAGGCATCCTGAGCACTCTTACCTGTTACTTTTAAGACAACAAGATTTGTATTTTCAATCTGTGTTGCTGAAATTTTTGCAGGTATCTTATTAACATTCAATACATCCTTTACGATATTCTTCATTTCCTTACTAGTAAGGATTGAATTAAATGTATCTACAAGTGTTGCTTTAGTACCACTTGCCTGAGTTTCATCATAATAGTATGTATCTGTTAAATCAGTAGAAGGTACAAACACTGCTTCACTTGTATAAGTTGTATTAAAGAAAAGAATTTCTTTCATCTCTAATGCAACAACACCTATAAGTACTAATAATAGTACTGTCTTCCACATTCTCTTAAATGCACGGAGGAAATTTTCAAAGCACTTAACTAAATCAATCGTCATTTCATCTTGATTATTTGATTCCATTATTTATCCCCCCTTACTCTATATTTGTTGTAACCATAGCGGTTATTGTAATTGCTAGTTCCCTTATTACCTTCGCTTACTACATTCTTAAATACAACACCTAATACGTTATCTTTTACATAAGTTAAACGTTTTACTGTTTCATTAATAACATCACTTGTTGCATAATCCTGTCTTACTATAAATAGAGTTGCATCTACAAGTTCATTCATAGCCATAGGTTCATTTAATAAGTATGCAGGAGAAGTATCGACAATCACAAAATCATATTCTTCTCTTAATTCCTTCATGATTTCATCTAACTTCTTACTATTAGTAAGAATTTCAGATTTTAATGTATCCTGGCTACATGGTAATAAATCCAAACCACTACGATCACTTACTACCTGACTTCTCCAGCTAGTAGTACTTTCAATTGCCTTATTTAAGTTTTTAGAACCATCTAACTCAAAAATCTTGAATACTGCTGGCTTATTAAAGTCTGTATCTACAAGAATTGTCTTATGACCATTCTTCGCTAAAGCTAAGGCAAGGTTAGCTGCAACAGAAGACTTACCTTCATTTTCATAAGCACTTGTGATCATAAATGACTTATAACCATGCTTATCGCTAGATGCTTCTACCTTACTTCTAAGCTTATTCATAGATTCTCTAAAGAAGAAACTAGTCTTTAATGAAGTAATAAGAATCGCTTTCTTATTTCTTGCATCTTCTCTCTTTTTCACTTCAAATGGTAATTTTGCATATAATCTTGTATCTAGCTTATTTTCTACTTCTTCTTCACTCTTAATAGTATCTCTTAAGAAGAAATATAAACCAAATAAACAAGATAATACAAATCCAGATCCTACTGCCCCAATCAAGAAGTTCTTAATATGACTATTTGGATTCACTGGTTTAGTAGAGAACTTATTTTCCTTTAATACAGTAATATTGTATGGGAAACTATAACGTTCTGTATTTTCACTATACCAATCATTTAATAACTTAATAGAGAAATAAGCTTCTCTTTTAGTATCTGCAGTCACTTTAATCTTAACTACATTTGCCTGTTTTAAAGTGACTTCTGCCTTATAAGTTGTCTTACTTATTGGCATCTTTTTCTTTACATAAGATTTCGCATTATTACTATTCATTAGATAATCTAATGTATTCACATAACTTTGAACCTTATCAATATTCTTAAAAGTATCTTCTCCACCACTAAGTGTTGCAGTCATGCTTGTACCATATTGAGGTACATAAGTGACTGTCTTCATAAAATCAAATACACTTCCAAAAACAATCATGACTGCAACAATCAAGATCCATCTTTGTAATATATCTTTAATAATACACTTAACTATAGTAAGGAGATTTTCATTCTGTACATTGTTTTCCATAATATCCTCCCTACTCTTCTACAATGACAACTAATTTAGTTAAGCCATAGTCATCATTACTTGTTTTTACTCTATAAATAAATTCATAAGTACCAGGTGTATTCTTATCATAGTCTGTATTGATATCTACCTGATTCTTTAAGCTTGAATAGTCCATATCATCCATAGTAACAGAATCAATATGTTTCTTCGCATTCACTTCAGTACCAACCTTTACTCTCAATAAGTAAGTATCTAAGTTAATATTGACTGTCTGTTTTCTAGAAGTCTGATATGCCTTTAATGTGATAGATGACTGAGTACCAGTACTATCAGTCACCGCAAATGTTACATAGTGATTCTTATCCTGTTCATATTCTCTGATTACTTTAACCTGAGAACTTAAATCACCATCAACACAACTATAAGCACTCATATAGTCGGCAAACTGTGCTTTAGAGTTAACCTTAGAATATACTAATGCTTTATTAAGATATAACTGTGGTGCACTATAATTTGTATACTTGATTTTTCTTTTTACTTTAGTGTAGTTATCATCTTTATCAAATACACCTAAAGTAACAACTCGTACATCATCTTCACCAAAAGTACTCATGCCCTGAACGAATACTTTCTTAGTAATGTTGCCATCTTCCTTATCAGTGGCTTTTACACCCTTTAAAATAGCCTGATTTGTAGTTGTCTGGTCCATTCCAGTATCTAATACCAAAGTACCTTTAGGTACTTTAATAACTGGTGAAGAACCAGTTTGTGGCTTATGTGTATCATATAGTAAGAATCCACCATATAATGCCACAATCACCAGGAATATGATTCCGTTTCTGACCTTGTTGTTCATACCTTTCCCCCATTTAATAATATTTTTCCTTTCTCTTTAAAAATCCTTTGTGCATAATCACTACCAAAGCGTGTTTTCACTTGAACATAAGATTCATACATTCTAGGATGCCTGCTTCTCAAGTTATGTGCATCACTACCAACAAAATGTATGAGTTTATTTTCTAATAGGTTCTTTACTGTCTCTTTTACTAATGATCCATAGTCTCCAAGTATTGAACCTTTATTCATCTGTAAATAACCACCCCTGTTGACTATTTCTACTGCAATATCAGGATTAATCTGAATTGCTTCAAAACGTTCAGGATGAGCGACTACAGGAATATAACCCTTATCCAATACATCTTGTACTGCTTCAAGAATCACTTCTTCTTCTACATCAAAATAGAACTCCATTAAAAGATACTTTGTATCATTTAATGTTGTAATGTCTTCAAAGTGTCTTTCAAAAGATGATTATTCGCTCGTAATTGCACCGGTAGTCGCAGACCTATGCACCACCCCTGTCGCATTAAGTGCACCACCTAACTCTTACCAGAATAATAGCCAAT
>QWCK01004609.1_pt1 | contig 13384 bp, 10 predicted proteins | sample 1972571 | NCBI WGS metagenome assembly QWCK01 (sample SAMN09866710, study PRJNA288562) | Human gut metagenome isolate term2_stool, whole genome shotgun sequencing... | isolation source: gut | host: Homo sapiens | place: USA: California
GACTGGATGACCTTCCAGCTACAAGGTGATACAGAGCTCTTAGCTACACAAGAGGATGCACATGATTATGCTGCTCAAGCCTACAATACAGAGGAAAACATTGGGCGATGCCTCATAACGGGAGAGGAAAAGCCCTTAGCAGCTTTTCACGCCCGTATTGTAGCTCCTGGCTCTCAGGCGGGAGCCACGATAGCTAGCTTTAACGATCCAGCCTACCTTTCCTATGGTAAGAAGCAAGGCGAGAATGCGCCGATATCTAAGTACGCCTCCTTTGCCCATACCACGGCTCTCAACGATTTGCTCCGCAATGAGCAGACACGCTACACGCTCGGAGACATAAGTTATGTCTTTTGGAATTCGAATCTTGACGATCCTAGTATCAACGAGACCTTTCGCACCGTAACCTTCGAAGGCGTAAGGAATGACGAAACTCAAGAGCAATCCGACACAGACGATGAGCAGCCTAAGCGAAGAGGTAAGAGTAAAAAGAAAGCTCCGAACCCAACGCAGGACACCTACAAAGTACTTGAGCAGTTCAAAGCTATCCGTGGTAACCGTGGCAAAGGGCAGCATTGGGAAGATGAGCGACAGTTTTATGTCCTCGGACTGACAGCAGGCGGACGCATCACCATCAAGTATTGGCAGCAGGGGACTGTATCGGAGATCTTCGATAGAGTCTACCAGCATCTCGTCGATATGAACATCGTCAGCTGGGACGGCTTCGTAGATGAGGAGAACCCTCCCCTACGCTCACTCTATGGCATCGTGAAGAGTGTCTCCACGCCCTCCAAGTCGAGCACCTTCGCCACAAACCTTGTGCAGAGCATCGTCGAAAGCATCCTCAGTGGCAATCCCTATCCGATGACCCTCCAGCAGGCCTGCATCAACCGCATCACGCAGGAGCGCACAGTCTCCGAGCTACGAGCGGCCATTCTCAAGGGCTGCATCAATCGCAAAGCAAGAGTATATAAACATCTAAAAGAACTAGATATGGCTTTAGACAAGCAAAACGACAACATCGCCTACCTCTCAGGACGCCTCTTTGCCGTCTTTGAGCAGGTTCAGCGCGCAGCTCTAGGTAAGGGAGTCAATGCGACCATCCGAGACCGCTTTTACGACAGTGCCTCCACACGACCCAATACTGTGATGGGGCCACTATTCAGACTGTCCAACCATCACCTGAGCAAGCTATACAAAGAGAAGCCTGGACTGGCTGTCTTCTTTGATAAGCTCCTTAATGAGATTACCGAGCTTATTACCACAAAGGAAAAAGCATTCCCCGCAACCTTCTCACTAGATGAGCAGAGCCTCTTCGCAGTAGGCTACTATCATCAAAAAGTCTACACCTACAACAAGGAGGATGCAGACAACCCAACTGAAGAAATAGAACAATAACCAACAGAGTCATGAATATGCAACCGAATAACCCTCAGATCGTACAGAATAGATATGACTTCATCCTACTCTTTGATGTTAAGGATGGCAACCCCAATGGAGATCCCGATAGTGATAACCTGCCCCGCGTAGACCCTGAGACTGGTGAGGGACTCGTCACAGATGTGTGTATCAAGCGCAAGGTGCGCAACTACATACAGATGGCGACCGACCAAGGTGTCTTCGTCAGGGAGAACTCCGTCCTCAATGACGCCATCAATGCGGCTGTCGAAGAGGCTACAGGCAAGGATGCTAAAACAAAAAACGCTGCAGACCGTGACAAGGCTCGTGCCCTCATGTGTCAGAAGTATTACGACATACGCGCCTTCGGAGCTGTCCTCTCAACGGGCAACAACGCCGGTCAGGTGCGTGGTCCTATCCAGCTAACCTTTGCGCGCTCCATCGATCCGATCTTCCCTCACGAGCATACCATCACACGTATGGCTGCCACAGATGCTAAGGAGCAAAAGAAGAACGAAGAGGCCGACGATAAGGGAGGCAACCGCACCATGGGGCGCAAAGCCACTGTGCCCTACGGACTGTATAAGATGTATGGCTTCGTGACGCCACACTTTGCTGAGGACACCGGCTTTACGGAGGATGACTTGAAGCTCTTCTGGAAGGCACTCAAGAAGATGTTTGACCTAGATCACTCCGCAGCCCGTGGACTCATGAGCCTGCAGAAGTTGATCGTCTTCAAGCACGACTCGCCTCTAGGCAATGCGCCTGCGCACAAGCTCTTCGAACGTGTCACCGTAGCACGGCGAGAGGGTCTCACAGGTCCCGCACGCGACTTCTCCGACTACACCGTCCAGATTGATCGCGATGGTCTCCAGGGTGTCCAAATCGATGACATCGAACTCGTCTAGCCTGCTTTCACACAAAAGCCCCTCTCGTAGCGCACGCCACTACGGAGGGGCTTTTCTCTAAAACGACCTTTCCCATGAGACACTACAGCAACGAGGAACTACTGACGATCTCCGAGATACAGCACTACTGCTTCTGTCCACGTCAGTGGCAACTGATCACCCTAGAGCAGCTATGGCAGGACAACCACCTCACTGCGCTAGGGCAGATCCTCCACAAGCGTGTGGACCAGCCTGAGCTGAGTGCTCGTGTGGGAGACACGATCACGATGAGACGGGTGCCGCTCGTCTCCTACACTTTGGGGCTATACGGGCTGTCCGATGCGGTTGAGCTGACCCCGCTTCGGGATCATAGCCAGATTCCTTTCCGACACCCTAAGTACCTAGGGGCATGGCAGGCGACTCCTGTCGAATATAAGCGTGGCAAGCCTAAGACTCACCTCGCTGACAAACTGCAACTCTGTGCTCAGGTCATAGCCCTTGAGGAGATGTACCAAGTCTCTATTCCCTACGGAGCTCTTTACTATGGAGAGACACGGCATCGCCTACAGGTCGATATGGACGACACCCTGCGGACGGCGTGCTACGGGGTGGCGCGTAAGATGCACGAGGCCTTTGCGCAGCGCACGCCTATACCAGCGCACTACACCCGTCAGTGTCGCTCCTGCTCTCTCCTCGATGAGTGCATGCCTCGTATCGCATCACACCGATCGGCAAAGAGCTACCTCAAGCATCACGACATACTCACCTCATGAGAAAGCTACTCAATACCCTCTACATCCTTACGCCCAACGTCTACCTGCTCAAGGACGGCACCAATGTCGTGGCGCGCGTAGATGGCGAGGAGACCTTTCGCATACCTATACACAACCTCGAGGGAATCATCACCTTCTCCTATATGGGTGCTTCGCCAGGGCTGATGCAGCTCTGCGTGCAGGAGGGTGTCAAGCTCACATTCCTCACACCCACAGGTCGCTATATCGGTTCGCTAGAGGGACCCACGAGGGGCAATGTCCTCCTGAGACGCACGCAGTACCGCATCGCTGACGACGAACCAGCTGCAGCGCACTTCGCCGCTCTATTCATCTCTGCTAAGATAGCCAACCAGCGGTCTGTGCTGAGCAGATATATGAGAGATTACCACCCGACAGAGAGCGTGGAGGCAACCTTTCAGGAGGCACTCAGCCAACTCAAGACTTTGCAGAAAAGCTTAGCCTACAAGCGAGACCGCATGACCGTTATGGGTGTAGAGGGCTTAGCTGCACAGCAATACTTTGCTCTCTTTCACCACCTCCTACGGCGACCGGAGTTCACCTTCGAGGGGCGGTCGCGCCGCCCGCCTCGCGATGAGACCAATGCGTTGCTCTCGTTCTTCTATACCATCCTCGCCCACGAGGTCACGGCAGCACTCGAGACCGTAGGGCTGGACCCATACGTGGGCTTCCTCCATACGGACAGACCGGGCAGAGCGAGCCTAGCCCTAGACCTTATGGAGGAGCTACGCGCCTACCTCGTGGATCGCTTCGTCTTGACCGTCATCAACAAGCGACAGGTCGCACCCTCTGACTTCATCACTCAGGGCGAAAACGGATACATCCTCAGAGACGAAGCCCGCAAAGAACTCCTAGCCGCTTGGCAGCAGCGCAAGCGAGAGGAGATTATGCACCCTTTCCTTCAGGAGCGCATACCCATAGGACTGCTCCCCTATGCTCAGGCGTTGCTCCTAGCTCGATGCCTCCGAGGAGACCTCGACGACTACCCTGTCTTTCTAATTCAAAGCTGATGTACCTACTTGTAACCTACGATGTGAACACCGCCGCGCCCGACGGAGCGAAACGCCTTCGCCAAGTGGCGAAGATATGCCAAAACTACGGTCAGCGTGTTCAAAACTCGGTCTTCGAATGCCTCGTCTCTCCCGCCAAAAGAGTGGAACTGGAGGCTGCGCTCACGGACACGATCGACCTGTCGAGCGACTCACTGCGCATCTACCACCTCGGCACCAACTACCAGTCTAAGATCACCACCATTGGCAAGACAAAAGGCGTAGATCCCGAGGGCGTGTTGCTCATATAGCACTCGGACAAGCCCACTCTTGTACTCCTCTGCGAATGCCAAGTGATCAGTGAAAAGGCAGGCTGTTCGCATGCGTTGAGATTCAAGAACATACCGCCTCGCAATCAGTGCCAACGCACCGATACGCCCACCATTAGCTTTCTGTTCGCAATGGGTCATCGTCTAATCCTCTATTTATGTGTATCTTTGAGCATCGCAGTCGCACCCCGCACGGGGTGCGTGAATTGAAACGTCCTCTTGCTCGCTATGATGGTAATGTATTAAGAGTCGCACCCCGCACGGGGTGCGTGAATTGAAACATCAAAGTGCCCTGCGGTACTTGTTACGCTTGTCAGTCGCACCCCGCACGGGGTGCGTGAATTGAAACCTCTGTCACGAGTATGGCGATGAGTCGTTCCGCCGTGTCGCACCCCGCACGGGGTGCGTGAATTGAAACACCGCCAAGAGCAAGCGTGAGAAGGTGGACGCTAGTCGCACCCCGCACGGGGTGCGTGAATTGAAACACGAATGCCCTTGAAATATCATTATCAGCGCTGGCGTCGCACCCCGCACGGGGTGCGTGAATTGAAACGCTAGTGAGGACGCGCTCACCTTTGTTGACTCGTATGTCGCACCCCGCACGGGGTGCGTGAATTGAAACTATCCAAATCAATCAAAATGAAAAGATCAGACAACGTCGCACCCCGCACGGGGTGCGTGAATTGAAACGTAATACAGTCGAACTACAGTATTCTGAATCTGCGTCGCACCCCGCACGGGGTGCGTGAATTGAAACGTGATTTTGACACGCAGTAGCTACAAGGCACGAGAGTCGCACCCCGCACGGGGTGCGTGAATTGAAACATTTACTGATCATTCTTTGGTTAATAATCACGTGTGTCGCACCCCGCACGGGGTGCGTGAATTGAAACTTTGTTATTAGCGCGGATAGATTTAGACATACGGTGTCGCACCCCGCACGGGGTGCGTGAATTGAAACAATAATACCAGACAAAGAAGAAGCCTCAGCATCGTCGCACCCCGCACGGGGTGCGTGAATTGAAACAAGTGCAATCTCAAACAAATCATTACTAACAAAAGTCGCACCCCGCACGGGGTGCGTGAATTGAAACATCAAGATCCGACCTCATATAGTAGTGATTATATGTCGCACCCCGCACGGGGTGCGTGAATTGAAACTTCCGATACTCTAGATACTCCAGACATTACTAAGGTCGCACCCCGCACGGGGTGCGTGAATTGAAACATCTGCTTATACTGCTTATCTGTACGAGAATCAGGTCGCACCCCGCACGGGGTGCGTGAATTGAAACAAGAGCGTAACGACCGCCAAGCGTGCTGAGGTCGAGTCGCACCCCGCACGGGGTGCGTGAATTGAAACGGGTCGCCAACTGGTGACCGCACGCTGATACGAGTCGCACCCCGCACGGGGTGCGTGAATTGAAACGATCCGGAAAAATCATACAAAGAAACAGAAAGATGAGAAGTCGCACCCCGCACGGGGTGCGTGAATTGAAACGATCCACATCAGACACGTTAAGCACATAAGAGTCGTCGCACCCCGCACGGGGTGCGTGAATTGAAACTATACTTACATGTATTCATAACATCAGAAGATAAGTCGCACCCCGCACGGGGTGCGTGAATTGAAACGCTTCTTGTGGCTGATAGCTCTCTAGCTTGTAGTCGCACCCCGCACGGGGTGCGTGAATTGAAACAAGTCTCTAGAGAAGGGAGTAGCTGAAGCAACAAAGTCGCACCCCGCACGGGGTGCGTGAATTGAAACAGATAATACTCAACTATATAGCGATGCTGAAGATCGTCGCACCCCGCACGGGGTGCGTGAATTGAAACTGAGCTTGTATCTTATCCTTTTCAAGCATTGCAGTCGCACCCCGCACGGGGTGCGTGAATTGAAACGTCTACCGTGTGCTCTTCACTTACATCGCAGTCGAGTCGCACCCCGCACGGGGTGCGTGAATTGAAACAATGTTTCTGATGTAGATCAAACTGCACCTTCAGAGGTCGCACCCCGCACGGGGTGCGTGAATTGAAACACGTAGAGGTAGTAGTCGCTGCCTAGGTAGACGTGTCGCACCCCGCACGGGGTGCGTGAATTGCAACCAGCCGTTGGGAGGGAAAGCGGTGTCCCAGAAGGTCGCACCCCGCACGGGGTGCGTGAATTGAAACGAGACGGAGACCAATATGAGCGTCATCTGTGAGGAGTCGCACCCCGCACGGGGTGCGTGAGTTGACGGTGTAGATGCGGACTACGAAGCTTCATAAGAGCGATTTGCAGTCGGCACTAATACGATGACAGCCTCTATGAGCGGAAACGCTTGTGGGGGCTGTCTCTATTTTTACGAACTAAGATGATACAGACTATGAGAAGAAGGACCTTTTCTTGCTAAAGTCTTGCTGCGCAGGGGCAGATGAGGAGTTGGTCTCTGACTTACCGCTCGATTAGCAGGGCGTACAAAAACAGGGGTTAGATGAGGGCGCGGCGACGGCCGGTGGCGTAGAGGAAGGCGATCTCGATGAGCCCCGAGAGGATGACGATGACGACGAAGACGGTCAGCTGCACCTGTAGGAGCACAGCGATCAAGGCTCCAAGCGCGATGACGGCGAGCGAAAGGAGTTGGTTGATGAAGACCTCACGGTTGCGCCCATTAGCGGTGAGGACCAGTTCGATGAAGAAGCCCGAGATGAGCCATATCGGGATCAGTGTCGTCATCAGCAGGAAGACGGGTAGGATGAGATCCTCTATCGGACCATTGCCCATGATCCAGATGATCGGCTTGGCAGCGAGCATGAGGGCACCCATGCAGGCAATGCCCATTAGCAGTTCGCCACGCAGTATCCGATGTATGCGCTCCGTCGTATAGCTGGTGCTGACAGAGGGGAAGAGCGCCACATTGAGCTGCTTGGTGATGTACATGACGACGCTGACGATCTTCATCGAGAAGTCGTAGCCCGTCAGGGAAGTCATGCCAAAGAGCGAACCGATCACGAGGTTGAGTCCAGCCGACTTGACCGTCATCACCAGATAGGAGAGGAAGAGTGGCGTAGCCTCTCGCAGGAGAGCGAAGCTTCTGCGCAGTGAGACGAGGCGGAGCGAGAGCTTTTCGCGCCATAGGATATAACCGAAGGCGATCCCCGCCGAGAGTATGTTGCTCGCTGAGGCGAGTAAGACGTAGCGAGCCATATGGTCGGGCGTGAGTACCCAGAGGATGATGGCGACGGCTAGGAGCACCTTCGTGGCGATCTGTATGTAAAGGTAGATGCGTGTGCGCTGGATGCCGATGAAGTACCAGTTGGGCATGATGACACAGGCCACGACAGAGAGAAAGCTCGCCCAGAGGAGCGTGCGGTAAGAGGCCAACGCTCCGATCCATAGCACGATGGGCAGGAAGAGCAGGAAGGAGAGGAGGAGCAGGTAAAGGCGACTAGAGAGTATCTGCGAAGTGATGTCGGACTTGCCCGCTAGATCGCCCTCCTTGTCGTAGCGAGCTAGGTAGCGGGTACCAATCATATCTAAGCCGTAGGTCACCAACGTGGTAAAGTAGGTGATGATCGAAAAGGCATAAACATACGCCCCATACGCCTCGGCACCGACACGATGAATTAGGATCGGGTAGATGATCAGATGAAAAGAGGAGTTCAGCACATTGATCAATCCGAGAGAGAGGAAGTTCTCTAGGACTAGTCTATTACCTCTGACCATAGAGCAGAGTCTCTGGAGGAGGTGTTTCGGTGCGGGAAGGGGTGGCTGATTCATCTGATTCGATTGGGTGGGTCGGCTGAGGCTCATACGGCTCCAGCACGAGAGCAAAGGTACTACCTTCTCACGAAACGGGACTCTTGCTCTAACCTTTGCATCTGCCGACACATTATAATCCGGTTTGCTAAGATGATGTGTAAGTCGCTAGAGGGATATTTGTCATTCTCCACGGAGGCGATGAAAAATTCTTCGGAGGAATGAAATGAAACTTCGGAGGAATGAAGTGATAAGTCCGAAGAATTTTTTCGTTCTTCCGAGGAAATCGGAATTTCCTCGGGAACTATTTGGGAAATTCCTCGGAGAAAATCAGAATCAATCGGAACGATCGGGAATGTCTGACTAACTTGTCAGTGGAATGTGCGGGGTTCATCTTTGCGTATGCTATCTCTTGATTTTGTATTACCTTTGTAGCACGAGGGTGTGTTGCCCCCTTGCGGGGTGGCTCGTCCTCCTTAGTCAAGTATCACCTTAGATAGTAATCATAAGTATATGAAAAGTTTCAATCCTATAGGTAGTCTGATAGTCCTCGTCGGGGCTCTCATACTCATCATACCCGCTCTGCTGGATAAGGGGGGGAATGTGTTCAATCTCATCGGTTGTATCGTGATGATTGCGGGATTTCTCCTACACATCTTCCTCAATAAGCGGATTACGACTATCAAGGAGTAACTTATTCCTCAGTGCCTGACTTGGCGCGGACTCCTGATCTAGTATACAGCCCCATGGCTATCGTTGAGGGCTTGCCTTGCTCATACGTAAGACAAGTCTCTCTCGTTCGTATATAAGGTCACCACTAGTCCACCCTTCCTGCTCGGTCTATGTACTACAACAAAGCGATCCTGATAGGCTTCGTAGGCGGCGACCCCAGCGTACACTATTCGCGTCGGGGTAGCTGTCAAGCATCGCTACGCCTAGCGACCTCTGTACCAGGCTACACGAGGCGTGATGGCACGCAGATCCCTGACCGCACGGAGTGGCACACGGTCGTAATCTTTGGTACGCTGGCACAGTTTGTCGAGCGTTGGGTACGCAAGGGGTCTCATCTACTCGTGGAGGGTGAGATACGCTACAACAGCTACACAGATCGCCAGGGACAGGCGCAGGCACGTACAGAGATCTGGGCGGACAAGGTCACCTTTGTGGATCGTCCCAAGCAGAGCGCCAATAGGGAGCGAGATGTGACTCGTCAGGCTACCGAGGAGCCTGACCCCAGTGGAAGTAGCTCACAAGGACAACAGCATAAGTCACAACAGTAGCAGCAATGGGTGATGCCTTCTTATTAAGCCTTTTCGGGGGAATTGTGTACAGCAGTCCAATCGTTTGGATAGATGCTATACCGCTCCTGATCATCCTCTTCTTACTGCTTTGCTCCGCCTTTATGTCGAGCAATGAGGTAGCCTTCTTCTCGCTCACCCCGCAAGAGGTGCAGCAAATCAAAGGGCAGGAGCACCCCAACGATCCACGTCTACTCCAACTCCTATCACACTCGGAGCAACTACTGGCGACCATTCTGATCGGCAATAATGCGGTCAACGTGGCGATCACGATCCTCTGCGCATGGTTTGTGGGAGAGCACTGGGACTTCTCAGCCAATCCGGCTGCTGGCTTCATCATTCAGACGGTCCTCATCACCTTCTTGCTCTTACTCTTTGGCGAGATAATCCCCAAAATTTACGCTCAGCGCCACCCGCTCTCCTTCATACGTATGACGGCTCCTGTCGTATCTGGTCTTTACAAAGGGATCGCTTGGTGCTCCAAGGGGTTGATCAAAACCTCTAAGCTCCTCGGCTCTAATGCTAAGAAGGGACACGAGCTCTCTGTCGATGATCTCTCGGAGGCTGTCGCTCTGACTACAGAGGGAGACAATAAGGAGACGGAGATGATCCATGAGATTGTCAAGTTTTACCACAAGACGGCCGACGAGATTATGGTGCCTCGTGTCGATATGGTCGGCGTCAACTACCACTGGGCTTATCATCAGACGCTGAGCTATGCGGTCGATACGGGCTACTCACGACTGCCAGTCTATGATGGGTCGCAGGATACGATCCAAGGGCTGCTATATGTAAAGGATCTCCTACCTCACATGCACGAGGAGGACACCTTCCCCTGGCAAAAAATCATCCGACAAGCTTACTTCGTACCTGAGAATAAGAAGATCGATACCCTGCTGGAGGAATTACAGCAGGAGCGTATCCATATGGCGATCGTAATTGATGAGTTTGGCGGTACCTCGGGACTGATCACGCTGGAGGACATACTCGAGGAGATCGTCGGGGAAATCGTCGATGAGTATGACGATGAGGATCCACCCTACGTACGTCTTGCCGATGGAGTCTATCTGATCGATGGGGGAATGTCGCTGATAGATCTTTGCAAGCTCCTCGATGTAGAGCCTGAGTACTTTGCACCGCACTACGAGGAGGTCGACACGGTCGGAGGGTTATTCCTTGAGGTGCTACAGGAGATCCCTCAGGTGGGTCAGCAGATAACAATATCGGACATTGACTTCATCGTGACACGCATGGAACGCCACCGTATCATGCAACTCAAGATGCGTCTGCATCCCAAGGAGCAGTCCGATACTCAGTCCGATAGTCAGACTGAGACTCAGGCGTGACCTACTCACAGCTAGACCTGCCACTAGGGGGGACACTTTACATCGCTGAGCTGCCATCTGATGTCGCACCCAGCCTATCTATCTACCGCTCGCTAACGCACCAGCTACTCGACGAGGTCGTACCCAAAGGTACGCTCTGGCAGCTAAAGCACCACCCCTCTAGTGCGCCCTACCTTATCTCGCCTGATCATGACTATAGTATCTCCATATCCCACAGCGGTAGCTACGTGGCTCTAGCCATCTGCGAGGGGCAGTACGGTATCGGCGTAGATCTACAGATCGCCAGTGATAAGTTGGCACGTATAGCTCCGAGGTTTATGTCTCCGATGGAGCTGACCCACTATGAACATCTTGTGGCACGCGAAGAGCTACTCAAAGCACGCGAATGGCTCTACACGGTATGGGGGCTCAAAGAGGCTACCTACAAAGCTCACCCGCTCCATGTCGAGCGTGATCTCGCGACCAACTACATTGTCTCTCCACCCGAAGCAAGTGTCTCTAGTGAGCCCTATAGTGACGGAGGGAATGGTCCAATCCTCCGTTACACCGTCTATGCTGACGAAGGGGACGACCGCCCTACCCTCCTCTCAGGCTACATCCTCCGTAGCATCGCAACTGCGCCGTACCACCTCACCTACGTTCAGGCGGAGCAAGAGGAGTAGCCCAGTGTAGGAACGCTCGAACGAAAGTGTTGAGTCGGAGGGCGTCCGTTGTGTCAGTGCGAGACGAGTATTGATGCCAAGGTGTTGACTCTGTAACCCCAAACGGGGACGGACGCCCTTCGACTCGGCACTAGCTGTGTGTCCGTACAGTTTTTTGTCTCATCGGGTTACCCAATTTGCGGAATCTAGGAGAAGAGATTGCCATCCGACAATAAGTAAGGAGCGTGATAAGGATCTCTGTCCTTACCACGCTCCTATCTATAGATTATGGGTGCGCGCCTAGTCTGTTGGGTCGCGCTAGACCCATGATGAGACCGTATGTCCTATGACACTATGGTCTCGTGAAGTGACTTTACTTGGTGATGTACTGTGTGAAGGTACCCGCTGCCGTCTGCATCACGACAACGTACTGACCAGCAGACAGTGTAGAGAGATCTACGACGCGTCCTGGCTGATCGATCTGCATCACGTTAGTACCATCGACGGTTAGAATACGGAGCGTCAGCACCTCAGCACTGTTCTCCACATATAGCTGCGCCGTAGCGTCAAGCTGCGTAGGATAAGCGACAGGCTCGAGACCACGCTCTACCTCGCTGACACCTACAGGAGCATAAGCACCTGCATCCTTGTAAATGACCTCTACAGTGTAGCTGTCGGTCGTATTGCCCGTAGCATCTTGGTACTCATTGGCAGTGATACCTTCAGCGATGACCTTCCCGTTCTTGAGGAGCTTATAGCTCTTGACCTTGGGGAATGGTACGGGTACCTTACCCTTGGCAAAGCAAGTGAAGTCATTGTGCTTCTCTACGTTCTCAGAGGGAGCGAAGACAAAGCGCATAGCGTGATACTCCTCAGGTACTGTAGAACCCTTGTAGTTGCTCTCGGGGTATGGCACTGCCCTTTGACCAGAGAGTAGGAAGGCGTCTACGTAAGGACGTAAAGCGTCGTTGGTGTTCTTGACACAGACGACACCAGCAGCGTTGTCATTGTTCGTGATACCATAGCCGATGAAGAGATCATTCATAGGATTAATCCTGAAGGGCTTGTCTAGGAGTACGGTCACCCACTCACCTGGTTTCCAGTCTTGTGGTACATTGAACATCTGCTCATAGGTAATACCAGCAACACCGCCCACCTTGTCATTGCGCTCAGTACCATTGCGCAGTATGATCGTGTAGCGCTGAGCATCTTTATTGTCAGGGACATTGATCAGAGAGTCAGGTACGAGACGTACGGCATAGAGCGTAGGAGTAGCCTCACCGACAAAGCGATCACTAGCGACACGAACCGTCAGATTGTAGCGGTTTGGCGTAGTGTAACGACCTTTTAGCTCAGCCTTAGGATGCTTGTAAGATATGAACTCCATCTTGTCGGGATAACCGAAGAGAGAGACCTCCTGTAGGTTAGCGGGATCATGCCAAGAGACGAGGACACCCTTGCTGCTAGCCTTAGCGGTAGCAGGCATCGTGTGTACAGCATTGCCCCAGTAAGCGCCCTGTTCGATGAGATCAGACTCACCTGAGGTGTATGCTGCGCCCTCGTTATGACCATCGTCGGGTAGCGTCTTGCCACCGTAGTCGTAACGTACCTGTACACCATAGACGACAGAGCCCTCACGAGCCTTGTCTCCGAGAGCTACCTCACGAGACTCGGTGTACTTATTGTCTGTAATCTCTGTGATAAAGGCTCCATTGCGATAGATGCGATAGAAGACCTTCCACTCAGCAGGGATCGTGTTCTTGTCAATAGCTGCCCAAGAGAGATGAACCTCCGTATTGGTCACCTGTACCTTGAAGTCAGACACAGGCTGTAGAGGCTTCAGGCCATTGCGCCACGTACCCTCTAGCTTACGAGCTGTACCACCTTCCTTAGGATCGAGGTAGATGTCCATACAGTCGATCGTATCATTCTTCTTAAAGTGATCCCAGTGGAACTTGAGACGTCCGTA
>QWCK01004610.1_pt1 | contig 13379 bp, 7 predicted proteins | sample 1972571 | NCBI WGS metagenome assembly QWCK01 (sample SAMN09866710, study PRJNA288562) | Human gut metagenome isolate term2_stool, whole genome shotgun sequencing... | isolation source: gut | host: Homo sapiens | place: USA: California
TCCCGACCGGGCTTGAACCAGCGACCTGCTCGTTACGAATGAGCTGCTCTACCAACTGAGCTACGGAAGCACCTTCTTTTACATTTTAAGTGTTCCGCCCAGCATTGTCAAGATTGCACCTTAATCAGAAACGGTTAAATATGCAACAACTAACAATATCTATCCTACCACAACCTTTTTGTAATAACTGCTATACCTGCATATATCCACAAAGTCACAGTATTTACAAGCATCGGCTGTCGAATCTAGTTTCAGCGGTCTTATTGCAATGTCTCCAGCCATTATAGAATTGCAGAGCTCTTCTACAATTTTTATAACATCATTTTTGTACTTCTCAAAATCTTCTTGGCTCATGCTCTCTGCAGGATATGTTTTGTCTCTTGCATTTGAAATGAGCTTGGCATAGTCCTCGCCTATCATATTGCCGATTTTTTCAACAACAGCCCCATTCATTTTGAATTCAGCGTTGCTATTATTCCTATTTTCGTCATTCAAGTTTATATAGAACGCACCCATGCCCTTTAGGTTGTTGAAATTACTGTTTTTCTCATCTGCTTCGGCCTCAATTGCAGCCACATATATGAAGAGTTGAAGATCATATCCACTCTCAACGTACTTACCCTTAAAGCTTTTCTTTCCAGTTTTGTAGTCTATTATTGTAAAGATCTCTTCATCATTTACATTCAGATAGTCAATTCTGTCCACAAAACCATTAATTGTAGCAGCAAGTTTTTCACCTGGCCCGTATATTTTGTATTCGAAGCCTTTCTCATACTCGCAGCGATCTACCTTTTCAGCTTTTCGAAAGTTTGCAATTTTCTCGGTAGCTCTTTTGACAATGCCTCTTACTCGTTCAGTTATATATCTTTCCTGTCCGGTCTGAGGAAATAAAATGCTAAGATTTTCATCAGAAAACGAGTCAACAAGTTCGTCGACCTTTTCATTCACTTCTTCTTTCTTCAGAGTCGCCCACTTGTCACCGTCATCAGCCCAAAGGCAAAATTTTTCCATAACATCGTGCATAAAGGTTCCAATGTCTGTACTCTTATATTCTATTGGCTCACTGCTAGTTGGCTTGATACCGAAATTAACAAAATATTTGTATGGGCAATGGCTAAACTGTTCTAATTTAGATGGCGATAGCCTTAGCGGGGCATCAACTGTTTTACCTATTTTATCTGAGTTAAACTCTTCTAAAGTCCCATTTTCATTTTTGTATCTATCAGATGAATAAAGCCTCGTGGTTAAGTCTTGCGGCAGTGGTACTTCGACATATTTGAAATCCCTAACATTCTTGAGCATTTCCAATGATCCCAAATTAATATTCAAATCATTATTTAGTCTATGATTCGTAAACCCTTCCATCCAGGCTTCACCTGCAGCAAGTTCGGGCGTAATATTTTGTGCTTTATTTAAGGAATAGAATCTCGCCAAATTTGTCAAAGTTCCTTGGGGGCTCTCAACAAGATATTCATACTTTGATACGGGTGCCTTCTCTACAATGCTTGTGTTTTTAGATTTATCACCAGTTTTTTCACCAAACATTTTATTAAAATCATCAATAAGTTCTGAAGGTAATTGCTCTTCACCTTGTAAATTATTAGATATAAAGCTTATCCAGATATCCTCTGTAGGTTTAGAGAAATCTCTATAAATAGCTAGCCTTTCTTCTCTGTCTAAATTTTCTGACTTTGCGACTAATGCAGCAAATTGAGAAACAGCATCTTGGGAATCGCCAATTTGTTTTTCTACAAGTGACAATTCATATCGTGTTATCAGTCTCTCTTCCTCACTTTGCCTAGGTATCAATCCTTCATTCATCCCTAACACAACAAGTGCCTTGATTGGTCCTGTCCTTGTTCTCTGAGTTGAACCCACAATAAGATCGTCAGTAGACGGTGGTGTATTGCCTACGGTTACTGCTTCAAGACCAGTAAAAAACGCTTCACGGAATACATCGAGTTCAAACTTTTCGTCACCAATCAGTTCTACAATTTGATCTAGGGTAGATATAATCGACTTCCACAATACGTTATTTTCCAGATTGTTTAAGATTGCAATTTCCTTGAGAAAAACAAAATACCTGCCGGCAAAGTCTCTAACTGACTCTTGATTTTTCCTGCTGAGATTCACGATGTTTTCAAGCTTTCTTAAAGGCTCTATCGCTTTATCTCTGAGACTATTTATTTCTGCAAGAAATTCATGTTTTTCGTTATCTATGGAATCTTTGTTATTTTGTTGATTCCTGCGCATAGAGTAATCAAAATATGTGAATTCATTTTTCCACATAGTCCCCTGTATTTTATGTCTTCGAGCATAGGTGTCAAGTTTTTCGACAGCTAAATCCTCATGAAATATAGTCGAAAATGGGTTTTTGATAAAATTCATCACATAGTATGTGGAATATTTTTTCTTAATCACATCAAATGCTGAGGTTAGATATCTTACAAATGGTTCTTTGGATATAGGCTTTCTAGAATCAACAAAAAGTTCAATATCATAGTCTTGCAAAATGCGCTTCAATGTTGAAATCCTACTATCGCCATCATTGCACAATATCGCAATGTCCCTCTTTCTGAAATTTCTCTCCCTGAGAAGCTTTCTTATATGCGCTGCACATGCTTCAGCTTCGTAATAAGCATTCTGCGCTTTTATTATCCTAATATTCTCCCTATCACCGTTAAAATGATCAGGGCTAAATTTATAGAGATTTTCTTCAAGGTGATTTAAGTCTTCAGCCTTTTGTATTCTAAACTCATCGCCTATCGGGGATATGCGAATATCTCGAGGTGAATCAATCCCCTGCATCCGTTTTAACCTCGATATTATAATCTTTCCAGCTTCAAATAAATGTTCCCTATGTCCACCGTCGTAACTAATCACAAAATTAAGAGTAGAGCCGTCCTTTGCATGCTTAACTTTGTTGACTAAACCCTCAATAATCTTATATGCCTTACCCGTGAAACTATCAAAACCGTAAAACCAGAAATCTACCGACGACAGATATTCAGATTCCTCTATTTTGTTGATAAAACCGTTATATCTATCCTCATTATCACTGAAGGTTCCCCTAAGTGCATCTTCGTATGCTTCAAATATCACGGCTAGATCTGCAAGTTTCCCATGCAGTTCTATTTCATCTTTTGAAATTTCAGCCATATTTGCAATATCTTTAGGGGTGAGATTTTCTAGTTTAACTTGTGATATAAAGTCGCCTATCACCTTTGCAAACCCAGGTTTCCTTATCTGATTGGCAAAGACGTTCATTCTTTTGTAATCAATTTCTCGAAGCACCTTCGACAAAATAATTTCCCGACCGACTCGATCAACATAAATTGTGTTTAGACCACCAAGTTCATTAAACACATCATGCATCAGCCTCGAAAAAGTTTTTATTTCAACGTTAATCAGCGATGTTTTGGGAGAAAGCATATTCTGCGGCGAATTCTTTTTCGATTTATCATGCCTATATAAACTTGCATATTTTAAAGCTGCCTTCTCGGCTTCCAGTCCATATTGATCTGGAACAATAACAATGCTTCTTTTATTTCCCTCAAAAATCTGCTTATAAATGAACTCTTCTTTATTGAGATTTTCTCTGCCATAAAAAACATTTATCATTTTTCTCACCACAAAATTATCCCAAATTCAGGATTTCGAACGGCGTTTTAATTAAAACATCAGGCAGTTCCTCCTCATTCTGCCCTGGAGCTGAATTTCCATCATCTATTGGAACCTTAGCAGCTATTGCCCAATCAACCAGGGCAGATGTGACACCTGCTCGATTGGCACATATAATGTCAAAGTTTGAATCTCCAATCATAACAGCTTCGGAGGGGTTAGCTCTAAGTTTTTCAAGGCCAAGAATTACAGGTTCGGGATGCGGCTTATGTGCACTTGTATCTCCTGCACAAACCATCGCATCAACGCAATCCATGATACCAAAGGATTCTAAGCCATCTTCTGTAGTATTTCTGAGTCTAGATGTTATAATCCCAATCTTTTTGCCGGCTGTTTTCAGTTTTTTAATCACATCTACCATGCCTGGAAATGGCTTTGTTTCCTCCTTGAAATGCTTTTCCTGATATGAACGATAGACTCCTATTAGTTCATCCATATTCATGCCTGGAAAAGCTTTTTCCATGGAAATCCAAAGTGGCTCTCCAAACGTGCTTAATATCCACTCTTCGTCTCCTGGTACACCATTCACATATTTAAAAGTTTGGTGCCACGAATTGATTACCGTCTTATTCGTATCCGCCAAAGTACCATCAAAATCGAACAAAAAAGTTGTTTTATTCATTATGCCTATCCTCTTCTCATAGCTTTTTGCAAATCTTTTAGACTTTTCAATCTTGCACCATCTTTTGTAACTTCTTGTCTCACAGGAGTCGTATTTTGATTGCGATTTCCTCGCCTCTCATCTTTTTTGTTCTTCCTACCCCTAGTTCTTGAGTCGCCACTTATTGCAAGCTTATTAAGGCCCTTCATTGAGAGTGCAATATTATTTTTCTCACGGTCTATTTCAATTATCTTTACCTTGACATTGTCTCCAACTGAAACAACTTCCAGAGGATTTTTTACAAAATGATCCGAAAGCTCCGACACGTGTACAAGCCCATCCTGCTTAACACCAATATCTACGAAAGCACCGAAGTCAACGACGTTTCTAATCGTTCCTTCAAGGACCATACCTTCTTTTAAATCCTCAAAAGCCGTAACATCCTTTCTAAAAATGACAGGTGGCGCACTGTCACGAGGGTCTCTTGCAGGCTTCTTTAGTTCAGAGATTATGTCTGTCAAAGTCATCTCACCAATTCCAAGTTCGGGCGATAGTTTCTCAACTGCCTTATCCATGGTTTTTGCTCCCGTAAAACTAAGAATCATACCTTCGATTCCCTTCACACCGCCTCTAGCTAGAGTGTCCTTGTCAATCTTCAGAATTTCCAACAATTTATCGCATGCAGCATAACTTTCAGGGTGAACTGAAGTTTCGTCAAGAGGCTCATCGCCACCTGAAATCCTCATGAATCCCGCACACTGCTCAAATGTTTTAGCTCCAAGTTTTTTGACTTTAAGAAGTTCCTTTCTATTCTTAAAAACGCCCTCTTCTTCCCTCTGAGCTACAATGTTCTTAGCAACGCCCATATTGATACCTGCAATATATGAAAGTAACGATGGCGATGCAGTGTTCAAATCAACACCGACTCTATTAACACAGTCCTCTACAACATTCAAAAGAGCTCCATCCAGTAGACTCTGGTTGATGTCATGCTGATACTGCCCAACTCCAATATGCTTAGGATCAATTTTTACAAGTTCTGCAAGAGGATCCTGAAGACGTCTTCCCAGTGACATAGCACCCCTTGTTGTAACATCAAGATCAGGATATTCTTCCGCTGCAAGTTTGGATGCCGAATAAACAGATGCTCCTGCTTCATTTACAATCGTGTACTGAATACCATAATCATTTTTGCTAAGAAATGCCGCAACCACTTCCTCCGTTTCTCTCGAAGCTGTTCCATTACCTATTACGATAATATCTATGCCAAATTTATCTATTAGCTTTTTAAGAATCCTTTCAGTGCCTGCGATATCACTTTTCGGCTTCGTTGGATATATTGTTGTATAAGCGAGCAGTTTCCCGGTCTTCCCAAGTACAGCAACCTTGCAACCGGTCCTATATCCAGGATCTATGCTTATTATTTTTTTGCCCCTAACAGGTGCAGCCATCAAAAGATTCTCTGTATTTTTGGCAAAAACTTTAACGGCATCCAACTCAGCTCTTTCTGTCAATACATTTCTTGTTTCTCTCTCTAACGACGGCGCAATAAGTCTCTTATAGCTATCCTTAATAATCGATTTCATAAGATCGGTATAAATATTGGCATCGTCATTGATATAAGATTTTCCTATCTCAAATTCAACATGTTCCTCATCCATTTGAATCTTGACTTTGAGTTTCTTTTCCTTCTCACCGCGATTTATTGCAAGAATCCTATGATTAGGTATCTCCCTAACCCCTTCAGAACGATCATAATACATATCATATACTGATTTTTCTTCAGGATCTGTTGCCTCAGTGCACAAAACACCTGTCTCGTAAGTCATTCCTCTAAGTTTTTCAATCAAATCAGCATCTTCTGAAATTTCCTCAGCAATTATATCGCAAGCCCCTTGGACAGCATCCTCCCATGTCACAACGTCTTTTTCAGGATCGACAAAAGATAGAGCTATATCCTCTAGATTGCTATCCTCACAACTCTGAGTCTTGATTCTATCAGCTAAAGGTTCCAGCCCTCTTTCTCTTGCTTTAGATGCCCTAGTTGCTTTTTTCTTTTTATAAGGCTTGTATAAGTCCTCAACCCTTTGAAGAACCTCTGCATCTTCGATTTCTTTTTTGAGCTTATCTGTGAGTTTGCCCTGCTCCTCAATCAGCCTTAATACCTCATTTTTTCTATCTTCAAGGTTTCGGAGATATTTAAGCCTCTCATCTAGGTTTCTCAGTACAGTGTCTGAAAGTCCTCCAGTTACTTCTTTTCTATATCTTGCAATAAATGGGATGGTATTGCCTTCATCTATTAGGTTTATCGTTTTTTCTATCTGACCCTCATCAAGATCGAATTCTTTGGCAAGAATATCTAATATATCTCTCATCCTATTATGCCTCCTTTTGCTTTAATTTTTCTCTGATAAAATAGTTGATATCCCCATCCATGACCTTGGATATATTTCCTACTTCAGCACCTGTTCGATGGTCTTTAACCATAGTATACGGTTGAAAAACATATGACCTAATCTGGCTTCCCCATGTTATAAGATTGAAATCACCTTGTAATTCCTTCATATCTTCTTTGTGCTGTTCATGTGCAAGTTCTGCAAGTCTAGATTTTAAAATTCTCATTGCCATATCTCTATTTTGGTGTTGACTCCTCTCGTTCTGACATGATACCACTATATTAGTCGGGATATGAGTAATTCTAATCGCTGAATCCGTCTTATTTACATGTTGTCCCCCAGCACCACTACTCCTGAAAGTATCCACTCTTATGTCGTCTGGCGAAATTTCAATGTCAATATCGTTATCAATCTCTGGCATAACTATAACCGCTGCAAAACTCGTCTGTCTCTTGCCTGCAGCATTAAACGGAGAAATTCTAACAAGCCTATGTGTACCCTTTTCGTTCTTGAGATACCCATATGCATTTTCACCCTCTACTATAACCGTTGCACTCTTAATTCCAGCTTCCGTATCGTCCTGATAATCCACAATAGTTGTGCTAAATCCATTATCCTCAGCCCACCTAAGATACATCCTCAAAAGCATAGAAGCCCAATCCATTGCATCCACTCCGCCTGTGCCTGCATGTATCGACAAAATAGCATTATTGGAATCATATTCCCCATCAAGAAGTGTCTCAAGGGTAAGTTTTTCTATAACTTCATTTATTTTATTGTAACTTTCGATTATAGATGCAACTGCGTCTTCCTCTCCAAGTTCAACTGTCATCTCAATCAATTCAGGCAGGTCCTCAAGTTCAGATTTAGCTTTCTCATATTCAGAAACCTTATCTTCTAACAACTTTTTTTCTTTAAGGATTTTTTGAGCCTTTTCTTGATCATCCCAAAAGCCCTCTCTAATTGTCTCATTTTCAAGTTCTCTAATACGCGCTCTTGCTTCAGTAGGTTTCAAAAATTGATTTACTTCCTGAATTTTATCTGAGAGTTTAGGAATCTCCTGCTTTATATCATCTAATTGAACCAAATCAACCGAATTCATCAAATCTCCTTATTTACACCATATATTTAAACCTTAAGGGGTGCCAAGCACCCCTTCTCTTTAAAAATCTTATTCTAAATTTTTAAATGTCTTTTGAAATCAAATATCTTATTAAAATGGATATTAACTATTTCTTCCATGACAATTTTTATATTTCTTGCCAGATCCGCATGGGCAAGGATCATTTCTTCCTATTTTAGGAGCATCTCTTCTGATTGGCATCTGTTTTGGCGCATCTTCACTTTCAAGTTCTTCGTCAGTATATTCCTGCTTAACTTCATGACTTTCTCTAATAGCCGAACGTCTCTCCGATTCTGTCTGCAAACTTACATTGCAACAGAATTTAACAGTTTGCTCTCGAATCTCGGCAATCATCTGTTCAAACATGTCAAATCCCTCATGTGAGTATGCCGCTGCCGGATCCTGTTGTCCTATGCCTCTAAGCCCTATTCCTGTTCTCAATTGATCCATAGCATCTATATGGTCCATCCACATGTTGTCTACGACTCTAAGCAAAATCATCCGTTCTACAGCACGCATCTTTTCTGAGCCAATTTCTTCTTCTTTCTCATTGTATATTCTATCAAATTCATTATAGAGATATTCTTTGAGTCCATCGGCATCAAGTTCGTCGATTTGATCTGAAGTGAAGTTGACAGCACCTTGAAATGCATCAGTAATGCGCATCAAGTTTTTTTCAAGAGTTTCAAGATCCCACTCCTCAGGGAATTTAGATTCCAGCGTTATTGGAGTTACTATCTCATCAATTAATTCGTGTGCCATATCCAGTATAGCATCTTTCATCTCCTCATCAAAAAGAACTCTACGCCTCTGATCATATATGATTTGTCTCTGCTTATTCATAACATTGTCGTATTGCAGGACATATTTTCTTATGCCAAAGTTTTTGGTCTCTACCTTCTTTTGTGCACCTTCAATTGATCTGGACAGCATTTTAGCCTCAATGGCTTCATCATTCAATCCTACTCGATCTACGATGGCTTGCATCCTTTCACCACCGAAAAGACGCATCAATTCGTCTTCAAGGGAAATAAAGAACTGTGTTTGGCCTGGGTCTCCCTGACGTCCAGCACGACCTCTAAGCTGATTGTCAATACGTCTTGATTCGTGCCTTTCTGTTCCGATAATAACAAGGCCTCCTAAGTCAACCACTCTCTGGTGCTCTGGCTCCCTTTCTATTTTGAACTTATTGAGATAATCATTGAACTTTTCTCTTGCTTCGTTCAGTTCAGCATTATCTGTTTTGGTGAAGCCTGTGGCAAATGAAATGACTTCGTCAGTATATCCTTCCTTTTTCATTGCTTTTTTAGCTTCGAATTCTGGATTACCACCTAGCAAAATATCTGTTCCCCTACCAGCCATGTTAGTCGCAATTGTGACAGTGCCTTCTCGGCCGGCTTCTGCGATAATTTCTGCTTCTCGCTCATGCTGCTTAGCATTAAGAACGTTATGCTTGATTCCTCTTTTGTTTAAAAGTTTACTTAATAGCTCTGATTTTTCAATTGATATTGTACCGACAAGCACAGGCTGTCCTGTAGAGTTTATCTCTGCAACACGATTTGCAATAGCCTTGAATTTAGCGGGCTCAGTGCTATATACAGAATCGTCAAGGTCATCTCTCATAATAGGCTTATTTGTCGGAATTGTTACAACATCCATATTATAAATTTCCCTAAACTCGTCTTCCTCAGTCTTAGCTGTACCTGTCATCCCAGCTAGCTTCTGATAAGTTCTAAAGTAATTTTGGAGTGTTATAGTCGCAAGAGTTTTTGACTCACTTTGCACACTAACTCTTTCCTTGGCCTCAATTGCTTGATGCAAACCATTGCTGAATCGCCTTCCAAACATCAAACGACCGGTAAACTCGTCTACTATTACGACCTCTCCATCCTTTACGATGTAATCGACATCTCTTTCCATAATTGTATATGCTTTCAGAGCCTGCAGAACGTGGTGGTTTATTTCCATATTTTCAGGGTCACCAAAGTTGTCGATTCCAAAATAGTTTTCAGCTTTCACTACACCTTCATCCGTTAGTGACACTTGTTTATCTTTCTCTTCAAGCGTATAATCGTCATCCTTCTTGAGGCCCTTCACAAAATCATCAGCTCTCATATACATCTCGCTTGATTCATCACCCTGGCCTGAAATAATCAAAGGTGTCCTTGCTTCGTCTATTAGAATGGAGTCAACCTCGTCTATGATTGCATAATTTAGTTCTCTTTGAACCATATCCTCCCTGTAAATTACCATATTATCTCGGAGATAATCAAAACCGAATTCATTGTTAGTTCCATATGTTATATCAGCCAAATATGCTTTTTTTCTATCCTCAGGCTCTATGCCGTGTATCACACATCCTACGGAAAGGCCTAAAAAATTATATAATTTGCCCATCCATTCAGCGTCACGCTTGGCAAGATAATCGTTGACGGTAATAACATGAACGCCTTTGCCTTCAAGTGCATTCAGATATGCAGCTAATGTAGCGACAAGGGTTTTACCTTCACCAGTTTTCATTTCGGCAATTCTACCCTGATGCAGTGCAAGACCACCAATAACCTGTACTCTGAAGTGCTTCATTCCTAGACTTCTATTAGCACCCTCTCTACAAACTGCAAAGGCCTCAACCAAAATGTCATCGAGAGTTTCTCCGTTTTTCAGCCTATCCTTAAACTCTCTTGTTTTATCTTTTAACTCCTCATCTGATAAAGCCTGCATTTCATCCTCAAGATCCATCACTTGATCTGCAATCTTAGCAAGTTTTTTAACTTCACGTTCATTAAAATCGGCAAAAATCTTTCCTAGAATTCCCATTCATTTCTCCTTATACAAACACAATATAATATATATTAGCGGTGATTTTTCTCGCGATATGACCCTTACTCATCCTCCGTCTTATTTTCTACCTTCAAATTAATTTCAATAGCTTTTTTATCATCTGCCTTCGTTACCTTTCCTTTAAAAAGTTTATCCTCAGTTTCATAAACAAATGTATCCCCTGATTTCGGCAATTTATCAAGCATAAGAACAACCCATCCATTGACAGTATTTACATCAATCTCAGGTTCCTCGCCAAAATAATCAAACATTTTTTCAACGTTTGCGTTGCACATTACACGATAACTTCCATCCTGAAGTTGAGTTATATCCGATGATTCTACCTCGTCGTATTCATCATAAATATCTCCAATCAGCTCCTCAATAATATCTTCCATTGTAACAAGTCCCGCAGTACCGCCATATTCATCAACGATTATTGCCATATGAGACTTATTAACCTGAAGACGCTTGAGCAAAACTGCTGCTTTCATTGAACCTGCAACGTATATTACTGGTTTGATATAGTCCGATATTGTTTCCTTTGAACCATCTACATAATTGTGAAAATCCTTCTGGTTAAGAATACCTAAAATTCTATCAAGATCACCATCATATACTGGCACTCTTGAAAAACCAGTTTCCGCAAATATTTTTGCCGTTTCCTTCTTGGTCGATTCTACGTCTATTGCGACTATATCCACTCTTGGAGTAATTACATCCCATGCTTCAAGGTCATTAAATTCAATAGCATTTTGAATCAGCTCGCTCTGGTCTGCCTCAATTCTGCCCTCTGTTTCTGCCTCTTCAACCATGGTCAATATCTCCTCTTCTGTTATCCCGTCTTCCGAAGATATTTTGAAAAGTTTTGACAGAAATACCTTCCATTTGCTAAAAATCCAATTCAAAGGTGCAAATAATATCATAAAGAATCTGGTAGCAGGTGCTGCAAACATAGCAAACTTTTCAGGAGCCTCTTTTGCTAAGTTTTTGGGGGAAATTTCACCAAAAATTAACACTATAATAGTAGTAGCAATTGTCGAAACCGTAGGGCCAAAAGATCCATACAACTTAATAAAAAGTAGAGTTGCTGTTGCCGTCAATGCAATATTTACAATATTGTTACCAATCAATATCGTAGAGAGCAGTTTGTTGTAGTCAACAGATAACTCAAGGGCCAGTTTAGCTCTCTTATCTCCGTCATTAGCTCTATTTTTCAGTCTTACTCGATTAAGAGATGTAAATGCGGTCTCTGTGGCAGAGAAAAAAGCTGAAAAAATCAAAAATATTATAATCAGAATAACCGGTATGACCAGTCCCCGACTCTCCATAGCAAAAATATCCTCCCTAGATTTTTCTGAAATTAATTACAAATCACCAGTTACATATTGTACCACAAAATGGCAAAAAAGACTAGAAATTCGAGAAGATTATACGCCTCATCTATCCTCTCATTCTTGCTATCTTCATGACTTGATTATTAATAAATCTCATGGTAAAATTCTACATCATATGGAGACAAAATATTAGGGAGGTAAAATATGAGGGATTTTGATGACTATCAAGATGAATACTACGACAATTCTGAATATCATGATGTAGATTTTACGGAAATAGATTCAGATACTTCAGATTCTGATTACTTCGATGATTCTGATAACCTATATAGTGGCAAAACTTCAGATTCAAACGAAAGAAAATATATATCAAAACGAGCATTCACAATATGGCTTATAATAGCTATGGTCTTAACAGCATTGTTGACCTCACTCATAAATGGGGTACTTATGCCAAAACTCAACTATGCAGGCTTTGGAAATGAAAGTGTTACACCGACAACGTATTCAATAGCTAAGAGCAGTAAAAGTGCTATTTCAGCCGAAGAAATCATAGCAAAAAACTCGCCTTCAGTGGTAGAGATACGTACTGAATCGATTGCAAGAGATGGGTGGCTCAATAATTTTGTTAAACAAGGAGCAGGCAGTGGCGTCATTATTAACAAAAACGGCTATATTGTTACAAATAACCATGTAATTGATGGTGCTCAAAAAATAACAGTTTCTCTGAAAAATGGTAAAGCTTATAGCGCAAAACTCATAGGGCGTGATCCTGAAACAGATCTTGCTATACTAAAGATAAATGCATCTGGATTAAGGCCTGCAGAAACTGGTGAAAGCAGCAAATTGCAGATGGGTCAGTTCGTAGTTGCAATCGGCAACCCACTCGGCCAACTTGGAGGTACAGCAACGGCAGGTATAGTTAGTTCTCTAAATAGAAGGATTACTATAGATGGTAAAGAAATGGAATTACTTCAGACCGATGCTTCCATAAATCCGGGGAATTCAGGAGGTGGTTTGTTTGACAATTACGGAAACCTCATCGGTATAGTTGTTGCAAAATCATCCGGTAACAACATCGAAGGAATAGGATTTGCGATACCTATTGATAAGGCAAAGCCAATCATTGATTCTATGATAAAAAATGGTAAGCTTCCACCTCAACCAAGAGTTGGAATAATGATTTCCAATGTCCTTGATGAATCGATGGCAAGGGAGATGGGGCTTCCAAAACCAGGTGTATATGTGGCTAAGATTTTAACACAGAATGCAAAGGCTTCTGGCATTAGAGAGGGCGATCGAATTGTTGCTCTTGAAGGAAAAAGAATTAAAGATAGCCAAACATTCATTAAAGAAATCAATGGATACAAAGTAGGTCAGAAAGTTAGTATTACAGTAGAAAGAGATGGAAAGCAAATTGA
>QWCK01004617.1_pt1 | contig 13365 bp, 13 predicted proteins | sample 1972571 | NCBI WGS metagenome assembly QWCK01 (sample SAMN09866710, study PRJNA288562) | Human gut metagenome isolate term2_stool, whole genome shotgun sequencing... | isolation source: gut | host: Homo sapiens | place: USA: California
ACCGGGTCGATGGTGACGAGCATAATGACGTCGCTTCGGGTAGGATTGCCCTCCTCGCTCATGTCCGTGGTGGCCGTCTTGTCGATGCCGAACAGCAGAATGTGCAGGGGGTCGTCTCCGGTAAAGGGATTGGTCGTATTTAATTTTTCCAGGCTATTGTTCGCTTCTTCCAGCGTCGGTTCCTTGCTTTTTTTAGACAGCGGATGATCCGCTATTCGGTAGCCTAAAACCAAGGCACCCGACAGGACGGCAATGACAAGTGCCGCCAAGATGATTTTAAGTACTCTCATGTAACACCTCTTTTTATCTCGTACTATCTTACCGAATCGAAGGGCCATTGGCAATAAAAGATTCATTTCGTTCTTTTTGAAATGAATCCTTCCCCTCCCGAGACCGACCTAATTTAAGGAATGGAGCCGAATTTTTTCAATGCACATAAAAAAGCAAACAGCCGCAGCCATTTGCTTCTCGGGACTATGCCCTTTTATTCGTAGGTATAGGTGTTCGCCCGTTGGATCACCACTTCTTCCAGGGGCTTGTCCATGGCGTTTTTTTCCACTTTGGCGATGGCGTGAACCACGTCCATGCCTTCCACCACTTGGCCGAAAACCGTGTGCTTGCCGTCGAGCCAGAAGGCGCCGCCGCAGTTTTTGTAGCCCTCGATAACGTCGCCCGTGTAGCCGTATCGTTCTCCCGCATCTTCCATTTGGCGGAGGATGTCGTCGCCCACCGGCGCTCCTTGCACGATGAAGAATTGGCTGCCGTTGGTATGAGGGCCGGCATTGGCCATGGAGAGGGCGCCAACGAGGTTTCTGTATTCCGGGGTGCATTCGTCTTCGAAGCCTTTGCCCCAAATGCTTTCGCCGCCCCGGCCCGTGCCCGTGGGATCGCCGCCTTGAATCATAAAGTCTTCGATGACGCGGTGAAAAATAATGCCGTCGTAGTAGCCTCGGTCCACGAGGGTGGTGAAGTTTTCCACGGCTTTCGGCGCCGCTTCGGGAAAGAGGCGCAGGTGAATGTCGCCGAGGGTGGTGGCGAGCTTCACCATGGTGTCGCCGACCTTCGGCGCTTCCAATTGTTTTAACATATTATTCTCCTTGTTCCGTCAGGACGATGACGCCGTCTTTGGTCACCGCCAGGGTGTGTTCGTATTGGCAGGACAAAGAGCCGTCTCGGGTGCGGGCGGTCCAGCCGTTTTTATCCATGGCAATGGGCCAGTCGCCGGCATTGATCATGGGCTCGATGGTAAAGACCATGCCTTCTTCCAGGCGCACGCCCCGATTGGGCCGGCCGTAGTGAAGGACTTGGGGATCTTCGTGCATATTGGTGCCGATGCCGTGGCCCACGAAATCACGCACCACGGAAAAGCCGTTGGCTTCGGCGTGGGTTTGGATCACGTGTCCAATGTCGCCGAGGCGGGTGCCGGGCTTGACGATATCGATGGCCTTGTACAGGCATTCTCTCGTGACGTCCATGAGCTTTTTCGCTTCGTCAGATAACTCGCCCACGGCGTAGCTCCAGGCGGAGTCGGCCAGGTAGCCGTCTACATTCACCACCATGTCGATGGTCAAGAGGTCTCCGTCTTCCAGCTTGCGATCGCTTGGAAAGCCGTGGCAAATTTCGTCGTTCACCGACGCGCAAATGCTGTAGGGAAAGCCCTGATAGCCCTTTTGTTCCGGATAGCCGCCGCGGTCGGTAATAAATTTTTCCACGAAGCGGTCCAGTTCCAAGGTGCTCACCCCGGGTTTTACTTCATTTCTAAGGGCTCGGTGCACTTGAATCAAGAGATCCGCCGCCTTTTGCATTTTTTCAATTTCTTTTTCCGTCTTTATAATAATCAATCCTCTACCTCCCGGACGATTTCTTTTAAATCCACATCCCTCGATGCCCACAGTTTCGCGTGGGGATTAATAGCGATGGCCCGCTTCAAATCTTTCAGGGCCTCGTCTTTTTTCCCCAAGCGCACGTGGCTACAGGAGCGATTGTAGTATAGATTCACACTGTTCAGGTGCTTGTCGATTCCTCGGGTTAAGATGGCGATGGCTTTTTCCGGCTCTTTCATGCGCAAGTAAATGGCCGACATATTTAAATAAGTCGACGCATAATTTTCGTCCAGGGCCAAGGCGTCTTCGTAGGCGGCCAGGGCCTCTTGGTTTTTAAAAGTCTTTTGGTAAATGACCCCCAGATTGTAGTAGCCGATGCTGTAGGCCGGAGACAGGGCCACGGCTTTTTTCGCCAGGGCCAAGGCTTTTTTGTATTCTTTGCGCTCTTCGTAAATGGAAGCCATGTCGGAATAGACCACGCCGTTGTCTGGAACCAATTGCGCGCAGCGCTCGAAAAGTTCCAGGGCGCGATCCTTGTAGCCCATGCGGTCGTTTAACAGGGCCAACTCGTAGCAGGCGCTTTCGTAGTCGGGATCGATTTTAATGGCCTCTTCGAAATGCTCCACAGCCGCCACATCGTCTCCACCGTCTTGGGCCAAGACGCCTAAGGCGTACTCGGCGCCGGCGTATCTGCCCAGGGACAGAATTTTCCGGTAATAGGTCGCCGCTTTCTTCTCTTTTCCTTCCTGCCAATATAAATCGGCGATGGAAAAGTAGCTGTCGGCAAGGCTCTCCTTATCCGGGGCGAAATCCGCCGCCTTCAAATAAGCCTTCAGCGCCTCTTTATTTTCGCCTCGGCTGAGAAAATCCTCCGCCAGGGTCCGATAATTGTTCCATTTTGCAGTCATCGTCGCCTCCCGATGGTATTATACCACAGTTAGCTACGTCCCTTGTATTTCAATAGGCTCATGGCGATGACGACGCAGATTAAAGACACGCCCACATCGGCAAAGACGGCGAGCCACAAACCGGCTATATTGAACATGTTTAAAACCACGACGAGGATTTTTACAAGGAGAGCAAAGGCGATATTGCCGTAGCAAATTTTTCGCGTCTGCTTGGATAGATCGAATAGGAAAGGTAGACGGCCGATATCGTCTCCTAAGATGACCACATCTGCGGTTTCGATGGCCATGTCCGATCCGCCGGTGCCCATGGCGATGCCCACATTGCTTTTTGCGAGAACCGGGGCGTCATTGATACCGTCGCCGACGTAAACCACTTTTTCATCCCGCGCCAGTGCACGGTTTAATGCCTCCACTTTTTCGCCGGGAAGCAGGCCGCCGACGCTTTCGTCTATGCCCAGCTCTTTGCCCACGGCCTCTACCAGTTCCTTTTTGTCCCCGGAGAAGAGATAGGTCTTTAAGAAGCCCTTTAGTTTTTTCAGCGCGTCTTTCACGCCGGGCTTTACGGAGTCGGCAAAGGCGATGCGGCCCAAGAGCTCGCCCTCTTCCACGACATAGACGGAGGTCATGGGAATGCTTTGGAGGGAATTTTCCACGCCCATGGTTTGCAGCATGGCCTCATTGCCTACGGCGACGATCTTGCCGCCGATGGTACAGGTAATGCCTTTACCGGAAAGTTCACGGTAGTCGGCAGGCGCACCCTGCGGCGCGGCTTTTTCTAAAATGGAGCGTGCGATGGGGTGATTTGAGTATTGTTCCGCCGTGGCGGCCAAAGAGAGTAGGGCCTCTTCCGTTCCCTTTAACACATCCACCTGTGCCAAGGTGAATTTGCCGTCGGTCAGGGTGCCTGTTTTATCGAAGGCGATGGCGTCGGCTTCGGCCAAGGCTTCCAGCGAGGTGGAGCCTTTAATAAACATGCCGTCTTTCGATGCGCGGCCCACGCCGGCAAACATGGAAAGGGGCACGGAGAGCACCAAGGCGCAGGGACAGGAAATAATTAAAAAGGCGCAGGCCTTGTAGATCCATGTGTTCCAGTCGCCGGAAAATGCCAGAGGCGGCAGCACGGCCACGAGAACCGCAAGCCCTACGACCACCGGGGTATATACGGCGGCGAAGCGGGTGATCCAGGCTTCGGTCTTGCCCTTGTTCAATCTTGCGTCGGCGACCAATCCCTGAATCTTCGCCATGGTGGATTCTCCTGCCACTTTCGTGACGCGCACCTTAAAGGCGCCGTCTATGGCCATGGCACCGGCCATCATGTCCGCCCCCGCATTCGCCATAATGGGCACGGATTCCCCGGTCATGTGTTGATTGGAAATGTGGCCTTCCCCTTCGATGATCTCACCGTCGGCGACCAAGGTGTCTCCGGCGCGGAGGATGACGATGTCGCCTACGGCCACGTCTTCTGCCGCCACTTCGACCACGGCACCGTCTTTTTCCACGCGGGCCGTCTCTTCATCGCGGGCCAGCAGGCTTTCCACGGAATCCGTGGCGCGGTCTAAGGCGTAGTCCTGCAGAGCTTCGCCTAAGCGGTAAAACAAAAGTACGGCCAAGGCTTCGCCGTGTTCGCCGATGTAAAAGGCGGCGACGGATGCCACGCTCATTAAAAGATTTTCGTCGAAGATTTCGCCGTTTTTTATGCCCTTCAAGGCGTTTTTGAAAATATCGAATCCGGCGGCGACGAGAATCACGGCCCACAACAGAGTTTGATAGGGGCCGGTATAGACGAACTGCACCAAGAGCGCGGCCATAATGCCGCAGGCAATAGAAATGAGCTCGTTTTTTAAGGATCCTTCCTCTTCTTCCGCCTCCCCTTTTTTCTCGCCGGGATTTTTTTCCACCACCACGACGCCGTCTTCGATGCTGTCGACAAGCTGTTGGAGCTCTTCCGCAGATACGTCCCCTTCTACCACCAGGCGCTTGGAAACAAAATCCAGCTTCGCCTCGGAGACTTGGGGCAATTCGCCGACGCGGGCTTCGATTTTCGCCGCGCAGTTGGGGCAGTTTAAATTTTTTAACTCATAAGCACGCATATATTTTCCTCCAATCATATGATTGTTTACTCATGCTTATTGTATGCCCTCGCGCCGGTAATGTCAACACAAAAAAAAGAAGCGTCCTGCGACGCTCCTTCCGTATTCTGAAATTTTACAGAGAAATGGTGGCTACCGGTTCCATGCCGCCAACGTCCGCACCTTCGATTAAGGTCCAGGTTTTTTCCGTGCCCGTGTTTTTCAACATGGCTTCGTAGTAATACATGACGACGCCGATGTCCACATAGCTCTTTTGACCCTTGCTCTTGTCCATGTAAAGGGTAATGGTGCCGTCATCTTTTAAGAGGAAGCGCCAGGGTTGGGCGTTGATGTGGCTGGGTGCGAAGCGGATGGAGGAAAATACGTCGAAGAGGCCGTAGTTTTCCAGTTCCGTCAAGGGCGCCGGCGTATCCAAATGATCTTTAAAGACGATTTTGTCTACGCTGAGGCGGGGGCTGACCCGGTCTTCGTCGAAGACATCTTGGTTCGCAGCTTTACCGAAGCCGATAATATAGTCGACAAATTCGCCGCCTTCACCGAAAAGGGATTGTTTTAACTCTTTGTTGACTTGCATGGTGGTAATCCAGCAGGTGCCGAAATTCTTTTCGATGAGTTCTGTATTCATCATTTCCAAATAATAACCCGTGCGAATCAATTCGGCCTTGTCGTGGCTTTTAGCGCGCAGGGCGATGTAATGGGGCGCTTCGATCATGGTGCCACCGTAGCCGGCCTTGCCTTGTAACGCTTTGGCAATTTCGCTGCCGTTTTCGTAAAGGGCGAAGCTGACTTGGCTGTCAGCCGATTGTTTTTCCAATTTTGCGATGGTATCTTTCACCCATTCCAAACCTTCCGCCGTCAGCTTCGTCGTTTGGAATTCGCGCACCGTTCTTCTCTTTTGCAGGAAATTTGTCATTACCATATTATCTTCCTCCTCATATTACAACCAATTTGCCAGGTTGTCGTAAACATACATATGTACCACGTAACCGACGATGATACCGATCAACATTCCCGCCAAGACATCGGTGGGATAGTGGACGGCCAAATAGGTTCTGGATACAGCCACCAACAGCGCCATCACAACAAAAAGCGGAGCCAATTTCGGAAAATACAGAGAAAATGTCGTCGCCACCGTAAAGGCCGCCGTCGTGTGCCCCGAGGGAAAGGAATAATCCCTCAAGTCGATGCCGTAGGTGTTCAAATTCTTACTCACCCAATAGGGCCGACTTCGGCTGATGAGGCGCTTTAAAATTTGTGCGACCACTGTGGAGATCACCAGGGCCACCACCATTTCCAAGGCGGCGCTTCCGATCCAACGTTTTCCGAAAATCAGCATAAAGACCGACAGAGCTACGAGAAATCCGGGTCCCGCTATATTCGTATAGTTGTAAAAAAAGAAATCACAATACTTGTTTTTCAATTTCTTGTTTATACGATCCAGAAAATAATCGTCAAACGCTTTAAACGGATTCTTCATCTTCACCATCCTGTACATACCTACTTTTCTCATTATATACCAAGCACCTCGTCTTGAAAAGGACAATTCCCCCCGCCTCGTGATATACTCAACCGGAGGTGACTATGAAACTAACCGACGAACAACGAAAAGCCGTGGCCCACGACAAGGGGCCGGCCTTGGTCCTGGCCGTTCCGGGAAGCGGCAAGACCACCATGCTCCTAAGCCGCACGAAGCGGCTCATCGACGAGGGCGTGGACAGAAAAAAGATACTGACCATTACCTTTTCCAAGGCCTCGGCCCGGGACCTGGCCCTTCGCTATAAAAAACTTTTTCCCGACAGTCCGCCCCCTGCTTTTTCCACCATTCACAGCTTCTGCTACTCGGTGCTGAAAAACGACGAGCGACGCCGGGGCGTGAGCTACACCTTAGTCGAATCCAATCGCGCCTTGAGCAAATGGCGCATCGCCGCCGATCTGTGGCGGGAAATCATGCACCGCTCTCCCAATGAGGAGCAGGTGGAGACCCTCCTTCGGGAGATCAGCTACGTGAAGAACAAGGTCTTGGATCCGGCTGAGTACAATAAAGAGGCGACGACGCCCCTGTTTTTGAAATTTTATAATCGCTACGAAAATTTAAAGCGGGACAGGCAGTGGATCGACTTCGACGATATGATTACCCTGGTGCCGGAGATTTTTAAACAGGATCCGGGGCTGCTCCGAGCCGTGCGGGCCACCTATGACTACATCCAGGTGGACGAGGGCCAGGACACCTCCAAGGGCCAGCTGGCCATAATCGAAGCCATTGCGAAGCCCAAGAACAATCTCTTTATCGTCGCCGACGACGATCAGTCCATTTACGGCTTTCGCGGCGCGGATTTTCTCGAGCTCCTTCACCTGAAGGATTCCTACGACGATTTGCAGTTCTACTACCTGTCGAAAAATTTCCGTTCTCAAGAACGTATTATTTCCCTCTCGGCGAAATTCATCGAGCAAAACAAGGCCCGCTACAAAAAGACGCCTGTGGCGGTGAAAGGTGCGGGGCCGGAGGTACGGGCGGTGGAGCTCAACGATTTGGACAAGCAGTACGCCTTTATCGCATCGGAAATCGAAAAACACGAGCTAAAAGACGTGGCGATCCTCTACCGAAACCACGTCTCCTCCATCGGCCTCGTGGAATTCTTGGAGCGCAACAACATGCCCTTCGCCTCGAAGGAACGGAAGAGCCGCTTCTTCCACCACTGGGTCCTGCAGGATTTAATAACCATTTACGAATTCAGCCGAAATCCCGGGGACTTGGCGGCCTTTTCCACCTTCTACTATAAGATTCGCGGCTATCTGTCGAAGAAAATGATCGAATCCTTGCAGAAAAAAGGGGTGGGCGCATCGGTCTTCGACGCCCTTTTGGATCTAAAGCTCCCCGATTACGCCGCGCGAAATGTAAAGGCCCTGAAGCGGGACTTTCAGCACTTAAAAACCCTCGCCCCCGCCGAGGCCTTCCGCTTCATTCAAAAGGATTTGGAATACGAGGAATACATTGCGGGACATGCCGCCACCTTCGGCTCTTCGAAGACCACCTCCATGCGCATCCTCTACTACGCCAAATACATCGCCAAAAAGACCGACGACTACCAACGCTTTATCGGCAGGCTCGAGACCCTGGACCGCCTCATGCAGGGCTCCCGCGCCGGGGAAAAGGGCCTGGTCCTTTCCACCTTACACGGCGCCAAGGGCTTGGAGTTCGACGCCGTCTTTATCATCGACCTGAACGTCGACACCATCCCCTCCCTTTCCGGCGCCCATGCCGACGCCGCCGAGGAAGCCCGCCTCCTGGAAGAAGAGCGGCGCCTCTTTTACGTGGGCATGACCCGGGCCAGGGAGCGGCTCTATCTCCTCAGGCCACGCCACGTGGACCGGGAAGCCGTCGCGCCTTCGGAGTTTTTTACCTGGAACAAGGAGGCCATCGTAAGCGCGCGAAAAAAGCATTAAAAAAGGCCCTCTAGCAAACGTAGAGTGACCCCATAAAGTTGGACTTAATCGAGTAAACATTTCGCTTGTAAGAATGAAAAAAAATTGTTAAAGCAGGAGGGTATTCCAAATGAAAAATAAAATATTTACGATTTCACTTATATTAACAATAATAGCTTGTATTCCAATCCTTTTTGTAGGCACATCTCAATTATATGGATTTTTAGCGGAATTAAATTATTATATACTTAGTCCATTCTGCTTTCCCACACTAATTTTAATGCCATGGGTTTATAATAATAAGAAATTATATTGGTGGTATGTTCTATTATTTCCATTGGCGTGGAATATATTTTTTATTTATTATTTTTTCGATGGTACACCTTCCAGTTATATAAGTATAATTTTCTTTTTTATAGGGGTTCTAGCATCTCTATATTTAAAAAAGGTATTCAAAAAATATAGAGGGCAATTTTAATTTAGCCGTTTTTCAACATGGCCGATTCAAATTCATTGGCACATTCTTCGATGCTGTCCAAGCAATTTTCCATGACCTGAAGCATTTCCTTCCAGATAATGGTCTTGCGGGCGTCGAATTCGCCGGTGAAGTCGAAGAGGGCCCGGGTGGAATTTAAGTACAAAGTGTCGCCCTGGCCTTCCAGCGAATTGATGCGAATAATTTTTTCCTTCACGTCGTTGGAGCGCTTAAAGTTGCTGAACTCCAGAACCACTTCCTCCAACATGCTCGTGCTTTGAACGATGAGATCCACAAATTCCAAGGTCTCGGGAATGAGCTCGTGAACCCGATACATATACAGGCCCAGCAAAATCTCTTCGATGGAATCCACCACCGTGTCCAGCTTGTCCGTAATCTCGATAATGTCTTCCCGCTCGATGGGCGGCAAAAACTCGATGGCCAGACGGTTCATAATGTCGTGCATGATTTGGTCGCAGCTGTTTTCGATGCGCTTCATGGCGTCGGTCTTTTCCCTTAAGGTGGACGCGTCGTAGGCGCCTAAAGTGGTCTGCAAAAGATCCGCCGCTTGGGAGGCCTTTTGCGCCATCTCGCTGAATTTTTTAAAATAATCGAACTTTTTGTCTTTCATGCCTTCTCCTAGAGTACGTTAATGAGCAAATAGGTTACGACAAAGCCGATGATGCCGCAGCCGGGAAAGGTTAATATCCACGCCAGGCCCATGTCGCTGACCACGGACCAGTTGACGTTTTTCAAATGCTTCGACGCCCCCACGCCCATAATGGCCGTGGTCTTCGTGTGGGTGGTGGAGACGGGAATCCCCGCCACCGATGCCACGAGCAAGCTGACGACGGCTCCGATGTCGGCGGCAAAGCCCTCGTAGGTCTCCAGCTTCACCATGTTCATGCCCACGGATTTAATAATGCGCAGGCCGCCTAAACTGGTGCCGAAGCCAATGACCAAAGAAATCAAAATCATAAGCCAGGCGGGAATGACGAAATGCCCCCCGCCGCCGGTCCCGGCTGCCAGGCTGAAGGCCAGCATAAAGACCCCCATAAACTTTTGCCCGTCTTGGGCGCCGTGCATAAAGGACATGGCCGCCGCCGAAATAATCTGGCCGTTCTTAAAAAGTTTTTTGGACTGCCGTCGGTCCGACCCGGCAAAAAGCCGCTTAATCACTTCCACTACGGCGTAGCCCATGACAAAGCCCAGAATCGTGGAGAGGAGGAGGCCGTAAATAATCTTCATCCATTCCGCTCCGTTGATCCCGGCCAGGCCCCCGTGTAGGGCGATGGCCGATCCCGACAGGCCGGCGATTAACGCGTGGGATTCCGACGTGGGAATGCCGAAATACCACGCCGCCGTGGCCCAAATGACGATACTCACCAAAGCCGCCGCCAAGGCGATCATGGCTTCGTGTGTATTGCCGTGAAAATCCACCATATTATAAATGGTCTCCGCCACATTGGCGTTAATGGCAGTCATAATAAAGACGCCGAGGAAATTAAAAAGCGTCGCCATGTAAATGGCTTTTTGCGGCTCGATGCTCCGCGTCGATACGGCGGTGGCGATGGCATTGGGCGCATCGGTCCAGCCGTTGACGAAAACCACCGCCAAAACCAGAAAGGTCGTGATAAAAATGGCGGGGTTCGTCGATATCATGGAGATGAACTCTTGTATGGTAACAGTCATGTCTTCCCTTCGTTTTAATTTTTAAAACTGTGAATGGGCGCGGGAATAAAACCGCCCCGTGCCGCAAAGGCGGCGCAGTCGTTTCCGTGAACGGGCAGAATCGGCGCCTCCCCTAAGAGGCCGCCGAAGGTGGCGTTTTCGCCCACGCCCTTGCCCCAAACGGGGATCAAGCGCACCGCCGTGGTCTTGTGATTAATGATGCCGATCATGGCCTCATCGGCGATCATGGCCGATAAAGCTTCTGCCGTGGTGTCCCCGGGAATGGCGATCATATCCAGCCCCACGGAACAGACACAGGTCATGGCTTCCAATTTATCCAGACACAAAGCCCCCGATGCGGCGGCGGAAATCATGCCCTCGTCTTCCGACACGGGAATAAAAGCGCCGCTTAAGCCGCCGACATGGGACGAGGCGTTAATGCCGCCCTTTTTCACCGCGTCGTTTAACATGGCCAAGGCCGCCGTGGTGCCGTGGCCGCCGACGGTGCCCACGCCGATTTCTTCCAAAATCCGCGCCACACTGTCGCCGACGGCAGGCGTCGGTGCAAGAGACAGGTCGATGGAGCCGAAGGGCGTGTCCAATCGCTTGGCGATTTCTTTGCCCACCAGCTCGCCCATGCGGGTAATCTTAAACGTCATTTCGCTGATACACTGAGCCACTTCGTCGAAAGGCGCGCCGCGGAATTTTTCCAAGGCCGTCTTCACCACGCCGGGACCGGAAATGCCCACGTGGAGCACGTGATCCCCGAGGCCCGTGCCGTGAAAGGCGCCGGCCATAAAGGGATTGTCTTCCACGGCATTGGCAAAGACCACCAGCTTCGCACAGCCGATGGAATCCGCCTCGCGACTTAAATAAGCCGCCTCTTTGATCACCTTGCCCATGGTGGCGACGGCATCCATATTGAGGCCCGATTTCGACGAACCCACATTCACCGAGGAACAAACTTTTTCCGTGGAAGCCAGAGCCTCGGGAATGGCGTCGATCAATGCCTTTTCGCTTTCCGTCATGCCCCTGTGAACCAATGCGGAAAAGCCGCCGATAAAGTCGACGCCGATTTCGATGGCCGCCTTGTCCAAGGCCTTGGCGAGCTTTACGAAATCATCTTTCCTGCCTCGAGGCAAAATTAAAGACGCCGGCGTCACGGAGATCCGCTTGTTTACTACGCTCACCCCGTACTTCGCGGCCACGGCATCGGCCTCTTTCACCAAGTTTTTGCCCAAGGTCGTGATTTTTTCGTAAACCCTTTCGCAAACCACGTCCACGTCATCTGAGATGCAATCCGTAAGAGAAATCCCCATGGTCGCCGTCCGTATATCCAAATTCTCATGCTCCAGCATGTGAATCGTTTCGAGAATCGAAGAATTATCCAAGAGCTTCGTCCTTTCTAAATACGGTGCATGCGGCTGAAAAGCGCCTCATGCTGCATACGAATGTCCAAACCCATGGACTCGCCCAAGGCTTCGTAGTCCTTGACCACACTTTCCAAGGCGAAATCTTCATCCTCGTGTTCCACCACCACGATCATGGTGAAGTAAGAACTGACAATGGTTTGACTGATGTCCAAAATATTAAAACCGTGTTGCGCCAAAAGCGTCGTGACGCGACAGACGATCCCCACTTGGTCCTTCCCTAGGACACTGACCACAGCTTTCATCCTATCCCTCCTTAATGAAATCATTATATCACAGAGAATCACATGGGGTTGAGGGGATTTCGCCCGCTCTCCCGCCGCAAAAAAAGCCGCAGCTTATGCCACGGCTCTTCTTACAGCTTATCCGTTTCCCAGTTCGGGTCTTTTAAAAAAGCTCGCCCGATGCCGAAAAGGTCTGCGGCGCCTTCCTCCAGTAATTTTTCCGCCTCGGCCAGTGTGTTGATGCCGCCGGTCAAGAGTACCGGGGCCTTCACTTCTTTTTTTACGGCGAGGCTCAGATCTTTAAACCAACCCGCTTCTTTATGCCCCGGCCGACTGTAGCCGGTCATGCCGCCGGTCATGTCCAGTAGGCAGGCGCCGGCACGGTCGAAGGCTTTGGCTATGGATGCGCCTTCATCGACGGTGGTGCCCCCCGCTAAGGTTTCCACGCCGCCGATTCGCACGGCAAGAGGATAATCTCCCAAGGCTTCTTTCATGGCCAGGAAAACCTCCAAGGGATACATGATTCGATCGACGCCGTATTCGTCGTCGCGGAAATTGGTCAGAGGAGACAGGAATTGATTGAGCAGGTAGCCGTGGGCGGCGTGAAGTTCCACGCCGTCGTAGCCCGCTTCCTTTGCACGCAGAGCGGCCCGCACGAAATCGTCCTTTACTCGTTCCATATCCTCTGAGTTCATGGCGCGGCACATTTTATCCCAGGGCCACACCGACGGGCCCATGGGGTCTGCGCCGATTAAATCGCCTCGGGTCTTTATGCCGGCGTGGTTTAATTGCAGAAAGAGGGCAAGGTCCGGCCCTACGCTTTTGATGGCCGCCACTAATTTTTTGTGGCCCTCTGTTTTTTCGTCGTCCGACAGGCTCATTTGCTTTTCGCTCGCCCTGCCGTCTTCGGAGACGTAGTTGTGCTCCAAAATAAAGAGACCGAAGTGCTCATTCGCCGCCATTTTTTTGTAATAGGCGAGGGATTTTTCCCCGATCTCGCCGCCTACCGACGCTTCCGATGCCATCGGCGGCATGACTAATCTGCTGCGAAGGTCCACGCCCGCGCGAAGGGTCTCGTGAATTTTTTTCATGGCTCCTCCTTATCGTTTATTCCGTCGGGCCCTCGTAGGCCAACATGCCGCCGGCTACATTGACGCATTGAAAGCCCCGGCCGCTTAAATAATTGCAGGCTTTTCTGCTTCGATTCCCCGATCGGCAGATGACGTAAATCGCCTCGTCCTTGGGCAGCTCGTCTTCCCGAGCGCTTAACTCTCCCAAGGGGATGGTGTGGGCGCCGGGAATTTTTCCCGTGGCGATTTCG
>QWCK01004618.1_pt1 | contig 13361 bp, 7 predicted proteins | sample 1972571 | NCBI WGS metagenome assembly QWCK01 (sample SAMN09866710, study PRJNA288562) | Human gut metagenome isolate term2_stool, whole genome shotgun sequencing... | isolation source: gut | host: Homo sapiens | place: USA: California
CAACGTGCTCTTGGATTTCTCCTTTGCCGGATACAAGCACGGCGAAGAGGCTCCCGCCGATGTCAATACCTTGGGCTACACCGTCTATGACGTGACAAAATATGGGCTCGACGGCACTGATGACCGCTCTGACCGTGCCGCTTTTGATCGGTTGGTGGCCAAAATCAACGACAAGGCGAAAAAAAACCGCGGACAAGCCAACGCCATTATTTATTTCCCGGCAGGACGATATATTCTCCACACGAATGCGGACAATTTCACAAACAGCGCCGGGAAGCTTGCCTCCAAGACCATTAATATTGTTGCTGGCAACCTAATTATCAAAGGTGCGGGTCGTGACAAGACCCAATTAGTGATGCAAGATCCCAACTTGCCTAAAGACCCCAATAAGATGTGGACCTCTCCCACCATGATTTCTATTAGGAACAACGGTGAGAATCCAGTCCCCGTATGGGCCAACGTGACTGCTGACGCGCCAAAGGGGAGCTTCGAGGTGGCGGTTGACGATACCAGAAACATCCAAGTGGGCGACTGGGTGACGCTCCATCTCAAGAACAACGACCGCACGCTTATCGGCAAAGAGTTGTTAGGACAACCCTTGTACAACAACATGACAAACCTCATCAACGTGGGTGTGCAGGTTGTGGATTACCACCAAGTGGCAGCAGTAAGCAACGGCAAGGTGACGTTCAAGGAGCCGTTGATGCACGCTGTGGAAAGCCAATACGGCTGGACCATCCAAAACTACAAGTGCTTTGAGAACGCGGGTGTGGAAGATCTCACTTTTGTGGGCTATGCCAAACCCGACTTCAAGCATCACGGCTCGTGGGAAGACGACGGTGCATACAAACCCTTGGACATGGTTAGGCTGGCTAACTCGTGGGTGCGTCGCGTAGCGTTTCACAGCGTGAGCGAGGCTCTTACTTTCACTTGGTGCGCCAACTGTTCGGCCTACGACATTCTCATCACGGGCAACCGCGGGCACTCCGCCATTCGCTCGCAAGGCTCTTCGCGTGTGTTTATCGGCAAAGTGGGCGACTACTCTGACGGCATTTACAACGATACGCGCAATGCATGGGGCAAGTGCGTGGGGCAATATCATGCTTGTGGTGTGTCCAAACAGAGTATAGGCACTGTGGTCTGGAACTGCACATGGGGGGTGGACGCATGTTTTGAGGCGCACGCCACACAGCCGCGAGCCACACTCATAGACGCATGCCGTGGCGGACTGATGCAACTGCGGTGTGGTGGTGACAAATACCAGCTGCCTAACCACCTTGACGACCTCACGCTATGGAATCTATATGTGACCAACACGTCGACTCAAACGCTTAAGATGCTGCCCTACCGTTGGTGGGATAAAAATAATATCTGGATAAAGATTTTGCCACCGACCATCGTGGGCATACATGGAGATTACGATATGCAATTTGACGATGGGCAGACCAAACGTGACGAAAGCCACGGTAAGGCCGTGTTCCCCCGTTCGCTCTATGCGGCACAGTTAGAGCGCCGATTGGGCAAAGTTCCAGACTGGCTGGTGGAACTTGAAAAAGCAGACCATAGGAAGGCGCTCGGCAAGACATGGATTCTCAATATGCCGACAGAACAAGACAAGGAAGCGTTTGAGGAGGATAGCTACAACAATAGCCGGTGGAATAGGACGACAGATACTGCCAATAACCTTGTATTTGAGAACACCACGGCAATCGGAACACCGAGCAACACGGCTGTCGAAGCCAAAGATGTTTCCCAATATGCGGGCAAACTAATAGCTGACGGCAAGGAAGCTGAATTTACACGTGGACTGCTGTTCTGCATATACGTTCCTGAAACCAACATGGTGAAACCGGTAAGCCCTGGCAAACTCCTTGTCTATACCGATCCGGAGAGACAATCTATCAGGCTCAATGCCAAGAATCTGTCCATTGTTGTACCCCATCTGAAAGCCGGACAAACGGTAGAAGTAGGATGTCGGTCGGTAACCAATGCGGGTATCCGCTTTCTCAATGCCTACAACCTTACTATAGAGCAAGGATTTGGAACGGCAGCAAGCTCAAATCTTGAGGAACAGCTCTGTATAGGCAAAGTTGAGCAAAATGGCGATGTTGTCATTGGTGCGAGCAACGGTATCTACGTCTACAGCATCACGGTGAAGGACGAAAATGGTAATGTTGTGGCAGGCGTTGGAAATCCTTCCGGAAAATTCAGGTCGGACGACCCCAAGATATACAACCTGCTTGGACAAAATGTAGGAACCCGTTTCGACTTGCTCCGCCGAGGCACATATATCTGTAATGGGCGGAAAGTGATGAGGTAGGGGAGTGTCGACCTCGTTTTGTGCCTGGCATGAAGACGGGTTCGCAACGACGTGATTTTTCTTTACATACACCTCTTTATATTTCGCGTATTCAAAAATAAATAGTCTTTGACTCGAAATTCGTAAAATTTGCGATGATTTGTAATTTATTGACAGACAGATATTTATCAAAATCCGGATTGCGTGGCAGTTTTGCTCGCTCGCGATTGGATATCAATTGGGATGATGGTTAGGGCTTGATCACGATGTGAAAGCGGTTTTTCCGCGCGTGCATGAAGTCCAAATCGAAGTGCCGTAAGATAGTAATCGCAAGGCCTCGGGAATTTTCTTTTTCACGAAATCGAAAACCGGAGTTGGAACATGGCGCTTTTTCTTCTGGATGTAGAAAAAAGATTTACCGAAAAATGAGTACTTTATTTTACACCTCGTGACCTTTCGACCGGTCTGCACTTTATTTTATAATCACCTTTTTTGCCGTATCAGTATTATTAATTATTTTTGTGACAGTAACGTTTTAAACCATCTCTGGTGCCGGATTTTTTCTTGCAAACAGCCGGTACAGAATCGAACCAAAACCTAAAATATGGAATATCAACAACTAAATGACGTGGTCTCTCATTTTAAAACAGAGGGAGTGACAGAATCAATCCTGCCGCTTGGCAACGGTCTGATTAACGATACCTACAAAGTGAAGACCAAGGGAGAGAATACTCCCGATTATGTTTTGCAACGCATCAACACTGACATCTTCACAGATGTGGAGATGCTGCAGCACAATATAGAAGTGGTAACCACCCACATTCGCCGAAAATTGGAAGAACAGGGAGAAGGGGATATAGGCAGGAAAGTGCTTCGATTCGTGAGTACCGATGAAGGTAAAACATATTTCAAAGATGCGGAAGGGAAGCATTGGCGGGTGTCCGTATTCATTCCCGACGCCAAGACTTTTGAGTCGGTTACCCCGGAACATTCCTACGATGCAGGGAAAGCCTTTGGGCAATTTCAGTCGATGCTGGTGGATGTGCCGGAGGAATTGGGCGAGACGATTCCGGATTTTCACAATATGGAGTTACGCTTGCGTCAGTTCCGTGAGGCCATACAAGCCAATCCCAAGGACAGATTAGTGGAGGTGCAGGATTGGGTCGACGAGTTGGAGAGTCATGCGCAGGAGATGTGCAAGGCGGAACAATTGCACCGTGAAGGGAAACTGAAAAAGCGTATCTGCCACTGTGACACCAAGGTGAACAACATGCTGTTTGACAGGGATGGGAAGGTGTTGTGTGTCATCGACTTGGACACGGTGATGCCGAGCTTCATTTTTTCTGACTATGGCGATTTTTTGCGCACGGCAGCCAACACGGTGGCAGAGGATTCATCTGCATTCGATCAGATTGATTTTCGCATGGATATCTTTGAGTCGTTCACGCGCGGCTATATAGCCTCTGCCCGGAGCTTTCTGGAGCCGGTGGAAATAGAGAATCTTGTGTATGCGGCCAAGCTCTTCCCGTACATGCAGAGTGTCAGGTTCCTGACCGATTACATCAACGGAGACACCTATTATAAGATTGCATATGAGAATCACAACCTGGTTCGCGCACAGAATCAACTTCACTTGTTCCGCAGTGTGTGCAGACACGAGAATGAAATGAAAGCATTTATTGAGGCCTGCATAGAAGACATATAATTGAACGATGAAACAATTAACAATAAAAAAAATAAGCCAACGACCGGCCTCGGCAGCCGATGTCCCTGCGGCATTGGATGCGCTGGGGGTAGACTATCAGGCTATATCAAATGCCAACTGGGCATCTGAGTATCCATATACGCCTCATGTAACCTTTCGGATGGCCTACGATGATGAGGCGATATACCTGCATTATGGTGTGGAAGAAGACAGTGTGCGTGCTGTTGCGCCCAACGATAACGGACACGTGTGGGAAGATTCGTGCTGTGAGTTTTTTTTGCAACCGGCCGATGATGATGTCTATTATAATATAGAGTGTAATTGTGCGGGAACCCTCCTGGTGGGCTATGGCCAAGGGCGGGAAGACCGTGTGCTGGCTCCGCAGGAAATCTTGAACGGCGTAGATCGTTGGTCTTCGTTGGGTCGCGAGACTTTCGAAGAGCAAATAGGAACCTGCAGATGGCAGTTGGCACTGATTGTTCCGCTGAAAACATTTTTTAGACACGCTATAGAATCCTTGGACGGACGAATTCTTCGCGCCAATTTCTACAAATGTGGAGATGCCCTGTCGAAACCCCACTTCCTGTCATGGAATCCCATCGAGATAGAAAAGCCAGATTTTCACCGTCCGGATTTTTTCGGAAGGCTGAAATTTGAACCCATGGAGCATGGTATATAACCAGCGGAGGTGCAATCTGCCCCTGTGTGAAAAAAAATAAAAAAAAATTAGCACAGCGAATATTTTTGTACCTTTGTCCATTATTTTTCAGAGTATTCATATAATAAATTTTTAGTATTATGAGGGTCATTATTAATTCGAATTACGAAGCAATGTCCAAATGGGCAGCCAATTATGTTATTGAAAAAATCAATTCGGCTCATCCGACAGCAGAGAAGCCTTTTGTGCTTGGATTGCCTACTGGTTCCACGCCGGAAGGAATGTATGCTGAACTCATAGAGGCTGTGCGCAGCGGACGGGTTTCTTTCAAGAATGTAAAGACATTCAACATGGACGAATATGTTGGTTTGCCGGAGTCTCATCCCCAGAGCTATCATTCTTTCATGCAAACAAATCTTTTCGACCACATTGACTGTCCGAAAGAAAACATTCACATACTCAATGGAAATGCTGACGACTTGGAAAAGGAATGCCGGGAGTATGAAGAGAAAATCAAGGCTTGTGGAGGCATCGACCTCTTTATCGGAGGTATTGGTCCTGACGGTCACATTGCCTTCAATGAACCCTTTTCTTCACTAACCTCACGCACAAGAATCAAGACGCTGACAACAGACACACTGATTGCCAATTCAAGATTCTTTAACAACAACCCCGCAGAAGTGCCCGGCAAGGCATTGACGGTAGGTGTGGGTACTGTGATGGATGCCAAGGAGGTGCTTATTCTCTGCAACGGCCATGCCAAATCGCTGGCTCTGAAAGCAGCTGTGGAGGGTCCGGTTACTCAGCAATGGACCATCAGTGCTTTGCAAATGCATCGTCACGGAATCATTGTGACGGAGGAAGGTGCCGTAGATGAACTGAAGGTTAGCACATACAAGTATTTCAAGGATATTGAACGTAGTGCTTTGTAAGCAGCCCCTAGTATTAAAGAATTTAATAAATAAAAGCGAAAGCATGGTAAGACTCAATTTAAGTTCTCAAATCGTTTTCAATAAAGTTCCCAGAAATCTGTATCAATTTAAAAACATTCTTGATCGGTCGCAGATTACCCGCATGGAGCGGGTACCGACCGATGTTTTCGCATCGATCAGTGAAGGGGCAAACTCCATAGCCGACGGGATAGAAAAAGTGATCCGCGCCAAGGAGCAGGAGAAAAAGCCTTGTGTTATGGCTTTGGGTACGGGTACCTCTTTGATACCTATCTATGAAGAATTGATACGCCGTCATCAGGCCGGCCTGAGCTTTAAAAACGTGGTTGTGTTTAACGGATATGAATATTATCCGCTCACATCAGAGAGTAGCAGCACCTGTATCTCCCAACTAAAAAAAGTGTTTCTTGACCGGATTGATGTTGAGAAAGAGAATGTATTCTCTTTAGACGGCAAGATAAGTCAGGATTCGGTTTCTGAACATTGCAGGCAATATGAAGAGCACATCGATAAATTAGGTGGGATAGACATTGCGCTTTTTGGCATAGGCCGGACAGGAAATATCGCAGCCAATGAGCCAGGGTCCAGTTCTGCCTCAATCTCGCGTGTCATTCTTACGGATGACCTGTTGAGAGCGGAGATGGCCAGGAGTTTTGGCAGCAACGACCAGGTTCCACCATGTTGTATCACCATGGGTATAGCTACCATTCTCAAAGCCAACAATATCTATATTGCCGCTTGGGGAGACGAGAAATCGATGATTATCCGGGATATAACCGAGGGCAAAATGACGGAGGCAGTACCAGCTTCGTTCTTGCAGTCTCACAATCATGTCAGATTGGTTGTCGACCTGCCGGGTGCTTCGCAACTCACCCGAATCAAATTGCCGTGGCTGGTTACATCGTGCAGCTGGACAGACAAGCTGGTTAGGTCGGCGCTTATATGGCTTTGTAGCATCACGCAAAAGCCTATCCTGAAGCTCACCAACAAAGACTATAATGAGAACGGGCTTAGTGAACTTCTCGCTCTTTATGGGTCGGCATACAATGCGAATATAAAGATATTCAACGACTTGCAGCACACCATTACGGGCTGGCCGGGTGGAAAACCCAATGCGGACGATACCTATCGCCCGGAGAGAGCCACTCCATATCCTAAGCGTGTTCTTGTTTTCTCCCCCCATCCAGATGACGACGTGATCTCCATGGGTGGAACGATTCAGCGCTTGGTGAACCAGAAACATGATGTGCACATTGCTTATGAAACCAGTGGCAATATTGCTGTCGGGGATGAGGAGGTGGTAAGATTCACACACTTTGTCAAGGGCTTCAACAAACTTTTCACGAACGCCAATGACAAGGCTGCCTCTGACAAGATTGAAGAAATCAGAGATTTCATCGCTTCGAAGAAAGAAGGAGAAACCGACAGCCGGGATGTACTGGCCGTGAAGGGACTCATTCGTCGCGGCGAGGCTCGCATAGCCTGCTTATACAACAAAATTCCGCTGGATCATGTTCACTTCCTCAACCTGCCCTTTTATGAAAGCGGCAAGATTGAAAAGCTGCCGATGACAGTGAAGGACGTGGAAATCGTAAGACAACTGTTGCAGACCATTAAGCCTCACCAGATTTATGTTGCTGGCGACTTGGCCGATCCTCACGGTACCCATAGGAAATGTACCGATGCGGTATTGGCTGCCATAGACTTGGAGAAAGATGACAAGGCTGAATGGCTCAAAGACTGCCGTATTTGGATGTACAGAGGCGCCTGGGCTGAATGGGAAATGGAAAACATAGAGATGTGTGTACCCATGAGTCCGGAAGAGCTGAGAAACAAGCGAAATTCCATTTTGAAGCATCAGTCGCAAATGGAAAGTGCACCGTTCTTGGGGAACGATGAGCGTCTTTTCTGGCAACGTGCTGAAGACCGCAACCGTGGAACGGCAGAACTTTACGACAAGCTGGGCTTGGCATGCTATGAGGCAATGGAGGCATTTGTGGAATACAAACCTCTGTAAAACTCATATAAGAAAACTCTAAATTCCGGGTGGGAGTGTGTATGCTCCCACCTATTATCAACACCTAAATCTTAATACAACCAATGAAGAAAAATTATCTTGCAATCATTGTAATGATGTTTCTGTTTGCTATGATTGCGTTTGTTACTAACCTTGCGGCTCCTATAGGTATCATTTGGAAGAATGCCTTTGCAGGGTCAGAGAATGCAAATACAATAGGAATACTGGGTAATGCCATGAACTTCCTGGCTTATCTGTTTATGGGTATCCCGGCGGGGAAACTGCTGGTGAAATTAGGCTACAAGAAAACAGCCTTAGTTGGAGTCACTGCAGGTTTCGTTGGTATTTTCATGCAGTATCTTTCGGGCTTCTTTAGTCTTGATATCAGTGGCTTTTCTGTTTATCTGATGGGTGCTTTTGTTTCGGGAGTTGCAGTATGTGTGCTCAACACGGTGGTCAACCCCATGCTCAATTTACTGGGTGGTGGAGGCAACCGGGGAAATCAGTTGATTCTCATCGGAGGAACATTGAACTCGTTATCCGGTACACTCACGCCGATGTTGGTTGGTTCTTTGATCGGAACCGTAACGGCACAGACACTTATTGTGGATGTTAATCCGGTATTGTTTATCGCCATGGGTGTGTTTGCAGTTGCGTTTGCTATACTGTTTTTTGTTCCCATTGAAGACCCACAGGCGGCTAAAGTCACCGACACGACCGTCTTTGAACATTCGCCATGGTCATTCCGTCATTTCAAGTTAGGCACCTTGGCCATTTTTGTTTATGTAGGCTGTGAGGTTGGTATTCCGAGTACACTGATATTCTATATCTCAGACACCACACTCAAGGGCGGCGGAGCTGGCTTGAGTCAGGCTGCGGCTGTTGCAGGCTGTGTTGCAGGAACTTATTGGTTCTTGATGTTGGTAGGACGATTTATAGCAGGATTCATTGCTAAAAAGGTATCAAGCAAGAGCATGATGACAGTCATGACCGCGATGGGAATTGTTCTCCTTACCTGTGCTATTTTTTTTGGTAACAGCTCGCGTATTGACATGTATGTGTTTGATGGAACCTCGTTCTTCACAGCATACGTGCCTATTGCTGTACCTTTCTTGGTATGCTGTGGCCTTTGCACCAGTGTGCTGTGGCCTTGCATTTTCAACCTTGCCACTGAGGGCTTGGGCAAATACAGCAATGCCGGGTCGGGAATTTTCATGATGATGGTGGTTGGCGGCGGTGTCTTGCCCTTGCTGCAAAACTATGTTGCTGACAGATCGTCTTATATGCTTAGCTATCTCATACCGTTGGTGGCTTTCATCTACATGTTTGTCTACGCAGTCTATGGCAGTAAGAACGTAAATACCGACATTCAAGTTTAAGCACATGTTGGTAACTCTCCGCAACCGTTCGACTTGTAAATGAAATACAGCTGCTCGCTAAAACATTTGAAGGTTTTAGCGGGCGGCAATAAAACAAAATAGAGCTGAATGGCTTTTTGAACTTTTTTTCGAGCAGATATGGTCCAAAAAACGGTAGTGGATTTTTTTGAATTGAAAAAAGTGAGAAAAGTTTGGCAATGTAAAAATAATACATTATCTTTGCAATCGCATTTGAAAAGAATGTCCTAAAGGTTTACAATCCCTGCAAAGGAAGTGTGGGTGAGTGGCTGAAACCACCAGTTTGCTAAACTGACGTGCGGGTTACCGTACCGGGGGTTCGAATCCCCCCGCTTCCGCAAGGATATAACTTTTCTTGGTCGGTTCATCTAGCGGTTAGGATTCAAGATTCTCATTCTTGCCACACGGGTTCGAGTCCCGTACCGACTACTTGTTTTAATCTAAAGCTTCAGACCAAGGTCTGAAGCTTTTTGTTTAACTATCATCTATGCCCTTTCAGTTCAGGCAGCCAAACAGCCACCGTCATAATACGCATTTGTCGCTATATTAATTCCTGACAAGCATTCTTTTTGATCCTTTTTCAACTGGTCCTGAGATATTTACAATGTTCTCATTCTTCACGTCGTCAAGAATCATCATGTGGCGACGGTCTGGAGACAAGGTGCGGAAATGGACATTGTTTACATATAGTCCGTCAACATGGCGTGCGTAAAGTCCATAAGCAGGTGTCGGATCCGCCCAGCGTGGCTCGGGGTAGTTTTTTGCTTGTTCGCGATACTCCTTATCACGAAGAGAGGGATTTCCGCCTCCGCGGTATTCTATCGAAATGTTTTGCAAACGATGTTACGAAATGGTTCATCCTTCATGCCGGTGATGAATTGTGAGCATCCTGTTTTCAAATATGTTCACTTTTTGAGAATTCAATATTATAAACTTAAACTTGTGAGAGCAACGTTCATTTACCCGCGAATAAATCCTTCAACGGGCATCAGCTAAACTATCTACACGTCGTATGTAAATGGAAAAAGGAACCTACTACGACGATTACGCAAATGATCAGGATTGGGCACTGTGTTACTATTTGACGATCAACGAACAGTCTGCCGGACTATAAGAGATCGATATACATTTCAGTTCCGGTGAGGAGTCCTATCTGTTTGTAAAAGACATTAACCAAATTCTGACGGCTTCCAACCGTGCCAACCAGAGCCAAACGCGCCACCTTTTGAAGGCTGCAAACAGGTGGGAAGGGTGGGACTGTCCGAGACTGCGGTGTCGTTAGGTTCTAACGGCACTGCGGTGCGGGCTTTGTGGTCATGCCGCGGAGCCTTCGTCGCAGGACGATTAAGCCTCAATCGTCATGCCATTCCATATGCGATCGCGGCCGATGAAACTGGAATCGCAGCACGATATTTTGTAATTCGCAGATTGACAGCCTGTTGATAAACAGGCGCAAATTTCTCGAATTTCGGGCCGAGACTAACTTTTTTGAAAATACTCAAAGCATTTCAGGGCGTTTGTCAATAAAAATACACAGGATATTTACCGAATAGATCTATCGAAAAATGCTCCGGTAGATTATGAAATTCCAAGCAGCTTATGGTGATCGCTTGGTTCCGGATTTGAGAGATTCAAGAAACAAGTTCGTATAGTGACAAGTGCGACTGATGCTGAACAATTGCAAGAACCATTGCAATTATTAAAAAGAACTAAACACAATGAGTTTACAGAAAAATATAGTAAATTAGCATCATAAATGTGCTGATATGAAACATGTGTTGGGAATACTGGTTGCTGCATGCTGCCTGATGGCATGTGCCACAACCAAGACAAAAGATCAGAGAGAGGCTGAAGAACAGCAGGCTTACAGGCAAATAACCGACTCGGTGCACAATCGTAGTTTCACCGTGGAGATTAATTATGTGACACCCAGGAAGTTGCAACCTCGCTTTCTCACCTCGGAGTACATCGTGCGGGTGCAGGGAGACACGATTGTGAGTTTCCTGCCATATTTTGGAGTGGCTTACCGTGCTGATATCGCCAATCAATCCCGTAGTCCGCTGGATTTCAAAAGTGCCATTACTGACTTTCGCGCAGGATGGACCAAGAAGAAGAAAATGCACATCAAACTGAAGACCAGGAACAATATGGACTACATAACCTACGGCTTGGACATCTTTACCAACGGCAATGTGAGCCTCGACGTTACGCCTACAGATCGGGAGTCTATAACGTTTACAGGCAGACTCATAACAGATCAATAGGCATGGACATGAGAAAGGCTTTGCTTGTACTCTTCCTCCTGCCGATCGCCCTGTTCGGACAGGTATTGGACAACACGTCACAGCAATATGCCATGAGGTATGTGAGGGACCATTGGTATTTGAAAAACGGAGACGACCTGAATGTGATCGACACGGACATAGAATGGCCGGAGGCTCTGAATTACGAGCGCCCCAAGTCGCTGCAAGCCTATATGGCGAAGTTTCTCTTTGGCGAAGACACTGCGAACTTTGACTCGGCATACCATGCGCTTAAAGTCAAGCACGGACAACCCGTGACAGAACAATTCAAAGAGTTGCCCGACGACCGCCGCTATTGCTACATCACGGCATCGGCACGCGTCAAGAACCACTGTCCCGGCAAGTGGATAGCTTATGTGGTCAGCTATGAGGCCAAGCCTGAAAAGCTGTCTCGGATAAAGCCGAGGAAGGAAACACGATATTTTGTATACGACATCGGGCGACAACAGGTGATGTCTCCGGACATGGTGATCAAACAGAAACGGATTCAGGACGGATACGTGGAGCAGGAGTTTTTTGATACCGTGTTTGCGCCTCTGGATGAGCAAGACTATGGCGATATCAGGTCGGCCAGTATCGAGGGTGCCTGGTTTGAGGAAGAGGGCAAGACTTTGGGCTTGCATATCTCCTGCAAAACCGATCAAACCACATTGGGCTACGATGTTTTCATGCCTTATGAAAACGTGCGTTATCTCATCACTAAAAGTGCGCGCAGGCTGGTTGAGAAACCCACGCTCAAGCCTAATCCGGAATACATTGCTCCGCTGGAAACATGGAGAGGTGAGCCAGTGTATAAAACCGTAGACACCATGCCGGTGTTCAGGGGAGGCAACGAGGGGTTGAAATCATACCTTGCCAACGTTGCACCTCCTGCTGAATCGGAAGGCGGAAAAGTCATGGTTTCGTTTGTTGTAGACCAGGACGGCGGAGTAGGGGATATCCGGGTGGTTGGTTCCTTGAACCCTGTCCTTGACCGACATGCTGCAAGTCTTGTGCGGGGAATGCCGAAATTTACCCCTGGTAAATTGAATGGGCAACCCGTCTGCGTAAGAATTTACACGCCCATACAATATAGATAGAAGTACAGCCAATGAACAGTCGGCAGAATACGAACACAGAAGACAGCAGGGATGAGCTCAAGTCAGGTCCTCCGACAAGTCCGGCGGAAGGGCACCCGCGCCACAGACATGAGGATGCTGAAGGCTACCGGCACCATCACAGGTACCGGCATAGCTATGAGGAACACTTGAAACGCAAGATCAGGGCGAAGAGACTTAAACGATGGAAAGCAGTTCGCAACACAGCATTGATACTCTTTCTGATTCTGGCTCTGTTGCTGATCATCACGGTGTTGATTGCCCCGAACCTGTTCTTAAAGTTTACACCCTATGGGACGGAGTTGGGAGGCGGCATTCGTTCCTTTCGGACTGACAACGCACACCTGAGGCTCGACTATGACGGTATTGATGTTTCGCACCACCAGGGTACTATCGACTGGAATCGGGTGGGGCAGGACTCGTGCGTAAGATTTGTATATATCAAAGCCACCGAGGGTCGCACGCTGGTCGACAAGAACTATCTACAAAACATGAAAGGGGCTCGGGAAGCTGGAATTCCCGTAGGGTCATACCATTACATGACGTCTCAAAGTAGTGTTGTCGAGCAGTTTAGAAACTTTTATGGCGTCGTGAATCGCAAGCATCAGGACATTATCCCGATGATCGATATTGAACAGGAAGGCGTAAACAGGTGGTCAAAGCAAGAAATACAAGACAGTCTGGCCAAGATGATTAGCTTGATAGAGCAGCACTATTATTGCAAGCCTGTTATATATGCATACGCAAGATTCTACAACGATAATCTTGCCCCGCGTTTCAACAACTACCATTTGTTCCTGGCCAGATACAACGTACATGAGCCTGTGGTGAGCGGAGCAGGAAACCATAATATATGGCAACATTCTGACCAGGGTATCATCGACGGTATAGAAACACCTGTAGACCTTGATGTATTTGCTCAAGGAACGACACTC
>QWCK01004619.1_pt1 | contig 13358 bp, 14 predicted proteins | sample 1972571 | NCBI WGS metagenome assembly QWCK01 (sample SAMN09866710, study PRJNA288562) | Human gut metagenome isolate term2_stool, whole genome shotgun sequencing... | isolation source: gut | host: Homo sapiens | place: USA: California
AAATCTCTTATTCCTAAATCATATATTTGTTTTATTTCAGGCATATCTACAGTCTTACTTACTGCAATGAGTTTTACTTCCTGCTTATAAGGAGATTTTGATTTTGCCTCACCTATCAGGTACTGTACTTTTTCAAGATTTTGTTTTAAATCTTCACTCATTATTTTACCTTCTGTCCATCCTTAACATTTTTTGGTGTAAGTATTATATCGTCATATAAGCTTAGCTCGGTTGGACTGTTAACTTCATCAAATGAGTAACTTATAACTGTATTTTGCTCATCTGATAATAAAATGTTGTCCAGCTTAACAAAGTTTGCTGTGCCGGTCTTATCTACCTTGTAGACTCCTTTTTCACCATTGTCATCGACTATTGCATCGTTTGGAATTAAGAGTCCTTTTGCTGTAGAATAAATAATTTTTGCCTTATCCTTCCTATTTTTTAAATAATCATAATCATCAGACTCTACTTTGAAAAAACCGATAAACTCTCCGTTTTTATCTTTGTAAAAGTCATAAAAATAGGCATTTATAACCATGTCTTGTACTATGATGTCAAGCTTTGTGTCTCTTTTAATAGCCTCGATATCTTCAGGTCCTATGTCAGTTGCCATATAATAATAGTGATTACCTACTATGTAGGCAATCAAGTCTCCCTGATTTACTTTTGTTTGGTCAATTTTAACCAGCCTTGGGTTTGCATTTTTTAAATCTTTGACAGTTATATTTTTCATATTCGACATCGAAAATAAAGTCTCATATCCGTCATTAAAATAAGACAATGCTCCCGGCATTTCCGACTTTACATAAGATTTGCCATAATCTAGCTTTTTTCGTAGACTATCTCTTTGACTTATCAAAGAAGCCAAATTAGCAACGGGTGACTGAGTGTTTCCTGAAACAGCATTTGCTTGTGCAATTAACAAAGATAGCTCTGATTTGATGTTAGATACATATTTGAAGTCCTTAGTCTTTATCCTATCCTGCAAGTCCTCATATAAAGCTGCAATTTTATCTTGCAACTGTTTTGACTGAATTTCAGGTGAATAATTAATCGCACCATTTTGTAATGTGTCAATTTGCATATTGAGCTTGTTTAGCTCTGCTATTTCATTTTCACTATTTTGTGAGTCCTGTATTTTGCAAATCACTGCACCTTTAGGCACTCTTTGTCCTTGTGAATAAAACTTTGTTAAAATTCCGGCTTTTTCACTTTTTACAGATACATTATCTCTTATTACAACCATATCCTTGGTGATTGATTTTTTAACCTCGCCTAGGTCTACTGTGTAATGCTTTATTATGCTTTTTTTGATGTCAAACTGCAACCTTACGACTAAGCTGATTGCTATGGCAATAATTAAAAGAGAAAAAATCGCAAAATATGCAACTGCTTTTAATTTTATTTTTTTTCTTCTTGCTACTTTTTTAGACATATTATTTATTCCATATTTCTAGATATGCTCTTATATTTTACTACACTTTTCTACGAATTAAAAGCCTTTTTTGCAAAGTTTTTATAAGTCCATCCAAGTCATTCCAAATATTTTGGATAAAAACACATTATATGATAATTTAGCAATTGTTTAACACTACATATTGTGTCAATAATTCTTTTGAAATTTAAAAAAATTTTTACATCAATTTTTTTAATTTTTGATGTAAAAATTTTTTTACTGAAAATCTATGAATTTATGAACATATCCTCTGTCAAATTTTCTTCTTTCATATTTCTATTCATAAGTCTTTTTACTGTGTCTTTTATGTCGTGACTTTCATAAATCACATCATAAATTGCATCTGTAAGCGGCATTGAAATATTATTTGCTTTTGCAAACTCATATACAGCTTTTGTAGTAGGAATTCCCTCTACTACCATGTGGATTTGCTCAGTTATTTGTTTTGCATTGTAGCCTTTTGCAATCAACGCTCCAGCTCTTTTATTTCTTGACAGCTTAGAATTACAAGTCACTATTAAATCGCCAACACCGGTAAGCCCTAAAAATGTTAATGGATTTGCCCCAAGTTTTTTCCCAAACCTTGAAATTTCACTTATACCTCTTGTAATTATGGCTGCTCTTGTGTTAGCTCCATAGCCAATTGCATCGCTTATGCCGCTACCAAGTGCAATTATATTTTTTAATGCTCCGCCTACCTCAACTCCTATTACATCTGAATTGGTGTAAACTCTAAAATAATTATTTGAAAATATTTTTTGAACATCTTTTGATATTTCTTCTTTTTTTGATGCACACACCACTGCTGTCGGTATTTTAACGCTTACTTCTTCTGCGTGAGATGGTCCTGATAATACTACAAAATTCTCGTTTCCGATTACTTCTTCGTAAACCTGAGACAATAATAAATTCGTACCTAATTCTAAGCCTTTTGACACATTTACAACCACTGCATCCGGTTTTAAATGTGGTTTCATTTGTTTCAATACTTCTCTAGTTGCTTGAGATGTTACTGCAAGCACTACACACTCAGCACTTTGAGTAGCTTTTTTTAAATCGTAGGTATAAGTTATACCTTCCGGAAAAGTTATATTTTCTAAATATCTGCTATTTGTATGTTTTTGACTGAGTTCCTCATAATGCTTTTGCCCTTTTGTGTAAAGTGTAACGTCATGACCATTTTCATACAAAAGCAGTGCTAAAGTAGAACCCCAGCTACCTGCTCCGATTACAGAAATTTTTTTCATTTTGCCTCCCTATTATAATTTAGATTTAGAAATAGGCATATTATTTCTTAGAAAAGCTTAGTTTATTTTCGTTATGGTTCATTAATCTTTGTATGTTTGACTTATGCTTATAGGTTACTAATAGAAAAATAAAAATCGTGCATAAGATATATTTTATTTCATAGCCTGCTATAAACATCGCTATATTGATGTTAAAAAGGGTTACCATCGCTGATAGTGATACATATCTTTTTATGTATAATAAAATAAGTCCTATGATTGAGCATATAAATATTGGCACAAAAAATAATGCGTAATATACTCCAAGAGACGTGGCAACTCCTTTGCCCCCTCTAAATTTTAAAAATACTGGATATATATGCCCTAAAATTACGCATATAGATGCCATTAAGGCTGTCATCAAGCCGAAGTTTTTATTCACTAATAATGCTACTAAAAAGCCTTTGAAAAAATCGACCAAAAAAACTGCAAGTCCCATTTTTTTACCGCCTACTCTTAACGCATTGGTAGTACCTGCATTACCTGAGCCAAAATCTCTTATATCTTCATTTTTGAGAAATTTAGTAAAAATGTATGATGGGGAAATATTTCCTATAAAATAAGAAATAAAATAAATTATAAACTTATCCATAGCTTACTCCTTTAGTCACATCTAGCACAAATGCCACATGGCAAATAAACTTCCTCGTCTTTGATTGGCAGTGCCAATTCATCTGTTTGGATATTTTTAAATCTAGTTCTAATCGATGAACTTTTTACTATATTGTTAAGTGCCAAAGATGAAATATTTGTGGTATAAGAGCTTATTAATACGAATAACGGCTCGTCTGATAGAACTTTATTCACTTGTTCTAAAAGGTCGTTCAAGCTGTCTTCAATCTTCCATATTTGCCCGTTTGTACCTCTGCCATATGATGGAGGGTCCATAATTACTGCATCGTATTTATTTCCTCTTCGTATTTCTTTTTCCACGAATTTAAATACGTCGTCTACAATGTATCTGATAAAATTTTCTGATACTCCGCTTAGCTCTGCATTTTTCTTAGCTATTTGCGTCATGCCCTTTGACGCATCGACGTGAACTACTTCTACTGCTCCTGCTTTTGATGCACTTACAGTGGCACAACCAGTATAGGCAAAAAGGTTTAATACCTTGATTTTTCTATTTGCATTTTTTATTTTTTCAGCTGCATAATCCCAGTTGGCACTTTGCTCAGGAAAAATACCGGTGTGTTTAAAGCCTGTAGGTTTTACCATAAAGGTCAAGTCCTTATATGACACCTCCCAGCTCTCGGGCATAGGTCTTTTGTATTGCCAAGAGCCGCCACCACTGCTGCTACGATTGTAAAGTGCATCATATTTATTAAAATCACTCTCAGAGATTTTTCCTCTCCAAAATATGGTTGGGTCAGGTCTTTTTAATATAAACTTGTTCCAACGCTCAAGCTTTTGACCATCTTTTGCTCCAAGTATTTCATAATCTTCCCATTTATCAGATAATATCATTTAAACTCCTTTTATAAATCTCTAACGTTCTTTCCACCTAAATAATCACATTTACAGCCTTGAGTTAAATTATTTTTAGTCATAAATTCTTCAATATAATCTCTAATCTTCCACCAAGATATGCCGTAGTTGCAAAACACTGTATCTTCCTTTGGTGCACGACTTACTATTCTTTGTATGACAATATTTTCGTCAAGATACGCCAAAAACAAGGCCGATTTTTTTACATAATCGTCTACGTCTTTTAAATCCAATTTGCCCGCAAGATAATCTTTTTCCATTGAAGTATTTGGACAAATGTAAAGGCTGTGCATCTTTACAAAATCTACTTTTAAGGCAGATAATATTTTCGCCGCCTCTATTACATCTGTCAAATCGTCATATGGCAAGTTTAGTATCATGTGATTCGATATTGTAAAATCATACTTTTTTATCATCATCACTGCATCTATAAACTCTGCCAATGAATGACCTCTGTTTATTTTTTCAAGAGTTTTGTAATTTACACTCTGCAATCCCAGCTCTATACATATATCTGTGCCGGTTTCTTTGTGTATTTTATCTAAAATGTCCAAATATTTGTAATTTATGCAATCCGGTCTTGTAGATACAGCTATTTCCACCACGTCATCTCTTAGAGCATCAAGCATATATTTTTCAAATACTTCCGTATTCATAAAGGTATTTGTGTAGTTTTGAAAGTAGGCAGAAAATTTTTTTGCTCCATATCTTGGTCCAATATAGTTTATATTTTTTTCAAGCTGCTCTTTAACCCCAAGATTATTTTCTAAAGACTCATAGCCTACGGCATTTTGGGCACAAAAGGTGCACCCGCCCTCTTTTGTCCTGTTTGGGCAAGTGAGAGGAAGATTTATCGGTATCTTGTATACTTTTTCGCCATATTTATTTTTTAGGTAATCTGAATATTTATAGTATAACATTTTCGTCCAAAATCACAATTTTAAATAAAATCTTTTTCATTCCAAAATAAAGCAAGCTATTGCTCTAGGATGCTAGAAATGTACAAAAGTTAAACGAACCATATTTGAAAAACTCTGAAAAATCTCAGCGAATAAGTCGTAGAAGTTTCGAATGAAAATCAGGATGATTTTCAAGGCAAAATGTGGCAGGACGCCACTTTTTTGCCGGTCGAAACTTCACGGCTAAATGAGCTTGATTTTTCATTTTTGAAAATAGGTGAGTGAACTTTTGTATATTTCTATTTGTTGCTAGTAATAAAATATTACAAACTAATTTAGTTTATTCATTGGATAATATCCTCAGCTTGTATATCAAAATTTTCTATCAAAGTCTTTGGTTCTATTTCTACTTGACAGCCTAGAGCTCCTCCGCTGACTAAAATAGTCTCTTGATTTAAGGCTGAGTCATGTATAAAAGTTTTGTATTCTTTCCTCATGCCTACAGGTGAACAGCCACCTTTTATATATCCTGTTACTTTTTTTAGGTCATTTGGATTTATCATGTGTATATTTTTTTCACCCGCCAATTTTGCAGCTTTTTTTAGTGAAAGCTCAGCATCTGATGGTAAAATAAATACATAGTATTCTTTTTCTCCCTGAGTGACTAAGGTTTTGAACACTCTTTCATTGGCAAACCCCACTTTCCCCGCCACTTCTGTACCTGACATAAAGCCTTTGCTGTCATATTCATGGGCAGTGTAATTTATATTTTTTTCTTCTAAAATTCTCATTGCATTTGTCTTTTTTGTTTTCATTTTACACCATTACTTCTATTTTGCAATAAAATATATAACAACTATGACAGCCAGCGCTATTCTGTAAATTCCAAATGGCACAAAGTCGTGCTCTTTTATATATCTCATGAATTTTTTTATAACGACAAGTGCAACTATAAAAGATAAAACCATTCCAAGCACTATCAAAAATACTTCAAAGCCGGTAATCGGTATACCCTTTACAAATATTTTCACTACTTTTAACAAGGTTGCACCAAACATTGTAGGTATTGCCAAGAAAAATGAAAACTCAGCAGCTACTTTTCTATTGCAACCAAGCAGCATTGCACCGATAATAGTTGCCGCAGAACGTGAAGTGCCCGGTATCATTGCAAAGCACTGTGCTATACCAATCAAAAACGCAGTCCTGTAGCTCATGCCTGATAGATTAATTATTGTTGCTTTTTTATTCATTTTTTCAAGCAGTATTATACCAATACCCCAAATAAACAGCATAGCCGCAACTACATAGGAATTCATAAGGTGTGCATCTATAAAATCATCAAATTTAAGTCCAAGTATGACAGCAGGTAACACACCTACAATTACCAACCCCCACGTTCTTAATGTCTCTTTTTTTTGAGCCTCTTTTTTTTCTTTTGAAAAAGGATTTAGCCTGCTAAAGTACAACACTACCACGGACATTATCGCCCCAAGCTGTATTATTATTGAAAAAATATTTGCAAAGCTTTCCGGCTCTAGCTTGATAAATTCATTTACCAAAATTAAGTGACCGGTAGAGCTTATCGGTAAAAACTCTGTCAACCCCTCTACAAAAGAAAGCAAAATTACCTTTAAAATGTCAATCATATAATCTCCTAAAATATTGATTAAGCTTATAAAAATACATAAATTCCATTAGAAATTTTACAGCTTAATCCTTAACAAAACTTAAACGCTTTTTATAATTAACCAAATGTTTGCTTTAAAATTTCAAAAAGATATTTTTTAGCTCTTTCAAACTCAATAAAATATGGACTAGTGGCAATCGTCACAATAGATGCCCTATCAAAGCACCTTGAGATAGCAGCTATTTTAAGCTCATCGTTTAGATACTCCATATCCCTGCTGAAAAAATCCAAGTCAATATCCAGTATAGCGTCTTGTATACCCATTATCTGTTTATTTATTTCCTCTAGCTTGTATGAAGAGTCAATAATTTTTACTTCGCTGATAATATTTTCTTTTAACAATGGCACAATAAAATTGCCAACATCTAGCTCATAATTTGTGTAATACAAGTCTAAGTCAATAGCATTATCAGAATTTTTCTTTATAAATTCTTTATACAATAAATTTGGCTCTCTCATATCCTTGTGCTGGTCAAAATGAATTAATGGAAGTGGTGTGCCTGAGTAATTAGTTTTTATAAAATAAAACGCATGGTTGTGATTGTCAAAAATATAAATTTTTTTGCCTAAATATTCAAAGTATAAAAAATTTTTTATTCCCTTTATTTGAATTAATTTATTTTTTTCTTCATCAAATTCGGCAAAGGCGGTTGAATTCCCTTCTAAAAAATATTTTTTTACATCTGACAAATTTGCCTCTATTTTAATTAAAGGTGCTACATATATTTTTTTATCCTCACGCTTATCATACGAAAAGAAATTATTGCCACAACACTGCTCAATATAAAACCCACCGTACATTATTTAAACCCTATATTTATAAAAATTTCTACCAAGGCAGGTACTACTATAATCAGGATTGCTCCGTTAGCAAAAGCTATTATGGTAGTGTCTTCGTTGGTACTTCTTGATATTACAGGTAATGTAGTATCCATGCTGGTTGCTCCGCCGGCTGATACCGACTCCAAAAATCCAACATATCTTGCTATAAATGGGATAGTAGCTATTGCAAATATCTCTCTAAATACATTTATCATAAGAGCCATTGCAGCTAGTCCTATATCATAATCAGAAATCATTATAGCTGACAAAGAATACCAGCCTAGACCTGACGCCATAAGACCGGATTGCCAAAAATTAAATCCCGCAAAGCCTCCTAAAAGCATCGCACCAACTATAGAGCCAATAGAGATAAAAATTGGCATAGCAAACACATCTATTATCAAATGTTTTTTTAATTTTCTGCCATTTAAGCTATATCCTACGCTAAGACCCGATACAAATACGATTGCATAGCTTAGCGGCTCAATCAAGATTGATGCCTCAGTCAGAATTTTAACATCAAATAAATATCCAAGTATTGCTCCTAATAAAACTGATACAAGTATCATTTGTCCACCCTCTTTATAAATTTTTTTCTTAAAGTGGTGTATATTTTTACAGAAAAAACACTGGAAATTATTATTACAGATGCCATAAATGCCGCCCTAAAGCCCAAAGAGGATAAATTGTCTGTAACCGACTTGTTTTTGCCAATACCCACTCCCATTACGAAGAGTAACAAAAATATTATGGCATTTTGTACTAAGCCAAGCCTATTTTTTAGTATATTTTCCAAAAAGCCTTTTTTGCCTAAGGCTACTCCTACTAACATTATAGCAATGTATATTATTAATCTTGTCATTTTACCTACCCTTAATCTACCAGTTTACTTCCACCTATAAATTCTCTCAAAATGGATGTATTTGGTATATCACTTTCGTCTTCTATGCTCAAGAAATATTTTGTGAATTTAAGTATTTTTTTAGCCTCTTTATAATAAATTGAATTCTTATCAATAGCTTTTAAAAGTGGCTCAATATATTTTTTCATAGCCGCAATTTCATATATTAGTGCCGTATTAAACATAGTGTCTGCATTTTCTTGGAATACAAATATATTATTTCTTTCGCCCTCATTTACCTTGTCCCACATAGAAAGAGTCAATTCTGCACCATACCCTCTATGGGCATTATCTCTTATTATTCTCCTGATTAACCTTACATCTGTTGTAGAAATCCTGTTGTGGTTGTCTAAATTAAGCTGAGTTAGCTCAGAAACGTATATTCTGTATTTATAAACAGCACTGATTGACTCTGTTAAAATTGGATTTAGTCCGTGAATTCCTTCTATAATTATCGGCTGGTCTTTTCCCACACTTGTCAGGATGCCTTCTTTTTTCCTAGTGCCGGTGATAAAATCATATATAGGCAGTTCTACTTCTTTTTCCTCTAAAAGATTATTTAAATCCTCATTAAATTTTTCTATATCAAGAGCATTGATTGACTCAAAATCATTAGTCAGATTTTTATCCCTGTCAATATAATAATTGTCCATAGAAATTGATACCGGATATTTTTTTGAGGCAACAAGCTGTATTTTTAGTCTTTGGGCAAAGGAGGTCTTGCCTGAGGAGGATGGTCCTGCTACTAGGATTATTCTCTTGTTTTCTCTGACAATCTGATTTACTATGTCACAAATCTTTTTTTCATGATAAGCCTCTGTATATCTTATAATATCATGATACTGTCCGTTTTCTATAGCATGATTTAGCTCAAGTGCGGTAGGCATTTTTATTACATCAGCCCAATCTTTCGCTTCTTGATAAATGGCAAAAAGTCTAGGCTGATTTCTAAATTCTGTTACTTTATCAGGATTTTTAATATCCGGACCAAGTAATACTATGCCTGCATTATAAATTCTTAAATCAAATTTATTTAGATAAGAGGTATTTGGGAGCATATATCCGTAAAAATAATTTTTGTAGCCATCAAGTCCGTAGATTGGTACGGTATCCTCTGTGTCTCTATATCCAAGCAGTCCCTCTTTTTTGTGTTCACTTTGCATATTATATATTCTGCTGGCTTGGTTAAAGGGCAGTTTATATTTTACGATTGGCTTTTTTTCTTTGATTAGCTTTTCCATTTCGTCTTTTATACTCTGAGTGTATGCCCTGTTTACCTGAGAGGAGGAGTTTTTTATATTGCAAAATAATCCGTTAGAAAGCGAATGTTCAATCGTGCAGATTGCATTTTCATCAAATTTTTTTAGAGCTACTAGAAATGCAAAGGATAATGTCCTCATATAAATATTTCTAGCATCTTTGTCAAGTAAGTCAAGAAACTCTACACTGTCTCCATCATGTATGACCTCTGACAATTCTTTTAGATTGTTATTAACCAGCACTGCTGAAATATCGTATTTCTTATGTATATCATTTTTAATCATGAATTCTTCAAAAGTGGTATTTACTGCTACTTCATATGATTTTCCATCGTAATTTACTTTCATTTGCTATCTCCCTGACATTAAAATTATATAAATTTTGCTATAATCACTCTGTCATATCCTGCTAAGTCCTTTACTACCTTCAATTTTACATTTATATTATGCTTGCTAAATAAATTACTGACATCATCTTTTTGGTCATAACCTATTTCTAAAAATAAATAGCCGTCTTTATTTAGAAATGCTTTGGCATCTCTTATAATTTTGTCATAAAATTCTATACCACTTTCTCCGCCATCTAGGGCATTTAGTGGCTCATAGTTTTTTATCTTTGGGTCAAGCCTTTGTATTTCATCAGTCCTTATATATGGGGGGTTTGAAATAATAAAGTCATATTTTTCGTTTACTTTGCTGTAGATGTCTGATTTTAATACCTTTAGTCTTGGATAGACGCCTAACTCTACCGCATTTTTTGTGGTAAGTCTAATCGCATCGCAGTTTATGTCTACAGCTGTCATATTTAGATTTTCGATTTTTTTTAGTAAGGAAATAGAAATTATACCACTTCCAGCACCTATTTCCAAGCCTGTTGTTGTATCTTTTGCATATTTTTTTTCTTGGTTTAAAGCATTTATAGCCTCTGTTACCAGCACCTCAGTGTCACTTCTTGGTATCAATACGTTTTGTGTCACATAAAAATCCATGCCCATAAAGTCTCTTTTGCCAATTATATAGTGGATTGGCTCATTGTTTGTCAATCTCTCCACATAGCCTTTTATTTTTTCAGCTTGTCTGTTGTTTATTTCATCGTCCATGTTTAGTTTTATGTAAATTCTGTCTTTTTCCAAAACATAGGCGATAATCATTTCGGTCAAAAGAAATTTTTCTTCGTCATTATTAAGTTTTTCCAAGCTGTACTTATAAATATCTTTGATTTTCATAGATACCTTTTTATTTAAAATTAATATTTTTTATTTTTTTAAACAAATCGCCCTATTAATAATATGAAAGAGCAAACAAGCATAGCCGAAATCCCCATAAGCTCCAATAAATTTTTACTTGTTCTTTCTTTTTTTATATCTAGTTAACCTAATTTGAACTCCAGTAACAAAGGCTATTACCAAAATAATATAAGCTCCTGTTTTTAACATTTATTTTTCCAATCTAAATAGACTTGTTGCCAATACTACCTTTTTACGATTTTCCTGACCTCAGGAAAATCGTAAAAAGACTTATTTATCAACATTTACTTATGATAAGCCTCATTATTATTTATCTTAAATGCTCTATAGATTTGTTCTAAAAGCATACAAAGTTTCATGTCTTCAGATGCTTCTAGGCTTGTCAATGTAAAGTCATAATCTGTATTGTCAGGTTTTTCGCCTGTGAAAAACGCTATATCTGAGTTGCCATCTATCATTATGTCTGATAATTTTTTTGCCAAGTCTTCGGAGGTGATGTATTTATTTTTTGCATTTACAAAAATTTTATAAGCTTTTTGGCTGTCGGCTTTTTCTACGATTTTAAGGTTGCAGTAGCCTGACAGCCTTTTCTTGTACTCTTTGGTGACTTCACTCATATTTTTTTCTTCAGGTCTTTTGGTGATAATTTGTATATTCATTTATTTTAGCTCATTCACTGTCTTTACAAAGGCATCTAAGGCCTTTGCCACTGTTTCTTTTTTGCTGATATCTACTCCTGCCATTTTTAGCTGTTCTATTGGATAATTTTTATTGCCATCTTTTAAGAAGTTAAGATAGTCGATTGGCTCTGCGTCAGCATTCAAAATATTTTGAGATAATACGCTGGCACACACAAATCCTGTGGCATATTTATATACATAGTAATCTGAATAAAAATGTGGAATTCTTGCCCATTCTCTAGCGATGCCGTCTGAGTGGCTTACTGTTGGATAATATTTTTTGTTGAGGTTAAAATATATTTCGTCCAGCATATCCGCTGTCAGAGCCTCATCATTTGCAACCTTACTATGAACTATTTTTTCAAACTCTGCAAACATCGTCTGTCTGAACACTGTAGTCCTGTATTGTTCCAAATTATATAGTATTATTGATTGTTTTTCGTCCTCATCCTTTAATGTGTCTTTTAAATAATTAAATAATAGTAATTCATTTGTAGTAGACGCAACCTCTGCGACGAAGATTGTATAATTTGACTGATAATATGGATTATTTTTTCTTGAATAATAGCTGTGCATCGAATGTCCAAGCTCGTGAGCCAATGTAAACACACTGCTGATATTATCAGTATAATTTAAAAGTATATATGGGTCTGTGTCGTATGTGCCAAAGGAATATCCGCCTGATTTTTTGCCGTCCTTTGGGTATACATCTATCCAGTTGCTTTCAAGTCCATTTGCTAAAATATCGCTATAGTCTTTGCCAAGTGGTTTTAAAGCCTCTTTTACTAGAGTTTTCCCTTGTTCATAGCTGTATTTTTTTTGATTTTTATCTGATAACTCCACATATAAATCGTAATTTGAAATCTCCTCTAAGCCTAGTTTTTTCTTTTTATAGTCAATATATTTTGACAAATCTGGAATATAATCTGTTACTGCGTCTATTAATGAATCATAAACCTGTTCATCAATATTATCCGCAAAAAGCTCTTCATTTCTATTAGATGTAAATTTTCTCAGTTTTGCAATTTTTTCTTTGGCTTTAACGTGCGAATAGTAATTTGAAGAAAATGTGTTGATATATTTCCCATAAGTGTCGTGCATCAGCTCAAAGGACTCTTTTCTAAGCTCTGTATCCTTGTCTTGTTGGAAATTTATATAATTTGCGTGAGAAAGCTCCTTGCCATTTTTTAATTTTCCAAATTGCATATCTGCATAGGATAGCATATAGTAATTATTTTCTGAGTCATTTGCTATATCTTCAGTCACGCTTAATATTTCTTCCTCTTGCTTTGAAAGAATGTGCTGTTTTTTTCTAAGAATTCTTGTCACTACCTGTGCGTAATCTTTTTTATCTGTGGTATTTAAAAATTTATAGTTTCATCGTCAAGCCCTATAATCATTGGCTCAAGGCTGGAAAACACATTGTTTACCTTAGCAGATAAAGCCTCTATTTCTAAAGAAAGTTTAACGCTGTCCTGATTTTTTGCATTTTCGTCTTTTTTCATCATAGAATAAGCATATAGCTTAGAAATCATTTTGCTAGCTTTTTGTGCTATAGTCAAAACTTTTTCTATATCCTTATTTTCTACTTCCTTGCTGTAAATTTGTAAGTATTCATTAATTTTTTGTTTAT
>QWCK01004627.1_pt1 | contig 13344 bp, 18 predicted proteins | sample 1972571 | NCBI WGS metagenome assembly QWCK01 (sample SAMN09866710, study PRJNA288562) | Human gut metagenome isolate term2_stool, whole genome shotgun sequencing... | isolation source: gut | host: Homo sapiens | place: USA: California
ACCAAAATGTGACGGTTTTGTGACGAGCACACGAAAACATTAATTTAATCATTGCAATTTCAATATATGACAATTAATTTCTTTAGTTGTATATTAATAATAGAGAATAAATAAAGAGAGGTAATTATGAAATTTATTTCATGGAATATAGATTCACTAAATGCAGCCCTCACAAGTGATTCTGCGAGAGCTGTGATGAGCCGTATAGTTTTAGATTCAATAGTTAAAGAAGATGCTGATATTATCGCTATCCAAGAAACAAAGCTACCCTATACAGGTCTTAGCAAAAAACACGTAGCGAAACTTTCCGAATATTTCCCAGACTACGACTATGTTTATAGGCAAAGTGAAGATCCAGCAAAAAAATCATATGCAGGAACAATGACTCTTTACAAGAAAGGTCTAGATGCTGAGGTTTCTTTCCCACATATAGGTGCACCAGATACTATGGATTTTGAGGGTAGGATAATAACTTTAGAATTTAATGACTTTTATTTTACCCATGTCTATACCCCAAATGCAGGTAACGGCCTAGTTAGACTTGCTGATAGACAAGTTTGGGACAGGCTTTATGCTGATTATCTAAAAAGTTTAGATCAAGAAAAACCTGTAATCGCAGCAGGAGATTATAATGTGGCTCACAAGGAAATCGACCTTGCCCATCCGGAAAACAACCGCTTATCACCTGGTTTTACAGATGAGGAGAGAGAAGGCTTTACAAATCTCTTAGCTAAGGGCTTTACAGACACCTTTAGATATATAAACGGAGATGTTGAAGGAAGGTACACCTGGTGGGCTCAAAGAGTTAGGACGAGTAAAATCAACAACTCTGGCTGGAGGATTGATTATTTCTTAGTTTCTAATAGGATAAAAGAACTAATCACAAATTCAGATATGATTGATTCCGGCGACAGACAAGACCACACTCCAATTGTTTTAGAAATTAATATGTAAGAAAAAACCTTGAAGATCTAATCTTAGGACTTCAAGGTTTTTATATTTCAATACTATTATGCTATTAGGGGTAATTTTATAAGCTAAATTATTTACTGTATGCTGTTTTATAAACTTATAAAAACTTTTTATTTATTCTAAATTACTTTCTAGAATGTCTTCAGAAGCATCTTCTTCTACTTCTTCTTCAGATATTTCTTCTGGGCTATCTTTAGTAATATCTTCTAATTTTTCTTCCTTGTCAGTAGAATCTTCTTCTGAATCTAGCTCATCAGTTGCTTCATCTAAGACTTTTTCATCAGCTGCTTCTTCTATATTTTCCTCAACATTTTCTTCTATATCTTTTGCTTCTAAAACTGCTTCAGCCTTTTTAATAGCTAGCAAAATATCTTCGTCAGCACTTATCATTTGATTTTGGGTTGTTTTACTATTTTTAAGTACCCTATTTGCATTTGCTATAGCTCTGTTTAATTCTTTTATAACTTGAGATTCAACCTTGCCCTTAAGCTTAAAATCACGTAGGTTTTTGGCAACTTGGATGTCTTTTTCTAGTGTCAACTTGCTTTGGCCACTAGCTAGTCTATCGCCCTCATCAATTGATAAATATGCTTCTTCAATGGTTGCATTAAGCTTATCAGTAACTTCTTTAACTTCACCTACTGTTGCCTGAGTATTTCTTCTAACTTCTACGGCTTGTTTTATCATCATATCCACTTCAGCAAGTTTATTTGGATCTAATTTGTAACGTAATTCCTTATTTCTTACTGATTTCGCATTAGCTATTGCCCTATCTAGTTTTTCTAGTGTATAGTGAGTTCTTTTTGAATTATCAGTTAGTTTTGGTACTTGTCTTGCCTTTTCCAAAGATTGTTGTAAGTTTTCACTTGCTTTATTTAGGCCATCAGCACTTTCAAATAAGTCTGTAGCTTTAACTAGAGCATGGGTTACAGAAAATCCAATGATAATGTGGGCTTGTTGTTCACTATCAACTAATTCTGTTGCATCTGCAGTTATAGCCTCTGCTACATTTATAAGTAAATCAAGTCTTGGTATGAATTTTTCCCTAAGTTCTTTAATATCCACAAGGCCGTTATTAAGTATTTTGCTTAAGAAATTATAAGCATCTTTAAGACTCTTTAACCAATCTAGTTGGTTGCCTGTTAGGCCTCCTACTATGTCTTCTATACCTTGTATTAAATCTCCCAGATAATCTAACTTTTGATTGGCTGTTTCTTTGCTACTATCATCTTCTGCTGCGTAAACAACGCTTGTAAGGGCATATCCCTTATTATAATCTTTTGTTTGTACTGCAGGTATGATTGCTTGTGTAAGTAAGGTAGCTGATAAAGCTGCAACTAATATTTTATTTTTTTTCATTTTAAACTCCTTCGAAATTGTGTAATAGTATAAGCTTGATTCTTTTTTTATTTAACTAAATTATTGAAATTTAATTAGCTGAGTCTAAGATCCTCTTCTACTCTAAATATATCGATGTTATAATCTTCCCAGTCTAATTCATTTTTAGCTATTATTTTTCCTGTATTAGCTTTAGTAGCTAAAGCTAATAGTAATAAAAATGCTACAAATATACCTTTTTTGTATTTCATATCATTACCTCCTTGTTGTTATCATAGTACCATGTGGAGTTTATAGATTAAATACACAATTTCGTGGATAGTTTTGTTTAATAATAGATTAATTATTTTTTAATAATAAATCATCTATTTGCTGGCTTAACTTATCAGCCATTATTTTCTCAGAGAAAATATTTGTAAGAGTTATGGAATAGTTAAAACACATCCTTGCCTCTTCCATTTGTCTAAAATAAATGTGGTTAAAACCTTTTAGGTAATATATCATATTTAGATAAGGTGCCCTATTTACTTTTCTTGCATTGAGAATTGCTTCATTACAAAGCTTCAAGGATTTTTCTGGATCACCCATTCTATAATAATAGGTGGCTATATTATAGCAATATAAGAAATAATCTTCGCTTCCAGAATTTAAATTTGATCTTATTTCATCCATTATGTCTCGGTAGAGCTCTGTATTGCCATTTTTTTGCTCTGCTAAGGCCAAGGCTAAAAGAATCCTTAAGGAAAATTCATCATACTTGTAATTTTTAAAACTATTTACCTTAAAACGAGCATCTAGACATGTAAAAGATCTTTGAAGTTCAATTATTGAATAGGTCGCAAATTGATTTTTCTTTAGATAAAGCAGACCATTAAAATAATGTTTAGTAGCTGCAAACTCCTTTTCAAAATTAAGGTCTGGCTTGGTTTTAATACCATCCATGTTATTTATTAAATCAGTGGCCTCATCTAGGGATGAATTGTTTAATAGGTAGTTTATCTCTTTTCTTAAAGCTTGTAAATTGTGGTATTCGAAGCCACTATTATTTATAACTTCACTAAGCTCTACTCCCAAATAATTACAAATTGGGACTATAGTTGAAAGTCTTGGGTCATTTTCTCCCTTTTCAATCCTTCTTATAGTTTCTTCAGAAGTATTCATTTCTTCAGAAATTTCTTTCCTAGTAATTCCTTTTGCTTCTCTAATTTTTCTTAGATCAGAGCCCATAAATTTATAATTATCTTTTAAATTCATAGCAAATAATTTTTCTCACCTCTTGTTTTTACTCACTAATTTTAAAGCTCTGCTATCTTATGATATATCCCTTAATTACTTTATACCCTAAGTTTCTTATCGTCCATATAAACTTCATCGATTATTGCAGATCCTATACACACTTCTCCGTCATAGAAAACTGCGGCTTGACCAGGTGTTACGGCCTTAGTTTCATCATATTTAACTTCAACCTTACCATCCCCTAGGACCTTCACATGGGCATTAATATCTGCTTGTCTGTACCTAAATTTGGCTGTACAATCAAATTCCTTCGGACTTTCTTTATCAGAAATTGTAGAAAATTCTGATCCGTAAAGCTTATTTGAAAATAAAAGTGGATTTTTCTTGCCTTGGCAAACTAGAAGTTCGTTTTTTTCTAAATCTTTGCCATAAACAAACCAAGCTTCACCTTTGCCGCCTATACCAAGTCCACGTCTTTGACCGATTGTGTGATACATTAATCCGTCATGTTTTCCCATGATATTTCCTTCAGTATCTACGATATTTCCTGGTTGAGCTGGAAGGTAATGGGATAAAAATTCGTTGAAATCTCTTTCGCCAATGAAACAAATTCCTGTCGAATCTTTTTTGTTAGCTGTGGCAAGACCTGCCTTTTTGGCAATTTCTCTTACTTCTGACTTTTGTAAGTCTCCTACTGGGAAAAGCACGTCTTTTACTTGTTCTTGGGATAATTGGCTTAGAAAATATGTCTGGTCCTTATTAGAATCAAGACCTCTAAGCATCTTTGTTTCCCCGTCTTTTCTATCAACTCTTGCGTAGTGACCTGTAGCTAGATAGTCTGCCCCAAGATTTTTTGCAAAGTCCAAAAAGGCTTTAAACTTAATTTCCTTATTGCACATGATATCAGGGTTTGGAGTCCTACCCTTCTTATATTCATCAAGAAAATAGGAAAAAACCCTGTCGTAGTATTCTTTTTCAAAATTTATTGAGTAATAGGGAATTCCGATTTGGTTACAAACAGCTACAGCATCTTCGAAGTCTTCTTCGGCAGTGCAAAAGCCATTTTCGTCGGTATCATCCCAGTTTTTCATGAAAATCCCTGTCACATCATAGCCTTCTTCCTTTAAAAGAAGAGCCGCAACAGAGGAATCCACTCCACCGGAAATGCCCACTATTACCTTTATATCTTTTTTATCTGTCATTTAATTCTCCTAAAACTTCTATAAGTCTATCTATATCTGCCTTAGTATTTGCAAAACCTAAGCTAATTCTTAATGAATGGCTGGCTCTTTTGTCGCCGTAAATTCTTTCGACAACCTTTGACGGAATCACAGCTCCTGCCCTACAAGCTGATCCTGCAGATACAGCTATCCCATGCATATCAAGATAGGTTAGCAAAAAGTCTGACTTGTAGTCTTTAAAATAAATATTTACTATGTGGTGGGCAGTATTTTCTGGATTACCATTTACTTCGTAAGCCAGTTTAGATTTTCCTAAACTTTCTAATAAATAAGACTTTAAATCTCTGATTTTTTCCCTTTCCTTTACCATGTAAGGAAAAGATTCTGCCATTGAATAAGCTCCCATCACAAAGGATGTGCCTGCCCTGCGGTATTTTTCCTGCTCGCCACCCTTTATATAAGATGGGATATTTTCCCTTGCGTAAAGAATTCCAAAACCATTCATCCCACCTATTTTGTGGCCAGATAGGGATAAGAAATCAATATTCATCTCATCAACATCTATATCAAGATGGCCATAGGCTTGAACACAGTCAACGTGGAAATAAATATTTTTATCCTTTAAAAATTCGCCAATTTCCTTAATCGGCATAACAAGGCCTATTTCGTTATTTACCATCATAACAGAAACGAGTTTTACCTCGTCTGTGATTTTTTCCTTTATTTGGTCAAGACATACACCTTCATTAGTTGCCTCAACTAGAATAGTATTTTCTTTATTATATGTATTTTCAATCGAGTCGTGTTCGATATTTGTTGTGATAATTTTTTTATCCTTAAAAGCTGCAAGAACTGTATTATTTGATTCACTTGCTCCAGATGTGAATATTATCTGGGAAGAATCAGCTCCGATGCTTTCTGCAATAGTATGTCTTGCATCTTCTAAAATCTTTTTGGCATCTCTCCCAAAAGAATGGCTAGAATCAGGATTTCCGTCAAAGTCTTCCGCGCGATTAATAATATCTTCTAAAATTTTCTTTCTTTTTATGCTGGTTGCTGCATAGTCAAAATAAATCTTCTTCATTCTTTCAATATACTTTTCTAAGTCTTGTATTCAAGCTTTTTAAACAATGAAAAACCGCCATCAGGCGGCTATTATTTCTTGAATTTTTTATATATTAAGATTATCGGTCCAAAAACATAGGCTACTGTAAGTAAAATTACCAAGGTTACAAAAAAAGATTTACCAATCTTCTCATAAACTATCCCATAGGCAAAAGGCACTGTAAAAATTGCAATAATAAAATAAATAGTAGGTATTAGAGCAAGCCCCTTAAATGGATCTATAAAAAGATGCTCAGTCATTAAAAAATAATAGGCCATAAAGCAAAATGCTCCAAGTAATAGTGCCAAAAAATCATAAAAATCAAATTTCTTTTTCATATATTTCTTCCTTTCTAATATCTCTTGTCCACATATAAGAGAAAAATATAAAATAAGTCAAGGCTATAACGTTTAGCCTTTCGTCAATCCCGTCAAAAATAAATTTATAGCAAATAGCAAGGCTTAAAGGTCTAAGCAAACTAAAATAGTTTATCTTGTTTTTTATTAATTTATAAAGGTCTATTAAGGCAAAAACTATTAAAAATATTAAAAACAACTTATTTTCCATAACTTTCCTCCCTTAGGTAGATCTTAGCCTTGGCTCCATTATAATTTTCTAAAACCAACCTTCCTCCCATAGCTTCTATATATGTATCTGCTATAAAAAGACCCATGCCTGTGCCCTTACCAGAAGTCCTGCCGTAATTGTCGGTATAAAAAAGATTTTTCCCTTCTCTTAGGCTTTTTTGGTCAAAACCCGCACCATCATCGGCTACTGTGATTATGATTTGCCCATTTTCTTCCGCAAGTTCTAGCCAAACCGCACGCTCTCTATGTTCAAAGGCATTTGTCAAAAGTTGGCTAAGGGCCTTATCAAACCTTCTTTTATCAATATTAAGGATAATTTCATCATTTGGCTTAATTTCATCTATTATCCCAATTTTCTCCTCCCTCATATCTTCTAGAAGGCTGAGATTTGATTTTAAATTTGTCAAAAAATCACCAATGCTTATATTTTCAAGACTTATATCGTCTATAAAGCCTCCACTTACTTCCAACAAATCATCAATATAGCTAGCGATTTTTTCGCTTTCTCCCCTTATTTTTTCTAGTCTCGCTTGGTTTTTAAAGTCTTTTGTCTTTAACAGAGATAAATTCGTATCAATCACAGTAAGGGGCGTTTTCATATCGTGAGAAATCGCAGCAAGACTTGTTTTAATAAAGTTATCTTTTTGCTTAAGCTTCTCGTTTTTATCTTTTAAGGTCTTAGAAATTAGGTCAAATTCCTCAAGGTCTAGGTTGGTATCATAATTATCTTTTTTGATAGCAGCTTCTAATTTTCTTAAGTCTTTTAGGATATTTTTATCAATGCCAAGGTAAAATCTTCTAAGATAATAGAGAGTATAAATCATAAATACTCCCATGGCAAAGTCATTTTTAAGCCTAATAGGATAAAGGTATTCTTGAGATAATTTGAGGGCAAAAATTGTAAGCATAGAGTAAACTAAAACCCTTATAAAATTATCCATCAATAGCCCTAGGACCAGGTTTTTTACTCGTTTTTCCATCTATATCCTTCCTTCCAAACATTATCCACAGGATCATCTGCTCCTATTTCTAGGATTTTCTTTCTGATATTATATATATGAGTCACTATGGTCCTTTCTGATGTGGACTCAAAATTATCAGAAACCATAGAAAGAAGACTTTCTTTAGATAAAACCCTGCCCTTATTTATATATAAGATATTTAAAATCTTCTTTTCCTGGCTCGTTAGATAGGTTTGAGCTTGGTTTTTCTTTACCAGACCCGTTTCAAAATCAAAAGTAGTTTTCTTATAAGAAATTTCTACATTTTCATTAAGCCTTAATTTTGATTTTATCCTAGCAAGTAAAATATCTGGATCAAATGGCTTTTTAATATAATCATCTGCCCCAAGCCTTAGACCTTTAAGCTCATCCTCCTTATTATCCTTAGCTGTTAAGATAATTATAGGTCTTTTGATTTCGTTTCTTATAGTCCTTAGAAAATCAAGGCCGTTAAAATCGCCCAGCATCAAATCTAGAATTATAAGAGAATACTTATTTAAAATAAGAAAGTCGTCAATTTCTCTAAGGTCTAGAAAATAATCCACCCCATAACCTTCATTTTCCAAAAGGTCCTTTAAAGACTCAACTAAAGCTAGGTTATCTTCAATTATACAAATATCCATCTTCTCACCTCTATTATATTATAGGATAAATTAATCAACATTTGGTAAATATTTGTCACAAAAAAACCAGACTCTCGGTCTGGTAGGTATTAATCCTCTATTTTTATATCCATACTTGCTCTAAAAGTCTCTCCAGATTCTAAAATATAAGGCTTGCCGTCTTTTACAAAGGACTTTCCATTGTAGCAAGGTTCTACACACCTGTAATTATCTAGAAAATCTGTCCATATAGCAAATTTATAAAAATTATCTGAAACAATATTTATCTTATAATCTTTGCCCTTGAAGGAAACTTCTCTTGCATCTAAAAAATAAGTATCTTCTAGGTTGAAATCTCCAAAGTCTAGCCTATCTATTTTGAAATCATCTCCCACTTTAAAGTATGGATGAAAACCTGGCGCAACAGGTAGGTCCTTATCAGATTCATTTGCCATTTTAATTTCAGCAAAAAGACCATTTTCTCCAAGCTCATAAGTTATAAAAGATTCCATTCCTTCATAGCCACATCTGCCTTTAAGACTTAAAATAACTTTTTCATCAGTTTGTTCTATAACTTCCCATTCGCTATCTCTGCCATATCCATGATCTTTTAAATCGTTAATTTCACTTGGTCCAAAAGATGGTAGGCAAGGATGGCTTCCTCCCCTAGTTTTCTTTTTGCCTTTAATTTCTGTTTCAAACTTAGGAAAGAAAATATCCTTCTTATCATAAGAAAACTTTTCTATGTAAGCTCCATCACTATCTAAAGTTAGCTTTGTTTTTTTATTTATTAAATTTATTTTCATTTTTCCCCCTTTATTATAGGACCATTATCAAAGTGCCAAGGCCTATTAAAATTGTCCCTATTATTGCCTTCTTACTTGCCACTTCTCCTAAAAAGATAAAGGCAAAAATCATTGTAAAAACTACACTTAGCTTATCTATTGGCACAACCTTTGACACATCTGCCATTTGGAGGGCCTTGTAGTAGGCAAGCCAAGATATGCCTGTAGCAAGTCCTGAAAGAATTAAGAAAATCAAAGTTTTTTTGCTGATATTTCCAAGATCACTTTGCCCCTTTACTACAAAGACCATTATCCAGGAAAAAATAAGGACAACTGTAGTTCTTATTGCTGTTGCGAGGTTTGAGTTAATATCACTTATACCAATTTTTGCAAGTATTGATGTAAGGGCTGCAAAGATTGCTGATATAAAAGCGTAAAAGTAAGCCATAAAATATCCTTATAAAAAACTCCCCCAAGGGAGAGTTTACTTAATCTTCAAATTCGTCTTCTAGGATATTTTTTAAGACTTCTGCTTCTTCTTCTGTAAGAGTTACGCCCTTGCTCATCCTAGTGTGGTCTTCATTCCAATCTCTAATGTCAAATTTTGGATCTCTTTCGTTCCAGCTAACAAGGTTTAATTCCTTAGTCCATCCCTTGGCATTGGTTGAAAGGATACCAAGATTTTCTACTATTTCATATTTAATTGCCATAATTCACTCTCCTTATATCAATATATGTTAATTTTTTATTTCTTCAATCTTAGTTTCTTGTCGACATCACTTTGGACTTTTTGATAGTTGTAGCCTGCATATCTTAGTCGCTTTTCTCTTTCCTTACCGAAAGACCAGTGGCCGTCGATTATCTCTTGGATTAGCTCGTCGTAATTTTTTCTAGATTTACCCTTTATTAGCAAAGGATAATCTCTATAAAGGGCGTTTTTATCAAGGTTTCCAGAATAACCATCCACTCTTCCCTTGTGGGTATATTGCCATATATCAAATTCTGTGTCGGTGTAGCCTGTAAAACCTACTCCATCGTAGTCAGCTATCCAGAAATTGCCCCTGTTTCTAACTTCTTTACTAAGGTGAGTCTTGGCAAAATGTGGATAGGAATAAATTCCAGCCACATAACCATTTCTCTTCATGATGTCTAAAAATGTGCTCGCCACACTAGAAAGTTCTTCTCTTGATACTTTAGCCTGTCTCATATTATCTTCCATGTCTAAAAAGATTGGAAGAGAGACGTTTTTGCCCCTTACATAGTCAAGGACGTAATTTGCTTCCATTGTTGCCTCAGCAACATTTGTAGCCCTTGAATAATGGTAAAACCCTATTGGGACATTTCTAGCATTCAAGTTTTGATAGTGTCTATCAACTGTGAGGTCGTGTCGTAGATAATAAGTTTTCTCTCCAGTTTCAGCGTCTTCATCAAAGGTAGTTATAGATGACCTTAGAATCGCACCATCTATATCCTTGGCAAACTTATCATAGTCAATGGCTACAGGATTTTGGTGCTCACTTATATCGACAACATTGCCGTAGACTGCGGTTTTAGGATAGACTATCGGTTTGTTTTCCTTAACCTTTTCTACAACCTTTAGATCTGGCTTTAGGCCTGGATTTTGTTTTATAAGGGCCTCGCGCCTTTGTTTAACCTTGTTCATATCAACCTTTATTCCATTTTTAATTAGTATATCATCAAGGTTACTATCGTTATAGTTTACAACATCGCTTGCATGACTCAATCCTGGTGTGCCCACTAGAATTAGGCAAGCTAGGGCTAAAATTTTCGTAATTTTTTTCATTATATCTCCAATACATCTGTTAGGTCTATGTGGCAGTAGCCTGTCGGATTTTTCTTTAAATAATCTTGGTGGTAGTCTTCTGCTACTACATATGATTTTAATTCTTCTACTTCAACTAAGATTTTTTTATCAGCTTCTTTTTGTTTTTCCTCTATAAAAGATTTAACAAAGTCTATATCTTCTTTGTTCTTAGAATATATCCCTGTCCTATACTGACGACCTCTGTCATTTCCCTGCTTGTTTAAGGAAAATGGATCTATTATATAAAAGTAGTGCTCTAAGATTTCTCTTAGGGAAATTTTCCCTTCATCAAAGGTTACATTTACAGTTTCTGCAAAATCTGTTCTATAAAGCTCTTCATAGCTAGTAGTCGCAGTTTTCCCATTAGCGTAGCCTACTTCTGTAGAAACAACTCCGTCAAGGTCCCCAAAATAAGCATCTACACCCCAAAAACATCCACCTGCTAAATATATATCTTTCATTTTTTTCTCCTAAAAAATACTTTTGTAAAGTCTGTCCTACGTTGGCTTCTCCCTTTAAAGTTTTTAAGGGATGATGAAAATGATGATGATAATAAAACTCCAAAGGCTATAGCTGCTGCAATTCCAAGAGCCTTGTAGAAATTAGCTAAGGCATTAAAATTGTCATTGGCTATAAAATAGTTCATAGTTTTATAAATTGCTTCTCCTGGGCAAAGATTGATTATTCCAGGAAGGATAAATACACTTGCTGGATAGTGGTAAATTCTTGCCAAAATCTCGGCAGTTGCCGCCATCACTAGGGCTGAAATTAGAGATCCTATATAGACAGAGCCTGTAAATTCCAATGTCGCCTTATATATTACCCAGCCAAAACCTGCCGCAAGGCTTGAAATATAGATGGCTTTTTTGGGTAGGTCAAAGATAAGACCAAAACCAATGGCTGCAATAGTTGATATGATAAATTCTCTTAAATAAAACATATTAACCCCAAATCTTCATTATTGTAATAGGAGTACCTACTCCCATAGCTAGGGCTGTCGAAATCAAAATTCCAAGAACAGCTCCTGTTAAACCTGATGTAGCATCCCCACTCATTAAGTCTCTCATGGCGTTTGTAATCGTGATTCCAGGAAGAAGGGCCATCATTGAAGCAACTATTATTACCCCTTGATTAATATCAGGAACAAAATGAGCGGCAATCATTGTTAAGAGGGAAACTATAACTCCGTAAAGGTAGTTTACCACAAAATATCCTATCCCATTTTTCTCCATTACAAATGATGAGTAATAAGAAAGCACACCAACAAAAAATGATATAAACATCTCAGTTACTCCCCCACTTAATAAAAGAGAGAAAGCTCCGGAGGCTATGCCGCCGCCTAAGATTTTTTCAAAAAGTGGCTTACCCTTGCTAGCCTTAATTTTTTTAAGCTCTATAAAAGCCTCTTCTAGGCTAAATTTGCCAGCACAAAAGTCTCTGGAAAACTGGTTTACCTTATCTACATAAAAAAGTTTGTTAGACCTATTTTTTACTCTTCTGACATTGGTATGAACCTCATTTTCAAAGGTAAAAGATAGGATGATTACGTTAAAAGTTGAATAAACATCCACATCCTTGGCATTGGTCTTGCTCCTGATAATCCTTTCAACTGTATCCTCAACCCTGTATATCTCCGCTCCATTTTCAAGCATTATCGCTCCTGCATTTGAAGCAACCTCAGATAATAAAACAGCTGCTCTTTCATTTTTTATCTTATCGTACATGGCCTTATCCTATAAATAATTATTTTTGTATTTTTTTATATTTTCTTCAGACAAAAACTCATAGGCATCGTTAATTTCTTGGAATTTCTCCTTAGCCCCTGGCTCTTTGTTTAAGTCTGGGTGGTATTTTTTAGCAAGCTTCCTATAGGCAAGTTTAACCTCGTAAATATCAGTATTTACTGGCACACCAAGCTTTCCTGTTGCCTTTTCATACCTTTCCTTAAAGCCAAGATCATTAACTCCTGAAAAACCACCATTATAATTTTGATACCCCTGGCCACTTCCACCAAAACCAGTGAAATCGCCTTGGTTAAAATCTCTAGTATCGTAATAGGTAAAATTTCCAAAGAGGTCCTCAAAGTAGTCATACATTCTTTCTTGGCGAGCCCTGGCCTCTTCTTCAGCCTGCCTTTGTCTTTCTTTTTCTTGATCGATTTTATATTTTTCAGAATAATCTGAAAGGTTTTCAAAACCGACTTTTTCCCCTGTGATCAAATAATTTGCCCTATCATACATCCATTCTGTAAGAACATAGTTTCCATACCTTAGAAGGGATATAAAGCTTGGACCAAGGACTGGAATTATAAGGATTATAAAAATCGCATACCAAACCTTAGCTGGCAAAAATAACAATAAAGTCGGAAGGAAGATAAAAGTCGAGCAACCAATCATAAAGACAAGGGCTAAAAGACTTCTTATTCCTTCAAAAGTCATTACTAGTATATTCATAATATTTATTAGAACTGTAAAAATAGTTCCAATTACTGTTGCAAGTCCGTGTAGGAATTTTCCAAATAGTTTTTTCATAAGCTATCCTTTCTGTCCCTTATATTATACATCATTAGGTTTTTTTACCAATCAAAACTACCAGCTTAGCTGGTAGTTTATGCAGCGCCTATAAGGCGCGAATACCGGCACGCCCCTATTGGGGCTCCGAGTATTCCTTCACATGCACCACTTTCCCAACTACTGCTTAAGCAGTTTTTTT
>QWCK01004630.1_pt1 | contig 13331 bp, 12 predicted proteins | sample 1972571 | NCBI WGS metagenome assembly QWCK01 (sample SAMN09866710, study PRJNA288562) | Human gut metagenome isolate term2_stool, whole genome shotgun sequencing... | isolation source: gut | host: Homo sapiens | place: USA: California
CGTTTCAAAATTGCCTCCCGCAGACGCCGTCAAGAACGCGGAGAATAGGTGATTTTTAAGTCATTCGGGGTGGCTAGATTTTCGGCGGGGGAGGAACCCTTTTCCCGGTGACCATCTTTTCTGCTGGGACGCACACCGGTCCTTTTCGGGTCAAAATAGTGACGCTATCAGGGCTTACGTCCAAAACTTCCCCGAGGGCATCATAGAGTCCGTCTGCTTCTCTCCGGCGCAAAACTACCCGTTCGCCTACTTTCCAAGATAGCCAAGGCAGGCGTGGTGGCGGTTTCTGATTGCCCACAAACTTCATAGTGAGATACTAGCAATATCGGAACCTAAGGAGAATATATGACTTACGTAATCGCTGAACCCTGCGTAGATGTTAAGGATAAAGCCTGTGTCGATGAGTGTCCCGTAGATTGTATTTACGAGGGAAAACGCTCGCTTTATATTCACCCTGAAGAATGCGTAGACTGTGGGGCTTGTGAACCGGTATGTCCGGTGGAAGCTATTTTCTACGAAGATGACTTGCCAGAAGAATGGGCAGATTACTATCGCGCTAACGTAGACTTTTTCGAACTTAAGGGCTTGGGATCTCCGGGAGGAGCCTCCAGTGTGGGCGCCACCGGCTATGACGATCCTATGATCGAGAAGCTACCTGCCCGCGAGGAATAATAGTTTCCTGTGCCACGTTGCGGTTTTTGTTTTTACCTGTGGACGTGGCGGTTGGAGCTCAGGCGGCTGTCATAGGGTGAATGCATGAAGAACAGTGATTTGCCGCGTTCGCTAAACCTGCCAGTTTTTCCCTGGGATTTATTAACCCCCTACCGGGATGCTGCCGCCGCTTTTCCGGGGGGAGCCATAGATTTATCTATCGGAACCCCGATTGATGATTGTCCAGCTAGCGCGAAAGCAGCGCTGCAGGCGGGTGCGGATAGTCCGGGTTATCCTGCAGTTGCCGGCAGTATCCAGCTGCGGCGTGCCATTGTGGGCTGGGCGCGCGAGAGGGGAATCAATTGCATAAATGAGGACTCTTGTCTGCCGACGGTCGGGTCTAAAGAACTTATTGCTTCTCTTGGCTGGCAATTGGGAATAGGCAGGGGAGATAAGGTCTTATTCCCCGAAATCGCTTACCCCACTTACGATATTTGTGCCCGACTTGCCGGTGCCCAAGGGATCGCGGTTTCCAATGATATTTCCACCTGGCCACGCGACGCCTCGTTGGTGTGGATAAATACTCCCGCGAATCCTACCGGTTGGGTGGCGGAAAAGAAGTGGCTGCGGGAAGTTGTTTCTTGGGCGCGAGAAGTAGGCGCTGTGGTTGCCAGCGATGAGTGCTATAGCGAATTAACCTACCGGGGAGAAGGACCGGCACCTTCGCTGCTGCAAGAAGATATCTGTGGGGGCAGCAGCGAGAATCTGCTACTGGTTTATTCGGTGTCAAAGGAATCAAATCTGGCCGGTTACCGTGCGGCTTTTGTGGCGGGGGAGCAGGCTTTGATTTCAGCGCTGCTAGCGGTGCGCAAACACTGCGGACAGATAATGCCCGCTCCGGTACAGACCGCATTAACGCAGGTATTATCGGAACGCTCACAGGTTAAGGAACAAGTGGAACGCTATGCTCAGCGGCGCAAAGTGTTGGTGGCGGCGCTCGAACAGGCGGGACTTAAAATTGCAGAGGAATGCGAGGCCGGGCTTTACCTATGGACTTTTGATCCCGCGGACAAAGCCGATGAAAATGCGCATTTGGGGGCTCCCGGTAGCGGAGCAGATTGGCGTTTGTTAGAGCGTATGGCGCATCTGGGGCTGATAGTAGCCCCGGAAAGTTTTTACAACGCTCGGCCAGGATCTCATGTGCGAGTGGCTCTGTGCGCTAGCGATAACGAAATTCAGGAGACTGCCAAACGTTTAGTGAAATTTGCCTAAAAATGGTAAAGTCTTTAAAAAAGGTTGTATTCTTAAGGGTATTAAGTCCTATAGAGTGATAGTGGGAAGGCATAAGTCTCCCTTTTAGGGAAGGTTATTATAATGGTAGGAAATCAAAATAACACCCCAGAATTCAATGACTCCGGTCGGTTACCGGGAGTGTTGGAGGTCGGGGGTAAAACCATCGAGTTCCCACCCGTACAAGCCACCTGTGGTGATCAAGGCATCGATGTTTCCAAGCTACGTAATCAAACCGGGCTAGTGGCGCTTGATCCGGGCTTTTCCACTACTGCTTCCTGTACCTCGAAAGTGACTTTCATTGACGGTGGTAAAGGGATTTTACGTTACCGGGGTTACCCAATTGACCAGCTGGCACATCACTCCAGTTTCCTGGAAGTTGCCTATTTGCTCATCAGGGGGGAACTACCTACGCCCTCGCAACTAGACGAGTTCGTACGCCGAGTAAAACGTCAACGCCTGCTGCATGAAGATTTTCGAGCATTCTTTACTGCCTTTCCCTCTAATGGGCACCCGATGGCGATTTTGCAAGGTGGCATTGCCGGGATGGCTACCTATTACGAAGAAACCTTCGCGGATGTACATGATCCGGAGCTGCAGGATATTCAAGCCGTGCAGTTGCTGGCGAAAGTACCGACTATGATCTCGTATATCGCAAAGCGGGCGGCGGGTCTGCCGCTACTGTATCCCGATAATGAGCGTTCCTATGTAGAGGACTTTATTCGCTTGACCTTTGGTTTACCCTATCAGTCCTACGATATTGATCCGGCGATTATCAGAGCTTTAGAAGTACTCTTTATTTTGCATGCCGATCACGAACAGAACTGTTCCACTTCCACCGTGCGGTTGGTCGGTTCTTCGAATGCCAATATGTATGCCTCGGTTGCTGCCGGGGTGGGGGCTCTCTCTGGCCCGCTCCATGGTGGTGCGAACGAGGCGGTGCTGCGGATGCTGATTAATATTCGCGACAACCAGCTTTCTATTCCCGAATTCGTGGAAAAAGTTAAGAATAAGGAAAAGGGCGTAAAGCTGATGGGCTTTGGCCACCGCGTCTATAAAAATTATGATCCCCGGGCAGCAATCGTGCGGGAACAGGCGCATAACGTTCTGGATCGGATGGGTAAAAACAATGACCTGTTCGATCTAGCGATGGAACTGGAAGAAGTTGCTCTCTCGGATGATTACTTCATTGAACGTAAACTCTATCCGAACGTTGACTTTTATACCGGTCTGATTTATTCCGCTATGGGTTTCCCCACCAAGATGTTTACCCCGCTATTTGCCCTCGGGCGTCTGCCGGGTTGGATTTCCCAATATATAGAAATGCTGCATGATCCTATGACCCGTATCGGGCGTCCGCGCCAGGTATACCAAGGTGAACCGCAGCGTGACTATGTGCCGCTGCGGATGCGGGAAGCAAAATAGTAACCTCTATTTAGCCAGAATGCGGGTGAGGTCGCGGGAGCGGCCTCACCCGTTTTACAGTTCATCGATATGCTAGATTATTGACCAGATTTAGCGTAGGAGGATTAATGGCCGAGAACACTGCATCGTTATCTGCAAATGAACTGGCATTTTACTCCGATCCTCTTTCTCCGTCCCCGGCGATGCGCGCCGGACGAATTCCTCGCCTGGCCAGTCTGGAAGTTCTGCTTTTTTCACTATTAGGACTGGTGGCTTCGTGGCAGTTATGGCGAACTGAAATAATTCACCGCTCCCAGCCAGAACGGGGACTAGGTTGTTCGATAAATAATGTGGTGGATTGTCGGGGAGCCATGGATTCGGCGGCCGGGCATCTTCTCTTCGGGATTCCCAATTCCATTTTCGGGATGGTACTGTTTGCAGTGCTCAGCGCAGCGGGAATCTACCTGCTGTGTGGAGGACGATTGCCTAAATGGGGACTGATGGTTTTTGTTTTAGGAACCAGCGCCGGTTTGGGAGCGGTGCTGTTCTTCCTGGCGACCTCGGTATTTCAGCTGCGTTCCCTGTGCCCTTACTGCTTCTTAACCTGGCTGGCAACTATTTTTCTCGCCTGGCTATCCTATGCGCTCTGGGTAAGAACAGGGGCAAGTCCTACTCGCCCGCTAGAGGGCGCGCGCCGCCTGTTAGTAGGGTACTGGTGGTTAGGTGCTCTGCTTTGCATAGCGGCAATTGTCGCGGTGCTATTCGCAGTATTTGGTCTGCAGATTTTCCGTCTGTGACCTAAGGTTTAAAACGATGGATAGGAAATCAATTTCCGAGCAGACCGGGGACGAGGTGGCAGCCTCGCGGGTAGTGCAAGACTATTTAAAGCGTCTTTTAGGAGCTACCGAATGGGGAGGAAGCTCCCTGTCAGTATCAGGACTGGCTCAAAAAATGGGGGTAGCACCCTCTACTGCCTCTGAAAATGTGCGCCGTTTAGACAAGTTGGGGCTGATCACTCACGTTCCCTATCGGGGGATTACTCTTACTGAAAAAGGGGAAAAGTTAGCGTTAAAAATGGTGCGAAAACACCGTATCCTCGAGACTTATCTGCACCAGAAACTGGGTTATCCCTGGGATCAGGTCCACGCGGAAGCAGAAGAACTAGAACACGCCGCCTCCGATAAATTAATCGCGGCCATGGAGCGGGCACTGGGCAGTCCGCAGGTGGATCCCCATGGAGATCCCATACCCACCAGTGAGGGGCTCTTACCTAAAGTTTCGATGGTGCCGCTGGGGCAAGCTCCCTTAAATACCCCGGTAACCGTGGCCCGCATTAAAGATAGCCAGGCCGAATTACTGCGCTTCTTAGAATCGGTAGGGGTAGTTCCCGGTTGCCAGCTGCTACCCTTAGAAAATATTCCGGAAGCTGGAATAATGCGCCTACAGGTAGCGGGAAAAGAAATTACCTTGGGTAAACCGGCGGTAGCAGCAATTTGGGTTACTTCCTAATCTGCCGGTGCTATCTTAGTTCTTCGCGTGCTAGCTAGTTGCCGATAATTTTTAAGGTAGATCCTTTTTCTTTTGCGGCGATAACCTGAATCTGATCCGCGATTTCACCGCGTAACGTGTCCACGTGACTAATCAACCCCACAGTTCGCCCAGAAGCGGAAGTATTTTTTAGCGCCTCCATTACTAATTCGCGTTTACTGGTATCCAAAGTACCAAAACCCTCGTCAATAAACATTGAAGAGATTTCTATTCCACCAGCTTCCGCAGTTACCACTTCGGCAAGTCCCAGGGCTAACGAGAGGGAACAATAAAACAGCTCACCGCCCGATAAGGCCGATATTTCACGCACTTTATCGGAAGAGTTATCGGTGACTGCCAGGGATAATGCCTGGTTACGGCGCCGGGAAGATTCGGAGTCGCTACGGGAAAGCTGGTAGCGTCCTCCAGAAATATTTCCTAAATACGGATTGGCGGCACTTAAAACTTCTTCGAAACGATCTAAGAGCACCCAGGTAGCTAGGGGGGCGCGCAGCTCGGAACCTTCTTCACCTCTGGCTAGATTTGCGAAGGCGATTAGGGTGGCAGAATCGCTAATAGACTCTAAATATTGGGCGGCAGCGGATTGCAAGTCACTTACCGTGGCCTCCACTGTCTTCAATTGCTCTTGAACTTTCGCTAGTTCCGCCTGTTTCTTTTGGAAAATTTCTGCCTGGGCAGTGGCTTTTTCCGTTAGGGCTCCTAAATCTGGCAGTGCAAAGTCTGGGGCTCTCAGTTTTTGCATCCGGTCAGCCTTCAGCTTTACCTGGTTGGTCTGAAATGCCTGATCCCATTGCTGTACGACAGTTTTTAATTCTTGGTATTTATCTGTATCCAACAGGGCAGCTTGCGCCGCTTGAACATCCGGGAAATGCGCCCCAAGTAAAGCTTTCTCTAAACGTTGGCGCGCTTGCGATAGGCTCCCTAGGGCTTCCTTGGTGCTGGTCAGGTGCTTTACCAGTAAAGCCAGTTTCTTCTGGTCTTCACTTAGGCTGCGTTGGCGATCCAAAAGGTTGCTTGATTTCCCGGAAGCAGTAACTTCGGCGGTAATTTCATGAATCTGGTTCCGCGCGTTAAGGTACTTATTCTTTTCTAGGTTCGCGCCATTAACCGAGGCTCGTACCAAATCCCGATACTGCTGAGCCTGTTTTTCTATCTTAGCTAACTGTCGGTATACAGCTTTTAGCTCTTTTGCTTGCGCCTGCAGGTAGGCCACTTGGGAGTCAATCGTTTGTGCGTTTCCAGGCCAGCTTTGCCGGAGTCGTTGGATTTCATCCCGCAAACGGTCACGTTCCTTTCTTAGCTGGTCTTTTTTTTCTTGTAAAGTAGCCTCTGCCCCCGTTAACTGCTCTTTTAGATTGGTTAATCCGCTGAGGGATCGCTCCTCATTCGCATTCCCCAGGGCAGGATTAGGATGTGAGGGCGAACCACAAACCGGGCAGGGAGTGTCCGCTTCCAGGTGAGAAGCCAAAAGAATCGCCGAATCCACGAAAAAATCGCGCTCATATTCGACAGCGGCCGCCCCCCTGGTCGCCACCTCTTGTTCTAATGCCGGAAGTTCATTGACTTCGCTGCGAAAGCGTTTAAAATCTTGCAAGAAATGTTGGCGTTCCCCCTCGTATTGACGTAACTGGAGCTGTTTTTGCCGGGCGTCCTCGAAACCTAGTTGTTGTTTTTCTAGGCGCAGCTGCCGAATTTGTAGCGTCTGCAACTGGGGTGCTAACAGCGTGAACTCTTTAGCAGCTTGGGCCCCCGCTCGGGAATGTTCTATATACCCTTTGCGAGCATAGTTGGCGGCAGCTTCTAGGGTCTGGAGTTTTTTCTGTCGTTCAATCAGTGGCGCCAGTAACCCCAGCTCTTTAGAATTCTCTTCCTGTTGCTTGGCTACCTTTGCACTTAGGTTGTCTAGGGAAGTATCTGAGGCAGGTATCGGGCAAGTATTAAAAGGCGCGGGAGAAGTCTGTAGAGCTGATACCAGTTGCGCCTTCGCGGTAGCTAAGTTGTCTTGATAGCGCAGTTGTTCCTTGACTTCGGCATCTACTAGTTTTGCGCGCTCATGAAGTGCGATTTGTTTTCGATTAGTTTCTACGCCTTGCTGGCATTCCTGAAGCTCTTTTTCTTCCGCTAATAGGCGAGTAAGTTCCTGGAAGTCTTCCCTGAGGGTTTTTGCTGCTTCCTTTTTCTCTAAAGCCGCCCGGTAGCGGGCTCCTGCGGTTTTTACCTGCTGCCTTTGGGTATTTAGCCACTGGTAAGAGTGCGCGGCTGGCAACGGGTAGTAAGGTTCCCAAGATTTGATTAAATCTTCGTCTAAAACTTTCGGCAAAGATCTAAGGCTATTGTGCAAAGTTTCCAACTCGCTGCGGGAACTACCCACCGATTGCGCCAATTTATTCCAGTTATCAGCGAAAATCTCTAGCTTGCTGACAATAGTTGTCGAGCCTGCTTGAGCATTAGTTTCCGCCTGCCGGGCGCGCTCAGTGAATTCTTTTTGCATCCGCTCAAAGATTTGGGTGCCAAAAATTTGTTGCAAAATCTCTTGGCGTTCATCGGAGGATGCTCGTAAGAAACGAGAAAAAGCCCCCTGGGGCAAAATCACGGTCTGCAAAAACTGGGATTTAGTTAAAGGCAGTATGCGGGTAGCTAACTCCTCATTTACGGTTCGCGGTTGCGAGGCGATCGCATCGCCCGGATCCGCATCCTCACTGCTCAGACGCCACAGGCTTGCCTGTGCTGGTTGCGAGGTTGTCCCCGATCCGCGTTGTTTAGGTCGCTCATATTTGGGGGTGCGCCAAATCCGGTAAAGCTGTCCGCGAGCCTCAAAATCTAGCTGTACCCAACTGATTTGGTCATCACCTGCATAATCGGAGCGTAGACGGCTTTTTGAGGAGTTAGATTCCAAAGCCACATCGTTATAGAGGGCGAAAACAATGGCATCCAGAATCGTAGATTTTCCAGAACCAGTGGGGCCGTGAATCAAAAACAGACCTGAGCCGGTACCCAGTTTGGTGAAATCAATCGTTTCTTTACCGCCAAAAGAGCCTACGGCCTCGTAGCTAAGCTTTAAAATCCGCATTTAACTCTCCTCCCGCACCTGCTCATATATCTCTTCTACCAGTTGAGTTTCGCTTTCGGTTAGCTCTTTTCCCCCTCGTGCTTGCTTAAAAAAATCTTTAGCAAGCGCGGCGGGTCGGTAGCGATTAACCCGTAGGGAGCGGTGTTGTTCCTCCAGATTTGCCCGGGAAGTTTCATGCAAGATAGCTAAAGCTTTGGGAAAACGCCGCTTTAACTTGGTGATCAGATGGGCAGGCCGAGCCGGGTCAGTAACCGTAATTTCCAACCAATAGGAAGTGAATTCTTCATAGCGGGGGCTTGCGAGCAGGTTTTCAAAAGAATCTTTGATGCGACCTACCGGTCGAAATACCGGGGTGGACACTAGCTGGGGATCCAGATCCGGGGCAGCAGTATCTAATAGCACCACCGATTTAGGGGTGTGGCATTCCGAAAAAGAAAAAGTAATCGGGGAGCCGCTATAGCGTCCTGCAGATTGGTCGGTATGCAGTTTTTGTGGCACATGTAAATGTCCCAACGCTAGATAATCGGGTGCCGCTAAATCGGAAGCTGATTCGGGATCGGACTCCCCGTAGCGTTCAAATACTTGCAGGGGAACCGATTGCACCGTACCGACGGTGATGTCCCTTTCGCTATCACTGGCCGCGCCGCCTACGGCGAAAGCGTGTGCCATAACCATAGTGCGGTCAACGCGAGGAAGACGGCGTTGTGCTTTGCCTAATCGGCGCATGGCGGCCGCCACTACCGCTTCGTGCGAGCGTGGCAGGCGCGGAAGGGAATCTTCATCCGGATTATCTACTGTTGACTCGGGATTTTCTGCAGGTAGCGCTCCATCATAAAGGCTGGTACGCACCATATCGGGGTTGAGATAGGGGATTCCCCAAACCCGCAGGGTTTCACCGGAGTCCGCGATTTCCACCGGGCGGGTAATATCTGCTAAAGCGGTACGCAAATATAAGTTGCCGCGCACATAGGGAGCTAAAAATCCTAGTCTTTCCGCAGAATCATGGTTGCCGGGAGTCAAAATCACTGCGGTTAGTTCAGTTAGTTCCGCCAACGCCTGGGAAACAATCTCTAAAGATTCCAGCGAGGGGATAGCGCGATCGAAAACATCTCCGGATACCATTACTGCCTGGACTTTTTCTTCACGAACCAGCTGAGTAAGGAAAGAAAAAAACTGGCGATGCGCCGCAGCTAAATCTTCCCCATAAAGGGTGCGTCCCACATGCCAGTCAGAGGTGTGGATTAACTTCATACAATCGATTTTACTTATTTACCGGCTAGGGCCCGAGGCTTTCAGGTGCGATATGTTTAAAGATAGCAATACTTCCAGGAGGCGAAACTATGGCACAGGAGTCACTGTTTTCTTCGGGACGACCGGCGTTGATTGTTCCGCTGACCGGCACAAATCAAGTTGAACTGCGCGGGCAAATTTCTCGGATCCCGCGGGTAGCAGACCTGGTTGAGTGGCGTCTTGACCAACTCCGCGACTACCATAACCCCGCCTACTTGCGAGAAATTGTGGAGGCCGTAGCTCCCGCTATCAAACTGCCTTGGCTAGCGACCTGCCGCAGCGTCCATCAGGGGGGAGGCTCACGGATGGTTCCTACCCACCAGTTTGAAACTATGAAGATGCTGGTGAAAGCAGGCGCTTACGCCCTCGATATCGAGGACGATTTTTCTTTGGCAGCAGAGGCTTTAACTTATGCCCATGACCGGGGGGTAGTGAGCGTGCTTTCTCGGCATTATTTTGCGGCCGCAGAAGCCGAAAAAATGGATAGCGAAAAGATCTATGACTGGTTAGCTACCGCCCACGAACGCGGGGCACAGGTAGCAAAACTGGCGCTCACAATCACCAGCGCCCGCCATCTGTTAGAAGTTTTTACCGCCATGGAAAACTATTATCGAGACACCGCTGGCCAGCGACTGTTTCTGGTTGCGGGTATGGGGGAGATCGGCACCGCTAGCCGCCTAATTGGTGGGGTATTTGGCAGCTGTGCCACTTTCGCGGCGCTCCCGGGAGCAAATCCCAGCGCCCCGGGACAAGTTACTGCCTCCTTGCAAGCAGAAGTACTATCCGCGCTCGGAAAGGAATAATCATAAAATGAGGAACATTGGTGAGGACGTAGGGCTACTGCTAGAAGTCGCAGACCAGGTAGACCGGTATACGCTAGCGCATTTTACCCAGCGCGACTATCAAGTGTATGAAAAAGCTGATCTGACCCCAGTGTCTGATATTGATCGCGGTGCCGAGCAAATGATTCGCCAGGCCTTAGCGGCTGCCCGCCCTGATGACTTGATTTACGGGGAAGAATACGGAGGAAACGCTGCCGAAGCCAACCAGGCTCGCTGGATTATTGATCCCATAGATGGCACCAAAAATTTTGTGCGGGGAGTTCCAGTCTGGGCAACCCTAATCGGTTTGGAACTTGCCGGAGAAATGGTGGCTTCGGTAGTTAGTGCCCCGGCTTTGGCGCGACGCTGGTGGGCAGGTCGCGGCGTAGGTTCGTGGCGTTCCTTCCAGGGGGGAGAAGCGCAAGCTAATCGGGTTTCTAAGATAAGCGAACTCAAAGATGCTTCCCTTAGCTACTCCTCCCTGTCCGGGTGGGAAGAACGTGGCAAATTGACGGCCTTCTTGGAGCTGACTCGAAAAGTATGGCGCACCCGTGCCTATGGAGATTTTTATTCCTATATGTTGGTGGCCGAAGGGGTAGTTGACGCCGCAGCTGAACCGGAACTAGAAATCTACGATATGGCAGCATTAGTGCCCATCGTTGAGGAAGCTGGAGGGCGTTTTACCTCGCTGGAAGGAAAAAAAGGGTGCGTTGGTGGCAACGCCCTGGCTACTAACTCCCACCTACATCAACGGATTCTGGCTATTTTGGGAGGCAAGTAGACGGCGGAAGGATTCTACCCGCCGCGCTTGCGCAGGATCGGTTTTTTCCAGCGCGCTCAACTGGCACCCCGGTGAAGACTGCCAATGAGCACACAGTTTAGGACAGCCGGTAGCTACCTCCGCTAGATCCGGGAAAGCGGCTAACAGGTCGTCCTCGCTAATATGCGCTAAACCGAAAGAGCGAATCCCGGGAGTATCAATCAACCAGCCATCCTGGAAGGGGAGTGCCATCACCGAAGTAGAGGTGTGGCGACCGCGCCCGGTCACCTGGTTAACGTGTCCGGTGGAGCGGTCAGCCTGGGGGATAAGTTCATTCATCAGCGAAGATTTACCTACACCCGAGTGGCCTACCAGTACGCTGACCCGCCCAGCCAGCAGCTCGGATACCTCATCGATTCCTTCTCCGCTTTCGATACTGGTTACCACACTGGGAACCTGCAAAGGCCGGAAAAGTTCTAGCAGCGGCTCTGGTGAGGTCAGATCAGATTTAGTAACCAGCAGTAACGGTTCGATTCCGGCGCAGTAAGCGGCAACTAATAGCCGATCAATCATTCCCGGACGGGGCAGAGGATCAGCGCAGGCGGTGCAGATCGCCATTTGATTAGCGTTGGCTACCATCGGTTTTTCTTTCGCCCCGGGACTATCTTCAGCGGAGCGGGTTAGTTCTGTTTTTCGCGGTAAAACCTCCACAATCCGCGCCAGAGAGCCACTTTTTCCACTTAAATCCCCGGTGACCCGCACCTGATCCCCGACTACGATACCGTGCCTACCAAGTGCGCGGGCTTTTACCCCCACTAGCTTGGTGTCTCCCATTTGTACGTGGATACGACCGCGATCTACCGCGAACACAAAAGCGGTGGGACTATCAGAATAATCTACTTGCTTTTTTGAGCGGCGCGGTTTTGAGCGGGCGGGACGAACTCTAACCCTGGGATCGTCGGTGCCAATATCACGCCGCGCCATTAGCACCGGCCAACATGGCTTCCCAAGTCGCAGTAAAATCTGGGAAAGTTTTGCCTACGCACTCAATATCTTCAATTTGTACCCCGGGAACCCTAAGACCGATCAGGGCAGCAAACATGGCCATGCGGTGATCACCATAGGTTTGCACCAAATCACCATGTAAAGGTGCCGGAGAAATCCGGAGGGTAGTTTCACTTGCTTTAGCTTTACCACTCAAGCGGTTAATCTCCGTTTCGAGGGCGTTTAAACGGTCAGTTTCGTGTCCGCGCAAATGCCCGATCCCGGTAAGTTTTGAAGGCTCTACCGCTAAGGTACACAAGCCCGCCAAAGTAGGAGTTAATTCTCCTACCGCTTCTAAATCACATTGGGTGCCACCGATTACCCCACTGCCTTGACAAACCAGGCTGCCTTCTGGCGCGCGGTAAATTCGCGCACCCATAGGAGTTAGCAGCTGCCGCCAAGCATCCCCAGGTTGAAAAGTCTTAGCGGGCCAATGGGGAATACTAACTTGCCCGCCACAAATCATGGCCGCAGCTAGGAACGGTCCGGCATTAGTTAAGTCGGGTTCAATGCGGCGCTCACCTCCTCGTAAGCGGGCAGGTCGGCAGCGCCACAGATGACGAATCTGGCGAGTATTCCAATCTCCGCTTTCTCCACCCAGGTTTTCAATCTGCCCGCCACAGGCGTTTACTGCCGCTACTGTCATTTCCACATGACGAATAGAAGGTAAAACCGAGTCAACCTCTATCTGGAGTTCAAAAGGTAGTGCCGGGGAGACTAACAGGAGAGCAGAAACAAATTGGGAAGAAGCAGAAGCATCTATCTGCAGCTGCTGCAGTTGCTCACTGGCAATCAGCTGACCGCTAATAGTGAAAGGCAAATGTCCCGGCTTTGGCATATCGCTAAATTTGGCGCCCAACTGAGTTAAGGCATCTAGCAAGCCTTTCATGGGGCGAGCGCTGGCAGCATCATCGCCTTGAAAACGTACCGGCTGGCCACTAAGCAACGCTACCGGGGTCAGGAAGCGCATTACCGTTCCTGCCAGACCGCACTCGATAACCCCGGTTTGGGGAGATAACTGTGCCGGAGGAGTAATTAGGAGTCCCCCCGCTTGCTCCTCTACCTGGGCACCAAACTCTTCAATACCGGTAATCATCAAGTCGGTATCCCGGCAGTGCAGCGGATTGGTTATTAAAGTTGGCTCTTCCGCTAATAGCGCTAGCACTAAGGCGCGGGCAGTTAAAGATTTAGAGGGCGGAAGGGAGATTACCGCATTTAGCGGGGTAGTTTTAACGGGCGCGTTCCAGACACTCAAAACTTAGTCCTGTCTAGTGGGAAAAACTTCAGAGATTAGACCGGCATGGAGCGCTAAACCTTGCGAAATTCGTAAGGCATCAACCTTACCTGGCTGCCAGCCGTTCACAATGGTAGCTGCCCCGTTAGCTAACACCAAGGCACTAGTTGCTAGGGGAGAACGGCGGGTAGTAGCCATCCGCAAGGCCAATACGGTTAC